>Ga0181525_10004931_pt1 | contig 10062 bp, 10 predicted proteins | sample PEATcosm2014_Bin_48_FD_121100 | JGI IMG/M metagenome (GOLD analysis project Ga0181525, IMG submission 121100) | Peatland microbial communities from MTU Mesocosm Facility, Houghton, MI, USA - PEATcosm2014_Bin06_10_metaG | ecosystem: Environmental > Terrestrial > Soil > Wetlands > Peat | place...
CCTCTACCAGCCTGCCGTTCCACATGGCGTGGGTGAACTCGACGGCGAGCTGGGTCTTCCCCGTCCCGCCCTGGCCGGCCGGCGCAGTGTTGGTCTCCTCACCGTGCACGAGCACGATGGTCTGACCGGGGTTGAGCGTGTCCGCCAGGTCGTGGCCGGTCTCCCCGCGGGTGTAATAGGTGTCCGCGAGCGGGGGCACGATCCCGGACAGCAGTATCGACGACTGCGTCGTCTCGGCTTGCGTGACCACGTTCGACAGCCTCTCCCGCCCGGCCCGCCAGCCATGCTGACGCTGCCCTTGGTCCGTGGCCGCTGCCGCACGTCAAGGAGCCCTGGTAACCCACGGTCACGACATGGTTGTGCCGTCAGCCGTACTGCGCCCCCCCGGTCCTCCTGCCGCACCGACCTGCGATGGTGAACTCGTGGGCCCAGGTCCGCACGTACCGCGCAGCCCTGGTCTTAACGGGAATGATAGTAAGAACTGCGAGACCGCGCCTATATGTCGTGATAATCCACAATATGGCCGTCGCGGCCCACCGGCCTCATTGGGCCTTGTTCGCCCCTTGCATTCTTTACTATCACAGAGGCACACAGTCCGCTTCGGCATCAAGGCTGACAATTAACCTCCCCCGCCTTGACTTTCCCGCGCGGAGCATCGCGGCGGCGAGGCTGGCGCGCGCCGCGATCGTCTCGGGGTGGTCGCGGCCGCGCTGCGCCTCGGTGTCGGCCAGCACTCGCTTGTACTGCTCGACCGCCTCCCTGGGCATGGCGTTGGCCAGGTACGCGGCGGCCAGGCCGGCCCGCGCGCTCCGCGTGACCGGGTGGCCGGAGCCGAGCAGCCGCTCGGTGTCGTCGGCGAGCAGGGCGAAGGCGGCGATCGAGTCCTTGCCCCTGGCCGCGGCCTGGTACGCCTCGGCCAGGCTGGCTCGCGTGGACAGGGTGACCGGGTGCACGGGCCCGAGCCGCCGGCCGGCCTCGACGGTCGTCTGTTCGTACAGCTCGACGGCTTCGGCGGGCCGGCCGGCGCTGGCGTAGGCGTGGGCGAGACGCCCGCGGGCGGCGATGGTGTCCGGGTGCTCGGCTCCCTTGCCACCTTCCCTTTCCGCCAGAGCCTGCTGGAACATGGCAAGCGCGTCGCCGTGACGGCCGACCGCCTGGTAACCGGCCGCGAGCCTGTCCCTGGCCATTACCGTTGTCTCGTCCCCGGGCCCGAGCAGCTGGGTGCCGGTGGCGACCACGGACTGCCAGTAGGCGATGGCGGACTCGGTCAGCCCGCTGTCCTCCAGGCTGCTGCCCTGCCGGAACAGCAGCGGATGGACCTCCGGCTGCCACAGCGTGCGGTCGGCACCAAGTGCCCCACCAAGAGGGGCGGCACCGAGGGCGGAGCGAAGGGCGGCGGCGCAGTCGCGCAGCGTGGCCTGCAGCTCGAGCGCCTCGAGCTGCTCGGCCTGCAGCGGCGCCGCCGGGAAGGTCGCGGCAGAAAGCAGCGCCGCCGCCACCGCGTCAGACTCCGGCCAGACCTGGATCAGCGCGTCCGCGGCGGCGCGGATGACCTGCTCGAGGTCGGCCTGCGTCAGGTAGGCGAGAACGGCCGCCCGGACGCTGGGGTGCATCCGCACCGTGCGGACCGGGCTCGCGAGGTCGATGCTGACCAGGCTGACCCGCGCCAGGTTGGTGAGGGCGGCGCGGACCGAGCCCTGGCCGGACATGCTCGGCAGGCCGGTGACATAGCCGCACGCGGCCGGGCAGGTCAGCACCGCGCCGGGGATCCCGTGCGCGCCGAGCACGGCGGCCAGCGCGAGGGTCGGCCAGGCCAGCCCGGCGGGCGCCAGCTCGTCCGCCGCCTCGGCGGCGAGCGACCAGGCGGCAAGGACGGTGTCCGGCACGTCCGCCACGTCGAGCATGTGCTCGCGCCGCTCGCCCAGCCTCGCCCGGTATTCCCGGCAGCCCAGCTCGTCCACGCTCATCACGGCGGCGGCCTGGGCCATGCTCAGCGGCAGGGCGCCGAGGTCCTCGCCGAGGTCGAGCGCCTCGATCCGCTGGTCGGGGTGGTCGATCAGCCGTCCGGTGAGATACGACATGGCCTCCCGGCGGCTGAACCCGCCGACTGGCACGATGCGCAGGCCGCCGGCGAGCCCGAAGGCCCCCTGGATGGCCGGGGCGGGCAACCGGGTGGTCATCACCACCTGCCCGGCCGGCCCGGCCGGCCACAGGCCGTCGAGATCGGCCGCGTCGCGCAGGTCGTCGATGATCAGCGCCCACGCCCGCCTGGTCCGCGACAGCCAGGCCACGAAGCGGGCCGCGGCCGCCTCCGCGCCCAATGACAAATCGGCCGCGCCGACCGCGTTGGCCGCCTGGGCGAAGCCGGAGAGGATGGCATCCCGGCCGGTGGCGGTGACCCAGGCCAGCACCTCGACGTCCCGGAGCCGGGCATGCGCGAACTCCGCTGCGAGTTCCGTCTTGCCGGTGCCGCCCTGCGCGGTCAGCACCACCGTCTCGCCAGGTCGCAGGGCCAGGTCTGGCCCCGTCTCCGGGCGCGGATGGTAGGTGTCCGAGAGCATCGGGATTATCCCGGACAGCGTTATGGGTGTGCGCGAGGGCGTCCCGGCACCCTGCGTGACCACGTTGAAAGCCTCTCCCCTTGGCACCTGACGGACGTGCAGCACGGCCCGGTATCAAGGCATCGTAGTAGCCGATTCCCCGGCGATTCCCCGGTATCGCCGTACGCATCACCAATATCACCAGATGCATCAACGGCATCGCCATGAGCAAGCGCGGGACGCCGATACGGCACGCCAGGCACGACAGCAGCTTTCCGAGCGGGAGGGCCTCAGTGCACGCAGAACTCGTTGCCCTCCGGGTCGTACAGGACCACCGAGTCGCCGCGGGCATCGTCGTTGGTCCAGGCCAGGGTGGCCCCGGCCTGGAACAGCCGCTCCACGTGCTCGCTGACCAGCCGCTTGCGGTGCTCGCCGCGGACCCCACGGTCGGCCACGCTGATGTCGAGGTGCACCCGGTTCTTGGCGGCCTTCCCTTCCGGGACCAACTGAAAGTACAGCCGCGGCCCGACCCCGGTCGGGTCGACCCGCGACGCCTGGGCGCCGAACTCCGACTCGGGTATCCCCGCGTCCGCGGCGAACTCCTCCCAGCTGGCGAACCCCTCCGGCGGCGGCTCCGGCACGTAGCCGAGCGCGAGCCCCCAGAACTCGGCGAGCTTCTCCGGCTCGGCCGCGTCGAAGGTCACCTGGACGCGCATGACGGAACTCACTTGTCCAGCCCGAGCGTGAATAGGGGCTTGGGCGAGGAATCCGGCAGCTTGTGCTCGGCGGCGAGCCGCCGCACCGCGGTGCCGGTGGCGAGGAACTCGGTCGCGTGCTCACCCCACACGTGGTTCTTGACCTCCACCGTCACGCCCACGATGCCCGACGACCGCGCCGTAGCCGCCTCCGCCTGCATCCGGGCGAGCGCAAGCTCGCGCGCCTCGTACACGCCCTGGGTGAACTGCATCATCTCCTGGTTCTGGCCCACCTGGCGCAGCGACTGCAGAACGCCCTGGTGCGCGATGTGGTACACGCAGGTGCCGAGCACGAACGAAACCGGCACCGCGCCGGCCGCGAGCAGCCGGAAGAAGTCCTGCGCGGACAGGTCCGAGGTGAACGCCCGCCCGTCGGGCGCCCGGTGCGTGCCCTGCCCGGCCAGGTGCCGCACCGCGGTCCCGGTGGACACGAACTCCAGGCAGTTCTGCCCCCAGGAGTACATCTGCATCCGCAGTTGCACGCCGACGATGCCGTCGGCGGACAGGTGGTCGGCCTCGGCCCGCATCCGGGCCATGGCCAGCTCCCTGGCGTTGTACATGGCCTGGGTGAGGACCGTCAGCTCCTGGTTCTTGTTCCAGCGCCCGATCTGCAGCCCGACGTGGTAGATCGAGGAGCCGACGACGAACCCGAGCGGCTCAAAGCCCGCCTCGCCGAGCAGCACGTACTCCGAGACCGAAAGGTCGGAGGTGAACACGCCTGCCTCGTTGGCGCCCGCCGTCTGCGCGAGCCTGCCGTCGGCCGCCTGCGGCTCCCATATCGCCCCGTCCTGACCCTGACCCTGCTGCCCGCCAAACACTGGCACCCTGACCTCCCGCGCCGCCGCCACAATCCACCGGCAGCCTATCGCCGCGCGCGGGGTCACGCTCGCCCCCGAGGTGGAGCGTGACCTCGCCGTGGATACGACGACCCCCGCCAGGCAAAGTCATCGCCAAGAATCCGAAGTTCGTCGTCCACATGCGCGGCGGCCTCTCCACAGCCCTCGCGGCAGGCCTGCCAAGGACGCCGTCCCCCGATGTCCACAATCAGCCTCGCAAAGCCCGGGCGCCGTCCACAGGTTCCCCTGCCTTGTGCACATGGCGATCCACAAGCCACCGGAGGTAGCGTGCTCTATCCCGGGCAGTGCGTATGAAACCTAGATGCGCCGGGCAGGGGCCCGGGATACGGGTAGCGGTGGGCGGCGAGGCGAAACTATGGGCAGAGCCGACGAAACCACGACCGTGCAGACCGGCGGCCACGCCGCCGCACAGCGTCGCAGGGTCGTCGTGGACGTCATCCTCCTGCTGACCGCGGGCGACAAGATCCTGTTGCGGGAACGCGCCAACACCGGCTACGGCGACGGCGCCTACGAGCCGCCGTCGGGCCAGCTGGCCGACCGGGAGACGATCGTCGAGACGGCGATCAGGGTGGCCTGTGACGAGGCCGGAATCCTCATCGGCCCGGATAACGTTTCGCTCGCCCACGTCATGCACGACGTGTCGGGCAGCGGACGGATCGCGTTCTTCCTCGCCAGCTCCGGCTGGGAGGGCGAGCCCACCTCGCCCGACGTCCGCTGGTTCTCGCTGTGGAACCTGCCGACCAACATGCTCGACCGGGCCAAGGTAGCGCTGCGGAACTGCGCCGACGGGTTGCGCTTCTCCACCTACCCGGCCTTCGCGCCGCCGGTGAACGGCAGGGCGAACGCCCGGGTGAACGGGTTCACCCGGGCCAACGACTGCCCGCCACCGGGCGCCCCGGCCCGAGCCCCAGCCCCCTGGCTGGAGGCCTGCGGCGCCCGCCTGGTCGGCTGACCGAGGCGAGGCGACCGTTACGCTCGGATAGGCTGGGCCAGCGATGGCCGAGATCCTGAACGCGCACGGGTCGAGGAACGACATCTTCGTCACCGACCTCACCCCGCACGACTTCGCGTCCAACGCCGAGCTCCGCTCGTTCGTCCGCAACCTGTGCGACCGGACCGGCGCGTTCGGCGGCGACGGCGTCTACTTCCACGACGCGAGCCTGCCGGTGCCCCAGGCCTGGTTCTTCAACCCCGACGGCTCGGCCGCCGAGTTCTGCGGCAACGGCATGCGCTGCCTGGGCCGGGTGGTGCTCGACCGGCGCGGCACCGGGGTCGCCGCGATCCGCAGCGGCCAGGTCGAGTACACGGTGCGGCGCGGGCCGGCCACGAAGGAGGGCGTCCAGCAGGTCGTCCTCGAGCAGCCCGCCGTCGCCTTCGACGTGCCGGTGGTGACCGGCCGGAGCCCGCTGATCAAGGCCGGCCTGCCCGAGCTCGATCCGGCCCTGACGTTCACCGCCGTGACGGTGCCGAACCCGCACCTTGTCGCCGTCATCGAGGACTACGTCGAGGCCGACCTGGCGGCGATGGGGGAGCGGGTGGCGGCCAGGCAAGACGTCTTCCCCGCCGGGGCCAACCTGTCGGTGCTGCTCCCGCTCGCCGCCGAAGAGGTCTTCGTCCGCACCTACGAACGCGGCGCCGGGCTGACCGCATCCTGCGGCTCCGGCATGGCCGCGTCCCGGGCGGTCTACTCCCGCACCAGCGGCATCGACCCGGACCGCAAGGTCGTGGTCCGCAACGCGGGCGGGGTGGCTGCCGTGTCGATGCGGGTCCGGCTCGGCCAGTGGCACCCGGTCCTGCAGGGTAACGCCACGTTCGTCTACCGCGCCGACGTCGACCCGGCCGCGCTGGCCGTGGCCGCTCCCGGGGAAGCGGACCGCGAGTTCTATTCCGCCGAGATCGGCGCCTACGATGCCCTGGATCGCGACAACGCCATCCGCCTCCGCACGGCGGGCATCCAGACCAGCGGCACCGCTCAGATCAGGTAAGCCTCACGGGTCCCGGCCGCGAACAGTTCCTCCGGTTCCGGCTGGCGGGCGATCAGTCCCGTCACCGCGGTTGCCTTACCCGCAGCGCCCCGGCCTTGATCGACACGGTCAGCGTCCGCCCAGGCAGCACGACCTCCCCGTCGATTTGCCGCGGCAGTTCCTCCCCCGCGCTGATCTCCACGTGCCGCGCCCGGAACCGCTCGAGCGACCGGTGCTCCCCGCGGTGACGCATCAGCACCCGCCCCGCGACCCCGACCCACCCCAGCCCCCCAGACGGCGCCAGTATCCCCACATCCAGCCACCCGTCGTCCACCCCCGCCTCCGGCAGCAGCCGGAACCCCCCTGGCAGCAGCCCCACATTCCCCACCACCACGCACCGCGCCCGCCGGCACACCACGCTCTCGTGATCCAGCCGGACCGCAAACTCGCGCTCCGTCCACCCCAGGTGCCTAACCCCCGCCGCCAGATAGGCCACCCACCCAAACAGCCGCTTCCCGCCCCTAGGCGCCGCCCCCACCACCGCTGCATCCAACCCGATCCCCGCCATAGCCACAAAAACAGCCCCGCCGCCCGCGCTCCGATCCGCACCGCCCGCGTCCGCGCCCTCCGGACCCGCCCCGCCCAGGTCTGCTCCGCCCAGGTCTTCTACCTGGGCCAGGTCGATCAGCCGGTCCCGGCCGCGGAACCCCGCGTGAAGCGCGGCACCGATCCGGCTAGGCACCCCGAGCGCCCGCGCCACCAGGTTCGCGGTGCCAAGCGGCACGATGGCCAGCGGCACCCCGGTGCCATCCAGGGCCTGCGCGCAGGTCCGCACGGTGCCATCGCCCCCGGCCGCGAACACCAGCCGCGCCCCGGCCGCCACCGCCTCCCGGACCGCCCGCAGCCCCTCCTCCGCGGTCCCGGTCTCCGCGAACGTGGCCTTCAAGCCCTCGGCTTCCGCCGCCGCCAGAAATCGCCGCATCAACGTGCGCCGATCACGGACCAGCCCCCGGTTGATCACGAACGCGACCGACGTCATGAGTCCATTCTGGGCACACGGCGGCCGCCGCGCCGCTAGACGCTGACGACCAGGTAGTTTCGGTCGAGGCGCCAGCCGGCCTGCGTGTCAGCGCGGGCGGTGTGGCAGTAGCGGCACAAGTCGTCGAGGTCGGAATGGTAGGGCCCGCCGCAGCGCGCGCAGGTCCGGGGGAGCAGGACGGAGCCGGGGTCTGTCCGTTGACCCGCGGGTCGCACGAACTCCCAGTCGAACTGGGTAGCCTCATCGATCCGGTGCCAGCCCGGCCTGGCCGCCCCGACGATCACCGAGGCCAGCCGCACCGTTATACGGTCTATTCCCGGCCCGGCCAGGTCGACGTTCGTCACCTCCGGACGGCGCCAGCTCACGTCAAGCAGCAGGCGCCCGCGATTGGCCGTGCCCGGCCGGTCGCCGGCGTAGCGCTGCCAGCCGGCCACCACGGCGGCGACCGCCTTGCCGTTGGGCGTCTGCCAGTAACCCGGGGTGGTGATGCGCCGGAGCAGCCGGTCATCTTCGGCGCAACAGGCCATGGCGTAAGCGCCCACCGCGACCCGGGCGCTGTCCAGGAAGGCCGTCAAGTCGAAGCCCGGATCGACTGCCTGGAGTTTCCTGATCGCAGGCATTACTGCGACGGCCCGGTCGGCCGGGCCGGAATGCAGCGAACTGGCCGGGGACCCCGCCGCCACGGCGCGGCGGAAGGCGTTCCGCGCGGCATCCGATCGACCGCGGGACGCGATCAGCACGATCCCAAGGAACACGATGACCGCCAGCGCCGCCGCCCAGGCCAGCAGATAGACAAGCGCGATGCCGCCGGTGACGTCCCTTGCTATCACCATGGCGCTTCCTCGATGCTCCACACCACCCAGTCCTGGCCTCCGGCCAGGACCAGGGCCTTGCAGTACCCGCAGCTCCCGTCCGCCTCGACGTGCAGGGACGCGCCGCAGTCGGGGCACCGGCCAGCCAGGATACCGCCGCCTGCCGGGGTGCTCGCCTGAGCTGACCGGCGGATGACCCAGTCCTCGTACCACGTCTGCTGGCCAGGCTGGCCGCGCAGCGGCACTCCGCCGGCGTGCTCGTACCGTTCGCCGCTGCAGGTCAGGCGGATACGCAGCTGCTCAGCCAGCGGGTCGCGGGCCGCCTCCACAGCCTCGGCGGCCACGATGACCGACGTCCCCTGGCGCTGCACGCCGTGAGCGGCGCGTGCCTCCAGGAGCAAGGCAAAGACCCTCCACAAGCCGTCCGACAGCACCTCCCGGGCGGCCGAGGCGTCGCCAGCCCGCCGCGCGCGGTCCACAACCTCCCGTGCCCGCCCGACTCCCGTGGCCGTGCCCGCCAGATCAAACCCGGCATCATGCGCCCTGATCCCGGCGAGCACCGCCGCCACCGCCGCCTGGCCCTCAGCCGGGCTGAGTTCCTCCGCGGACATCCGGGCCGCCGCCCCCGTCTGCGCCGCCGCCTCGCGCCGCAGGATGTCCCCGAGGTGCGGCACCACCCGCAGGATCATGAACGGCAGCTTGACCAGCAGCCACAAGACGCCAGCACAACCGGCTCTGTCCCCGGGGGCCTGCACAACTGCCTGGTCGCGCATGACAGCATTATGGACTGATTCCGCCCTCGGGCCGGACCGCGGCGCCGGGGTGCGCACAATCGCCGGTGGCAGGCGGATCTGCCCGCTCGGCCCGATGCCAAAGCCGGGCCGCGAGCGATGCATGCGACGCTTGTGCCGGGGTATGGCGGTCGGCAAGTGCGTGCTGCACAAGGAGGAAGGCCAGCGTGTTCGAGATTGCCAGCATCCGGGAATGGCGCGGTCACGACGTGGTTGATGCCGAGGGTCATAAGATAGGGGAGCTGGAGGCCGTCTACGTCGACACCAGTACCGACCTGCCGTCGTTTGGCACGGTCCAGGTCGGAATGCCGACCCGGCACCGGCTCGTATTCGTGCCCTTGGACCGAGCGACCGTGGGTCCGGGATACCTCAAGGTCGCATACGACAGGAAACAGGTGAGGGACGCCCCGTCGATCGGCATGGACGGCGAGCTGCCCGCAGGCGATGAAGAGGCGATCTTCAAGCACTACGGCCTGGCGTACCAGCCGGGTGCTAACGGCGAACGGCTGCTGGCCCGTCGCTGAGCAACCGAACGAAATGGAGGGCGGATGATCGCTCTTTTCTTGCTGCTGGTGATAGCCGCGATCGCGCTGGGGATCGTAGGCGTTGCTGCCAAGGGGCTGCTGTACCTGCTGATCATTGGCATTGCCGTGTTCCTGGTCGCTCTCGTCTTGGCCGCCCTGCGGATGCGGCGCCGACCTGGCAGGCGTCCGGCCCGGTAGATCCCCGGGCCACCTGCCAGCCTGGGCCGCGCCGCGATCGCGCTGGCCGCCAGCGCCTGCAGGCCGTCGGGCCTTGGCCAGTTTGCGTTCCTGGCGTACTGTTGGATTACAACTGGGGGAAATGCGCTGTTGGGTCCGGACCCTGCCCTGGCTACTGTGGCAAGGGGCGGCGTTGATGCCGGACGTGAAGCTGAGTGCCAGTATCGGTGAGGGTCATGTCGTCGTGACCCTGTCCGGGGAACTGGATGTGACCTGCGCGGCGGCTGCCGAGGCGGCCCTCACGGCCCTGTTGACCCGGGGCCGGTGGCTGGTCGTCGACATGTCGGCGCTTGATTTCCTGGATTGCGGTTCGCTGGGCGCTTTGCTCAGGGTGCAGGGGCTGGCCCGGCAGGCCGGCGGCGATCTGGTGCTGGCGGCTCCCGGGCGGCTGGTGCTGCGGCTCCTGGCGCTGGCCGGCGAGGATGACGTGTTCTGTGTTCATGCCAGTGTGGCCGCGGCTGTGGTGAGTGTCGGCAGCCGGCGGGGCGGTACGGTGGGCGCGGGCGTGCGGTGAGCGCCGCGTCCGGCGGGGAGGGCAGCGCG
>Ga0181525_10004932_pt1 | contig 10061 bp, 11 predicted proteins | sample PEATcosm2014_Bin_48_FD_121100 | JGI IMG/M metagenome (GOLD analysis project Ga0181525, IMG submission 121100) | Peatland microbial communities from MTU Mesocosm Facility, Houghton, MI, USA - PEATcosm2014_Bin06_10_metaG | ecosystem: Environmental > Terrestrial > Soil > Wetlands > Peat | place...
TCGGGATACACTGCGTAGGAATGGCGGCCCTGTCGTAGTTTCGGCCCAGCCAGGTTTTGAAATAGCGACGGGCGCGCGCGTCAAGATCTGGGCGCCGCTCATGGCCAGCGATAACACGCGAGAAGACGTGTACTTTGGGTGAGCGGCGATCGACGTAGAGACGATCAGTCACATAAAAAAGCCGGTCTCGGATGCTGTATCCTGAATGCTCCTCGCCAGATTCGTAGACGGGGAGCACCTCGATCGTCTCTTCAGAGTCACCAGCGGTTGACGCGAGATCACAATCTTGGGTGGCAACGATCCACAAGTCGTGGCTATCGTGGCGTGTTTCAGCATCCGCGCGTACGCACGTGTCAAGCTGGCCGCTAAACGTACTTCCTTGGCGCCATCCAGCGGCATGCAGATTGTTCTCTGGCTGCGGCACGTGCCTTTAATCAAGCTCCCCCACGGAACCCGGATCAAGAAACGCGGGTGCAACGTCTGGCCACTCGGTCCGCGGATAAATTACTGACGTCGCGTACATTGTCGCCAGCGGTAAGTTGTGTTCTCGCGCAATCACGGCCGCGGCCGACTCTGGCGTTCCCATGGGGGCTGTTTCGATCGCCTGTCGGAGCCGCGTGCTGTCATTGTTAACGAGCGGTGCGAGATGCGCGGCTAGCGTGGCGAGGTCGAATATTCTTCGAACGACGTTGTCCCGCGGCGACTGCTCACCGCTCAAAATGCGTCGAACTTGCGTGTGAGTTACTCCCAATATGGGTTCCAGACGGCGAGCTGTTAGCCCGGTGTGGAGTACCACCTCCCGTAGCGCATCCGCCGGCGTTTGCGAAGGTCGCTGCAAATCTACTGTTACACACTCAGCGTATTGCAGCCATGCCTCGAATGCGCGCTCAAACGACGCATCGGTGACGCCAAGAATAAACACATCTTGGGCGATCGGCTCTTTCCGCTGAAAGCCCGCGGTGTAGGTCTCAACTATCGCAGCCGGGGTCTCGGTGCTGTAGTAAGACAACATTATCGCTCCTCCCACCCGTAATGCGCTCGCCCGACGGGTGTAAGCGCAAACGCCAAGAAGTGCGCCATCTCATGATTGTACTCACGGAATACCGCTAGCAGCGTCTCTGCATTTAGTGGGAGCGGATTTGCAGACGACATCTCGCAATCGACGATAAATGAAGGCTTAGAAAGCGCGTCTCGCATTAGGTCCGGCGCAAGTCCACCGACGAGGCCATGGCGCACGATCGCATTAGTGGGCACGGTAGTGCCATTCTCTAGTGTAACGATCCCGCCACCGAGCGAAGCCTGCGACATGGAGGATCGCTGGGGGGCCGCAATGTGCGGACTCGCTATCCACCCGAGCAGTTGCGGGTTCCAATGCTGCTCCCAATCGCCTTCGGCGAGTACCGCGTTTACATACCGCATTGTAAAACCGCTAATGCTCGCGACACGGCTTCGGCTTAGCGCTGTCAGCGCTAACTCGAAAATTTCCGAGAACTGTTGCCGGTCCTCATAATTTGCTCCGGGTACTGAGATCTGCATAAGGCCTGGAGTGATCAGTATCTCGTACTCATCGTCATTGCCGGTGAAAACCCACTGCTTAAAGCTACTCTGCTGCTGCGCAATTTGATTTGGGCCAAACGTCACTTCAAACTGAGTTGCCGGCGACTCACGCAGATCAGGAAAGGCTTCCGACAACACTTCTTGGGCTTCTCTTAGTCCAGCGATGTCGGCAAAAGCCGCGACGAGCGGATACCTAACGACCGCAATTGCGCGAGCGAGTGGCGCATCGCGGAGCCGAAACCGACCATTCAGATCTGGAAAATTAAAAAGCACGTTTCTCCCTAAAGGTTCCACAAAGGTTACACTCCCTTATGTACCCATTGTGACGACCCCTGGTTTCGGCTATCCTGTTGACTTATCTCCACTCGGCATATATGCTAGTTGCAGATATGTCTACTGACTCCGCTTCCGAACGATTCGACTGCTTGGTTTTCGTGGGCCGGTTCCAACCGTTCCATTTCGGACACGAGAAAGTCGTCCGCCGGGCGCTCGAGATTTCGGACTACGCGCTGCTGCTGGTTGGCTCAGCGAACTCGGCGCGCAGCGCCCGCAACCCGTTTACCTACGAAGAGCGGCAGCGCATGATCGTCGACGCCGTCGTCGAGGACGCCGGTTCGCATTTCACGCCCGGGCGCGGCCTTGCACCCTCGTCGCGCATCATCGTAAAGCCCCTGAACGACCACCTCTACAACGATGCTGCGTGGATCGAAGAGGTGCAACACAAAGTCGCCGAGACAATTCAGCGCGACCTCCCGGTACGCGATCGCGAGCCACGCGTCGGGATTATCGGATTCTCAAAGGATCGGTCGTGCTACTATCTCCGCATTTTCCCGGGTTATGCAGCGGTTAACGTTGAGCCGTATCCCGACCGTCTCGATAACCTGCTCGAAGATGACGCACGAAGCCATCCGCTCTCGGCAACACGAATTCGTGAGCGCATCTACGATCACGCGCTTTACGGCGGCGACGATTCGACGCCACTGCACGAGTTAGCCGCCGCTATGCCCCCCTCGGTTCGCGGACACCTCGAACGCATTTGGCAGACGGCGCCTTTTCAAGAACTTATCGGCGATGTGCGGAATGTCCGCGAGTACAAGGCATCCTGGGCAAACTCGCCATTTCCGCCGACATTCACCACTGTTGACGCGGTCGTTGTCAACGCAGGGCATGTGCTGATGGTTCGGCGCGGCGCCTCGCCGGGGCGGGGGCAACTCGCCCTTCCCGGTGGCTTCATTCAATCAGATGAAACACTACTCGACGCGTGCATCCGGGAACTCACCGAAGAAACGCGGATCGACATGTCGGCCGAGCAACTGCGCGCCGCCCTCGTCTCGACGCACGCGACGACATTTGATGATCCGTATCGCTCCGACCGCGGGCGCACGATCACCCACGCCTTTCGCTTTAACTTAAATGAAATTTCCCTCCCACCGGTGCAGGGCGGCGACGACGCCGCCGAGGCGCTCTGGATACCACTTGCAGAGCTTCGAGCCGATCGGACTTTTGAAGATCACGCGCACATCATTCGCACAATGATGAGCGTTGCATAAGGAAAGAAAAATGGACGAATACAACCTCATACTCGACACTGACAGCTACAAGTATTCGCATTACCTGCAGCTTCCGCGGGATACGACGCACATTAGCTCGTACATCGAGGCGCGCGGGGGCGCATTCCCGTTCGCGCGCTTCTTCGGGCTCCAAGGCCTGATCAAGCAGCACTTCCTTACGCCGATAACGGCTGAGCAAGTTGATGAGGCCGAGCGCGTCGCGACGCGGCACGGACTTCCGTTCAACCGCGACGGGTGGATGCGTATTGTTGAGAAGCACGGCGGCCGTCTCCCAGTCGAGATCGAAGCCGTGCCGGAAGGCATGGATGTGCCCATCGGCAACGTGATGGCCCAAGTCGTCAACACCGACCCAGAAATGCCCTGGCTGACCGCATTCATCGAAACCGCGCTGCTTCGCTTGTGGTATCCGACGACGGTCTGCACGTTGAGCGCGATGGCGAAGCAGACGATCATGAAGCAACTCGAGCAGTCGTGCGACGACCCAGCCTCGGTAATCCCTTTCAGACTGCACGATTTCGGGGCACGCGGCGTGTCGTCATACGAAAGCGCTGCGATCGGCGGACTCGCCCACCTCGTGAACTTTCTCGGCACCGACACGGTCGCGGCCCTCAGCTACGCTGCGGACTACTACCACGAGCCGATGGCCGGCTTCTCGATTCCCGCGATGGAGCACTCCACCGTTACCTCCTGGGGACGTGACGGCGAGGTTCGCTCTTTCGAGAACATGATCGAACACTTCGCGAAGCCCGGCAAGCTCTTCGCAATGGTGTCCGACAGCTACGATATCGACTACGCAGTGGACGAGATCATCGGCCAGCAGCTTCGCGAGAAGATCGTTAACAGCGGCGCTACGCTGGTGGTTCGACCCGACTCCGGCGATCCGAGCGAGGTCGTACCGCGGATCATGAACTCACTGGCGCGGAACTTCGGCGCAACGAAGAACAGCAAGGGCTACCTGGTGCTCGCGCCGAGCGTGCGCGTAATCCAGGGCGATGGAATGGAGCTCGCGACAATCCGTTCAACCGGCGAAGCCATCCTGAGAGCCGGCTTCAGTGCAGAGAACTGCGCTTATGGAATGGGTGGCGGCCTGCTGCAAAAGGTCAATCGCGACACCATGAAGTTTGCGATGAAGGCCTCGGCAGCCAAGATCGCCGGCGAATGGGTCGATGTCTTCAAATCACCGAAGGGCGACACCACCAAGCGCTCCAAAGCCGGACGCCTCGCTCTCACTGCTGCCTTTGAAACGGTGAGAGTCGAAGCCCTTAGCAACCGCGAGAATCTGCTGCGCGTGGTCTATCGCAACGGCGAACTACTCGTCGACGAATCCCTTGCAGCCATCCGTGAGCGCACTACCAGCGACGTGGCCGCTGAAGCCGTGGCGTAATGGACACCACGACCTTCGCCAAAAACTTCCTACTTGATGTCACCGTCGACGTCGTGCTGCTGTCGATAAGCTCCAACGGGTCACTATTAACGCTTCTCGCGCAACGCGAGGAAGATCCGTTCAAGGGAGCATGGGCCCTGCCCGGCGTCTTCGTAGGACGCGACGAGACTCTGGAGGCGGCGGCCGCTCGCGCACTGCGAGACAAGGCAGGCATTGCCGGCGACGTGTTCCTTGAACAGCTCTTCACATTCGGCGATCTCGATCGCGATCCACGAAACCGAATAATTAGTGTTTCATACTATGCTCTGGTTCCCGAGGGCCGCTTCATCACCGCCGTCGCGCGGAACGCCACAGCAGTTATTGCTCACATCATCGACTTTCCGGGGTTTGGCCTCGGTGGCAGGGCGATTCGCGTCAGCAGTGAGGCGGGCAAGAGCCTGAAGTTGGCGTTTGATCACGACCGGGTTATCGGGACCGCTGTACAACGCATACGCGGGAAGCTCAACTATGCGCCCATCGGCTTCGAATTGTTGCCGGACGAGTTCACGCTCTTTGAACTGCAGCACATTCATGAAGCCGTCCTTGGCCGCAAACTCAACAAGGATTCTTTTCGACGCAAAATGCTTGCGTCCGGGCTGATCGAGGACACTGGCACGCGCCGCGCTGGCACTGCCTATCGTCCCGCAGCTCTCTACCGTTTCAAAAAAGAGGACACAACAACTCATGGCTGAGATTCGCCATTACCCATTCATCCGGCACCTTCGTGCCGATTCGACGTCTCATGTTCTGCTCTACCGTAACGCTCGGCTGCGCCGCAGCGGCAACGGCATGGCGCTCTGGTTTAACCCCATGAGCGATAGCATCGCCGAAGTTCCAACAGATAACCAGGACCTGCAACTCGTCATTCACGCGCGCAGCATCGATTTTCAGGACATCACGGCGCAAGGCGTGCTCACCTATCGCGCGGCGGATCCAGAAACGCTCGCGCAGCGAGTAGATTTCAGTATCGATCTCAGAAACGGCGGCTGGACAAGCGAGCCGGTCGATAAGGTCGGGTCTATGCTGGCCCAACTAGCGCAAGAGTATGCACTCGGATACATTGCCAAAACGCCGGTCCGTGAAGTTCTCACGAATGGCGTAGTGCCCTTGCGCGATGCAATCGAGTCTGGACTGCGTGGCACGCCGACCCTTGCTCAAATGGGAGTCGAGCTTGTCACCGTCCGGATCGGTGCGGTTTCTCCATCAGCGGATCTCGAGAAGGCGATTGAGGCTCCGACCCGTGAGAGAATCAAACAAGAAGCTGATGAGGCGGCGTACGCGCGCCGAGCGCTGGCCGTTGAAAAAGAGCGGGCGATCGGCGAGAACGAGATGCAGAGCAAAATCGAGCTTGCCAGGCGTGAAGAACAGCTAATTCAACAGCAGGGCCAGAACACGCGGCGTCAAGCCGAGTATCAGGCTCAGGCGGGGAAGATCGCTGCGGATGCAGAGGCCGATCGTATCGCGACTGTCGAGGGCGCAAAGGCCGCGATAGAACGAGAGCACATTGAACTCGTCAGCAGCGTCGAACCTCGCGTGTTACTGGCGCTCGCTGCCCAGGAATTTGCTGGAAAGTTGAAGTCGATCCAAAACTTCACGATTACGCCGGACATGCTCGGCTCGCTACTCACGGGCGTGTTCAAAAAAGCGTCATGAGTATGCCGCTCTTTCCCCGGGCGGTGATCGTTCGCCGTCAGACGGAGTTGGAACTCATCATCGGGCAACATGGGACGCGCGCGCAGGCGGCATTTTTCCTCGAGCGCCAAGGGCTACGCATCGACGACCTCGAGGAGCGACATCGCTTGCTAAATGAAGGGCTTGCCTCCGCGCGGTCACAGATCCCACGCACATGGCGCCAGGTCACGCTTCTGCGAGCTGATTTGGATCGTTTCGTCTTCGAGGAGAGCGACATCATCATCGCCGTTGGGCAAGATGGCCTGGTTGCAAACGTCGCCAAGTATCTCGACGATCAGTACGTGATCGGTGTGAATCCGGATAGATCGAGATACGAGGGCGTGCTCGTACCCCACGATGCCGGCGCTGTTGGCGATTTACTTGCCGACTGCCTCGCGCAAAGAGCACCTTCGGAATTTCGCTCGATGGTTGAAGCGAAACTCGATGACGGACAACAACTCACTGCCTTGAATGAAATCTTCATTGGACACCACTCGCATCAATCTGCCAGATACCGCCTCACGGTAGGCACTACGGACGAACGGCAGTCTTCGTCAGGCATTATCGTAGCAACGGGAACCGGCGCCACCGGTTGGGCGAGATCGATCAATCAAGAGCGGAATGGCATCGCAAAACTCCCACAGCCTGAGGACCGATCACTTGCATTTTTCGTTCGCGAGGCATTCCCGGGCAGCGGCTTTTCAACCACAACAACGTACGGCCGATTGACCGGGTCCGACCGACTCACTGTAACATCCGAGATGAACAGCGGTGGTGTCCTCTTCGGCGATGGCATCGAGGAAGACCGTATCGAGTTCCTCTGGGGAAGCATCGCGACGGTTGGGGTGAGCGAGAAACAGCTCCGGCTCGTGAAAGCGACCACAGCCCGGAGCGAACATTCTAAGAGAGTGGCATAGCTAGGGAGCCAACATTGAGAAAGTCAGTAACTCTATTTCGGCCTGTTGGGCCGCGCGAACTCGCGCTCATCGAGGAGCTCGATTTTCGCGGTTTTCCGCCAAGGCTGCCCGAACAGCCTATATTCTATCCCGTTCTCACTGAGGAGTATGCGGTGCAAATCGCTCGCGATTGGAACGTTAAGGAATCGGGATCAGGATACGTAACGCGTTTTGAGGTCGACGCCGAGTTTCTCGAGCGATACGAAGAACAACGCGTCGGTGGCGCCCTTCACATCGAGCTCTGGGTTCCGGCCGAAGAGTTGCAGGACTTCAACGCGCATATCATCGGAAGGATCGAGATAATCCACCAGTTTGGCACGCCCGCCTGAACGCGTGCCAACCAGGTGGCATAACAAAGTGCAATGATCGCCCTGGGATAGAGCGATGAAGATAGCCTTATTCAGTGATCTCCACACCGAGTTCGACGGCAAGCGCCCCTGGTCGCCGGAGCCGCTCGATGCTGACGTAATCGTGTTCGCCGGCGACAACGTAACATCGCCCGCTCTACTGCGCGAATATGCACAAAGAGTGGAGCAGCAGCAAACAAGCGCGCTGCGCATTCTCTACGTATGTGGCAATCACGAATTCTACGGAAGCAGCATTCGGTTTGGATCACGCGGCTACGATAAATATCGGCAGGCTCTCGCGGATTGTCCGCGATCGACCCTGCTCGAAACGGACGTCGTCGAGATTCTAGGGGTTCGCTTCATTGGCGCCACCATGTGGACTGCGGTCAAAGACAGCGCAAAGCTCGATTACAACGACTACCGGTATATACGAATCGATCGCCCTCCGTATCGCCGCCTAAGGCCAAGCGATGCGCGGGATCGCCACTTCGAAACCGTTCGCTTTTTTGAACACGCCGCCGCAACTTCCGTTCCCACGGTGGTCGTAACGCATCATCCGCCGAGCAGCATCGGTCTCGATGTTGAGCCGGGTGATCCATGGGCGGCAAATCTGGATGAGCTGATCGGACGATGGCGCCCACTTATGTGGCTCCACTGGCGCTGCGCGCTCACCGCGTCACTTTGGAACATGTGTGCCCAGACGATATTGCCAAGCTGCTTCAGGCCCGCCCGCGGCACCCCACGCGCAAGCGTTCACACCGGAAGCGGTAGTTAGTAAGAAGATCGCCGCTGCGGCTGCCCAAGGGGCGTTCAATAACCTAGTTGGGCAACATAGAAGTCATTCAACATTTTGTCATGCCTGGCGACTAACGTGCCTCTTCCACGCGCGAGGCGGCGGGACAGTACCTTGCCGCTTACATGCATGGGCGATCTGGCTGCCAGTCGATCCAAACGTTGTTTCCGTGTAGTGCGCCAAGGAGGCAGCACGCAGTGCAAGTTGCGATGAAGGGCAGGGGGCGAAGCTTCAGGCTCACCAACGCTCCAATGCCACCGGCCAGGGCGAGGGTCACAAGGATAATAACCACGACGAATGGTGCCAAAGCAGCAGCGCACGAGTCGAAGGCATTTGTAACACGCCCAAAATTTGAAAGTTCATACTGAATTTGGCGAATTGCTGAGGCCATCCACCAACCTAGCCAATAGGCGCAAGCAAACGAGAACCCGTTCAGAAATCCGGTGGCCTGCCATTCCAGCGCAAACGCAACCACAACGAAGGCAGGCGCGAGTCCCAAGAATACCGTGTGGAATTTTCCGCCGAACACGAACATAAGCACAATGCCAATAGCGACCGAAGCTGTGCTCGCGACCACGATGCTGCGCGCCTCCGGTCGCTTTATATTGCGAAAACCGGCAGCGATTGCTGCAACCACCAGCACATCGAAGCCCATCGAGAGAATCATTCGAGAAACGTTTTACTGATTAGGCCTTGAACCCTGGACCACGGTACGGGATGTGCAGTCACGGCTGCCGCCCGAGGTGGGGCTGGTCGCCTCGACGCTGCTCTTGCTTGGCGGAGGAATGGCGGCTAAGCGTCGGCACAGAGGTCTGTGGGAGGGCTACTAGCATAGGGACGCGAGGAATATTGAGGTGAAAAATCTTGAGTTCGGCTAATAAGCTGCCGATCTGGTGGGCTCCAACTGATGTCGCTTGATGCGGTGCTGAAGGTTGAACTTGAGCTCGACGCGTCCGAGCCCGACCCCGAGATTGCTCGCCTGATGCTGCTTCGTTCGCTCGCGGCTGAGTACCAACACCGGCGCCTTGGCGGACGTTCGCCCGAAACCGCTCTTGACGATATACAGAACCTACGTACCGCAATTAAAGGTTACGGGCAGCTGCGGCTTAGGGATCTCGATCGTCCGACTCTTTGCGCGCTTCACGGGTCGTTGAGCGGCCGTACTGACGCATCGGCCGTTCGCGAGACGCCAATTGGGGTGATTCCGAATGCGCCGGGTGCAAAGGTCCTCTTCACTGGCGCCCCGGCAGCCGAAGTCGCCTCCCGCGTTGATGAGACCGTGACTAGCCTTTTTGGCAATGCGAGCCTGTCTCGGTTCGAGAGAATTGCACTCGGCTATTTCGAGCTGATTCGTACGCATCCGTTTGAGGATGGCAATGGTCGCCTCTCGCGGCTACTGATGGCAATCCTGCTACGAAATGAGTTCCGATTTCAAATGTTGCTCGACGTCACGCACGTGATGCGGACAAACTTTCGGTTGTACCATCGGCTCATTCGGAGTGAAGAAGTCACTGTGTATGAGGCGTGGTTGCGTTATGCGTCCGGAATTGTTACTGCTGAGATTCACGCGGCGAAACGCTTTCGTACTGTGGTAGATACCCTAACCTCTGTTGAGCGGGTCGAATTGAATAGCGTCGTCGGTGACATGATGAGTCAAAACTGCCGCGGTGGCGAAGTTCCAAGGAGCGTTACTCAACGCGTAGCGGCGCTACTAGTGGGTCTTTTGCACTAGCTTAGCAGGAA
>Ga0181525_10004933_pt1 | contig 10061 bp, 14 predicted proteins | sample PEATcosm2014_Bin_48_FD_121100 | JGI IMG/M metagenome (GOLD analysis project Ga0181525, IMG submission 121100) | Peatland microbial communities from MTU Mesocosm Facility, Houghton, MI, USA - PEATcosm2014_Bin06_10_metaG | ecosystem: Environmental > Terrestrial > Soil > Wetlands > Peat | place...
AATCGCTCAAGGTTCGAAGGTAGACTGCGTTTAACTCCGTGAGCTGTTCTGAATCAGCCAGTGTTCAGATCTGAGAATACAATAAGCATACCGTTTGACGATAATCTGCAATATGGCTTGAACCAGAGTCTGGCTCGTCCGTAACATAGAGAGTAGTAGATTCGAAGCTTCTCAGTGTATTTATTAGGAGAGGGATATACTTATTGACGCTGTAACCTCGATTTGCCGAAAAGGTATCCGGCAGCTTCGGTGTCCAAAAGGTATTCTCGAAGAAAAAGAATTCATAACTATCTTCCCAAATATAATTGCCGACTTTCTTGACAAGTTCTATTGTTGAGGAGTCCAGCAGATGATTTTCCCAGTAGTCGATTATTGTTCGTGCCCCAAGAACCGAGAAGTGGTCTACCACCCACGATCCATTTTGCTCATAAGTCTCGATGGGTGACTGGGGCACAGCAGTCATCACTGAATTCTGCGCTTGCACCTCTGGATAGTGTGTATGTTTCAGATAGTATGCGAATAAGCGATTCTCTATGCCGATTTGGCTGGAAGGAAAGTTCATTTTGACATGACCGTTGCCATCTACCGATTTTGTAATGTCGTTAAGGGAGGTGTGAGAAAGTGTGATCGTTGATTCAGTGATATTCAGAACCAGACCAGTCGACGCAGATACCAAAGCACCGGAATTCCAACCAGGAAGCACATCATCAAATGTTCCTCCAATGGGTATGGAAACCTCAAAGAAAAAGAGATCCCATAGGAGACCATCGGATTCGGAGGGAGCTGGAACTCCTGCTCCTTGATTTGGTCCCAGAGCCAAGTCCACCACAAGCCCTTCTTCTAGGGCTGTCTGTAGCACAACCGTTTGTATGGTTTCTTTCCTTTGGTGTCAGCAATGCAACTGAATCCCAAACGGAAGAGAATCTCACTCCAAGCGGGACTGCCAAAGTAATAGACCGTCCAATCTGATTGAAGCAAGCAGTGATTCCCGGGGAACAACTGAATATTTCCATAGAGATAATAACCCAAAAGTTCGATCCCGCCTGCACCTACTCTTCCCACGTCCCTGATATCATCTGCTACTTGACTTGAACTGACAGATGCGTCAGGCAGCCAATAACGAAATCGTGGGCGTACATTTGCGGATGGGGTCTGAAATGTTCCATAATCGATGTTGGCGCCTACTTGACCATTCAATCCCCCGGCATTAGTGAGTTGGGATGGGAAGGTCAAAACAGCAAGGAAAAGTGCTATGGTGCAGACCATGGTGGTCTAATGCACACAGGTCTTCTTGGTTGTTTCAGTAGAGGGCTTGTTTAAATATTGACTTGCCCAGGTGCAGATTCGAACCTCCTTAGTATAAAGGTAAGCCACATTTCTGACTTCCTCTGTAAGGAGCACAAGAAGGTATTCCGATGGAAGATTTATGGAGTGGTTGCGGGGGCGGGGTATGCGCTAAACTGTCTAGTGGGGTTTCGGGTGAACATGGATGGCCGCCAGGAGATCCGAGCACATGTGACAAATATTGCACCGTATGATCTGCTACAACAAGTGTAATTTGCTCACTAGAACATGCAATGTTGAGATGATGGGTCAACATCATTTCGTGTTCTCCTCAAGCAAAAGCGCTGCGAGGCAAAAATATGCCAATAAATTCAGCGTTTTGGTCCATGAAGTGGACAGTTTGCGGCAAGAATGGATCTTGAGTGGTCACGACAATCCCACGTTTTCAAATTATGGAATTCACTTGTGTGTGATTGTCAATTATTATGTGGATTCTTATGGACAAAGTTAGTCTCTCTACTAACGAACTAGGAAAGTTCTTGTCCACCCATTTCGATGACACGATCGTGGGCCTTGAACCAATCAAACAACTTTCGCAAAGTAGCAGTTCCCTCGAGGAGCTTGTTACCACAGACCCGGCTATCACCTATGGTGATGAAGTAGTCAGTATGCCTAGTGATAGACACACAAATCCTCTCCTTGTCCTTCACAAAGCCTGGCCCAGTGTTCTCCGCAGATACCATAGTCCAAAGAACCACTTTAGCCTCCCAACCTTGAAAACTATCTGCGGTAGCTGTTTCGATATCAACCAACCTGATGTTTCGAAGTCCTCCCTTTAAACTCTGCCTGATATTCTCTAGTTCAGCTAGATATGGAACAATTATGCAGATCATTTCTGGTGTTAGACCCAGCACCTTCTCAAGCAAGAGCGTAGCACATGCAAGCGTGTAGAATCTCATTCTTGGATTGTACTTTGAGGTTGCACCTTCAACTTGAAGGCAAATGCTCCCACGGACGTCCAGGAGAATGGGCAGGATTCTTCCTTGCGGTCCTCTCTTGACCTTTCCTTTGGCTACGTTCAAGCTGAGCATGAGGTCGTCAATTTTGCCTGCAAAAGGATGATTAAAAACCGACGACGAAGGGCCGTCTGTCATCTGGCCGTCCTAGATAATGTCATTGGCGAGGTCTCCGCCTCCGGGCACCATTCTCAGCTGTTCTGATAGGAGGGAGACGGGCCATCCTTGTTCAATGAGCCGTCGCATGAATCATTTGCGCTGGTTGTCTCCGAAACGATTAACCCACTGTTGAGTGTTGAGATACTTCTCCATGAAAGACAGGACTGCAGGAAAAAGCTGCTTCCAGTCTCCGGCCATGATCAGTTTTCTTTTTCTCACATCTCCTCTGTAAGCAATGTTCGCCTCTGCCGGTACGCAGGCACATGCTTCATCTATAATTGTTGTCGTGGATCTGCTTTTTACGAATTTGCGGGTCCATGGATTCATAGAAGATGTAGTGGTTGTCGAAATGGCGTCGGCTTTCATGATCAATTTCTTACATGCACTACGTGCCAAAGATCGAAGTACTTCGTCCTCTTCTGGGGTCCTCTCATCAGGCAACTTTTTCAAGATTTCACGGAGTAGCATGAAAGTTTCATCTGCACCGAGGCTAATGGCTGTCTCATTCTGTGTTGGGAGAAAGGCAAGTACCCGAAGTACCCATTCAGCTGTTGATTGTTATGGTTCCCAGCTTTCGTGGCCTGAAAAATGACTCTTCTCGAACCTCAGCCATGCATTCGGGTCTGATGGATCGTATCGCATGATAGCTTCTTCTTCGAGTCTTGACGCCCAGACCCGGATTAAGAGACGATGATCCTCATCTTGCTGGCCGGTTCTCATCAGGATATTCGTAGCCGCGACATCTTTGGGCGCCACTACTGCTATCTTCTCCCCACCTGCTATCAATAAAAGCATAATTGAACCGAGCATCGTACTCTTGCCGCTTCCGCCTGGGCCCAAGAGAATCAAAACACCTATTGGCACTGCCCTCACTACCCAGGGAAACTTGGAACGTTGCATCGGTGTCATCTTGTCCATGATACGGTTGAGGACATCGGCAGGGACATTCTCAAGAAAGTCTTGGTAATGAAGATCTGAGACATTTCTTCCAATCATAATTTCTCTGAGCGAAGTAAGGTCCTCTTCTTCCTCAGGACTTTCGAACTGTTCCGCAATTTGAGAGTCCGCTTCTGAGTCATAAGAATCTTCAGAATCTTCCGAATCTTCGGCACAGAAATTCAGAATAGTCTCTCGTCCTTTACCGGCACCGAAAGGCACAGCACGTCCCTTCTTTTTCTTCACGGACCCTGGGAGAAGCTTCACTACAGCATTCACCTGAGTTTTGACCGTCTTCAGACTCTCCTTTACGAGCAGGTAGGCGCCTTGCTCTGGCATGGGGTCTGTAACTTGATTGCTCGCATTGATTCGGGTGATGGAAGGCCGTTGTATCGCGCGAGGACGAGGGACGGAGGGTGCACCAGTGGGTGTCCGAATTCGTGACGCAATACTGGTTTTCAAATGTACTATAACTTATAGAACATTCGTCATCTAACTAGCCACTACTTTTAAGATTGTTCTTTAGATCAGGGAACATTCAAAAAAGCGCGCAGGTACTTTCGAGCCCGCTCCCAATGCTGCCGCTCAACTAGGTTTGTTGGAGGATGGGGTTGGTAATAGTATCGTAGGTTGAGTATTGCGTTGAAAGGGGTCAATACCCAGGCTGAAAGGAATGGATCCGCGTCGACTCTGGCTGAAAAGAAAGGAATCCTCTCTTGTACGGTGGCAACAGAGGGAAGGTTTTTCCAATCGTTTGAGGTCACCCAGCTGACCACCAACGGTATCATCTTATCGTTGACGATCGCGTCTCGGCATTGGTCACCTACCTTCATCAATGCATTGACATATTCCCAGTATCTATCATTTTTGGGTTCAACCCGGAGTTCCTGCGGGACGAATTTTTCTGCGACGCTCTTGTGTACCGTGCCCGCGACCAACCATTGCAGCTAGATTCTGTCATTAATTGCTCTCTCGTCGTAATGAGGAAAGTTGGGTGCATACCTTGAGCATATCCTTACGAAGTGCCGTTTCTGCCGTCTCTTCGAACTGGTGGCCAGCTGGCAACTGCGTGTTGTTTGTAATGAGAGGAACACCGTTGCTCAAGTGAATATCGTACTTATTGACCATGGACTGGTAGGAATGGTATTTCTACCAGATGCCGGCTGATCCTCCCGCTGACCAAGTGGGATCGAAGCCTCTGCTTCCTGGCGGCCTCACCTGATCATAATCAAGCTTCGGATTGTCGCCGGCGGCCTGTTTTGTAAGCCAAGTGGCAAGGATACCCCGATGGGGTCTGATTCCTATAGGAATAATGTTATTATTTTCCAAAAGTGACACCGGGGTGACACTCACGAGCGCGAATAGCAGGTTCACCCATTGGGACGGAAGTGTTTGACTGCGACATGATTCCGCTGCTACAGCATTAAGGTTCAGAATGTCTTTGAAAGAATTCGTTGTGACGAGGGAGCCCCTGTCACAACGTTTTCGTGTTTGATGTTTGGGGAGGGATGATTTTGGAGCATGAGGAGGCTTAAATATTCGATAGCCGAGCCTCGCGGTCAGTTGAACACTTGCGGGTCACCCCTTCTGCTCCAAAGATCTTAGAGTGGATATTTTTGCACGAAAGCGATTGAACTTGGCGTACTGGAATAGCAAAACTTCCGTCATAATTCGGAATCAAAACCCAAAAGACAACACCATCGCATTTCTTCCTCCATCGCCCACGACCATAGTAAGTTTACCAACCCTGTATAAGTCCAGTAACTGACATACTGTCTTACAAAAGAGACCAGCAAGATCCAAAATCGCCGCCAGCGCTCCACTGGTGGCTGAAGAAAGGTTGTCATTCAGCCCAAAATCTCAATCGATCATCGAAGCTCTACCGAACGACGTGCAATTTATAATTGCCGATCTCATCTACAACAGCAATGGGGAAATAGAGGTAATAGACCCCTTTTCTTTGCCATTATCTCGTAGCTGGAAGATGGCAAGTGAGGTAAAGGGCATTATGTTGCCAGGTGGACCAGAAGGGCTTCGATTTTCGAGATCCTGGAGAGATCGTGCTCTCCACATGACGTTCAGCACAACACGATTCGTCTTCACGACTACCCACAACTTACAACATTTTCTCAACCGTATGCGAGGATCAGATCTATTTCGAAGTTACCTCAAGGAAATCAAGCACGTCTCCTGTCGCTACGTTGTTACCCAAAGCGGGATCATCGATCAGCTCGAAAATGACATCAATAGAGCAAGCATAAACTTTGGATCACTCAAGTCGCTGGAAATTCACTTTATACAATTCGAGGCGGCAGGAAAAGTACAACAAATGCAACTTGGCTCGAGGGAGTTCAAAGATAGTGTTACCCAGGCGATATCTCGCAGGTTGGGTTTTCTTCGCAATAGCCTTGATGTAGAAAAGGTGGAGATAACTGGAGTGATAGACAACGAGTTTGGGAATGTTCTTTTAACAGCACTGCGAGAGATCTTTGAAATGCAAGACGACAACACTCCGCAGACAGACGCTGATTTCGGGCATCTACCAGCTGCAAAATACGTCGTCCTGGGTCTGGGCGAAGGAAGACCACTAGTTGTTGTCAGAATTCGTGGTGCAAAGCTGCGTTTCAATGTACTATAACTTATAGAAGATTCGTAAATCGAGGAGTCACTACTTTTCAGATTGTTCCTCAAATCAAGGAACATTTAAAAAAGCAAATGGCAGTTAGGCTCTAAATGTTCCTTGAGCCATGGTACATTGAAAACTAGTATTGCGTTACGAATTGTGCCAACCACTGGTACCAGCTCTCTAATCCTGACGGAAACTGAGGTCAAGGTGCTCCGCGCCGTCTTGAGACAGGTCTACTATGAGGTAGACACAAAGGAGCTGGGCAAGAAGTTAGGAAATATCACACAAAACACCGCCTCGAAGCGCTTCAAGCGCTTGAAGGATAAGGTTCTTGGTGCTGACAACAATATCCATTATGGTAAGTCTTCAGAGCAGCGTAGTCTTTAAACCTCATCATCCAACGCATTACTAACTTGGGAATGTATTCAGATACTGTAAAGAAAGGCAAGCGGGCTAGTGATGATCAGGGAGGCTGCGGAGCCGACAAGGTCAACAAAAACGTATATACAGTCCACTCCCGATTTCCGACGAAGTCACTTAGCTTCACATTACTCGCACAGTATAAGGACTCAGAAGGTACTGAATTTTTACGTTTCAGGCCAAGAGAAGAGTGGGTAAGAAGGAGAAAGGAGCGCGGGTTCTTGATCAGAGACTTGACAGCTGTGTATGTGCAGCGGTCTTGTCACCATTAGCATTGATCGTCCACGGAGTTAAAGTACTTGGGTAACTATTGGGGTGAGGCCAAATCTCAGACTGTTGGCGCGAGGAGCGCGGTTAAACTTCCAGGTCACCGTCGCTGTTAGCCAAATTGATCTCCTCGATATATAAGGTCGCCATACTGAAGCACATATTCCCCTCAACGTACAACGAAAAACTCATCGTTGATCAGATTCCAGCCCAGCGCAGAGTCACTACCGAGTTGAAGTCGCAAGCCAGACGCCTATGGAAGGGCACAATACGATTGTTAGGTTGGCTTGTGGTCATAGAGTATCTGTTTGAATTAAATATTTGTTCTTTTGCAATGCGCAATTGCTTGAAAGCAGCATGATATTTGACAACGAAACAAAATCTGACAATGTCTTCCCCAAGACTTTAGCACTGGAGCCGGATCCACATTCTTGATGGTTCAGTATTCGCCAGGCCCCCTCGTTGAGTCGTCTGTAGAACGAGACGTTACTCAAACTAACAGCCGTATTGTCCCTGTTATTCCAGAGAAAGGAAAAAGCAATGCTAGAATACTTTTTTGAGTTATAAAATCTGTTATTTCATCTATGAAATTTTCAAGGAGCAGATGTGAATCTAGTCATGATATTCTTTTTCGAATTTTGGTAAGATTACATCGAAGAACTTGACAATGTTCCAAACTTCCGGGCATCCCACTTTGGGAATGCGGCAAGATTTCATAGTTCAAGCTAAAGCAAAGTAGGAATATTCAGCAGGTCATGCAATTCTTGTTATAGAATTTGTCGCGATAAGGGAGGTTACTTCTGTTGAAGAAGCCCTCGGGCTGTTGAAGATGAAGAGCAGAGCAAATAGCATCGATAATCATGAAAAGTAACACACTAGCCCTCGCCACTTACGATGGGTGAATGCTCGACTCGAGGACGGTTTCCTCCGGGAATTTGGTGGTCAAAATAGAGATCTGACAAGATCGATCGCGTGGATCGAGCACGCGTTGACTGCACGATTTTGCAGATCACAGGCACCACTTGGCTCCCTGTGATCCTTTTCTCTCCACTTCCTCTACGATTTGTATTCCCTCACCTGGAGGTAATACCTCCCTATATACTTTTTCATTGCCAGCAGCATAGATCCAATCAAATTCCCACGCCTCAGTCTTTAGGGGCAAAAGTCCGAAATTGCGCGGACGCGGGCCACAATCCGCCTCAACCGAGGGGCCAGAAGCAGGCAACATCGAATGTTTGGCAACCATCTCCAGTGCCAACGCAATGTAGCCAAGCCAAGGTACCCAAAACCGGCTGAAGGCCCGCAGGCAACATCGCCTGACCCGAAGTGGTCGACGAAACAAAGGAAAGAAGATTGTCGCCTGCGGAATATGAGACGTTCGGGGCGCGCTAGCCATGTTTATTTAAGATTTATACGTACGTGAATGGGACGTTGTCCTCGCCTCTTGGACCCTGATTTTGGACCCTGATTTCGCCACGGGAAAAGATTTTTGACTTTTTACATCGTTGAAGTTCGATAGACTCTAGAGTGAGGATTGATTCTAGATTTGTTTGTTAAGAGGATAAGCACTGAGAGGAAATATCCTGAAGAGTGACCGAAGATGGCGTTCTCGTGGAAGTATGCGCAGCATGCTCATACTCCATACTGGGGACCTGTGACGGCGCAGGCAAAGTAAGAATCATTTGACCTTGCGTGTTCAAAGGAAGAAGGCTAATGCGTTATTTGTATAGCTTTTGTGAAGAAGTAAGAACAGCTTTTAGGAGGGAGAGAGTGGCATGTTGTCTGGCAGAGTGGGGCTGATATATTCATCCAGGACTACGTTCTCACCGGCTACATTGCAGAAGTCATCAACACAGTGTCTAATCTGACCTATCGTACGTAATCCATGCTCCTTCTTATGTATTTTTGCATTCCACTCCCCGTTTTGGTCCCATATTGGCTGTATCACGTGATACGCGCATTTGTTTCTTATTTCGTCACGGGACTTAAAATAAATCATAAGGAAATGAACGTTTGCTAATTGAAACACGCAGTTCTATATGCATACCATGGCATCAGGTCAAATGCAAACCACAAAGATGCCATCCTGCGAAATCTCCCCTACCTTGGAATAGCAGGAGTAGGACTCGGATCCTCAATCTTTCACGCAACACTCAAAAATTACACACAATGGTGTAAGTCCCTTCCCGCTTTCCCTCTGTCTATCACTATACTTACAAAACCCTAGTGGACGACCTCTCCATGCTCATAGCAACAGCAACAGTCCTCCACCGCGTTTTCACTTTCGACAAATCTCTCTCTATCACCGTTGCTTCCGGCCTCCTTATCACCGCCATCATGGCCGCCTTCAGCACCTGGCACTGCATAACCGACGAGCTGACCATGCACTCCGTCCTCTTCGGCCTCATGATCGCAACCATCGGTCTAAAAACCCGCTCCATCATCTCTGCCCGCGTCTCCAACCCAGCCATCAAAGCCCAAGTCTTCAAGCTCTGCACCTGGGGCTCAATCATCTTCGTCACCGGGTTCGCGATCTGGAATGTCGATAATGCGATTTGTGAGAAATTGACTCAATGGAAGCGAGTTGTTGGTATGCCGTGGAGCTTTTTGTTGGAGTTGCATGGCTGGTGGCATGTTTTTACCGGGGCCGGAGCGTATATTTTTATTGCCCTTGTGGAGTATCTTACGAGTGAGGACGCTGGGAAACCACTTGGAGGCAGATTTGCTTTCCCGGCTGCTTGGATTGTTGATGGGGAAGCGGGGAAGGCTGAGGGGAATGGGCATGCTTATTCAAATGGATTGGTGAAGGTGAAGGGTTTGAATGGAAATGCGATGGCAAATGGGTCCAATGGATTTGCGAATGGGAAGGCCAATGGAAATGGGAATGCGAAGAAGACCATCTAGGCGGACTGGAGAGGGAGTGTTGAGTTTTGCGTTTTGCGTTTGGTCCTGATTGATACCTTTTCTTAGACGTTAGACGCAAGGGTTGTGCATGAACAGAGATAGACTCACAAATTGATAGCTTTTTTTTTTTCGCAGGCCAATGTTCTGAATTTGCCTGGATATTGAAAAGCAATCCATGCTCTGTAGGATTGAAATTGAAAATTCAGCATTCTATGTCTGAACGCAAGGAGTCTGTTGTCAGAGAATTGTGAAAAGGGATTGAGAATATTTGTTGGATTGAAAGGTGGCCCAAGGTGCTCTAGTGCTTCCCACTAAATGCCCTTGGAATATTCATTGGTGTAACTTCGGCTTTCAAGTTTGAAAGCTATCGCCAGACACTGTCATGTCCCTCCCTAAGTTGGTCAGCCGGTTTATCCACCCCCTTTTTTGGCGGTTCACAGACCGAGAGT
>Ga0181525_10004935_pt1 | contig 10053 bp, 11 predicted proteins | sample PEATcosm2014_Bin_48_FD_121100 | JGI IMG/M metagenome (GOLD analysis project Ga0181525, IMG submission 121100) | Peatland microbial communities from MTU Mesocosm Facility, Houghton, MI, USA - PEATcosm2014_Bin06_10_metaG | ecosystem: Environmental > Terrestrial > Soil > Wetlands > Peat | place...
CTCGTATCCATCACCTCCACCCCTATCCCCAGATTGATGAGATGTCCGTACACTTCAGTCGGTGGAAACACCAGTGTGCCGCCAGTTCCAATCAGTAAAATATCGGGTTTTAAAGCAATCACTGGATTAAGAGACTCAGCTGTTAATTCCTGAATATGTTGCGGCTGCCAATGCTCAATCAACTCATTCGGTGTGATGATAATGCTTGAAGCAAGGGTTTTATCATTCACGCGCAAGGTACCGGGTTGATAGCCGCGAATTTGATAGCGTGATTCATTGTTATCCAGATCAAGAGAGGCCATGGTTGTCTCCGAATAAATTGACAGGGGCAGTGAGGCTGATTATGTTACCACTAACGAAAAAAAAGGATATCACGATCATGCACGGACAACCCCCTTCTCATCTGCCGCTTAAAAGTGTGGCAGGAGCATTATTATTCAGCGCGCTGCTTGGGCCGGTGGGTCTTTTGTATGCCTCTTTCTGGGGTGGTTTATTCATGATCGCGGTTGAAATTTTTATCATGACCAGTCATTTGTATTTTATTGCTTTCCTCATCTGGATGATTTGCTGTATCTGGAGTGTGGGCGCGGTAGAAACGCATAACAAAAAAATCTGTCAAGAGAAATGACCATGCGCAAACAGATTATCCGGCGTGAATTCAGTCAGGAATATGCTGATTCGCTCAATGAACTTCATCCGCTCTTGCGGCGTGTGTATGCTGCGCGTCAAGTGAAATCTGTGAAGGAGCTGGATCGTGAGTTTGACAGTCTGCATCCTTTTCAATCCTTGTCAGGAATTGATACGGCTGTGAATTTGCTCGTCAATGCTTTGCAAACGAATCAGAACATTCTGATCGTTGGTGACTTTGATGCAGACGGCGCCACTAGCACTGCGCTTGCCGTGCGTGCCTTGCGCAGCTTTGGTGCTGCAAACGTGCAGTTTCTTGTACCCAATCGTTTTGCTTACGGTTATGGGTTAACACCGGAACTGGTGGTTGCTGCAAAAGATTTTTCACCGGATGTCATCATCACTGTCGATAATGGCATTGCGAATCATCCCGGTGTTGAAGCAGCAAAAGCGCTTGGAATATGTGTCATCATCACCGATCATCATTTGCCTGCTGAAACGCTGCCGCCAGCTGATGCGATTGTAAATCCCAATCAGCCGCATGATATTTTTCCCAGTAAAAATCTTGCGGGAGTGGGCGTGATTTTTTACGTTATGCTGGCTTTGCGCAGGCAATTAAGTACAGAAGGATGGTTTGAAAAAAAACGTATCCCTGAACCTAATATGTCACGTCTGCTGGATCTGGTTGCGCTAGGCACGGTCGCTGATCTTGTGCAGCTCGATCATAATAACCGCATACTTGTGCATCAGGGTTTACGCAGAATTCGTGCTGGGCAATGTATTCCCGGCATTATCGCCTTGCTTGAATTAGCCGAGCGGGATTTTAGCCGTGTTGTTGCATCTGATCTTGGTTTTGCAGTGGGTGCGCGTTTGAATGCAGCCGGCCGTCTTGATGATATGTCGCTTGGGATTGAATGTCTGTTGTGTGATGACTCAGCACAAGTGCGTGCATATGCGCGTACTCTGAATCAGCTTAATGAAGAACGCAAAAGCATTGAAAAAGACATGCAGGCGCAAGCGCTTTCCGCACTCAATAAATTAAATACTCATTTGCAAGGAGAGTTACCCAAGGGTTTATGCATGTTTGATGAATCCTGGCATCAGGGTGTCATAGGCATATTGGCATCGCGTATCAAAGACCGCTTCCATCGTCCTGTCATTGTATTTGCACCAGGGCAGGAAGGTGAATTAAAAGGTTCAGCGCGCTCCATCACTGGCTTGCACATACGCGATGCGCTCGCATTGATAGACGCACGATATCCGGATTTAATGCAGAAATTTGGCGGACATGCGATGGCTGCAGGCTTAACCATTTCACGTGCCTCACTCGAGTTATTTACAAAAGTATTTGATGAAGTTGTTTCAGAAAAGGTAACAGATGCAGAGCTTAAGCAAAATTTATTGAGTGACGGTGAATTAACGCATGATGAATTCAATCTTGAAACCGCCTCTCTTTTGCGTGATTCCGGCCCTTGGGGCCAGGCTTTTCCCGAGCCTTTATTCGATGATTGTTTCCGCATACTGGAGCAAAGAATAGTTGGCGACAAACATTTAAAATTACGTCTTGTTAAAAATGAAAAAATTCTTGATGCCATGGCATTTTTTGTTGATACCAGCGAATGGCCTAATCATCGCTGTGAAAACATACATGCAGTCTATCGTCTTGATGTAAATGAGTACAAAGGAAGACGAAATATTCAGTTGATTATTGAGCACATGGAAAGCATTTAAGCCTTGCTTAATATTCGTTTAAGCCCAGCTTAATAAACACAGCGTAAAATTAAGTTTACTCAAAAAACGGGTGAGCAAAAAATATGAAGAAAGGCTTAAATAATATTATTCGGGATGGGCGCTCTGGAATGCCTGCATTGCACATGCAGGCGATTCAGCAGGTCGCGCGCGATCTTGATATTGTTATTGCCATCAGGCCGGTCAAAAAAGTTGCCCAGGAATTTATCGAGGCGGGATATCCCACCAAACCTTATGAAGTAAAGAACAAGACAACTGATATGGGTGTGGCGGCAGGTTTAATCGTCATCAATCCAGAATACTCACAAGTGCCTGAAGACGACTATCGCAAATATCATCAGCAGTTACAGACCGCATTTAGCAAGAATGCTCAATTAAGCCAAATGCCGTGTGTTTTATCTGAAAGCCGCATTCATACATTAAAATCTTTTTTTGGTGATGACATTGATATCACATCTTCATCTGCCAGTGAGCACACTTTATCCTGGAAGAAGCAGGATAAAATCATTACTGTTACCGCAAGAAAAAACAGCGTGTCAAATGATTACACCATCTACGATGCAGCAGGCACTCCGTTACAAGTGCTCAGCAAGGAAGTAGTGAATGGCCAAGGCGAAAAAACATTCAGGCCCATCACGTCTGATTACGATCTTCTGGCTGTCTGTCCGTCTTACAATGATCTTGATCTTAACGGCAAAGACAAAACACCATTCTCCATGCAAGGATCGCTGCGCCGCATACAGTTAATCATCAAGGCAAGTGCGCTACCTTTTTATTTTGGTCCTAAGCAGGATCCAAAACGGGGACATGTTAGCGAGCGTGACAGAGATGTGCTTGAAGCCATCAACAAACAAATTAAAAAAATGGATAAGAAGCGTCAGGGTGAAAATCTTGATACGGTGCATCACGGTGCAGAATTGCGTAATCCTTCCGCCAGTGAATTAAGCCAGAATCTCCCCAGCTTATTTATTCTTGCTGACGATTTTGTGTTAGTTGAAAATGAAAGTGAATTGCAAAAATTCTGCGGCGTTTTGCATCAGAATAATTACTATTGGCCGCCGCATTCAAAATATCCGGATCTCACCGTGCAAGAACCTTTACTCAAATTCCAGTAATAAAGGCGCATGATCCGACACTTCATCCTGCAGTACCTCAAATTTTTTTACCCTGACATCAGGCGACGTGAAAATATAATCAGCAAATTTTTCGGATTTGGGATAGAGGCTGGTGCGAGTAGATTTTACATTGTTCAGTTGAATGTGATTTTGCATGTCTTTTTCAATTAAGCGCAAACTTTCCGTATCAGGCCGCAAATTAAAATCACCGCAGACTATCTTGGGCTGGTTAATCTTATCCATGAAATTTCTGATGCGCTGAGACTGGGCAATTCTTGCTGGAGTATCTGTTTTTCCCATGCCATTCCAGAGGCCGTGCACATTCAGAATAGAATAAATTTTCTGATGAATACGGCATTCCAGCCATTGCATATTGCGCGAGTGTGCAGGTCCGCTGCCGCTATAATCGGGATTGGTATGAATGCTGACATCACCTTCTTGCAAGACATCAATATTTTTTCTGATAAAAGTTCCGAGTCCGTAAACATCTCTCACTGCAGGTCTAAAATAAGCATTATGTTCAGGCAAAAGCTCATGCAGTTCAGAGAAAATGGAAAGGCTGACCTTCCTGTCTTCCGTCGATATTTTCTCAGGAGCGTTATGATAGACTTCCTGAAAGCAAAATATATCGGTATCATGCTGCGCTTGTATAAAGTCGAGGAGTGCTTGGCGTACGTGTCCGCCCCAGATATTAAGTGTGATCAGTTTCATTGATTACCTGCATATAGGACATTGATTCTTTATCATACCAAGACGGCCAGGCTTGCTGCCACTATACTTAGGATAAGAAACATTACTCAAATAAAATAAAAAGATGAAAAACATGAAATCCAGATTATTTCAAAACAAGATATACGTAAAAAAATCGCCTACCCACGGTTACGGCGTGTTTGCCGCTAAAAAGCTAAGAAAAGGCGAGAAAATTGAAGAATGTTATTTTCTTGTTTCCAAAGGCGGCGATAAAGTCCTTGAGGATTATTACTTTGATGCAAAAGGAAAATACGCATTATTTACCGGCTTTGGCAGTATTTATAACCATTCGGATGATCCCAATGCGGATTACACGCTTAATATCAAAAAGCGCATCGCTACCATCAAAGCCGCAACCACCATTCAAAAAGGGGAAGAAATTTTTGTCTCCTACGGAGAGGAATGGTTTAGCAGCCGGGGAATCAAACCAAAAGATCCAGAAGAATAAATAGCTTAAATATAGTTATTTCTAAGGGTTTTCCTTAGTCCCTCCCTTCATAAAGCGAGCCTGAATCAATGCTAGAATAGTCTTTAAGTGTTGGTAGAGGGCGGCATTGATGCAATCTGTACTAGTTTTAAGCAGGTTCGTTTTGCTCTTTATTCTTGCCTTACTGATCATCTTGCCTGCGCATGCGGATTATCTGGTTGGGCCTGCACCGGTGCTTGTTCCTGCGAATGCATTTGCTGAGCCTGTTGTCGTAGAATGTGGTCCCTGCTGTCAGCGCCATCACAAGCATCATTATAAAAAGCATTCTATTATCAAACGGCACAAACATTACAGACATCATCGCTCATATGCTTATGAATACGCAGTTCCTGTTTGCACGGCTCGTTATCATCCGCAACACGAGCCCGTTGCTTTTGCTGCAGGCACACCAGGAAGAGGGGGTTACGTTAATTTATACGACTGTGAACCTTATGATCCTGATCTTGCAACAGGTGATGATGATCCAACTATTTATCCTGGTATGGATATAGATAATTAATAAAAGGAGGACTGGTGATGAAAATAAAACTGATGTTAATAACATGCTTGAGCAGCCTGTTTTTGCTTACTGGCTGCAGCAATGTAGGCGGCTGCTGTGGATATAGTTATTACGACTACAATTCACAGTGCGGGGCACCAAGCTGCACAACGAATAGCTGTTTGGGGTGCTACTCTGATCCATGTCCTGGCCCTTATGATTGCTATACGTATTATTGATAAAGTATTAACAAAATAACCCGCGTACAGAGATGTACGCGGGTTTATTTTTATGCGGGATTAATTAATTAGAGTTGTACTTTGCCTTCGAGAATGGCTGCAAGGCCTTTTTCATACAAGGCTAATTCATTTGGTAATAGCGAAGCGTATTCTTCTTGTGTCAATGTAAGAGGAATAAGCGGCGTAAAGGATAAGGTTTTGATATAGAACTTGCATAAATCAGCGATACTTTTGCGATAAGCTATCCCACCGTAACCAATAAATCGTGTCACCATATCCAGTGCGGCAACATCATTTATGCCATCACCAATGTGAACAACTTGTTCATGCTGGTTTTTTATTTGCTGAAGAATAGTGCGTTTACCATCTTTATTGACGAGAGGTGAGGCTCGCTCAAAACCTAGAAAATTTCCCTGTTGATCGAAGCGTAAATCCACCGCAAATACATTCTCAGGCGGGATCTGCAATAATTCACCAAACATTTTAACGGCTGGATTCACGCCAGATGAGACAAGATAAACTTCCTTGTGCAGCCGCTTAAAAAGATTAATGACTTCACTGATGTCTGGCGCTCGATGAGCGAAGTACTGATGCCCAAGTGAATAGACCTGTTCACGTCTTGGAATAACAAGATCAAGCCGCTGCTGATAAATGTCAGGATTCAAGCCGGTTTTGCTGATGATTTCAGAAGTCAGTAATTTAACTGCTTCACTCACTCTATTATTTTTTGCCAGAAAATCTATGCCTTCGATGGAGCTTAGCGTGCTATCACAATCAAAAACGATAGCAGAAACAGGGTGACTTAATTGCCAACTGGGAGAGCTCATATACCCATCCAAAAGTTGACTGCGATAATTACTATTTTAATCCAATTTCTATTTTGGAGCAAAGTTTGGGTAAAAATCAGACATTATGTGCTAGCAAGTTTACTTTTTCTTTGAGTATGATAGGTGCTTCAGATAAGGGAGAGTCATTATGCAGGTATCTAACGTTTTATTTATCACGGGGATCAGTGTATTTATCATGACGGCTTGTACTGAAGTGCAGCCCACGGACAAGATAGAAAAAAAATCGGAAAGCATGCCTGTTCCACTGGCGCAGAATGCTAGTGAAACACCAGCAACCCCAGCCCTCCCTCCTATGGTGAATCACAGATATGCAGCGCTTACAGATATAAGTCTCAATAATATGGGAAACCAAATTACCATTAAACCGGGCAGTACAATTCAAGCCACATTGAATTACGCTTATCATTGCCCCAGCTGTAATGAGAGCCTTGGCAATCAGATTATTATTGGGCTGGCTCATCGCAGTGCTCAGGCCTGTATTTACAATGGCGGTGCACAAGGTCAGGGGTCGGCAAGTTTTGCATTAAGGGTTCCCGCAAAGCCTGGCAAATACGATGTGCGCTTTCGCGTGTTGCAAGCGGCTGATTGCGATGCAGCCCTGAAAGCAGGATGGGGCGATGATGATTCTCCATCAAAAGAAACCACAATTGGCATGATTATTGCATCAAAAAAAGCAGAAATTTAATTGGATTGCTAATCTGCGCCTTTAGCGCAGATGATCTAGTAATACTACTTAATTGCATTAGATAAGCTGCCTGATAACACAACCGAATACCTATATCCGCGAGGGGAATACCCAATGGATTGTCGTAATGCTTTGCGTCAAACTTAAAAAATTCTCCCATAAATTTATGGTTTTTTACGGACAATCTGGAGTTGTAATTATGCACGGAGTGATTATGCAAAAGTCTCTTATAATTGTTGTGTTCAGTGCCATTCTATTGTTAAGTGTCAGCGCACAAATGTATTCAATCAATCGTTCGAATCCAATGGTTAATAATTATTATTCCATTCACTAATTCGTATCGAGTGCCGGGATTAGAAATGATCCCGGCAAATCAGCAAACAATCATGTGTTTTTATGTTTTTGTTGCTGCAAGTGATCGACAACAGCTGCGCACACTAGATCGCCCCATACGTTTGTCATGGTTCGAAACCTGTCGAGTATGCGGTCAAAAGGCAAGAGTAATCCAATTGCCGTAATGGGCACATTAACACTGCGCAATACCATTACCATCGTGATTAATCCGCCTTCTGGAATACCAGTTGCGCCCATGCCTGCAAGAATGGCTGTCAGGAATACACCAAGCTGTGCTGGAATGGATAAGTCAAATCCGAGGACCTGACAGAAAAATAATGCTGATACTGCTTCATACATTGCAGTGCCTGCAAGGTTGATTGTTGTTGCAAGCGGCAGAACAAAACGGGCAACATCCTCACTAATGTTTTCTTTCTTGGCAACCATCAAGGCAACAGGAAGTGTTGCCATGGAGCTTGAAGTTGCAAATGCTGTTAGCAAGGCATTTGATGCGGTAGAAATAAATTGCTTTGGATTTCTGCGTGTAATAATAGCAACTAAAATGGCTTGCCAGGTAATTTGCAAAAACAAACCAAATAAAAATATCAAAATAAAAAGTAGCATTCCTTTTAGGCTTTCCAGCAGCAAATGCTGCAAGGATGCTTCAGCAACAGCTGCTCCCAGCAATGAAAACAAGCCCAGTGGAGTGAGATACATTAACCAGATAATCATTCTAATCAGGACATCGCGTATACCCACAAAAAAATCAATGACAGGTTGTGAAGTCTTGCCGACTGAGAGGCAGGCAATAGAGAAAACAATACTGAAAAAAACAATGGGCATGATTTCATATTTCACAGCAGCTTTAACAATATTGTCAGGAAACAGACTCAATATATAAGAAGAAAAGGGAATGGGTTTGATATCAAGCGGTGTAGCATTTGCAAGGATTAACTCAGGCGGAACGTGTACACCAGGTTTAAAAATATTTAATAACAGCAAACCGATTACAACAGCGATAGATACACTCAGCATCACATAACCCAGTGTGTAAATGCCGATGGTGCCAAGGCGTTTGCCGCTGAGTGTTGTAATGGCACTCACCAGAGAACAAAAAATCAGGGGAAGAACAATAAGCTTTAACAGATTAATAAATAGTTGTCCTATCCATTTTATTGCTGTCATCTCTGAGGGGAAATAAATACCCAGGATGATACCTAACGCTATGCTTAAGAGAATAAGTAGAAACATATAATTCTTCATGATTCTCAAAGTGCTCCGTCCATGGTTAATTTATTCATTATATACATTTTTACCAGACGGGGGCGAGTAAACTTCATTTAGAGTGGTATAATGATTAAAAAGCAAAAAGGAGGACGTGGTCATGATGCTCGTCGTGAATGCAAATACCAATGACTGCAAGATATACCACTATGACAAGCGCTCTTCACAGCTGACGTTGGTGAAAGAAATCAATCATCCTGAAAACAAACTGAGAAGTAGTGATCTAACTTCTGATAAAGAAGGTCACTACAAGGCAAATCAATCGGCGAGAGGGGCTTATTCTCCAGCGACTGATGCGAAAGAAGTGGAAATTATCAATTTTTCCAGGGAAATTGCTCATGATCTCAATCAGCGGCGCAATGCAAATGAATTTCAAAAACTTGTTCTGATTGCATCGCCGCATATGTATGGATTGCTATCTCAGCATCTTGATAAACATGTCATGAATCTTGTGAGTAATCATATTCAGAAGGATCTCATGCATATGAAAGAGCATGAACTGCTGGAGTTTTTAAAAATGAATACGCAATTTTCTGATTGAAAATGCATACTAGTATTTTTACGTAGTTTTTTACGTAATTGCCCGCCATAAAATGATTTTTTTAGATCACATAATTTAAATATGATTACTATTTTTATTGTTTTGTAATAGAAGCCATCCATACCCCATCATTTAATCTTTTTCTCTCGCTATAAAATCACGTGATTCGCGAATAAAATAATTTGAAGTTTTTGTAAAAGTACTTGTTCTTACTAAAATATTAATTTACAGTATCAATTCGAATATTTTTGTTTCTGGTTTAAAAGTCCAGGATGAGTGCAAACAAAATAGTTTTTACCACAAGGAGATGTACATGAAACAACGTTTATCAGCGATTTTCGTCGCAGTATCAGCAGCTTCTTTACTTATGGTTTCTACCGCAGGTATCGCAGCTCATAAAAACCATAAAGCAACGAAAGTTGCTGAAAATTACAAAGGTGAAGCAAACTACAAAGCCGAAGTACCACCACCATGCCCACCAATCATGATGCTGCATGATGGCTTCTACGTCGGTATCGGAGTTGGCTATGATTCCTATAGGGTTCATCAATCAACAGATCTGACCAACTATGATCTGACCGTTGCTCCAGCAGTGGTTGACTTTACATCTGCAGCTTCCAACAACGCCAGCGCAACTGGCTGGATGGGTGGAATATTCGCAGGTTACGGCCGTTATTTCGACATGTTCTACATCGCTGCTGAAATTAACGCTAACGCCAGCAATGCAGATTCTACCTTCAACTACGGCAACAGCTTTGGCGACTCAGCTTATGCAAGAGTTAAAGCTCGCAGCAGCTACGGCATTGCATTGTTACCTGGTATCAAAATCAACGATTCCACCTTGTTGTATGTACGTCTTGGCTACTTGAGAACAAACTTCAAGGCCAATGCATCCTATAACGATGTAGACGTTCTTA
>Ga0181525_10004937_pt1 | contig 10051 bp, 5 predicted proteins | sample PEATcosm2014_Bin_48_FD_121100 | JGI IMG/M metagenome (GOLD analysis project Ga0181525, IMG submission 121100) | Peatland microbial communities from MTU Mesocosm Facility, Houghton, MI, USA - PEATcosm2014_Bin06_10_metaG | ecosystem: Environmental > Terrestrial > Soil > Wetlands > Peat | place...
ACGGCAATCGTTCAACAACGACACGGCTCTCACCATTTTCAATGTAACATTTAGCTTTCTCGGGGGTCTCGGCGAGGAGTTGGATGCGAACGGCCAGCCGATCCCGGGGACATCCACCGAACTGACCGGGCTCCAGGCCTACCAGCTAACTTTGCTCTTGCAGCAGGAAGGATATACCGCTTCGGAGATCCGTGCTGCGGGCGGCGGCGCCTCTTTCTTCTCCATTAACGCCGGAACGGCGCTGACTCGCGTGCCGCAATTTGACATCGGCTTGTACGCCAACGACGACTGGAGAATTAGACCAAATTTGACGCTTAGCTATGGTGTGCGCTACGAAACGCAAACCAATATCCGCGACTTCGGCGACTGGTCGCCGCGCCTTGGCATCGCGTGGGGACTCGATGGGCATGCCGGTAAAGCCGCCAAAACGGTATTGCGGGCCGGCTTCGGAACCTTCTACGATCGTGTGGCTGATACCAACACGCTCAATGCCGTTCGCTACAACGGGGTGACGCAACAGTCGTACCTGATTTCGAATCCGGATTTCTTCCCGAACATTCCCTCGCTCAGTTCGCTCGCCGGAAGTCTGCAACCCCAAACTCTTCAGTTGCTCTATCCTCAGCTGAAAGCGCCGCGACTCTATCAGGCCAATATCGGAGTGGATCGTCAGATCAACCGGTATTTCCGTCTGAGCGCCAACTATATCAACAGCCGCGGCGTTCACTTGCTGCGTCAAACCGATGCAAACGCTCCGCTCCCGGGAACAGACATTCATCCATACGGCGACGACACGGTGCGCATTTTGACCGAATCGGTCGGTTTCAGCAGAACCAGCCAACTGTTCATCAATCCGACGGTGAACTACAAGAAGCTGTTCCTGTTCGGTTTCTATGCGCTCTCGTACGGAGAGGACGATAACGAGGGCTTGCCTGCAAATCCGTACAATCTGCGCGCGGAGTGGGGACCGTCATCGTTCGGCGACGTCCGCCATCGCGCCGTGTTAGGTACCGGCATCCCTCTGCCCTGGAAGATCACCGCCACTCCTTTCTTCAATGTGAGCAGCGGAACACCGTACAACATTACTACCGGCCTGCCTGATCCGGACGGCGACGGCAGCGCCGTGCAACGTCCCGCTCTAGTCAACCTGTCGGCTTCCGCCTGCACGGGCGCATCGTTGAAATACGAGGCAGGCTTCGGTTGCTTCAATCTCAACCCGGCCCCTGGGACAGCAACCATCGAACGTAACGCCGGACGCGGCCCCTCCTCGGTGAACTTGAGCATGCGCTTGTCGCGCACGTGGGGCTTCGGAAGTTTCGGTGAGTCCGGACCGGCCGATAAGGATGCTCCTCCTCCCGGAATGGGAGGCGTGCGCGGTGGCCCCGGACCCGGCGGCCCAGGTGGTGGCGGGGGACCGGGCGGCGGTGGTCCAGGTGGAGGTGGTCCTCCAGGTGGCCCACCGCCTTCCGGCCTCTTTGGCTCGTCGTCGGCCAAGCGATATAACTTGACCCTGAGCATCATGGCGATGAATGTCTTGAACCATCCGAATTTCGCCAGTCCGAATGGTGATTTATCCTCACCCGTCTTCGGACAATCGCTCAGTCTGCAGGGGGGATTCGGCCCGGAGGGTGGCACCAGCACGTACGACCGCAAGATTAGTCTTCAATTGCGTTTAACGTTTTAGCATCAATTCGAGTTTTATGATCCGATCAATCCAACCCGTGCTGCTGCTTACATTCATTCGAATGCCAGTAAGGTCTACCTGGCATCCACTGCGTATGCGGACGGACGACTTACATCGCCTCGATTAACCGCTCGCCAACTACGGCAAACATAGTTTATGGATAAATAACGTGGACGAGCCTAGATTTGCAGTTTACTTACAGTTCCAAACGACCTTGGTACGTCATGTCCTTCAAAGTGAACTTAGCCTTGATTCGGAGTGGGCCCATGGTCGTCACGAACGTCACATCCTTGTCGGTGAGAGCAATCGAGTCAGGATGTCGCGCAAAGGTAAACAGGATGCCCTCTTGATCCGAGTTTTGGATCATCTCAACCCGATCCGGAAAAATCGGATCTTTGCCTTTGCGTTGCAGCGAGGTTTTATCTTTCAGCCCCTCAGTGATTGTTCTGGGATCTGGTGCTTCCCTCGAGCCGCGGGACCTGCCACCCATGGGAAATCCACTGACGAAAATCAGGTAGAATTCCGCAACGCCTTCCGGCGAGTTCTTGGATGCGAGCCGTATTGGAAGCGCCGAGTCCCAACGCACAATAATCCTCAATTCTGGCGTAGAGTCGGGACCGCCGCCAAATCCACCGCCAGGAGGACCACCACCTGGGGGACCACCACCGCCGGGAGGACCACCCCCGCCAGGAGGGCCGCCGATTCCAGATCCCGGAGGGCCTCCGCCGCCGGGACCACCCGGAGGACCGCCACCGGCATCGCCGAAATCGACCGCAACCTCTTTTGCCCAGGGCGACTTCGTAAGAATTTGACGGATATCCTTCTCGGACCAACTTTCCGGCTTTTTATCGCTCCAGGAGTCGCCAGGCGTAAACGCGGAAGCGCGCAACCCGAGAATCGCGGTCGGGCTGATGGCAAGCAGAAAACGTCGCGTGATCATAAGGCGCTGCAAGAATCCTCGTTTCAAGAGACGCTCCGCGCGGGTGTTACGGCACCTCAATGGACCACCATTTTGTGAACATTTGTGACCTCCTGTTCCATCAATGCCTCACTTACCGGCGCCAGAAAGGCGAAGCTAAACCTATGGTTTGTCCTCACATTCTTCCTTGGCGCGGGAATTGTTCTAGCAGCTATCCATGATGCATCGAACTTTGGCGTTGTTCGACATCAAGTCAATAGTCTCTGCGCAGCGGCCGACTCAGCGTATTGGGACGGGGGACCCCGGCGCCTGGCGCTGCTGCTGTGGACCGATCAAGCACTAGGAATACAGCCGCATTTGCTTGATCTCAGGGGGCATGATCTAGCAGACGGTACTGACCGGTCTGCTTGGCTCTTACCAACCGGCCAGCGCCGCTTTCCTTTCCCCCCTCGCGGCCCGATCGTCGTCCGCAAATTCGCTTCGACCGTGTGTGTATTGAGTCCCCCGTCAGGTCCAACCCCATTGCCGATTCAGCCATCGCTGTGGGTAGTTCCCTTCTTGTTTCTGCTGTGCTGTAGCATCTCGTTGTACATAACGCTGCGGCTTCGCCGGATCGAGACGGCGGTAAATGACTTCGGAAGCGGACAACTCGGCGCGCGGGCGGCCGCCGAATCCTACGACCCGATCGGGTGTCTGGCGAAATCCTTCAATCGTACGGCTGATCGCATCGAATCACTGGTGGAGGCCCATCAACAACTGTGTGCGGATATCGCTCACGAACTGCGCTCACCATTGGCACGCCTGCTATTGGCGATACGGCTTGGCCGACATGACGCCCCGGGGGCACTCGATCGAATCGAAGCCGAGGCTTACCGCATCAACGATTTGCTCGATGAACTGCTGGATGTGGTGCGGGCCGAAATCGATCCTACAACGATGTCAACAGATATGATCGACTTGGAGTCGATCCTGACGGAGATCGCCGATCGGTGCGATATCGAAGCCCAGAACCGAAACTGTGACCTCACTGTCAGGCTATTTGAGCCTGGCAGCTTGGCTTGTGATTCGGGGTTGCTGCGTAGGGCGGTGGAGAACGTACTTCGCAATGCCCTTCAGCACAGTCCTCCTGGATCGGTTGTTCAACTTTCGGCGAGCGGCGACGCCGATCACGTCTTTATCAGCATCCGGGATTACGGGAAGGGGGTTCCTGAGTCGGCCCTGCGAGACATCTTCCGCGCCTTCTACCGCGTCGAACCGAGCGGCGAACGAAGCTCTGAGGGGACTGGTCTCGGATTAGCAATCGCTCAACGGGCGATTGCAGTCCATCGGGGGACGATTTCGGCGGAGAATGCCCATCCAGGTCTCCTCGTAGAAATTCGTCTCCCTCGAAGTTCGCAAAGTTAAGTCTGCAATGGTTGATCAACTGTCATCTCAAACCAAATTGCTGATCGTGGACGACGACGCGGAACTGTGCACCATGCTGAAACAGTTCTTTGGTGAGGCGGGTTTTGTCGTCGACTCTGAGTTGAATGGGGACCGCGGCGCGGCTCGCGCGGAGACGGGTGGTTATGATCTGATGATTCTCGACGTGGCGCTTCCGGGCTTAAACGGCTTGGGAGTGCTTCGCAGAATTCGCCGCGAGTCTTCGTTACCTGTTCTCATGCTGACCGCCAAAGCAGAGCGGAACGATCGAATCGCCAGTTTTGACCTGGGAGCCGACGATTATCTCACCAAACCATTCTTTCCAGAAGAGCTGCTGGCTCGAGTTCGCGCCATACTCCGGAGGTCCGCAGGTGCTTCCGGCAAGACGATGGAACCCCTTCGAATAGGGGACCTCTGCTTGTTTCCTGGAGATCGCTCCGCTCATTTTCGAGGCAAGCCGCTAGGTCTCACCGCTATGGAATACGAGATTCTTCAGCAACTCATACAATCACACGGACGCGTGGTCTCTCGCGATTCTCTAAGCCTCTACTTGTACGACCGTCTGCCAACACCTTTTGATCGCTCGGTCGACCAACATGTCAGCCGGCTTCGGCAGAAATTTGGGTTCGGCCAGAACATGATCTTAAGCGTGCGAGGAGTGGGATATCAACTTCGATATCCTCGGCCCGGCGAAGAAGGCAGCTCAGAAGATGAGGGATAATCCGACCTCGAGCTGGCGCGTCCGGGAAAGAGTAGATTGGGATTCAAATGTCGGTCCAGACCACAGTATGTAGCGAACTTCGGGCATAAGTTTCAGATTGAAGTCGTCTACAAAACGGAGGCCTAGACCGACAACCGCCCCTTCCGCCATGGAATGGTCAGGCCTGGTGGGTACCTCATCATAAGCGGTGCTGTTGTCCGAGTACAGCGTATCGTTTCCGGTTCTGACTGTAGTCAGTTGACGTACAATCCCACCCGCTTCCACGAATGCGTGCGAAAAGATCGGATTGAATGAAAAGTGTATTTTGGGACCTGAGTTCGTAGAGCTCGTCGAGGTAGTGGGTTGCTGTGGAGTACCTTGATAACGTAACAGAAGCGGAAAATCCCAATAGCCCGTGCTGGTGTGCTCCGTGTAGGTGACGTCCAAGGTGCCATCGGTGGGCGTGCCAGTGTACACCTGTGTCACCTTTGTGTACTGCAAGTGCCCGAAGAAAGCTTCTGCCCGGATGACAATATGACTCGTTAAGGTCATATCGACCACCGGCCCAATGCCCCACCTGCCTGAGGCAGACGTGGTGTCATAGGCATGGCTGATATCGGTCTTGCTGTCTCCCACTTCGATACCTTTGCCGTCAAACGGCTGTGCAGACCACCACCGTAATCGGGCTCCAAAGGAGAACCGCCTGGCCCACGGCTTGGTCTCGGTCTCGGCAGCCGGCGAATCGCTGGACGATGTTCCAGATGGCGGCTTGGTCTCTGAATCTTGAGTGGGCTGCTGCGCTGCCGGCGCCTGTCCATATAGCCCGGCAGCACTTGCCGCCAGAACAAACCCGAGGAGCGTCGCGTTCGATCGAATCTTCATGCATCGATACATTGGGGTTTCTGCTTTCGTGTCTCGGAATAGTCGGCGTTCAGAATTGAAACCGCGCCGCCAGCTCAATGGAACGCGGTCCGCCGGATTGGTAGAGTGAACCGCCCCCAACCGCACCACCCACGGTTCGAGTGGCCAGGCCGAACTCGGGACTCGAAAGGTTCGAGGTTTGCATCGAAGACGGATTGGCGAAGTTCGGGTGGTTGAAAAGGTTATATGCCTGGGCCGAGAGGTTCAGCTTCCATTTTTCGGACAGTGTAATCTGCCGCCGCAGCGACAGATCGGTCTGACTGAAATTGAAGCCCCGCAGCGTATTTCGTCCCAGGTCTCCTTGTGCGTACTCGTCACTCGGAACCGCAAACGCAGCAGGGTTGAGTTTCTTACCTCCCGGTGCGTTCGGATCGCTGATCCAAATCGGTGCTCCGGTATAGTCGGGCCTCACCTGAGCAAAGAGGCCTCCCGTTTGGTTAACGCTTACAGAACTGGCGCTGGTTTCTGTAGTGATTGACTGTACGTCGAAGGGCAGGCTGGTGTGGAACTGTCCGATCCAATCCACATACCAGTTCCCAAACAGCGGCTTTAACAAATGCGAGTCCGGGCTGGGGAGACGGTAAGATCCTGACCAGTTCAAACTATGGCGGATATCGAAATCGGAGTTGCCGCGCTGGCCGCTTCCAAGGAAGGAAGCGAAGCCACCCCCAATATCATTGGATGCGCTATCGATGGAGTGGGCCCAGGTGTAGCTGAACTGGGTCTGCAGACGCCGTGTCAAACGGCGGCGGAATTGAGCTTGCAGGCTGTTGTAGTTGGATGTGGCCCCGTTGCTCGCCAAAATGAGAATGCTATAGGCGTTTCCGAATGACGGCTGGGTCTGCGTTTGCAGCAGCCGCGTGCCCATGCTTCCCGCGTATCCCAGGCTTAGCGTCTGGTTCTCGCCGAAGCTGCGTTCTAAGGTTGCGTTATATTGCGTCACAAGAGGCGACTGGAGATTGTTCTCCGCCGCCGTGATCTGCCCGTAGGGCCGCGTGGGCGGCATCGACGGAGCGCTCATGTCCGCCACCGACAGTGGGAAATCCGCCAATGAGATGGTACGGACGTTCGAGTATGGCGCGCCGTTAAATGCACTCGCGGTCACCCCATAACCCACGTCATAGAAAAGCCCAACCCCCATACGCAGGATGAGTTGCTTCCCGGGTGTGTTGTCCAACAAGTACGCAAGGCCAAATCTCGGCGCCACGTTGTGCCAAACGGTTGCATAGAGTGGTGTGTTCTGAGTCACGCCCGCGATGTAGTCGTCCGATAGCGCCAGTGGTGTTGGACCTTGCCGGACATGCGGTGGAGGGTTGATATCCCACCTCAAACCATAAGTGAGCGTGGTGCGGTCAGTAGCCCGCCAAGTGTCCTGCGCATAGGTCGAGAAGTTGGCGTAGATGGGATAAACAGCCGGGAGGTTCGATGTTATCTGGACGTTGGTCGCTTCGCCGCTAGTGAGTGCCCCGGCGCCACCGCCTATGCCGTTGAAAGTTGCGTTTAAGGAATAGAGATTGCGAAAGTAGGTGGGCACGATGAGCCGGAAGTCGACTCCGACCTTTAGAGTGTGCGAGGAAACTGCTTTCGTTAAGCTATCTACGATGTTCAACTGGACCTGCTGGTTCTTATTGCGGCCGCCAAAAGAATAGCCGCCGATACCCAGCAACATGAGGTTGAACTGACCGGTGCTAGAGGTCACGCCGCCGGGAAACACCGAGGAGTCGGCGAGTGCCGTGGCACCGCCATAATCATCCATCGTCGAAAAACTCAGGAAGTTCGATCGTGAGTAGTTGAAGCGGAGATCGTTCACCCACTCGGAGGCGCTTGTCCTGGTCAGACCCACCGTGGCCGTCTGCGAATTGGAATTCTGATGAGTCAGTGTGTTGGCGGTGGATATGAATCCTCCGCGCGTCAAGCTGCTAGTTGGCATGAGGCTATAGCGGACGAATAGCGTCATCGAACTGCTGATCGTATGATCGATTCGAAGGCTCGCCGAATCCGACCTGGACGGGTTCGCAAGTAATGCGTGGTATCCGGCGGCGCCATCGGTTTGCTCAGGACCATCCGGGAGCGGAAATGCATTAAAAAAGGCCCGAATCGATGCAGGCGCGCTCTCGCGGCTTCGCAGATCGGGTACGCTGCTAATCATCGTGGAAGGGGAGACTAGACTCAGGTGTTCATATGCGACAAAAAAGAACGTCCGGTTTTTGATGGCCGGCCCCCCCAGAGTGCCGCCAACCCGGTTCTGTCTCAATGCGGCCCGTCCGTATCCGAAACTGTTGGCGAACCAGTCATTCGCGTCAAGGTCTTGGTTCCGGAAATAATAGTAGAGGGAGCCGTGAAAAACATCTGTTCCTCCACGGCTTGTCATGCTGATCTGAGCTCCAGGAGAACGTCCGAATTCCGGAGCAAACGACGACGTCTGGACACGCAGCTCCTGCATCGACTCCAGCGAGACGCTGGACGTAGCGCTGCCGCTGCCCACACCGGGCGGCGGTCCGCCAAACCCGCCAGGGCCTCCTGGGCCCGGCCCACCCCCGCCGACGGATCCATTCAGGCTCACACCGTCCAACGTGTAGTAATTCGTGTTCGAACGCATTCCGTTGGCGTTGAAGTCGCCGCCCGGCCCTGCCCCGCTCGTGACACCCGGCGCCATCAGCACCAACGCATCGACGCTCCGTCCGTTCACAGGTAGATTTTCGAAGTAATTTTGATCCACGGAGATTCCCATCGACGCGTCGGTGGACACGCTTTCTGGCTGGGGAGTCACGGTGACCGACGTGGTCCCCGCGGATAGCTTTAGCCGCGCGGCAAGCCTTTGCTGATCCCGGACCGCCAGGGTAATGCTAGGAATCCGCAGATTGTCGAAGCCAGTCTTAGTGATTTCAAGCGAGTATTGGCCCGGTTGCAACGAAGCAAAACTAGCCAAGCCCCCGGAATTGGTGTCCGCCTCATATACGCGCTGCAGTGCGTTGTCAGTCAAAGCGACGTGAGCTTTAGGTACCACCGCGTCGCTGGGGTCGGTGACCGTCACTGAAAGCGATGCAGTATATTCCTGGGCGAACGCGGCTGAGGCCACGAATAGCAAAACTGGAAGACAACGCAAGACACACCCCCACGCAATAGGTCCCTGATGAGTTTTCAGAACTTGAAAGCCTTACTAATCGATTCCTAGAAGACGGCCTGAAGTAACGCTGCGTATTCCCGCAATTTGTGAAGTCTTGTGACGAAGTCCATAATCGGGACTCGCGCCTTGGCCCAGCGATGTTCAGTTACCGACTGCCGTGTACAGAACCTGATTGCCAGGGGTGCCTCCCAGAGTGAACGTTATCGGAACGGCCCCCGCCTGCAATCCACTGGGAACTACAACGTTGAACTGATAGAGGCCTACCTCATCGAGCGCGAGTCCGGCGTAAGTGACCGTGGCTGGAATTTGGTTAAAAAGAATCTGCAGAGGTAGGTCGAGCATATTCGCTTTCTGAACGATAGTTCCGGCGTTCACTCCCGGAGTCACATTCCCGAATCCGACTCCATAGAGTATGATCGTTTCGCCAGGATTGGCCGGACGCGACGTCACACCGGAAACGGCGTTCGGCGGCAAGACATATGTGGAGCCGTCCGCAAACAAGGCCCCTACGTATTGCATCCCGCCAATCTGGAACACTGACGGAGCAAAGAGTCCTGGCTCGGTTGAATTGACGTCAGTCGTATGGGACGCACTGGTTCCCGCCGCCGTTGTTACGGTAATGCTTTGGGCCCCCGCGGAAACGCCGGAGGGAACCTGCACATTCACCTGGGTAGGACTGATATAAGAGACAAAGGCGGAATGACCTTCGATGGCAACGGTCGTTCCACTCAAATCAGCGGGAGCCTGATTGCCACTAAAATCTGAACTCGCCCAGGAACGCGTGGTCGAGGCGAGATTAGCCCCGTAAATCTCGACCCACGATCCGGGTGCAACCGACGTGAATGCGCCAAAGGCCGATGCGCTCTGCGCGGAACCGATCGCCGGTGGCGGCCCTGGATCGCCCGGCGGCAGAACCATCATCACTTGGCCCACTTGGTCAACGGAGACGTAGACCCGGCCCTTGGAATCGGTAGTCACGCCATCGCAGCCATACATGGGCCCGTTGACATAGCTGACAACACCAGCATTGCTCTGGCTCTGATAGCCGCCGACTACATAGATGTTGCCATCGGTTTTGATAACACTGAGGCGCGAGGTTTCCGTCAGGTAGATCTGATCGTTGACATCGATTGTCATTCCCTCAATGGTGCTAAGGCTGACGGAGATAGCGGGACTGCCGGATATATTCGAGTAGCTGAAACCAAAATACGCGCCGGCGATCGTTTGGATAACACCGGTCGGCGAAACCTGCCGGATGGCGCCATTGGCGCGATCGGCGAT
>Ga0181525_10004939_pt1 | contig 10049 bp, 5 predicted proteins | sample PEATcosm2014_Bin_48_FD_121100 | JGI IMG/M metagenome (GOLD analysis project Ga0181525, IMG submission 121100) | Peatland microbial communities from MTU Mesocosm Facility, Houghton, MI, USA - PEATcosm2014_Bin06_10_metaG | ecosystem: Environmental > Terrestrial > Soil > Wetlands > Peat | place...
GCGGTGGTGGCTATCGCGGCGGCGGCGGTGGCGGTGGCGGTGGCGGCGGCCGCTGGTAAGCGCCCCCGCAGTTAGTCTGCAATATTCCCCGCCGATCGAAAGATCGGCGGGGATTTTCGTTATTGCGCGTCGAAGAAATTGATGGCCGCTGCCAGACAGAAGGGCGCGACCAGGGTGGCATGATAGGCCTCGAATACGGCGGTGGTGCCGCCGTCAGTGGCGCCCTGTACCACGGCTGCCGCGGCCACCGCGAGCTTTGCGGCCTGAAAGCCCGATTGCAGAGTGCCGTCTACGCCAGGGCTTGGCGTGCTCGAATCCAGATCAAGCACGGTGATCGAAGCGGTTGCCGGAGCATGTGCCGCCCAGTAGGTCTGCATGAGCTGCGTATTCGAGTAGAACACTTCCGGGTCCTCATCTCCGCCACACAGCAGCGTCGGTGCGACCGGCGTCCAGCTTCGCAGATCGTTGAGCTTGAGCGCCTGGCGCCAGGACAAGGCGGGCGCCGCGGCCGGAAGATCATTGCTCAGCGTCGGAAAGCCGCCGTCCGGGTTGGCCTGCGCATCCTGCAGGTAGCTCTGGCGGTAGCTGTTATTGATCAGCCCCGTCGCGCCAAAGCCCTGGGCGAAGACGGGTGCCAGAACGGCCGGGGTCGTCGCCGGGGTAAAGGCCGCATACGCCGGCGTGGGTGGAGTCGAGTCGAACAGTGCGCTCTGCGGCAGCAGTCCGGCTGCATAGATCTCGCTTCTCGTCATGGTACTGGGCAGTAGCGTCGCGATGGTCGGCGCATACTGGGGTGAATAGACCTCACTCGTGCTGGTATAGATATCGCCGTACGAATTCTGATACGCGGTCAGCAGCATGGTCGCCGCAATCGGCGCGCCCCCACTGACTTCGCCCTCGAACTCGGCATCGACGAAGGCTGCCAGCGCATAGGGACCGGACAAGGGCGCCGAGGCGGTCACGGTCATCCCCGCGGCCTGCATGGCCAGATGCGTTGCCATGGCGACATAGCCGCCCTGCGAGTAGCCAGTGATAAACAACTGACCGTTATCGCTGACCAGAGCGATGTCCGGCAACGCGGAGCGTGCGGCGGCCAGAGCATCGATCATGTCCTTTGATTGCTGTGCGGCAATCAGATACGGATGGTACGGCAGCGTCGATGTGTCGTAGCCCGCATAGTTCGGAGCCACGACGATATAGCCGCGTGCAGCGAAGAACACCGCCATCAGGATGCCCTCGGCGTTCTCCTCGTTGGTCAGATCCGCAATATTGAAATCGCGCTCGGTGGTGGTCCCGTGCGCATACATCAGGATCGGGCGCGCTCCCACGCACGCTGCGGCCGTGCCGGTGGGCAGCATGAGTGCGCCGGAAGCGGTGGTGGGCTCGTTGGCCCCACCCACGGTGGTGTACTCGATATGGTAGACATTCACATTGCACGGCGGCGTGCCGCTGAGTTGCAGCACCTGGTTCAGGACCTGCGTTCCATAGCTCTGCGCACTGGCGTCCACGGTGACCTGCGCCAACAAGGCGGCGGCAGAATTCGAGGACAGCAGGACCGGCGGATTCTGCAGCAGCATCCCCGGTGCCATCGTCGAGCTCGGGCCGGAGCCACTGCTGCTGGAGCTGGTGCTACCGCTGCTACTGCTGCTGCTTGTGCCGCCACAAGCCACGAGCAAAACGGACGCGAGAGCGCCGAGCGCTGTCGCGGCCGCCATAGGAGCAATCCTCGGCGGCAAGCTAACGCTTCTTGGGCATGTACAGGTCCGTGAGCGTGCCCTCGAAGGCCTCAGAGGCCATTGCCACGGTCTCCGAGAGCGTCGGATGTGCGTGTACCGTCAGGCCGATGTCGGCGCCGTCCGCGCCCATCTCGATCGCGAGTGCGACTTCGGCGATCAGCTCCCCGGCATTGGTGCCGACGATGCCGGCGCCCACCACGCGGCGCGTGGCCGGATCGAACAGCAGCTTGGTCAGACCCTCATCGCGGCCCAGCGCGAGCGAGCGGCCGCTCGCAGCCCAGGGGAACACCGTTTTCTCGTACTCGATGTGCTGCGCGCGCGCGGCGGTCTCAGTCAGACCTACCCAGGCGACCTCGGGATCGGTGTAGGCTACCGATGGAATCACACGCGCATCGAAGAAGCTCTTGTGACCGGCGGCTACTTCCGCGGCGACTTTCGCCTCGTGCGTAGCCTTGTGCGCGAGCATCGGCTGGCCGACCACATCGCCGATCGCGAAGATATGACGCACGTTGGTGCGCATCTGCTTATCGGTGGCGATGAAGCCGCGCGCATCGACCTGTACTCCAGCCTGGTCCGCGCCGATGCGGCTGCCATTGGGCGAGCGCCCGACCGCAATCAAGACATGATCGTAGGTCTTGCTGCTGGGCGCGCCGTTGGCAGCCTGGAAGCTCACCTGCAATCCCTCCTTCGCCGCCGTCAGAGCAGTCACGCGCGTATTGACCAGAATCTCCTCATAGCGCGCCCTGATGCGCTTCTCGAGCGGGCGTACCAGATCCGGATCGCAGCCGGGCATCAATTGCGGCATAAGCTCCACGACGCTGACCTTCGCGCGCAGCGCATCGTAGACGCAGGCCATCTCCAGGCCGATGATGCCGCCGCCAATGATCAGGAAGCGGCCCGGCTTTTCGGGTAACTCCAGCGCCCCGGTCGAATCGATGATGCGCGGATCCTCGGGCAGGAAAGGCAGTCGCACCGACTCGGAGCCCACGGCGATGATGCACTGCTCGAAACGAATTCGCTCGCTGCCCGCGGGCCCGGTCACTTCAAGCACGTGCGGGCTGATGAACTTGCCCACGCCGCGCACCACCGTGACCTTGCGCTGCTTTGCCAGCAGCGTCAGACCACCGGTCAGTCGCTTGACGACACCGCTCTTCCAGGCGCGCAATCTGCCGAAATCCACTTGCGGCTCACCAAAGACAATCCCGTTCGCGCTCATTTCCTGCGCTTCGTCGATGACTTTGGCGGCGTGCAACAGCGCTTTGGAAGGGATGCAGCCGACGTTCAGGCAGACGCCGCCAAGCGCTTCGTAACGCTCGACCAGCGTGACTTGCAGACCGAGGTCGGCGGCGCGGAATGCCGCCGTGTAGCCCCCGGGGCCGGCGCCGAGCACCAGCAATTGCGTGCTGCGCGAGGCCTCTGGCTCCGTATCGGCGCCGGCCGCAGCAACTTTAGGCGCTGGCGCTGGCGCTGGCGCCGCCGCTGCAGGCGCAGCTGGCGGTGCTGCAGCCTTCGTTTGTGCGGCAGGCGGCGCCGGGCTTGCAGGCGCAACGGGCTCACTCGCCGCGCTCTCTGCCGTCTCCAGGCACAGCAATGGCGTGCCCTTGGACACGCGACTGCCCACGCTCACCAGCAGCTCCGCCACAGTGCCCGATACCGAGGCCGGTACGTCCATCGTGGCCTTGTCAGTTTCGAGCGTAACGAGCGGCGTATTGATCTCGACCCGATCGCCCGGCTTGACCAGCACCTCGATGATCGGAATGTTCTTGAAGTCGCCCAGATCCGGAACGGTGACTTCGACCAGGCTCATGGCACCGCCTCGAGCAGCTTATGCACATCGGCGAGCGCGCCGACCAGAAAATTCGTGAAGCGCGCGCCATTCGCGCCATCGATCACACGATGATCGTATGACAGTGACAAGGGCAGCATGAGACGCGGCACGAAGCTGTTCTCATGCCAGACCGGTTTCAAAACGGCACGCGAGACACCCAGGATTGCGACTTCCGGCGCATTGATGATCGGCGTGAAGGCCGTGCCACCAATGCCGCCCAGACTCGAAATCGTAAAACTGCCTCCCTGCATCTCGGCGCCAGTGAGTTTCCCGGCTCGCGCCTTCTGCGACAGATCCGCCAGCGAGCGTGCGATCTCATAGATGTCCTTGCGATCGGCGTCTCGAATCACCGGTACCAGCAATCCCTGGGGCGTATCGGCGGCGAAGCCGATGTGAAAGTATTGCTTGAAGACGAGGTTCTCGCCGCTCGCATCGAGCGAGCTGTTGAAGAGCGGAAACTGCTGTAACGCGCGTACGCAGGCGCGCACGACAAATGCCAGAGGCGTGATTTTCTGCCCGGCGTTCTGGTCGGTCTTGCGCTTGCTCTTGAGACTCTTGCGAACCTCCTCGAGCTCCGTGATATCGGCTTCATCGAACTGCGTGACATGCGGCAGATTGACCCAGCTCGCATGCAGTCTCGGGCCCGCGATGCGCTGCACGCGTGTGAGCGGCTTGACGTCGATCGGGCCGTACTGCGCGAAGTCCGGCACCGCAACGGCAGGCCAGTCGCTGCCGCGGCCGCCGGCAGGCCCAGCGCCTGCCGGAGCCGTGAGGCGCGCTTTCACATAGGCCTTCACATCCTCTTCGGTGATGCGTCCCTTCGAGCCGCTGCCGCTGATGCGCAGCAGATCGGCACCGAGCTCGCGTGCGAACCTGCGCACCGATGGACTCGCGTGCGCTTGCGAGAAGCCCGCCTCGAGGACCGTGGCACTTGCCGGCGCCACCATCGGCACGCCAGCCGGCGACGCCGCTGCCGGCGCGCGTGGGGCTGTGGCCGGCGCCGCAGCGGCCGGCGCCGCCGGTGTGGCTGCGGGGCCCGGCGCAGGCGGCGCGGCCGCAGGGGCAGCAGCGGCACCCGCCGCGGATGGGGCGGCAGCGCCGGCCGGGGCACTTGCATCGGCCTGCCCGTCTGGCACCGCCAGCGTTGCAATCAGGCTGCCGGTTGATATGCGTGCGCCGCGCGTGACGTGCAACGCCTCGATTACGCCGGCGAACGGCGATGGGACGTCCATCGTCGCCTTGTCGGTCTCGAGCGTGAGCAGCGGCGTGTCGACCTGGACAGCCTCACCGGGCTTGACCAGCACGTCGATGACCGCGACGTCCTTGAAACCGCCCAGATCGGGCAAGTGAATGTCCTTCGAAGCCAAGGCAGTTCCTCGATCTCAGGCCGTCAGCGGGTCGGCTTTATCTGGATCGATGCCCAGTGTCTGCACTGCGCCGATCACGATACTGCGCTCAATGCGACCGGCGTCAGCGAGTGCCTTGAGTGCGGCCAGCGTAATGAAATTCCGATCGACTTCGAAATGACGCCGCAAGGGGGCGCGCGCATCGCTGCGGCCAAAGCCGTCTGTCCCCAGCGTCAAGTACGGCCGCGCAATCCACTGGCGCACCTGGTCGGGCACGGTCCGCATGTAGTCGGTAGCGGCCACAACCGGTCCGTCGAATGGCTCCAGCAGTGAGCGCACATAGGGCACGCGCGCGCTCTGCGCCGGATGCAGCAGGTTCCAGCGCTCGCACTCGATCGCCTCGCGGCGCAGCTCGCTGAAGCTCGTGATCGACAGCACATCGGCCGCCACGCCGTACTGCTGCTCGAGGATCTCGGCGGCGGCAATGCACTCGCGCAGGATCGTACCGCTGCCGAGCAGCGTTGTGCGCTGCTTGCCCGAAGCCCCGTGCCGCAGCACATAGCCGCCCTTGATGATGGCCTCCTGCGTATCGGCCGGCAGCGCCGGCTGCGCATAGTTCTCGTTCATGAGCGAGATGTAATAGAAAACACTCTCGTTTTTTGCGTACATGGTCGTCATGCCGTGCTGGATGATCACGGCCAGTTCATAAGCATATGCCGGGTCATAGGCCCGACAGTTCGGAACGGTGGTTGCCACCAGCTGGCTGTGTCCGTCCTGATGTTGCAGACCCTCACCGGCCAGCGTCGTGCGTCCGGCGGTGGCACCGAGCAGGAATCCGCGCGAGCGCATGTCACCGGCCGCATAGATGAAGTCCCCGACGCGCTGAAAACCGAACATCGAATAATAGATATAAAACGGCACCATGCTGATGCCGTGGTTGGCGTAGGAAGTCGCCGCGGCAATCCAGGAGCAGATCGAGCCGGCCTCGTTGATGCCCTCCTCGAGCATCTGGCCCTTTTTGTCCTCGCGATAGGACATCAGGGTCTCGGAGTCGACCGGCGTGTAGAGCTGCCCGACCGCCGAGTAGATACCGATCTGGCGAAACAGACCCTCCATGCCAAAGGTACGCGCCTCGTCCGGCACGATCGGCACGATGTGCTTGCCGATGTTCTTGTCCTTGAGCAGCACAGTCAGGATGCGCACAAAGGCCATCGTGGTCGATATCTCACGATCGCCGGTGCCCTCCAGGATCGAGCGAAACGCCTCAAGTGGCGGCACTACCAACTCCGGCGCGGCGGGCTTGCGCACCGGCAGATAGCCGCCGAGCGCCTTGCGCCGCTCCTGCAGGTAGAGCATCTCGGCACTGTTCTCGGCCGGCTTATAGAACGGCAGTCCCGCGATATCTGCGTCCGAGATCGGGATATTCAAGCGGTCGCGCAGTGCCTTGAGCGCCTCATCATCGAGCTTCTTTTGCTGGTGCGTGGCCATCTGGCCCTCGGCGCTCTTGCCGAGCCCGAAGCCCTTGACGGTCTTGGCGAGGATAACGGTCGGTTGCCCCTGGGAGCGCAGCGCGGCATCGTATGCGGCATACACCTTGCGCGCATCGTGGCCGCCGCGATTCAAACGCCAGATGTCCTCATCGGACATGTTGGCCACCATCTCCTTGAGCAGCGGGTCCTTGCCAAAGAAATGCTCACGCGTGTACGCGCCGCCCTTGGCCTTGAAGTTCTGATATTCGCCGTCCACGCACTCGTCCATGACGCGTCGCAGAATCCCGTTGGTGTCGCGCGCCAATAGCGGATCCCAACGCGAACCCCAGATCACCTTGATGACATTCCACCCGGCGCCGAGAAACGCAGCCTCGAGCTCCTGAATGATCTTGCCGTTGCCGCGCACCGGCCCGTCGAGACGTTGCAGATTGCAGTTGACGACGAAAATCAGATTATCGAGCTTCTCGCGCACAGGCATCGTGAGCGCGCCCATGGACTCGGGCTCATCCATCTCACCGTCGCCGCAGAAGCACCAGACCTTGCGATCGGACGGCGCCACGAGCCCGCGATTCTCCAGATAGCGGATGAATCGGGCCTGGTAGATCGCCATCATCGGCCCCAGTCCCATCGATACGGTCGGGAATTGCCAGAAATGCGGCATCAGCCAGGGATGCGGATAAGACGAGAGGCCGTGACCGCCGACTTCCTGGCGAAAACGACTCAGCTGCTCCTCGCTCAGGCGCCCTTCCAGATAGGCGCGGCCGTAGATACCCGGCGAAGAATGCCCCTGTATGTAGATCAGATCGCCCGGATACGTCGGGCTCGGTGCGCGCCAGAAATGATTGAAGCCGACTTCGTACAGCGTTGCCGAGGAGGCGTAGCTCGAGATGTGGCCGCCGTACTCGCTGGATTTGCGATTCGCCTGCACCACCATCGCCATCGCGTTCCAGCGTATATAGGCCTCGATGCGCCGCTCGAGTGCGCGATCGCCCGGATACTCGGGCTGCGCCGTGGACGCAATCGTGTTGACATAGGCGGTATTGGGCCGAAACGGCAGATAGGCGCCGGAACGGCGCGTGTGGTCAATCAGGCGCTCGAGCAGATAGTGCGCGCGTTGCGGCCCCTCCAATCGCAGCACGGAATCAATCGATTCCAGCCATTCGCGCGTCTCGAGCGGATCGCCATCCGCGGGGGGGCTGACATCATTCATAGGTTAATTCTAGTGCTTTCCGGGAATGCGTGCCTGTGCCGCGCAATAGCGCTCGCTGGTCGCTGTGTTAGGATTCCCGCAGCTCAGGGCCGCATGATTCAGAAATCCCAGGCAGCATGATCAACACCAAGCGGCGGCGATTGGGACCGCCGGCGGCGATGCTCCCCGACACTACCCTCGCGCCGCTCAAGCGTACTGCTGCGCTGCCCGCCGAACGCGCCGTTGCAAGGCTCGATGCCGTGCTCGTATTGGTCACGGTGGAAGAGAAATTGCTGTGGAATCGCTTGCCCGAAGCGCAGCGCTGGCGAGCTTTGCATGCGCGCGCCGCGCCGGTTGCCCTCAAATTTCGCAGCACGACGCTCAGCAACGCACGAGCGAGCCTGGCGCTGCTGGGTTACGTCAAATCCAATGCGAGCAGCTTCGAGCGCCTGAGCTTCGCAGGACGCCTCGTGCGCGAGCTGGCCGCGCGCCGGCCCGAGCGCATCGGCCTGATCGTCAGTCCCGCGCTCGAGGACCGCGCGCAGTGGTGCGAAGCACTGTTGAGCGCGCTCTGGAGCGAGAGCTTCGCGCTGCCTGATTTTCGCACGCGTCCACCCGAAGCCTGGGCGCTGCGGGTCATTAATTTATACGCGGCCCCGGCGCTGGACATCGCGCGCATCGCTGCCGCGGCGCGCGCGGGTAATCTCGTGCGCGCGCTCACCGCGCTGCCGCCTAATGTGCTGGATGCGCGTGCCTATCGCCGGCTCATCACGGCCCTCGCGCGCCGGCATGGCCTCGGCCTGCAATGGTATTCCGAAGCAACGCTGCGAGCCCTCGGTGCCGGCGCGTTTCTCGCGGTAGCGCGTGGCAATGCGGCCCGCAACGCCGGCATCGCGCTGCTGCGCTGGCGCGGTGCACGGGCTCGCCGGCGCCCGCGCGCACGCGCACCGGACGTGGCACTGGTGGGCAAGGGCATCCTGTTCGACACCGGTGGCGTGAATCTGAAGCCGCACCGCTCGATGCTCGAGATGCACACCGATATGGCCGGCAGCGCCGTGGCCCTCGCCTCTCTGGTGGCACTCGCCGAGCTCAAGGCCGATCTGAGTGCGGATGCGTGGCTCGCTATCAGCGAGAACAATGTCGGACCCACGGCCTACCGCCCACAGGATGTGGTACGCGCCAGCAATGGCACCACGATCCAGGTGATTCACACCGACGCCGAGGGTCGCATGGTGCTCGCCGACACGCTGGCGCTGGCCGCGCGCACGCGGCCGCGCCTGATCATCGACTTCGCCACGCTCACGGGCGCCTGCGTGTATGCGCTGACCGAGCGCTACAGCGGTGTGTTCACCAATCGGCCGGAGCTTGCGGATGCGTTGGTCGCAGCCGGCCAGGCCAGCGGCGAGCGCGTCTGGAATTTTCCGATGGATGCGGATTTCGACAGCGATCTGGACAGTGCGGTCGCCGACGTCATGCAGTGCGCCCTGGAGGGCAAGGGCGACCATATACTCGCGGCGCGCTTCCTGCAGCGTTTCATCGGCGATTCGCCCTGGGTGCATGTGGACCTCGCAGCGGCCACGCGCCGTGGAGGGCTGGCCCATGTCGGTACCGACATCACGGGCTTTGGTGTGCGCTTCACGCTCGAGCTGTTGCTCTCCAAGCGCCTGCACCTGCGCGCTCTCGCATCGAGCCGCAAATGAGCGGGGAGCTGCGACTGCGCCGTCCGGACGACATGCATCTGCATCTGCGCGATGGCGCGGCGCTTGCAGCCGTACTGCCCTTCAGCGCCGCGCGCTTCGCGCGCGCCATCGTGATGCCCAACCTCACACCGCCGCTGACAACCACCGCGCAGGTTCAGGCCTATCGCGGCCGCATCCTGGCCGCACTGCCGGCCGCAGCGAAATTTCAGCCCTTGATGACTCTGTATCTGACCGATGACACCAGCGCCACCGAAATCGGTCTGGCCCACGCGTGCGGTGAGATCTTTGGCGCCAAGCTCTACCCGGCCGGCGCGACCACGCACTCCGAGGCGGGCGTGCGCGATTATGGGCGACTCGAGGGCGCCCTCGCCGCCATGAGCACGCTGGACCTGCCGTTGCTGGTGCACGGTGAGGTACCCGACCATGAGATCGATATTTTCGATCGCGAGGAGCGCTTCATCGAGCGCGTGCTCGCGCCCTTGTCCGAGCGCTGGCCAAAGCTGCGCATCGTGTTCGAGCACATCACCACACGTGCGGCCGTTGAGTTCGTGCGCAGCGCCCGTGCGGGGGTGGCCGCAACGATCACGCCGCAGCATCTGCTGCTCAATCGCAATGCGCTGTTTGAGGGCGGCATTCGCCCGCATCATTACTGCCGCCCCGTGCTCAAGCGCGAGCCGGACCGGCGCAGCCTGCTCGAGGCGCTCGATGCGGCCACTCCGCGCTTTTTCCTCGGGACCGACAGCGCCCCGCATGCGCGCCA
>Ga0181525_10004941_pt1 | contig 10048 bp, 12 predicted proteins | sample PEATcosm2014_Bin_48_FD_121100 | JGI IMG/M metagenome (GOLD analysis project Ga0181525, IMG submission 121100) | Peatland microbial communities from MTU Mesocosm Facility, Houghton, MI, USA - PEATcosm2014_Bin06_10_metaG | ecosystem: Environmental > Terrestrial > Soil > Wetlands > Peat | place...
ATGCGAGTGGAGGTTCAACTACAGGCCAACAAAAAACCTGTTGAAGACCCTCACAGCATGGGCGAAACTGTAAAATATCCACCCTTATCTATGTCAGCCCCAAGTTTTTTGCTTCTTTTTTTCAAAAAAGAAGTGCTTCCTTTAAACCGGCGTACTGGGCTGATGCGTATGCAGCCAGCCGGGCGTGTGGCCCTGCGGGACGGTGAGTTTTGGAAACAGCGCGTGCAGCATGAGCAGGACGAGCAGCACGACGATGAGGGTGCCGAACAGGCCGCCGAGGGCGCGCACGGCGAGGATGACCAGGAGGATGGCGACGGCGACGAGGAGGATGGCCTGGGCGTTGGGCGGGATGCCGGCGGAGGTCATGAGGGCGGAGAGCAGGCTGTCGACGAAGGCGATGAAGGCCATGACCAGGTTGGCGAGGGTTAGGATGATGAAGATGATGACGTCGATGGCGTGGGTCACGGCTTGGTCCTTGGGGTTGTTGGATTGGATATGGCGCTTGGCGGGGGGATAAACAGGCTTGGTGGCCGCATTATGTGCGCGGGAAAAATAAGATGGGGGCGGGGCGATGCGTTTTGGGCTGGATGATGAGACCTATGCGGCGGTGATGAGCCAGGCGGCGCGGGTGAGCTTGCCGGTGGGGAGCGTGCTGTATCGGCCGGGGGATTTGTGTTCACAGTTTTTGCTGCTGGTCTCGGGCTCGGTGCGGGTGGTGCGGGTGGCGGAGTCTGGCCGGGAGATGATGCTGTACCGGGTGGCGGCGGGGGAGACCTGCGTGATGACCACGGCGTGTTTACTGGCTTCGGAGGCTTATTCGGCGAGCGGGGTGGTGGAGACGCCGGTGGAGGCGCTCGTGCTGCCGGGCGCGCGGTTTAAGGCGTTGATGGAAAGCTCGCCCGGTTTACGCGCGCTGGTGTTCAAGGGCTACGGCGTGCGCATGCTGGATTTGATGCACCGCATTGAGGAGCTGAGCGATGTGCCGGTGAGTGCGCGGCTGGCGGCGTGGCTGGCCGGGGCGGGCGACGCGCAAGGCGTGGTGCGGGCGACGCATCAGGAGCTGGCCACCGAGATTGGCACCGCGCGCGAGGTGGTGAGCCGGGCGCTGGAGCGGATGGAGGCGCAAGGGCTGCTGCGGCGCGGGCGCGGGGTGGTGGAGATTTTGGACCCTGCGGGATTAAAGGCGGTGTGTGACTAAGTCACGGACAGGCCCGGCGCGGGGGGCCATGGTGAGGGCGGAACAAGGGAGTATTTGATATGAACGTTGGAATGATTGACCGGATTTTGCGCGCGGTGGTTGGGCTTGTGCTGATCTCGCTGGTGTTTATCGGGCCGAAGACGCTGTGGGGCTTGGTGGGGATTATTCCGCTGGCGACGGCGGCGATTGGGTTCTGCCCGGCTTATACGCTGCTGGGGATTAAGACCTGCTCGAAGAAGGTGGCGTAAGGTAGGAAGCGGTTCTTTTTTGAAAAAAAGAACCAAAAAACTTTTGTAACTTTGGACATGGGCGGTGGCGGCGCCAACGCCCGTGTCCCAGTTCATAAGCGTTTTTTGCGCGCTTTTTTGCAAAAAAGCGCTGCTTGCTTCCTAAAAAACCCCGGTCAGCGATGCTGGCCGGGGGTTTTTCGTGCCTAGAGGACGAGGGCGCGGTGCACGGGGCGGACCCAGTGGCGCAGATGGGGCCAGAGTTCGCCGGAGGGGATTTTGGTGAGGTCTTTGCCCAGCGTGTCGATGACTTTGCCGTCCGCAGCTTTGTTCAGGGCTTTGCGCACGGCGCTGAGCGTGTGGGCGGGGGCGACGAGGACTAGTTCGTCATAGGTGTTGACGGCGTGGTTGAGCTGGTCGGCGACCCAGGCGGCGAATTTGTCGCCGGCTTCGCTGTGCGAGGGGGCGTGGGCGGCGGCGTGGGCTTCGTCCGAATCCGCGCGGCTGGCGGATTTCAGGGTGTTGTCTTCATCGGCGGGGCGGACGAAGCGGGCGTGCTCACCGTCAGCGACGAGGAAGAGAAGTTTTACGTGTTTGGGCATATGGGGTTCTCCTGAATGAAGGGAGTCTGCGCGCTTGGGGGCGCGGGTTCAATGATATCCGTCAATTTTTGGCCAGGGCGCGGGCGATGCCGTCCAGCGCCAGGAAGCCCATGGCGTTGCGGGTCTCCACCGTGGCGCTGCCGATGTGGGGGAGGAGGACAGCGTTTTCCAGCGTGAGGTAATCGGGGTTGAGGTTGGGTTCGTTCTCGAAGACGTCCAGCCCGGCGGCCAGGATGCGCCCGGATTTTAGGGCGGCGATGAGGGCGGTGTCATCCACGATGGTGCCCCGGCCGGTGTTAATGACGATGGCGGTGGGGCGGAGCTGGGCGATGCGCGCGGCGTTTAACCAATGGTGGGTTTCCGGGCCGCCGGGGGTGTTGAGGGAGAGGAAGTCGATGGCGGGGAGGAAGGTGGCTTCGTCTTCATGGTAGGTGGCGCCTTGTTCGAGTTCGGGCGGGAGACGGGTGCGGTTGTGGTAGTGGATTTGCATTTTTAAGGCCCGCGCCAGGGTGGCCAGCTCGCGCCCGATGCGGCCCATGCCGAAAATGCCCAGGGTTTTGCCGGAGACTTGCCGGCCGAGATGGTAGGTGGGGGCGAGGCCCTGCCACTGGCCGGCGCGCAGGCGGCGCTCGCCCTCCCCCGCGCGGCGGGCGGACATGAGGATGAGGGTGAGGGCGATTTCCGCCGTGGCGGCGTTGAGGACGTCCGGGGTGTTGCAGATCACGATGTTTTTGGCGGCGGCGGCGGGCAGGTCGATGTGTTCTAACCCGACGCTGTAGGTGGCGATGACTTTGATGGCGGGCGGGAGCTGGGCGATGAGGGGGGCGGGGAATTTGTCCGTGGCGGTGCACAGGATGGCGGTGACGCCAGCAAGGTTGGCCAGCAGGGTTTCGGGCTCGAAGGGGCCGGTGAGGGCGAGCTGGCGGACTTCATGCTCGGCGGCGGCGCGGGCGGCGACGGCTGGGGGGATTTCGCGCGTGATGAGTAGGACCAAGGGGGCGGCTCCGGGCGGGGGTGGTCAGGGGATCATTGCGCCGGGAGGGTGGGGGTTCAAGGGGGGTCGAGCTGGGCGAGGTCTGACTGGACCTGGTTGAGCTTGGCCGTGGTGAGCTGGCCGTTGGAAAGGGTGGCGAGCTGGGTGAGGCTCATGTCGCAAAACATTTGGTAGCTGCGGTTGGTGAGGAGGTCCGGGACGTCTCTCTGGAGGATGGCCTTGCCGCGCGGGTTGGCGACGATGAGGGCGACGGGGGTGTTGACGGAGAAAGACCGGGCGGTGGCGGTGGGGACGATGCAATGCGGCGGGGCGGCGGCGACGGGGGGCGGGGCCGGCGCGTGCGCGGCGCAGCCGGGGAGGCAGGCGAGGCTGAGGGTGATGAGGGTGGTGGCGCGGTGGCGAAGCATCTGGGCGGTCCTTCCTCCGAAGGTGGGCTGGCACGCTTTAACAAATAACGGCGGCACGGGCGAACCTGTGCCGGGGGCGGCGAGATGGTTTGGTAGTTTCCGCGCGCGGGCGGGAGGCTTGGCCCGAAAGGCGCGGGAATACCTAGTTTATGTTGGGGTTCGGAGGGCCGAGGTCAAGTTAGGAATTGGTAGTTTGTTACGATTTAGGAGGCAGGACGGGCGCGCGGGGCGCACCCCTCTTATTAACGGGGGGCCGGGGCCTCAGGCCCCGGCGGGCCCAGGGCAGAGCCCTGGCCTTTTTCCCCTTATACCACCCGGAAGTTTTTAAACTGCCAGGGGTCGGAGGTGTCGACGTCTTCGGCGAAGAGGATGCCGCGGTCTTGCAGCGGGGTCCAATCCGAGTAGGCGCCGGTCATGGTGCCGAGATAGGGCAGGGCGATTTCCAGGACGCGGGCGTGGTTGAGCTGGTCGGCTTCGACGACGCCGCAGGCCGGGTTTTCCATGGCCCAGATGACGCCGCCGAGGACGGCGGCGGTGACTTGCAGGCTGGTGGCGTTGTTGAACGGGCAGAGGGTGCGGGCTTCCTCGATGGAGAGCTGCGAGCCGTACCAGTAGGCGCCGCGTGCGTGGCCCATGAGCAGGACGCCGAGTTCGTCGATGCCGCTGACGATTTCGTCCTGCATGAGGCGCTGGGATTTTTGGGTTTCCCAGTTTTTGCCGGCGATTTCGTGGATGGAGAGGACGGCGTCGTCGCACGGGTGGTAGGCGTAGTGGACGGTGGGGCGGTAGGTGGCCGTGCCGTTTTCCGACAGGGTGAAGTAGTCGGCGATCGAGATCGCCTCGTTATGGGTGATGAGGAAGCCGTGGAACGGGCCTTCATTGGGCGTCCAGCTGCGCACGCGGGTGGAGGCGCCGGGGCGGGAGAGGTAGATGGCGGCGTCGCCGCCGAAAGTGTGATGGTGGCCGTCGGGCGGGAGGGTGGTTTCGTGCGTGCCCCAGCCGAGTTCGGCGGGCTGGCAGCCTTCGCCGATGAAGCCGTCGATGGACCAGGTGTTGACGAATTCGCCGCGCTGTTTGGCGACGTTGGCGATTTGCGTGTCACGCTCGGCGATGTGGATGACTTTGACGCCAAGGCGCTGGGCGAGGGCGGCCCAGGCTTCGCGGGTGGCGGGGGTTTCGGTGACGGCACCGGTGTCCGCTGCGAGGTTCAGCAGGGCTTGTTTGACGAAGTGGGAGACCAGGCCGGGGTTGGCGCCGTGGGCGACGACCGCCGTGGGGGCGGTGGGGTCGGTCATCAGGGCCAGTGCGCTCTCCCGCAGGGCGTAGTTGGAGCGCTGCGAGGGGGTGAGGGAGAGGTCCGTGTAGCCGCCGGCCCAGGGTTCGACGCAGGTGTCCAGGTACAAAACGCCGAGTTCGCGGCAGAGTGCGATGAGGGCGACGGAGGAGACGTCCACCGAGAGGTTCAGCAGGAAGTCGCCCTTATGCAGGCGGGCGGTGAGGACTTCGCGGTAGTTCTCGCGCGTGAGGGGGAGGATTTCCTCTTTAATGCCGAACTGGGCGGCGGCCTGGTGGCCGCGCGTGTCCGCCGTGAGGATGGAGATGTTTTCCACCGGCATGTCGATATGACGGAGCAGGAGGGGCAGCACGCCCTGGCCGATGCTGCCGCAGCCCAACATGAGAAGGCGGCCGGTGAAGTGCACGTGTTTGGGCGCGATGGGCATCGGGGGGAGGACTCCTAAGGGTAAAGGGAGGAAGATCTTCTTTTTTGAAACAAAGAAGCAAAAAACTTTTGTTAACTTTGGGCCGGGGGCGTTTGGGCGCCCCGGGCTTAGGTCATAAAGTTTTTTTGCTTCTTTTTGTTCACAAAAAGAAGGCTTGCTTATTCTGCAGCAGCAAGGAACTCGGCGGGTTCGTACCCGGCGGTTTCCAGCATGGCGCGGTCGGAGACTTCGACCAAAGCGGCGCGGTCGAAGCCGTTAAACGCGGTGCGCAGGCAGGTGCCGTAGGCGCCGAGCTGGCCGATTTCGATCCAGTCGCCCTCGGACACGTCGGCCGGGAGCATGAAGGGGCCGTTCATGACGTCCAGTGAGTCGCAGCTGGGGCCGAAGAAGCCGAAGGGGGCGAGCGGGGCGCCGGACTCGCCGGGTTTGGCGCGCAGGAGGCGGGTGGGGAAGCGGAAGTTTAGTGCACCGGCGTCGTCGAGGGCGCCGTAAATGCCGTCGTTGATGTAGAGCATGTGGCCCTTGCGCAGCTGCACCTGGACGACGACGGAGCCGCCGCCGGCGACCAGGGCGCGGCCCGGCTCGGCCCAGAGTTTGAGGTGGGGCTGGTTCAGGCGCTCGAACGCGCGGTCGATTTCGGCCATGAAGGCGCTGAGCGGCGGGGGCTCGACCTCCGGGTAGGCGACGGGGAAGCCGCCGCCGATGTCCAGGACATCGACGCGCACGCCCGCCGCGGTGATGACTTCACCGGCCAGCGCGATGGCGTCCCGCCAGGCGAGCGGCTCCAGGCATTGCGAGCCGACATGGAAGGCGACGCCGAGCTTGCCGGCGAGCGGGCGGGCGGCGCGCAGGAGGGCGACGGCGGTGGCGAAATCAGCGCCGAATTTGGAGGAGAAGTCGATGGCGGCGGTGCCCTTGGGCAGGGCGATGCGGATGAACAGGCCGGGCTTGGCGTTCAGCGCGGCGGCGTCCGGGGTGGCGATTTCCTCGCGGATTTTGGCGAGTTCGGCGGGGGAGTCCAGCACGAAGTCTCGCACGCCGTTCAGCAGCCAGGCTTCGCGGATGGCGGTGCGCGATTTGACCGGGTGCATGAAGTGGATGGCGGCGCCGGGGAAGAGGCGGCGGACCAGGGAGACTTCGGTGATGGAGGCGCAGTCGAAGTGACGCACGCCGCCGGCCCAGACGGCGCGCAGGACGGAGGGTTCGGGGTTGCATTTGACGGCGTAGAGCACGTCGCCATTGAAGGCCTGCACGAAGGCGCTGGCGGAATTGGCGATGACGGCGGGGCGGATGCAGTGCAGCGGGTCTTCCGGGCGCAGGCGCGCGACCGTGGAGGCGACGGCGGGCAGGCTGGTGCTGTCTGCGCGCAGCGAGATGTGGTGTTGCAGCGGCGCAATGGCGGCGCGGTTTTGGACAAGGCTCATGGCAAGAATCCTAGCAAGACCCCGGTGGATAGATTGATACGATCCACGGATTGTTCAAGAAACAAAGCGAAAACACGGCACGCGCGGTGAGCGCGGCGTGGTCAGGCGGTGATGCGCGGACTTCGCATCGTTAACGTCCGGTCAGCTAACATAGGCGTCTCCTAATTGATCCCGGCCCTACGGACCGACTCTCGACCTACCAGGATGCGTCTCGTCGTTGCTGTACCCTTTTGGGGTTCGCGGCACGTGCGATGCATCTTGCTTTCCCCCTCCCGGGGCAAAGCGGAAGCGGGGTTTAGTGCAGAATGAAAAAATTAAGTTATGCTATTTATGCATAACGCTTAAGTGGAAACGCGCGTCCAGCGCTTGGGTCAAGGGTTAAGCGATGGCGCGGGTGTCTGCGACCGGGGAATAGGCGCGCAGGTTGGTGTCTGCCGATGCGTCCTGCCGGTGGTCGATGACCATGTAGCCCCTGCCCCAGTTGGTTTCGATGAAATCCTCGACGCCCATGGAGTGCAGCTTTTTGCGGATTTTGCAGATGAAGACGTCGATGATTTTGGGGTTGGGTTCGTCCAGCCCGCCGTAAAGGTGGTCCAGGATGGCTTCCTTGCTCAGCACCACGCCTTTACGCAAAGCGAGGATTTCGGCGATCTGGTACTCTTTTTTGGTGAGCGTGACCGGCTTGCCTTTGGCGTAGATTTTCTTCGCGTTCATGTTGATTTCAACCGAACCGATGCGCAGGGCGTTTTCCTGGAAGCCGCGCGAGCGGCGGATGAGGTTTTGCACCTTCATGAAGACTTCCTCGTGGCTCAGCGCGTCCACGATGAGGTCGTCCGCGCCGGCTTGCAGGACGCGCAGGCGGGCGGCCTCATTCATGATGCGGGCGACGGCGACGATGGGCGCGCGCACGCGGGCGAGGCGGAGTTTGCGGACGATGTCCAGATCCCCCAGGCGGTCTTCCGACAGGCGCAGGAGGATGACGTCGTAGTCATAAAATTTGACGAGGTCGAGCGCTTCCTCGGGGTCGTTGGTTTCATCCACGATGGCAAGGCGGGACCGCAGGAAGGCGGTCAGTAGATCTTTTTTATTCGAGATCGTCTCAAAAGATAGGATTTTCATCACAGCCTCCAGTAGATTAAGGCAAGATGTACAACTCCAGGAAGTATTCGTCAATAAATTTGTTTAACATTCGCGCTACACGTGTTAAAATTAAGAAAATCTGAACAAATTAAGGATGACTGGGTTGGCGGGGGCGAGCGCGCGCAACCAGGGCGAGAAAAAGTTGAAATAACACAAAGGGTTCCGCAACGAAGGCGGATGGCGCGCGCGGCGGGGGCGGCGAAAGGGCGCGGGGGAATTTTAAGGATGTGTAAAGTTTTAGCGCGCGGTTTGGCGGCGCGCGGGGGCGCTGGCGGGCGCGGGGCGCGAAAATAAATGAAAATATTTTGAAGCGGAGACGCGCCGCCGCCGGAGCGGCGCGTCGTCCAAGTTATTTGGTTTTTAAAAGGTCCCGGATTTCGGCGAGCAGCAGCTCGGACGCCGAGGGCGGGGCCGCGACCGGGGCGGGCGGGGTGTGCAGCTTGGAGATGAGCCGCACCACCCAGAAAATCGCCGTGGCGACGATGAGGAAGTTGAAGACGGCGTTGAGGAAGATGCCGTAATTGATGGTGACGTCGCCGGCCTTTTGGGCGTCCGCCAGGGTGACCGCGGGGGTGCCCTTTAGGATGAGGAAATGGTTGGAGAAATCCACGCCGCCGGTGAGCAGGCCGATGAGCGGGGTGATGATGTCCTTGACCAAGGAGCCGACAATGCCGGTGAACGCCGCGCCGATGATGACGCCGACAGCCAGATCAACCACGTTGCCGCGTAAGATGAAGCTTTTGAAATCGTCCAGCCAGCCGGGTTTCTTGAGGACGAGTTTGGTTTTCAGCGCTCCTGACATGATGCCTCCGTTTTTAGTGTAAAAAAATAGCCGGGTTCGGCGTTACTCTACGGAGGGTTAACGGTTTCGCCAACCTAAAACACCGCAACAAAGGCGATACCCCTTGCGCGGCGCGGGGGCGCTCTGGGACAAGGGGTTAAGATATATTTAGGAGAGCGGCATGCGCGGCAAAATTTTGATCCTGGGTTTGGCCTTGCTGCTGGCCGGATGCGGCAACGGCACCGGACGCACCACCGGCACGGCAGCCGCCGGGGCGGCAACCGGGGCGGTGATCGGCATCGTCGGCGGGCCGATCGGCATGGTGGTCGGCGCTGGCATCGGCGCGGGCGTGGGCGCGATTGCCGGGGCGAATACGTCCCCGAAACAGGTGAATGCGGGCAATGCACCCTGGGATCGGAACGGGCAGTAGCTTCCCTCCCCCGAGATATGTGCTAAATGCCCGGTCCATGCGTCAGTTTTTAGACTTCGAAAAACCCGTGGCCGAACTCGAGAGCAAGATCGAGGAATTGCGGCGTGTCACCTCGCCCGGCGAAATCAATATCGCCGATGAGGTGGCTAAGCTTTCCGCCAAAGCGGATAACCAGCTGAAAAGCCTGTATGCCAAGCTCACCCCTTGGCAGAAAACCCAGGTGGCGCGGCATGCCGAACGGCCCAAAGCGGCGAGCGTGATCGCCGGGCTGATTACGGATTTTGTGCCGCTGGCAGGCGACCGCGCCTTTGCCGATGATGCCGCCATTATCGGCGGCATGGGACGATTCCGCGGCACGCCGGTGATGGTGATCGGGACCGAAAAAGGCACCGATACCGAATCGCGCATCAAACATAATTTTGGCATGGCCAAACCCGAGGGATACCGCAAGGCGCGGCGCCTGATGGAGCTGGCCGGGCGGTTTAACCTGCCAATCCTCACCTTCGTGGATACCTCCGGCGCGTTCCCCGGCATCGAAGCCGAAGCGCGCGGGCAGGCGGAAGCTATCGCACGCGGGATCGACGCCTGCCTCTCCGCCTCCGTGCCGCTGATCGCCAGCATCATCGGCGAAGGCGGCTCCGGCGGGGCCATCGCGCTGGCCGCCGGTAACGCCGTGCTCATGTTCGAACACGCCATCTACTCCGTCATCTCGCCCGAAGGCTGCGCCTCCATCCTCTGGCGCGACGCCGCACAAGCACCCGTCGCCGCCGAAGCTATGCGCATCACCGCGCAAGACCTCAAACGCCTCGGACTCATCGACGAAATCGTCCCCGAACCCATGGGCGGCGCTCACCGCGACCACGAAGCCGCCCTCGCCTCCCTCGGCGACGCCATCGCCCGCGCACTCCAACCCCTGCGCACCCTCACCCCGGAATCCCTGCGCGCCCGCCGCCGGGAGAAGTTTCTGGCCATGGGGAAGTTGGGGCTCGGCTGAAGCAAGGAAGTAAGGCCAGGGGGCGCTGCCCCCTGGACCCCCGCCAACGGACGCGCCGTTGGATCCGCAATTTAAGTTCAGGGTCTTCGGGAGGGAGGGGTAAATCGCCCTCCGCCGTCCTTGGATCATG
>Ga0181525_10004944_pt1 | contig 10045 bp, 7 predicted proteins | sample PEATcosm2014_Bin_48_FD_121100 | JGI IMG/M metagenome (GOLD analysis project Ga0181525, IMG submission 121100) | Peatland microbial communities from MTU Mesocosm Facility, Houghton, MI, USA - PEATcosm2014_Bin06_10_metaG | ecosystem: Environmental > Terrestrial > Soil > Wetlands > Peat | place...
AAGCGTTACTTCAAGCTAGAGCGCGAACGCCTAACCGGCGCGACCGGATGGAGCACCAGCATCGCCGGCTGCGTGGTGCTCGGCGGCTTCTGGTGGCTTAACCTGAATGTCGGGTTCGTGGTTGCCGCGTGGAAGGGAGCGATTCATTGATTACCCACACGCCGCCGCGGCCACGGCACCCACTTGCGATGCTGGCGATCGCTCCGGGAATCTTGGCTGCCGCCTTGGTCATTGCCACGCTCGTGCTGCTCGCGGCGGATGGGCATCCCGAAGGCCTGCTGGCCGCGGCCGTCTGCGCGACGGTCCCTGTCGTACTCCGGGGAGCCCGGCACCTGCTTGAGCTCGTGCGACCGGCGGGGGCGGCGGGCCCTTCGGATCGGGCGAGGCTGACGATAGCGTTGGAGCCAACATCGGCGCGGCCGACGACTAGGGAGATCCGCGGCCCACGGATCCTCGCGCCGTCCTAGTACTGCCGGCCGCCAGTCGCCTCCGCGCCACAGCCTTGAATGTGTCTGGTCTCGCTGCCATAAACTAGCACTCAAGGCTTTCCTGCTGTTGACTCGAATGCGGGTTCGATGTACTCTGCAAGTGTGCGCACAGCTAGAGAAGTGAGTGACGTACACGAACCCGGTCCCATCGACCATCGGTACGCGGTCCACCGATCCCGCGGCTCGACCCGGAAGATGCGGCCAGCCACCAGGGCAAGCGGCCGTCGTCAAAGGAACCGGACGAGCTGAGTCTCTCCGGTCTTCTTGTCCCGGACGATCAGGTCGTGGCCCTCCCTCAGCTGCGCATCGATGAACTCATAGAGCGTAATTGCACGATTTACAAGGTCGGTCTTGGACAGGCTGGTCCGGTCCTGAAGAGCCTGGAGGTCCTCTGCGGATTGCGGGATCAGCGCTACGGTGATCCGGTCTGACTGTGGTTGTGGTTGTGGTTGTGGTGGTGGCTGTTGCCGGACGGGATTGTCCGTAACAACGTCATCCATAACAGGATCATTACCGCCGGTGCGAGCACGCATGGCGATCCTCCCTCCGGCAGCGAGCGCTCCTCGTCTCCCCCGCCACCTATCGTTGTGATGCTGAGTCTTCCTCTTGTGAAGCAGAGCATCTCCGTTGCTGTCCGGGACCGTCACGTTGTGTAGGCAGTCCCATGCCACTGTACTGTCGATCCGCTGAGATTTCAACATCTGAGCGGCAGCTCATCTGAGGAAAATTTATGGCATTATGGCGCAGGATGCAAAAGATCTTCATAGGCTGGCTGACGGGATCGTCACAAGCACGCCGTCCATGCGCAAGCCGAGCCTTCCGCGGGAAGGCCTGACCTCGGCTGCCCGGCCTGAACCAGGCGACTTGACGCAGGCCGAGCCGTCCGTGATCGGTCTTGACCTGGGCTTACGGCCTGAACCGGGCGGCTGGACCTAGGCCGCGCGCGACCCGAACCGGGCGGCTAACCAGCGTTCGGCCCGCGGACGAGGGTGCTGTCGACGATGGGGAATGGCGGCCGGATCGACCTGCCTCCGGGTCTCGGGCGTCGCAGCTGCTGTCTAGATGACGATAGCACGCTGCTGTTTTCACGTATCATGGCCATAGCATCACTGCTTCAGCCTGCGTACTTCAGCATCCGCAGGCCCTCAAGGCGCAGCGCCGCCGGATAGATCGCCTTATAGATGCCACAGTTCGGTGACTTGACATCGTAGCGACCGGTCGCCCTAAAGGTTGCCACGGCGCACCCGCCGGAGCACCAGTAGCGCCAGGTGCAGTCGCGGCAGCCTTCCTTCTCGGTCACGGCGGGGTTCTGGACCAGCATGAGGTCCTTCCGCACCAGCTGCAGAGGATCATCCCTGATGACATCGCCCAGGGTTCGCTCGATCTCCATGTGGCACTTCGCGACCCGGCCGCGCTGGTCGATTACCACGTAGTCCTGGCCTACTCCGCAGGATCGCTGGCGCGGCTCGAGCAGCTGGCCCCGGTCGAGGATCGATCCAAGCACACTCCAGGGCGGCAGGAACTCCTCTATCACACCGAAGGCTTCGAGCAGGCTGGCGATCATGGCGTGCTCTTCGTACTGCAGGTCGGGAAATTGCGCGGAGCAGTCGTTGTCGCGGAAGAAATTAAGGCTGAATGTCAGGTTCCTGTCCAAGGCGAACCTGACGACGTCGGCCAGGCCTGAGAAGTTGCGGTTAGTGATCGTAACGGACAGGTGCGGTGGATGGCCGCGCTCGATCAGCCGGGATATCGTGCGTTCCACGAAGGGAAAGGATGGCTTGCCGTTGACGAAGGGCCGCTGCAGATCATGCTGACCGCCAATGCCGTCCAGGGAAATCATGACCCGGACATCAAGTGACTTCAGCAGGTCGATGAGGGCCGCCGACAGCTTCACCCCATTGCTCAGCAACGTGGCATACAGCGAAATCCCATGGCGGGCGGTGAGCGTGCGAGCATGTTCGTGCAGATCCAGCAGGAGCTTACGGTTCAGGCTCGCCTCACCGCCGGCGTATTTCAGCTTTATCGCGGGGAACCCGTGCCTGACCGCGGACTTGACGATGGCTTCTACCGATGCCCGGCCGATCGAGTCGTCCATCTTCTCCGCCGACTTATGCACATAGCAGTACGGGCAGCGCAGGTTGCACGCGTTGGTGATATGGAGCCAGGCGGTCAGCAGCTTGCCCTCGGCGAAGTCGGGATGCTGCGGCCGGCCGGCCGGGTGAATGAACCCAAGCCGACCGAGGCGGTCAAAGACGTACTGGGCGTCCGGCTCGCATTCCGGCCCGGCCACTCCTGCCTCGGTTAGCGCTACCGGCTGCCTAAAGCGCTGGAACAGGTCGAGCCCGCGGGAGTTGACGACCACCGGGCCGCCCGATCCAAGCGGATTGAACAGGAGGTAATGGTCGCCGCCGATATGGATCCTCGTGACCTCCCGGCCGCTTACCCAGTGCGTAACGCCAGTGGCGTCGGGTGGTGGCGGCCAGGAACGGGGCTGGAGGCTTTCGCTAACCGAGCAGGCACAGTCCTCACAGCCATGGGGCGCGGGATGGGCAGTTTCGGAAAGATCGAAGCCCGACAATACGATTGCCCTAGGCTCTCCTGATGTATGACTCATGCCCTGCCGTTCACGCGGTCAGGGGTATCCTACATGGCTAGCGCAGGTCTTCCAAGCGCGCCAGGAGTTGCGTGGCCGACTCAGGTTGCCTGCCCCAGGCCCGTTCCAGCTCCTGCAGCCAGCGCAGGCGGGTCTCGTCCGGCAGTTTCCAGGCCAGGTCGGTGAACTTCTTAAATTCACCGGGAATCGCCGATGCACCGTACGAGCCGACCCAGCCGTGCGTAATCAGCGGGAATCCCCGCTGGTAATTGTCCAGCGCTGCTTCGAGCATGGCCTTGTCGCCGTCCAGACCCTTGTGCATTGCCAGGTGGCCCTGCAGCACATACCACCGGCCGCGCAGCTCGGGGAACTCGAGCTCGTCTATCTCCGGTGCCTGGAGTCTCTCTTCGATCGCCGGAATCAGCCTCAGGTAACCCGGCTTCTTCCCGCTCGACCAGGCCCGGTAGCACAGTTCTGCGTACTCGATGAGGTTCGCCATCCAGAACCATCCGTCGGATAGCCCTTGTGCGCTGTTGGCACCGTCCCGGAGGAAATCAAGGGCGCGGTCGGGGTCCTTGAACCCGAATATCCGGCCGGCTCGGTTCAGGGCCGAGGGGTAGGCACGCGCATTGTATACCCGGCACAGATCCAGGGCCTCTTCAATGCGCAACTCGGCTTTCTTGGCGGCGTCTTCCCCTTGCGGCAGCAACTGCACGCCGGCCTGAATCGACTGGAAGAGACAGATGGCCTGCTCCTGGTAGATGACACCAAGCCACGAAATGCTGGTCTCGCCAAAAAGCTGTTCCGCCTGGACATACGCCTGCCAGGCTTCCCTGAACTGCCGCTGATAACGGTAGACCTCGCCCTTGACGCTGTAGGAGATCGCCTTCTCATGAGGCATATCCAGCCTGTCGCGAATGGTTATCGCGCTCTCTACCAGGCCGATTCCGTCGTCATACCTGCCGCCGATGCCGTTCACGTAAGCCCAGTTGGTGAGGATAGAGGCCTTGGCCACACGGACCTCGCGGCTGTCCGGTGACGGCGCCTTGTAAATGGCATCGCGCGCTTCTCTGTACGCTTCGTCGGCGTGTTTCCAATGGCCTATGTTGCGATAGTAGAATCCCAGGTCCCTGTACGCTTCAGCAATGGTCTGGTAATGGTCGGGAGCCGGGAGCTTCTGCGCCTCATCCAGCGCCTCCCGGAAGCGTATCTCGCCCTCTCGTACCCGCCCCGGGATACGCATGCAGGCATTTCCCTGCAGCTCGCGAAGGCGGCAGCGCCGCCCGTGATCCGCCGGTACCGGCAGCAGGTCGAGCACGTTGATCGCGGCGACCGGCTGTTCCCTGTCGAGGAGATAGGCGGCCATCTCCAGCCCGATGTCCGCATAGCTGTCCTGGCCCTTGCCGGTCAGCCATTCGCGGAAGCTGTTGATGGCCGCGCCCACGGTGTCGCCCAGGGTACTCCGGTCGGCTCCGCCGGGCAGGAAGCGCTGCATCTGGAAGGCCAGCATGTCCTGGAACAGGACGTCGTGGTGTCTGGTGGCCTTCCTGAGCAGCGTGACGAGCTGCAGGGCGCCCGCCTCGTAATAGGAGAGAAGCAGATAGAAGAGCTGCGCGGTCCTGAGCTGATTGACTTGCTGCTCCAGGCGGTCTTGATCGGCCACGTCGCGGATGAGCGCGGCATCATCCTGCGCCACCTCCGGTGCGGAGGCGGACTCCCCGGCGGCATTGAGATTGCGCAGCATCTCGTCCACGAGCGGCCGCTTGTCTGCCAGCTTGCGTTCCAGCGCGGTGGCCTCTTCGGCGTAGACGCGGGCGACCTTGGTCCATAGGTCCTGACGCCATTTCCCTTCCAGGTCATGAACCTCGATGATCCGCTGCGCCAGCTCCTCGGCGACGGCATCGTGCAACGTGACATAGAGCTGATTGGCCCGGGGACGGATCCAGTCCCTTTCGGCCAGCTTCTTCCAGGCCTGATCGAGGTCGGTCGCATCCGGCGGCAGCGGCACGTCTTCCATGAGCCGCTGCCAGATGGACTGGCTGACGCTCTCCCTGACGACCGCCAGCCGCTTGATGGCCTCGTGCCAGAAGTCATCGTCCTGATAGGGAGCCACCAGGCGGCTCTTGAACCTATCGGCGAGGTCCCGCCCGGCGGCGGTGGGCGCGGCGTGGTAGGGCAGATCCCGCTTTATCTCATCCAGCGGTGCCTGCGCCTCGGGCGGCATGCCCATCTCGGCGACGTGGTTAACCGTGAATGCCAGCCAGAGCGGATGACCTTGGGTGAAATGAACCAGCTTCTCGGTGTCCGCCGCGGAGAGGTTGGCCTCCTCGGCCATCGGGGCAAGGTATTTCCGGCTGTCCGCCTCGTCGAACGCGCCGAGCTTGATAACGGTGACTACCATGGGCGACGGAGGGCTTTGCAGGGCGGCCTTGATAGGGTCCAGCCCCTCGCTGATCCGAGGCGGCAAACGTCCGGCGAGAATGAAGAGCGTACCGGGCAGGGCCTTCATCCACCTCGTCAGGGTTCGTACCGGGTACATGCCCCGGATGGCTTCCACGGTGTCGAACGTGATGACGACAGAGTTTCTGGTTCCGGCAATGTAGCGGTTATAGCATTGCGTGAAGACTTCTTTGATGCTGTTGAGGTGGTCGAGGACCATCTGACGGTTTGTCGGGGTGAGACGGCGGGTGGGCAGTTTCGACAGGTCATCGAAAAAATCGCCGAAGTACTGGCGGCCCGGATCTAGCTGATTGGCAACATGCGCTTCCAGGTACGCCAACAGCCAGTGCCGCGAGTCATCGACGTCGATGGGAGGCAGCCAGACAACATTCGGATCGTGGTGGATCTTAGGCAGCTCTCGCACCAGGCGGGTCTTACCCGTGCCGCCGTCGCCGTACAGCATGACGGCGCGGCTCCTGCCGGACCGGACCTTTGCCACTTCGGCGATGATCTGTCGCTGCTCCGCCAGCCGCGTGACGTACTGGGAAGACCTCTCGGCGCTCAGGTCAGACATGCTGGTCCCCCGGGTCCCGCACCGCTTCGATAAGTCTATCGAATAGATCCTTGACATTGGCGACTTCACGCTGGAGCTCAGCATCATTACTCATCCGCTGAACCGCGTAATTCCGTAGCTCAGCCTTGCTGAAAGCTTCGGAGTCGCGGACATTAGCGGACAGCGCCCGGGCAGATGCGACCAATTTCCTCCCCATCTCCTCCTCGGCCAGCCTCAGTGTAACCGCTTCGTGCCAGATAGCCTCCACCAGACCGGCTATCTGATCTCTATCCCTTAGTCGGCTCGCCAGGCGCTTAGCGAAAGCTGCTGCCACGTCGTGCGCTGCGGCGCGCTCGTCCGGCCGCCGGTAGAGGTGGCGGAAAAGGAGTCGGCGGACCGCCGGGTGGATCTCCCGCCACGGATCTTGGAGCGGCAGCAGCAGTGCCGTCCTGGTGATTGCCTGCCAGAGATCCGTGTCCTCCCAGTCCGCCTCCTTCAGGGCGTCGCGGAGGCGACGGTCGCTATCCACGTCGTCGCCTAGCTGATACTTCACGTGCGACAGCGTGATGAGCCGGTACGGCACCAGGACGCGGATACCTTCGCGCAGCGCGGCCAGCTGCTTCGCCGACCTCGCAGGCTGGCCGCCTGCTGCCGGGAGAAGACTGTCTGGGGACAGCAAGCGACGCTCGACGAATCGCTCGACCGTCTGCTTGAAGACCTCTGGATCATCCGCCAGGCGCTGGATGTCAAGCCATTGCTCGTCCCGTATCCATTGCAGGCTCTCCAAGACCGGTTCGGGCATTCCTTCGGTAACACCGTGTACGAACTCAGCGTCTCTTCGTAGCTCGGCGGGCGAGCGCACCACGTCGATTTCACCCGCCTGTCCCTCGAGCGCCTCCTGTACGACGCCGGGCCCGACCCCGCCAAGCTGCAAGACGGAAGGTTCCGGGGGCGGCATAATCCCCCGCCAGCCGTCGTCTCGCCGACTGGCGGCGACGAACGTGAGGCTAACGTCTCCGCGGCCCGAATTCTGAACGCGGCGATAGATCCTGTCGAGATATTGCCGCAGCTGCCTGACGGCGTCCGCCGAGAGCAGTTCGGCGCTGTCCAGTATGAACAGGCGGGACCGGACGCCGGCCATGACGTTGTGAGCAGCCCGCCGGACGAAAGCATCATCGGTCTCGTCCGGCTGCGGTAGGTCCATGGCGAACAGGCTGCTGATCACGGTCATCGCATCGAGCCGGCCGCCGCCTGCCGCTCCTTGCGGCCTGGCTGGTTCGGCCGGTTCGGCCGGGCGCAGATCGACCATCTTGGTGACCCAGTCGCCGAGCTCCTGCTTGGCGGCCTTGGCTTCCAGCTGTCCCAAGAGCCAGGATTTGCCGAATCCCGGCGGACCTATCACCAGCAAGAAGCTTGCACCCGGCGATTTGGTCAGGGCATTCAGCACCCGCCCGAGTTCCTCGTCGCGGGCCAGAATTTCCCGGTTACCCGGGATTTTCTGGCCGGTCGTAACGGGAATTGGCGGATCAGCCCTATCGCCCGTGGCGCGCGCGCCGTACAGGATGCTGCCGCCGAGCTTGTTCAGCGCCATATCCCTGGACCTGCCGTCGCCCGCGGGCAGATCTATCAGGAGATGAGCAGAAAGGCCCGAATCGTCGAGATCGACCTCCGCGGTTACCTGCAGGACATAGATGAAGTGCGCGTCGGGACGCGCGGTGAGTAGCTGCATCTCACGCCGCACGGCCAGGTCCAGCTCCAGTTGGCACCGCGGCGAGGACAGGAAGCTCTGCGACAGCAGCACCACAAAGGCCTGCGCGGCGTCGATGGCGGGTGCATCTACCAGGCCAGATCGCAGGTTATCGGCCGTCGGGCGGGCCGAAAGCAGCTGGAAACCGTGCTCGCCAAGCCAGGCCGCGATCTTGTCTGCGATGGGGCCGTCCGGCTCGGCGTAGCTCAGGAATACCTTCGGTCCGTCCGGGTCGAGCAGATCGTTGGGGGTGAGGCCGAAGACCCTCGCCACTCCGTCGACTTCGTCGACCTTGATGGGCCGCATATCGCGCTCGATTTTGGCGATCGTGGCACGCGCTAGCTCGCCGCCCCCGCCGGTCCGATACTCCTGCGAGAGCTTTTCTGCGCTCCAGCCCTCGCCCAGGCGGAGCATGCGCATCCGCTTCGCTGCGAGCTTTTCTGTCTCAGTCAACGTTCACATCCAACGGCAACTTAGCCCTAACCATGATAGCTCCATAACGGCATAGCGGGAAGCACCGAATCGGAGCAAGAGTACACCCAACCCAAGTACGAAGTTGGCGCTCTGACTGATGTAATGAATCGGTGATACAGATGCAACTGCACGCGGATGCGGCAGGCGCGCCTGGCGGCGGCCTATTCGGACGTAGCCTGACAAATCATATGATACCAGGTCACACATGCAAGGCCCCCGCCTCCTGTTGTGGATCGCACCGTCGGTCTTGTTGTTCCAGACTAGTACATCGTGTGGGCTAGTATGGAACAGGCTCGTATGGAACAAGATGTTGTGCTAGAGGAGGCGCACTGCTGTATAGTCTGCGTAAGGCTCCGAGCGCGCGGAGTGTCCCGGCAAGGGCGAGGAGGTGGTGACGGTGAGGAAGAGGAAGCAGAAGAAGCAGTCGTTGTACGCGGGGTTGGTCATCTTCACGGAGCCGATCCGTCTGGAAGACCCGCCTCTCGACGAACTGCCGACACCGGCCGCCGCGTGGCAGCTGGAGACGGTGCCCTTCCCGCTGTGGGACGGTTGTGCACCGGACTGTCCCGCCCGGCAAAACTGACGGAGGTAAGGCTATCGCGTGAGGCTTCCTGAGCGTGGGTGACGCTCGACGGGCAGCCATGGGACTGGTGGAGGCACCTCGGCCGGGTCGCCTCCACCAGTCCTGCTATCTGTACGCGTGGGAGCCGGCGCTGCCTGCCGACGGCGGTGACGCGTTCGCTGGCGTGGTACCACCGTTCGTTCGGAATAAAAATTATCTTTTGATCTTGGCAGGGCGAGGCGGAACCGGCGTACGGCGGGGGACGTTGAGACGGTGTCGCAGAAACGGGAGGCGCCGTGGACTGGGATCAGCTCAGGCGAGTCTTTAACCACCAGGTCAAGGACCATTTTCCGGGCGGGCTGGTGCAGCGAGCGGAACTGCTGCGGCACGGCGAGGATCCGGCGATCGAGCCAGGGCAGCTGCTGGTGCGGGTACACATCCCGGCGCCGGATGAGGGCGCCGACTACGAAGCGGCGCTCGCGGAGTGGCAGCAGGCGCACCGGGACGAGATGGCGGAGTTGCGGCGCGAGGTGTCGCTGCGGCTGCCCTCGGCGCGGGTTATCGAGTTCACCTTTGATGGCGCCGATGCGCCGCGGATCACCCTGGCGGATGACGGCTCGGGGGCGGCCGAGCAGATGTCCGGCCGGGAGATCGTGACCGCGGCGCTCGCGCTGCTGCGCGCCAACTACGTGTTCCCCGACCTGGCCGAGCGGGTCGCCGCCGCGGTCGAGGCCAGGATGGAAGCCGGGGAGTACGACAACCTGGACGTGATCGCGCTGACCGAGCTGGTCACCACGCACCTGCAGGAGGCCAGCGACGACAGGCACCTGGCGCTGCGGCTCGGCGGCGGCCCGCAGCCCCGGCCGGCGCCAGGATCGGCGCCAGGATCGGCGCCAGGATCGGCACCAGGATCGGCACCAGCGCCGCAGCCAAGGCCCGGCCGCGAGGACGAGGAGCCCAAGGACCACGAGGCGCGCAGGCTGGCCATGCGGCAGCGGGGGCGGCTGGACAACTTCGGCATCCGGCGGGTGGAGCGGCTGGACGGGAACGTCGGCTACCTGGACGTGCGCCGGGTCGCGATGCCGGCGAACGCGGGGCCTGCCATCGCCGCGGCGATGGAGCTCGTCGCGGGGACGTACGCGCTGATCATCGACCTGCGGCGCAACGGGGGCGGCTCGCCGGAGGGCGT
>Ga0181525_10004945_pt1 | contig 10045 bp, 6 predicted proteins | sample PEATcosm2014_Bin_48_FD_121100 | JGI IMG/M metagenome (GOLD analysis project Ga0181525, IMG submission 121100) | Peatland microbial communities from MTU Mesocosm Facility, Houghton, MI, USA - PEATcosm2014_Bin06_10_metaG | ecosystem: Environmental > Terrestrial > Soil > Wetlands > Peat | place...
CCGCGATGGACCCACATGCCTGATCCTGTCGCGCCAGAATCTGCCGCATGTCGATCGCGACGCGCAGCAGCTGCGCGATATGCGCAAGGGCGGCTACGTGCTCGCCGAAGCGCAGGGTACGGTGGCGGTGACGCTGCTGGCCACCGGCTCCGAAGTGGCGCTGGCGCTGCACGCGCGCGCAGCGCTGGCCGCGCAAGGCGTCGCTGCGCGCGTCGTGTCGATGCCCAGCTGCAGCGATTTCGATGCCCAGGACTCGACCTACCGCGCCCGGATCCTGCCGCGCAGCGTGCCGGTGCTGGCGATCGAGGCGGGCGTGACGCGCTTCTGGCGTGCCTACACCGGCTTCGACGGCGACGTCGTCGGTATCGATCGCTTCGGGGAATCCGCGCCGGCGGCGCAGGTCGCCGAAGCTGTGGGCCTGACTCTCGCAGCTGTCACCGAACGTGCACTGGCGCTGGCACGCGGCGGAGCGCGGTCATAAGTTCCGAGGCTGCGCTTGCCCGCCCGCGTTGGAACGGCGTACCCCTGCGCGCGGTGCTGTTCGATCTCGACGGCACGCTGCTCGATACCGTAGACGCCATCACCTTCGCACTGAACCAGGCGCTGGCCGAGCGCTCGCTGGCTGGGCTGCCGGTGAGCGAGGTGCGATCGATGATCGGGCGTGGCGGACCGATGCTGATCGAGCGCGCGCTGGCGCGGCTGGGTGCAGCGCTCGACCAGTCCGAGCAGGCGGCGCTGCTGGAGCGCTATTTCCTGCTCTATGAACACATCGAGTCCGGCGCCGAGCACAGCGCGCGCGTCTATCCGGGCGCGGCCGACTGCCTGCGCCAACTGCACGGTCTACAACTGCAGCTGGCAGTGGTCACCAACAAGCAGCAGCACCTGGCCCGTGGCCTGCTGGCGCGGCTGGGCCTGGGCCAGTGGATCCAGGTGCTGATCGGTGGCGACAGCTGCGCGCGTCGCAAGCCCGATCCGCAGCCGCTGCAGGTGGCCTGCGAGGCGATGCGTGTGCCAACTTCACAAGCGCTGATGGTCGGCGACTCGATCAACGATGTGCTGGCCGCCCGCGCGGCCGGCGTGCCGGTGGTGTGCGTACCGTACGGTTACAACGAGGGCAACGATTCGCGGCAGCTGCCGTGCGATGGCTTCGTCGATACGCTGGCGCAATTGCCTGCGTTGCTGACCCGTGTCACCGTCTGAGCGATGCTCAGGGCCATTCTGTGGGACGTCGACGGCACGCTGGCCGAGACCGAGCGCGACGGTCACCTGCTTGCCTTCAACCGCGCCTTCGAGGCGCTCGACATTCCGTGGCGCTGGAGCCCGTCACGTTACGGTGAGCTGCTGGCGGTAGCGGGCGGGCGCGAACGGCTGCTGCACGACATGCTCAGCCAGCCGCAGGCACCGGCGGACAGCGCGCTGCGCGCCGAACTGGTGGGACGCATTCACTCATTGAAGAATGAGCTGTACGCCGGGATCGTCGCTGCCGGGTCGCTGCCGCTGCGTGCCGGGGTGAGCGAATTGTTCGAGGATTGCGCCGCTGCGGGCGTGCGCATGGCCATCGTCACCACCACCAGCGAGGCTAACGTGGCCGCGCTGCTGGCGGCGCACCTCGGCAGCGGCTGGCGTTCGCGATTCGCCGCGGTGCTGTGCGCGGAACAGGCGCCGCAGAAGAAGCCCGATCCCCAGGTGTACCTGCGCGCGCTGCAGGCGCTCGGGCTGCCGCCCGAACAAGCTTTGGCGATCGAGGATTCACCGGCCGGCGTCGCCGCAGCGCTCGCAGCGCAGATCGCCGTGGTGGTGGTGCGCAGTTTCTATTTCGCCACGGCCGACGTTCCCGGCGCGCTGGCCGTGGGTCCGTCGCTGGGCAGTACGCACGGCTGGCGGCCGGCGTCAGTCGCGCCTCCCGACGGACGTATTCACCTGAGCCAACTCACTCAGTGGCACCAGGCGGCGCAACGCCGCGGCTGAGTCATCCGGCATATACTGCGGCACAGCGGGAACAATTCCCGCCGCGGGCGGGTACACGACGGGAACGAGGGTGGGGCGCTGCGGCAGATGAATGACGCTGTTAAACGATGCCGGGTACTGGCGCTGCCCCTGGCTGCGCTTGCCGCTCTTGCCGCGTGCGCGGCCAGCCCCCGTCCGGCACCGATTGATCCGGCGAGCATGGCCGGTGCGTTCAGCGCGCGGCGGCTGGAATCGCTCGCGCCGCAGCTATCGCCGGAAGCGGCGGACTGGAATCGTGCGCAGTGGCTCAGTGCAGCGCTGCAACTCAACCCGCAGCTGGCCGAGGAGCGCGCCCGGGTGGCCGCGACGGTGGCAGCGGAACGCACGGCCGCGCAACATGCCAACCCGACGATCAACCTGTTCACCGAATACGTCGGCGCCGCCGCCCACAGTGCTGCGTGGCTGTACGGCCTGTCGCTCGATTTTCTGCTGCGACGTCCCGGAGATCGCGCGCGCGCCATCGACTATGCCGCGGTCGAGACCGCGCTGGCGAAGTCGGACCTGACCGAGGCGATCTGGTCGGTACGATCGGCGCTGCGACAGGCGCTGCTCGATGTGGTCGCGTCGCGCGATGAGTCGGCGCTGCTTGAGGCATTGGTCGCCGAACGCCAGACACTGCTCGCGTCCGATCGCGCGCGCGCGGATGCCGGCGACATCTCGCGCGCACAGATGCTGGCGGACGAACTGGAGCTGACCCGGGCGCTGCAGCGGGCACGACAGGCGCAGGCGCGCGGTGCCGACGCCATGTCGCGCCTGGCGGCGGCGGTCGGTGTTCCCCTGGCGGCGCTGGACGGGATCGTGGTGCGATGGGATGGCTGGGCGGATATCGACGCGCTCGATAGCGACGCGCTGGCTAGCTCAGGCTCAGGCAACTGGCGCATCGCGGCACTGGTCGGACGCCCCGAGATCATTCGCGCGCTCGGACAGTACGACCTCAGCGAGATCAGCCTGCAGAACGAGGTTGCGAAGCGCTGGCCCGAGGTGCACCTCACGCCGGGCTACGCCTGGGGAGATCACGGCGTGCGCGAAGATGCGCTCAACGATTTCACGCAGGAGACCGCCCTGGGTGTCAACCTGGAACTGCCACTGTTCAACCAGCACCAGGGGCCGATTGGGGAGGCGCTGGCGCGCCGCGCGGCGGCCGGAGAGCATCTGATCGCGGTGCAGGCGGAACTGTTTGAGCAGATCGATCGCGCGCAGCTGGCTTGGCCACGCGCGCGCGCCGCATGGCAGGACGCCGCCGCCGTGGTCACGATCGCGAGCCGGCAGCACGACGTCGAGCAGCGTGCACTGGCGGCCGGTGCCGGCGATCGTGCCAGTGTGGCAACCGCCGATGTCGCCGCCACCGAGGCGCAGCTGCTGCTGCTGGCCGCGGCCTATGATGCCGAGTCGGCGTTCGGCGCGCTCGAAGATGCCTACCGGCGGCCGCTGCAGGGGGCCGAGGGCATTCTGCCGCTCGATGCCAATCCAGCGTCGTGAACCGCCCGCTGCACATGGCGTGCTTGCTGCTGCTGCTGGCATCGGTGAGCCGCGCACAGGACGACGATGACCAGCCGAAAGCATCATTGCAGCCGGACAGTTCCGGAGCGTTTGCGCTGACTGCATCGCAGCAGCAGGCGGTCGGCATCCGGATCGACCATCCGATGCCGATGGCGAGTCCACAGCCGGTGGACGCCTTCGGAGTGGTGCTCGACCCGGTGGCGCTGGTCACCGATGCGGGCCGCATGGACAGCACCCGCGCAGCCGCTGAGGCGGCGGCGGCGGACGTCGCGCGGCTCGACAGCCTGTACCGCAACAGCGCCGATGCCTCGCTCAAGGCGCTGCAGGCGGCGCGCGCGCTGGCGAGCGAGGCGGGCGCGCAGGCGCAGGGTGCGGCGACGACTTTCAGGTTGCAGTGGGGGCCGCTCGCGGATCTGGACGCCGCCGGCCGACGCGAACTGATCGACGCCTTGGTCACCGGTCACCGGCTACTGCTGCGCGCCGATATACCGGGGCGCGAACTACTGGGCAGCCTCGTGCCGCGCGCGTTGGTGATCGTCGACGGCGTCAGCATCGCGGCGCGAGCGCTCGGACCCCTGCCGCGAACCGACGCGCAATCGCAGGGCGGCGGTTGGCTGTTGCAGATCGAGCGCGGGCCGCAGGGTTTCGGCCCCGGAGCTCGTGCACAGGTGCGGCTGCAGGCCGCCGCGGTCGGCGGTGTGCTGGTACCCGCCGCCGCGCTGTTGTACGGCGATCACGGCGCTTACGTCTATCGCCAGGTCGGTGACAGCGGCAGCCAGCAGTCGCAGTTCGCCGCGGCGCCGGTCACGCCGCTGGTGCGGGTGGGCGACGGCTGGCTGGTCCGGGGACTGGCGCGCACCGACCGCATCGTGGTGCAGGGCGCCGGCGTTCTGTGGTCGCTCGAAGGCATCAGTACCTTTTCGGCCGCGGAAGAGGAACACGACTAGCGGCCATGCTTGCCACCATCGTGCGCGGCTCGCTCGGCTATCCGAGAATCGTTACCGCGCTCTCCTTACTGATCGCCATCCTCGGCGGCTACGCGTTGCTGCACGCGCGGCTGGACGTGTTTCCCGACTTCGCGCCGCCGCATGTACTGGTGCAGGCGGAAGCCCCGGGCCTGGACGCGACGCAGGTCGAGTCGCTGGTGACGCGTCCGCTGGAAGGACTGCTTGCCGGGGCCGAGAACGTCGAGGCGGTTCGCTCCACCTCCAGCCAGGGCTTGTCGGCGATCCAGGTGGTGTTCGGCCGCGAGGGCGATCCTTACCGGCAGCGGCAGGTGATCACGGAGCGCCTGGCCGATTCGAGCGCGCTGCTGCCGATCGGCGTCGGGCCGCCGCTGCTGTCGCCGCTGAGTTCGTCGATGGAATACCTGCTGCACTTCGGCTTCACCAGCGATCGACTGACGCCGATCGAGCTGCGAGATCTGATCCGCTGGAGCATCAAGCCGCAGATTCTGGCGGTGCCGGGAGTCGCGCAGGCACAGATATTCGGCGGTGACTCGCGCGAGCGGCAACTGCTGATCGATCCGCTCAAGCTGCAGGCGGCCGGCGTGACGCTCGCGGACGTGGACGACGCGGTGCAACGCGGCACGCAGCTGATCGGCGGCGGCTACCTGGAGACCGCGACGCAGCGCATCGTGCTGCAGTCGCAGCCGCCAGGCACCACGCTCGATGCGCTGGCGCAGGCCGTAGTGGCGACGCCCAACGGCGCGCAGCTGCGCATCGGCGACCTCGGCAGCGTCAGGGACGCGGCCGCGCCGCGTTTCGGCGATGCCATCATCGGTGGTCGTCCCGGCATCCTGGTGGAGACTTCGACGCAATATGGCGCCAACACGCTCGATGTCACGCGCGATCTGGAGCAGCGCCTGGAGACGCTGGCGCCGGAGCTGGCGCTGCTGGGCGTGCAGTATCACCGCGCGCTGCTGCGGCCGGCGAGCTTCATCGAGAGCGCTATCGCGAAGCTGCGCAATTCGCTGCTGATCGGCGCGCTGCTGGTGGTGGCGCTGCTGCTGGTGACCTTTCGCGACTGGCGCGGCGCATTCGTGTCGTTCAGCTCGATACCGGTGTCGCTGCTGGCTACCATCTGGATACTCACCAGCCGCGGCATCTCGCTCAATACGATGAGCCTCGGCGGCCTGGTGGTGGCACTCGGCGTGGTGGTGGACGATGCCGTCATCGATGTCGAGAACATCACACGCCGCCGCCGCGGCGCGGCGGCCGGCGTGGATGTACGCAGCCTGCTGCTAGGCGCATCGCTCGAGGTCAGGCGGCCGGTGTTCTATGCGACCGCCGCGGTGGCGGTCGCGTTCCTGCCGATCCTGATGCTGTCGGGGCTGCAAGGCGCGTTCTTTCGGCCGCTGGCGACTGCGTTTCTGCTGGCGGTCGGCCTGTCGCTGCTGGTGGCGATGAGCGCCACGCCGGCGCTATGCGCGCTGCTGATGAACAATTACACGCCGCGCGAGGAAGCCGGCTGGTTGCGTCGCTGCAAGCATCTGCAGCAGTGGGCGATCGTGCGCCTGCAGCGCCGGCCCGGCCTGGTGCTGGCAGCAGTGCTGCTGTTCGGCGCCGCCGGCATGCTGCTGCTGCCGCTGCTCGGCTCGCGGCTGTTGCCGGACTTTCGCGAAGACTACCTGATCGCCCATGCCGCGCTGCGTCCCGGGATCTCGCTGACCGAAACCTCGCGCGTCGGGCGGCGCATCGCCGAGCGGCTGGCGTCGATTCCCGGCATCAGGAGCGTGGCCGAGCAGATTGGCCGTGCTGAAAACGGCCAGGACCCGGATGCGCCGAACAAGAGCGAATTCGAGATCCAGCTGGATCGCACCCAGGGTGTCAGCGCGGAGCAGATCGAAGCGCGCGTGCGTGCCGTGTTCGACGACTTTCCCAATCAGCTGGTGGAGATCTACTCGGTGCTGGCGGAGCGCATCGGCGAGACGCTGTCGGGCGAGGGTGCGCCATTCTTCATCAGCGTGTTTGGTCCGGACCTGGATGCCGACGACCAGGTCGCCGGCGAGATCGCCGCGCTGTTGCAGCAATGGCCGCAGAGCGGAACAGTGCGGCTGGAAGTGCCGCCGCGGCAACCGGAACTGCGCATCGAGATGCGCCCGGACCAGCTGGCACTGTATGGACTGACGGCCGCCGACGTGCAGCAGACCATCAACGCCGCGTTTCACGGCAGCGTGATCGCGCAACTGAATCAGTCCGATCGCAGCGTGCCCATCGTGGTGCGCATTGCCGGCGTCGACGGCTCGCCGCAGGCGGTGCGCGATCTGGTGCTGCGCGGCCGCCAGGGTGCCCTGGTTCCCCTGTCGGCGGTGGCGACATTGCAGATGGTATCCGCGCGCAGCCTGATCGACCATGAAGACGGTCTTCGACGCCAGGTCGTGGTGGCCAATCCGAAGACCACTGACCAGGCCGGTTACGCACGGGCCGCGCGCCAGGCGGTGGCGGCGAAGGTCAAGCTGCCAGCGGACGTCTATCTTCGCTACGGCGGCACGGCGCCGGCGCAGTCCGCCGCGGCGCGCGAACTGTTACTGCATTCAGCCGCCGCCCTGGTACTGATCGTGCTGCTGCTGGCGGTCGCCTTCGGCCACAGCCGGCACGTGCTGCTGGTGCTGGCGGCGCTGCCCAGCACGCTGCTGGGCGGCGTAGCGGCGGTCGCTTTGACCGGTGGTTCACTGTCGTTGGGCGCGATGGTGGGCTTCGTCGCCCTGTTCGGCATGGCAGCACGGAACACCATCCTGCTGATATCGCATTACGATCATCTGGTGAGCATCGAGCAACAGCCTTGGAGCGCTGCGACCGCGCTGCGCGGCGCCGAGGAGCGCCTGACACCGGTGCTGCTGACCGCATTGCTGACCGGGCTGGCGCTGCTGCCGGTGGCGATTCAGTCGCGCCAGCCGGGCCACGAGATCGAAGGGCCGATGGCGATCGTGATCCTGGGGGGGCTGGTGTCATCGACGCTGGTGAGCCTGGTACTGGTGCCGCCGCTGGCCGCGCGCTGGCTGCGGTATCACTGAACACGAGTCATCGCGCGTAGTCGCGACTGATCGAGACGAGAGCAACCGCGACTGCGGCGCTTTGGTAACAGGTGAGCGTCACACTGTAGCCTTTATGGCACTTGAGGTGTCTTGCCCTCGCAAACCGGCTGATAAGCCATTGTTCAACTTCAACCACGATGTTGTTCTATGACCACAGCCATTGGCACGTCGCTTGCTGATTGCTCGGGTGGGGTTCCTGCGTTCACGCAGGTTGCCAGGTTGCAGCACCGCTGCCAGCCGGCGTCGCTAATGACAACAATTTGGAGTCATCAATGAAGAATATCTTTGCATCAGATCGTTACCGGGGGCCGTGGGTTGCTGGCGCCCTCCTGCCCTTGCTGGCGGCACCCGCCATGGCGGTGGACCTTTCGAATGCCGACGGCTCGTGGACCTTTTCGATCGACGGCAACGTCAACGCCGACTACGTCTATTCGAACTGCGAAAGCCCGACTGTGTCGGCAACGCATAATCCGGGAGCAGTAGCAGCGGGCGGGGGCTTGACCTGCGTCGGCAGCGCCGACGGCAACAGCGTGTCGAGTGTGGACAACGGCCTGCTGCCGGCAGCCTTCGTGTTCGGTGTCGCCACCACCCAGAATGGCTTCGATATCAGCGCGCACCTCGGCCTGTATCCAGGCATCGACACCCACACCGGCGGCAACCCGAATGGCAGCGGCACCAATGCTGCGCTCGGGACTGCAGGCCTGGATGTTCGCCAGGTGTATGCGACGTTCGGCAACAAGGACATCGGTACGGTCCTGATCGGCCGGCAGATCGGCCTGTTCGGCGCCGATGTGATTCTGAACGACATGACGCTGCTGGGCGTCGGGGCGCCTGGCGGCGCCGCCAGCGCCGCACCGGGCAACACGACACTCGGCGGCATCGGTTGGGGCTACATCTACACCGACTGGCTGGCGCAGATGAACTACACCACGCCGGACTTCTCGGGTTTCAACCTCACCGCGGGTATCTTCAATCCGATCAACTCACTGACCAACACCGATGCGACCGAACCGAAGAAGGCCCCGGGCTTTCATGGCAAGGCCGTCTTGAAGCTGCCTATTTCCGATGGCGTCAAGTTCTACGCGTCCGCGACCTTCATCACGCAGGAACAGGACTACGTGAGCGCCGTGCGCGGCCCGTACAGCTATACCGGGACCGGCTTCGATATCTTCGCCAAGATCGACATCCAGGACTTCGAGGCATTCGGCTACTACTACCATGGCAGCGGACTGGGGACGACAGGGTTGTTCGCCTACTCGGACGATGGCCTTGGTAACAAGCGCGACTCCGACGGCTACCTGGCGCAGCTCACCTACAAGATTGGTCCGGTGAAGCTGGGTGTGAACTACGGCGACAGCCGGCTCGATGCCGCCAACACGGCCGACAGGCTGGCCGATGGCGGCTATCTGATTCGCAGCAACCGCAAGGAAACCGGCGGCGTGTATTACTCGGTGACCAAGAACCTGACGTTGCTGGGCGAATTCAGTCACACGCGCAGTGAATCGCAGAATGGCGATGACGACCAGGCCAACACCTTCAACGTCGGCGCGTTCGTCGCTTTCTAGAGTCGCGCAGCGGTCGGCATCAGACAACAAAATCCCGGCACGCTCGACGGCTTGACGCCGTGGAGCGATGCTGCGGTGAAAGCAGGATGAAATTCGGCGCGGGTGCTCATGGCACTCGCGCCGTTTTATTTTCTGCCAGTCACTCGGCGCAGTACCCGCGCAGCCGCAGTAAAGTGCCTCGCGACGATGCCGAGCCTCGCGACGGTGCCGAGCAGGCGTGGCTCGTTTGCCACGCGCGATGATTGCGTTGCAGCGCAACGAGGCGCTCGCCCCAGTTACTGATGGCTGACACAAGCCGCGATCAATGTGCCATTTCTGACGCAAGCTTGTAGCGTAAGCGACGCTCGCCAGGATACGACGCGGTTGCGAATTAAACCCCGTGCAAAACCTGATCTATACCCATTGCGGATAAGCGTATGATAGCGACGTGCTCTAGAATTAGAGAAGCAGGTTGGCACGATGCCTGCTAGGGGATGAACGGGGTCGAGGCCATGCACGTGGCCGTGTCTGTGCTCGCAAGTGCGGACGGGCGGGGTGGTGGCAGTGCTCACCGTTGCAACGATAGAACGATACCAAGCGAATTGAGGAGAACTGCGTATGCGATTCGAACGTGAGGGAAGGCTATGGACGATTTGTGCCATTCTGGCACTCGGAGGGTCCTGCGCCGCGGTATTCGGAGATGAGGTCACCGACCGCGCCAAAAATCCCGATCTGTGGGCGGCGCCTGGCGGCGATCAGGCCCTCACACGACACAGCGCGCTGAAGGACATCAACACTTCCAACGTCGGCAAACTCCAGATGGTGTGGTCGCAGTCCAGCGGCACATTGCGTGGACATGAAGGTCAGCCGTTGGTCGTGACCGTTGGCACGACGCCAATGCTGTACATGGAAAGCGGCTGGCCGAATATCATTCAGGCGCTCGACCTGACTGATCCGG
>Ga0181525_10004948_pt1 | contig 10043 bp, 7 predicted proteins | sample PEATcosm2014_Bin_48_FD_121100 | JGI IMG/M metagenome (GOLD analysis project Ga0181525, IMG submission 121100) | Peatland microbial communities from MTU Mesocosm Facility, Houghton, MI, USA - PEATcosm2014_Bin06_10_metaG | ecosystem: Environmental > Terrestrial > Soil > Wetlands > Peat | place...
CCCGGTCTCGGCGACGATCCCGGCCAGGTCGCTGCCCTGCCCGGAAGGGAACGTGGCCGGCCAGCGCGCGTGCAGCAGCCCGTCGCGGATCTTGGCCTCACCGGGGTTGATCCCCGCCGCCTTGACCTGGACCAGCACCTGGCCGGGCCCGGGGACGGGCCGCGGCACCTCCACGACCTTCAGCACGTCGATGCCGCCGTAGGTGTCGAATCGCACTGCCTTCACTGCGTGCCTCTTTCTCCCGGGCTTGCTGCTCCGGATAGCAGTCAACCGCCGCCTGCGGACCTTTATGCCGGTGTTCAGCGTAGTGTGCCCATGTGGCGGAGCTACGCGAGGCGAGGGTCGCGTCCGGCCTGGCAGAGCTGGACAGGTGGCTAACCGATCAGGTCCGCCAGGGCCTCGCGGGCAGCCAGACGTCCGGCTACGGGCACTGGGACGACATCGCCGCCCGCATGATCGACGCGCAGGCGCCGGGCCTGGCCGAGCGCCTCCGCGCCCTCGCGGCTGTCCCGCATTCCGGCCCCGGCTGGGCGGGCAGGCTGCTCGAGGAGTACGCGCTGCTGCGCCTGCTTGCCACCGCCTACCGCGGGCAGGCCGACCTGCCGCGGCCGCTGCGGGCCACCGTCCGGTCGCGGATCGGCTTCACCGCGCGTAAGGCCGACATACTCGCGACCGCACCGCCAGTCCGTGACCGCTGGTCCGTGCTGGCCCGCCGGGACACCGATCACGATCGGATCCGGTCCCGCCGGGTCTGGCTGCGCGGGGCGCGCACCGGCAGCTACGCCCTCGTACTCAGCTTCGCCCCGGTCGGCCAGCCGCTTGACGACTCGCTGACCGTCGGCACCGAGGCCGAGGCTGACCTGGCCTTCTATCCGGCCGCCGTGCCGCTGCGGGCGCTGGTCGCGGCGCGCAGTGACGCGACGCCCGGCAGGCCGCCGCCTGCTGCGACGGCCGCGGGCCTGCTGGCGTCGTGGGCGGCCGCGCTCGGCGCGGACCCCTGGCTGGACGGCTGGCCCGCCGTCGTCACGGCGACCCCGGCCCGCGCCCCGGTACCGTGCCTGGCCGACGCCGCCGGCGACGCCCTGCCACTGCATCCGGCGGCGGGCGCCTGCTGGCCGCTGTTCGCGCTCTCCGGCGGGCGCCCGCTGACGGTGGCCGGCGAGTGGACCCCTCGCGGCCTGTGGCCGCTGACCGCCTGGGACACCGGCGGGGCGGCGGTACCGCTGTGAGCAAATGGCAGGACCTAGTCTCCGCGAGCCTTATTGGTACCGAACGGGCGGTGGTTCCCGTCGTCGAGATCCCCGGCTTGGCCCGGGTGGCTGCACCGGGACCCGCAGGCAACGACGCCGACCCTGCGGAGTTGCTGCTTGACCGGGCCGCGCTGATGACCGCCGCGCGGCGGGCGGGCCAGCGGCCCGGTTGCGCGGAGGCGCTGCCGATGTGCGAGCCGGATCGCAGACCCGTGGTGAGCCAGGCCGCCGGCCGCCGCCTGGCGCGGATGCTGGCCGGGGAACGCCAGGACCTGCTGGCAGAATGGCTCACCGAGGCCACGGCCAGGGGCCTGCGGCCTCCGCCGCAGCTGCTCCCGGCCCTGCTCGAGACGGCACGGGTCAATCCCGGTGCTGCCGGGTGGCGGCGCCTGGTGGCCAAGGCGGGCGGCTCCCTGGCGCGGTGGCTGGCCGCGCTCAACCCCGAATGGGAGGTGCCCGTGCCGGAAACCGGGTCGGCGCCAGACACGTGGCGGCTCGGGAACGCCGAGCAGCGCCGCGGTTACCTGGCCACGCTCCGCGCCACCGATCCCGTCGCGGCCAGGGAACTCCTCGTGGCCAGCTGGGACGGCGCAAACCAGGCAGAACGGGCCGGCTTTCTTTCCGTTCTTGCGGACGGGCTCGGCCCGGCCGACGAGCCGCTGCTCGAGGCGGCGCTTGATGACCGCGCGGCGGAGGTGCGCAGCCGGGCCGCCGTCCTGCTGGCCGGCCTGCCCGGCTCGGCGCTGGGCCGGCGGATGACCGAACGCGCCCGGCGCTGTCTGCGCATCGAGCACGGCCCCCGCGGCACGCGCCTGGTGACCGTCCCGCCGGTCGAGCCAGACGCCTCGATGCGGCGCGACGGAATAGCGCCGGGCCCGGTGCCGGGGCGGCCGCGGCTGGCCGACCTGAACCGCTTCGTGGTCGAGATCCTGGCCGGGACCCCGCTTTGCGCCTGGACGGACGCGTTCGGCCTGACGGCCGCCCAGATCCTCGCGGTGCCCGCGGGCGACTGGACGCCGGCACTGTTCGCGGGCTGGTCGCGGGCCGCCGTAGCGCAACGCGACAGGGACTGGACGGCCGCGCTGATCGGCCGCGCGTTGACCGGATGGCCCGCCGTCACGCCGACCGTGGCAGAGGCGCTCAAGCGACTGGCCCGGCGGGCCGATCCGTCGCTCGGCGCGCCTGGTGCCCTGGCCGGTCCCGGGCCCGACGCGCCTCCCGCAGTCCGCGACGCGCTGAACGTGCTGCGATTTCGCCATGACATGCGCAGCGAGCTCGAGGATGGCCACTGTGACGGCTGAACCCGGGATCAGCGCCGTGCTGCGCCCGCACGCGGAGCAGGAGTATCAGGCCGAACTGGCCGCGCTTGCCGCCGTCGACGACCTGCCCCGGCCGCCCGGCTGGCGGCTTTCCCCGTGGGCGGTGACCACGTACCTGCTCGGCGGCGCTGCCGCCGACGGCACCGAGATCACGCCGAAGTACGTGGGCTCCCGCCGCCTGGTCGAGGTCGCCGTGGCGACCCTGGCCACCGACCGGGCGCTGCTCCTGCTCGGCGTGCCGGGGACGGCGAAGACCTGGCTGTCCGAGCACCTGGCGGCGGCCGTCTGCGGCGACTCCACGCTGATGGTGCAGGGCACCGCGGGCACCGCGGAGGAGTCCGTCAGGTACGGCTGGAACTACGCCAAGCTGATCGCCGAGGGCCCGTCACGCGACGCCATGGTGCCCGGCCCGGTGATGCGCGCGATGGCGAACGGCCGGATCGCACGGGTCGAGGAGCTGACCCGGATGCCCTCGGATGTGCAGGACGCGCTGATCACCGTGCTGTCCGAGAAGACCCTGCCGATACCGGAACTCGGCGGCGAGCTGCAGGCGGTCGGGGGCTTCAACGTCATCGCCACCGCCAACGACCGGGACCGCGGGGTGAACGAGCTGTCCAGCGCGCTGCGCCGACGGTTCAACACCGTCGTGCTCCCGCTGCCCGCCTCGGCGGAGGTGGAGGTGGACATCGTCACCCGCCGGGTGGCCCAGCTCGGCCGCTCGATCGGCCTGCCGGACATCTCGTCGGGTGCCGACGAGATCCGGCGCGTGGTCACCGTTTTCCGCGAGCTTCGTCAGGGCGTCACGCACGACGGCCGGACGAAGGTCAAGTCGCCGACCGGGACCCTGTCCACCGCGGAGGCGATTTCCGTGGTCACCAGCGGCCTGGCCCTGGCCGCTCACTTCGGCGACGGCACCCTCCGCCCGGCCGACGTGGCCGGCGGCATCACCGGCGCGGTGGTACAGGACCCGGTGACCGATCTCGTGGTGTGGCATGAGTACCTGGAAGCCGTGGTCCGCGAGCGGGACGACTGGAGCGACTTCTACCGCGCCTGCCGCGAGACCGCCGGGTAAGGAGCCGGAGTGGAACCGGTCGCGGTATACGGGGTGCGGCATCACGGGCCAGGGTCGGCGCGGTCGCTGCGCGCCGCGCTCCTAGAGCGGCGCCCTGACGTGGTCCTCATCGAGGGACCGCCGGAGGCGGACGGGCTTGTCACCCTGGCGGCGGAGGAGGAGATGCAGCCCCCGGTGGCGCTGCTCGGCTATGTGCCCGCGGAACCCAAGATCGCCGCGTTCTGGCCGTTCGCGGTGTTCTCGCCGGAATGGCAGGCGATCGGGTACGCGCACACGGCGGGGATTCCTGTCAGGTTCTGCGACCTGCCGGCAGCGCACCAGCTGGCGATGCGTGACCGCGGCGGACCGGAGCCGCGGACCGACCCGGTGGCCGACCTGGCCGACGCGGCCGGATACGACGATCCGGAGCGCTGGTGGGAGGACGTGGTGGAGCACGTTCCCGGGCCTGCCGTCTTCGACGCGCTGGCCGAGGCCATCGGGCTGCTGCGGGCCGCGCGCGATCCCGGCCCGTGGGACGCGATCCGCGAGGCGTACATGCGGAAGGTGCTGCGCAAGACCGTCAGGGACGGCTACCGGCGGATCGCCGTGGTGTGCGGCGCCTGGCACGTCCCGGCCCTGCGGGACCTGCCGGCCGCGGCGGCGGATGACCGGCTGCTGCGCGGGCTGCCTAAGGTGAAGGCCGCCCTCAGCTGGGTTCCCTGGACGTACGGGCGGCTGGCCTACGCCTCGGGGTACGGGGCAGGGATTCGCTCCCCCGGCTGGTATGACCACCTGTTCCGATGCGAGGGCCAGCCGATCGAGCGGTGGCTGACGCAGGCGGCTGCCGTGCTCCGTGCCGAGGGGACCGGGGCGTCGCCAGCCCACGTGATCGAGTCCGTCCGGCTCGCCGAGGCGCTGGCCGCGCTGCGCGGCCGGCCGCTGGCCGGGCTCGAGGAGGTCACCGAGGCAGCCCGCGCGGTGCTGTGCGAGGGCAGCGACCTGCTCACCGATCTCATCCAGCGGCGGCTTGTCGTCGGCGAGCGGCTCGGGTCGGTCCCGGCCGCGACCCCGATGATGCCGCTGCAAAGGGACCTGCACGACCAGCAGCGCCGGCTGCGGCTGCGGCCCGAGGCAGCGCCCAGCGACATCGACCTCGACCTGCGCAAGCCGAACGACCTGGCGCGCAGCCATCTGCTGCACCGGCTCGCGCTGCTCGGCGTGGACTGGGGCACGCCGCGCGAAGGACCGACGAACATCGGGACGTTCCGCGAGAGCTGGCGGCTGACCTGGCGTCCCGAGCTGGACCTGGCCGTCATCGAGGCGGGCATGTGGGGCGGCACGGTGGCCGCCGCCGCCGGCGAACGGGCCCGATCGCAGGCCTCCGGGTCAACGTCGCTTGAGGAGCTGACCGTGCTGCTCGAACGGTGCCTGCTCGCCTATCTCGGCGATGCGCTGCCCGCGGTGCTGGCGACGGTCAGCGAGCGCGCCGCGCTCGACACCGAGGTCACCCGGCTGATGGCCGCGCTGCCTGCCCTGATCCGCGCGGCCAGGTACGGTGACGTGCGCGGCACCGACCCGGCCCGGCTGACCCAGGTCGCCGTCGAGATGCTCACCCGGATATGCGCCGGCCTCCCCGTCGCCGTCGCTTCCCTCGACGAGGCGGCCGAGCGCGCCATGCGGGACCGCATCGATGCGGTCCACTCGGCCACCGGGCTGCTCCGCGACGCGCCGAGCCGTGGCCGCTGGCTGGACGCCCTTACAGCGCTGACCCGGGGGGACGACCCCCCCAGACCCCCCCGCGGAGGCATGGCGCCGCGCTGCTCCCCCCTGATCTCCGGGCGGCTGACCAGGCTGCTGCTCGACGCGGACCGGCTCACCATGGGCGACGCGGCGACCAGGATGTCCATCCGGCTGTCCCCCGCCGTCCCCGCCGCGGCCGCCGCCGGCTGGGCCGAGGGCTTCCTGTCCGGCAGCGCCCTGCTGCTCGTGCACGACGACAGGCTGCTCGGCCTGGCCGACGGCTGGCTGGCCGGGCTCAGCCAGGACGCCTTCACCGCCGTGCTGCCCGCGCTGCGCCGCACCTTCGGCGGGTTCGCGCCGCCGGAACGGCGGGCGATCGGCCAGAAGGCGGCCCGGCTGGACGGCAGCGGCCGGGTCCCCCCGGTAACCGAGGATGCCGGCGACGACCTTGACGAGGACCGGGCCGCCGTAGCGGTGCGGGGCGTCGCCGCGATCCTCGCTGCTGCCGCCCCGTCCGGCCAGGCGGCCCGGTGATCGGCACGGTGAGCGGCACGGGACACGACGAGCGCATGCGGCGCTGGCGGCTGGTACTCGGCGGCGAGCAATCCGGTGAGGGTGGCACAGACGTCCGGCTGGAGGGCGACGACGCGCGCGCCGACGCGGCGCTCGGCGCCCTGTACGACTCCGACGCCCCGGACGGCCGGGCCCCGCTTCGCCGGGCCGGCCTGGGCGCCTCGGCTCCTGGCGTGGCCCGCTGGCTCGGCGATATCCGCACGTTCTTCCCGGTCAGCGCGGTCCGGGTGATGCAGAGGGACGCAATAGAGCGGCTGGGCCTGACCCGGCTGCTGCTGGAACCGGAGATGCTCGAGGCGGTCGAGCCCGACGTACACCTGGTCGGCACGCTGCTCTCGCTGAGCCGGGTGATACCCGAGCAGGCGCGGGAGTCGGCCCGCGCGGTGGTCCGGACCGTCACCAGGGACCTGGAGCGCCGGCTGGCCCAGCGGACCCGCTCGGCGGTGACCGGGGCGCTGAACCGGGCTAACCGGGCCGGCCGGCCCAGGCGCGCGGCCGATATCGACTGGGATCGAACGATCCGCGCCAACCTGCGCAACTACCTGCCGCTGCAGCGCACGGTGGTGCCGGAGCGCCTCGTCGGCTACGCCAGGAAGCAGCAGGCGGTGGCCCGCGACATCATCCTGTGCCTGGATCAGAGCGGTTCGATGGCTTCCTCGGTGGTGTACGCCGGGGTGTTCAGTGCGGTGCTGGCGTCTATCCCGTCGCTGCGCACGTCGGTCGTGGCGTTTGACACCTCGGTGGTCGACCTGACCGGCCTGCTCAGCGACCCGGTCGAGGTGCTGTTCGGCGTCCAGCTCGGCGGCGGCACGGACATCAACCGGGCGCTCGGCTACGTCCAGGGGCTGGTTACCCGCCCGGCCAGCACGATCCTCATCCTGGTCAGCGACCTGTTCGAGGGCGGCAACCGGGATGAGATGCTGCGCAGGATCGCCGACCTGACCGCGGCCGGCACGCAGGTGATCGTCCTGCTCGCGCTGTCGGACGACGGTGCGCCCGGGTACGACCACGACACGGCGGCCGCCCTGGCACAGCTCGGCGTCCCGGCCTTCGCCTGCACTCCCGACTCCTTCCCCGACCTGATGGCCGCCGCCATCAACCATCGCGACATCACCGAATGGGCGCACCGCCAGTTATCCCCGGCGGGCCAGCATCTGGCGTCGCGCGATTCCCTCGTGGGGGGCCAGGTCATGCTGGTCCAGCAGGGTGAAGCCCGCGGGCAGGAGCGACGCGGGCTCGCCGGGGGCCAGGAGCCACTCGGCCGGGAGCCCGGGGCGAACGCGCCGGGCCTCGGGCGTGAGCGCTTCCCAGCCGAGCAGCCCGCCATCGGCGACGGCACCGGCGGCCACGCAGAAGGCGGCGGCGTCCCAGAAAAGCGTGCACAGGATGAGCGCGTGCGAGCGCAGCGGTGGCCGCCAGGCCGACAGGTCGGCGTGCACAAGCGTGATCAGGTGGTCGAGCCCGCGCTGCCTGGCCTGCTCGCCGAGCAGCCCGAGCGCTGTGTCCGATACGTCGACGGCCTCGACTCGGCGTCCCCGCGCCGCGGCAAGCAGGACGCTGCCGGACGGCCCGCAGGCGAGGTCGGCGACGGACCCGTCCGGCAGGTCAAGCCCCAGCGCCCGGACCGCGAGCGGATGCGGCACGAAGGACGGCGCCGGGGCTCCGGCATATCTGGCATTCCACCTGACCCGGTCCGGATGGTCAGCAGGCACGTGATGGGACATGGTCGTGCCGATCGGCTAACCGGCGGGTTCTGAGGATGGGGAGCAGCGGGCCGACCGTGCGGCGCTTGGCGCAGCCCTGCCAGACGCCGAGGCTATAGGCGGCGTCGTCGAGCAGGCGGGCGGCGGCGTAGCGCGCCGGGTCGAGCGGCGGACGGCGGTCCAGCCAGTCCAGCAGCGGCGGCACCAGGACGAGCGCGGCCAGCGGGAGCCGCAGGCGGCGGACGGCGATCGCGGCGGGGACGGCGACCGGCCACCAGGTCCGCGATATCGCGCTGCCCAGCGGCCTGGCGGCCGCGAGGGTCCCGCCGCCGGCCAGCCGGGCCGCCAGCCGCCAGGCGGCCGAGGTGGCGGGCAGCGGCCAGTGCTCGCCGGTGACCTGGGCGAGCCTCCGGGCAAGCAATGCGGCGCCCGAGCCGGTCAGTACCGCGCCCGCCGCCGGGTAGCCCGCGACGGCGGCAAGCCAGGCCGCCGCGGTCCATCCCGAGGCGGTCAGCGGGCGAACCGCGCCCGGATGGCGCTGTTCAAGCAGCGCGGCGGAAGTCCCGTAGTCCTGGCGCCTGGCGAACCAGGCCCGCAGCCGCACCCGGTGCTGGTGCGGCATGGTGGCGGCTGGCTCGTACCGCACCCGCCAGCCGGCCGCGGCCAGCCGCCAGACGAAGTCGACGTCCTCCCCCACCTGCATGTCTTCGGCGAATCCGGCCCCCGCGGCGATCCTGCGCACCACCAGGGCGGCCCCCGGCACGTACGGGACCCTCGAGGCAGGCCGGACGATGCTGGCGCGGGCGCCCATGTCCAGCGTGGAGCTCGCCCCCTCGTACCGCGCGAGCCAGGTCCGCCCGTCCTCGTGCGGGACGATGCGCGGCGCGACCGCGCCCAGCGCCGGGTCGGCCAAATGCGGCAGCAGCGAGTCCAGCCAGCCGCAGCGGGGCACGCAATCGGAGTCGAGGAAGGCCACAAACGGAGTCTGGACGGCGGCAAGGCCGGTATTCCTCGCCGCCGCTGGCCCGCCGTTCACCGTCCGCCGCAGCACGCGGGCTCCGGCCGCGGCCGCGGCGCTCGCCACCGCGGCCGCGTCGCCCGAGCAGTCGTCGACCACGATCACGTTCGGCAGCTGCTTCAGTCCGGCCAGGCAGCGGGCCAGCTCGGCGTGCCGGTCACGGACCGGGATGACGACCGTCACCTCGCCGGGATGCGGGCCGCGCCCGGCCGAGACCAGCGCGTCCAGGTCCGGATGGGCGATCCCGGTGTCGAGCAGCCGGCGGGCAAGCGCGCGGGCCTTGGGGTTGCCGGAGACGGGCGCGCCGCGCCACCAGTCGGCCACCTGCCGGGCGCCCGACGGAGTCAGCCGCAGCACCCTGGCCGGCGAGCCGCCGACCAGCACCGTCCCGCCGGCGAGCAGGCGTGAGGAGGGATCCGGCACCATGCACAGTTGGGCGGGGACCAGCTCGTCGTCCGGCCCGGACAGATCCAGCGCATCTGATGCCCCCCGCGGACTGATCCTCTTCGGCACGCGCCCAGACTATTAGCATGTCGGCATGCCTGCATGGCGGTGCGCGGCATCGGGTCGGCTGTCCGTAACCGAGCTCACGGAAACGCGATGGCCTGTCATCGATCAGGACCCGCGCCGGCTGCTCGTGGTGCCGGTGGGCTCGCTCGAGCAGCATGGCCCGCACCTGCCGCTCGACACCGACACGCGGATTGCCGTGGCGGTGGCGCGGCGGGCGGGCGCGGGGCGCGGCGGCGTGGCGCTCGCACCCGCACTCACCGTGGGCGCGAGCGGCGAGCACGCGGCGTTCCCCGGCACGCTGTCCATCGGCGCCGAGGCGCTGACCACCTGCCTGGTCGAACTCGGCCGCCACGCCAGCCTGCACTGGCCGGCCCTGCTGCTCGTCAACGGGCACGGCGGGAACGTCGGCGCGGTCCAGGCCGCGGTCGGGCGGCTCCGCTACGAGGGCCGGGCCGCCTACGCCTGGCACGCGGCAATGCCCGACGGCGACGCGCACGCGGGCCGGGCCGAAACATCTGTCATGCTCGCGCTGGCACCCGAGGCGGTGCACATGGAGGAGGCGCGCCGGGGTGACGTCCGACCGCTCGATGAGATCATGCCGCTGCTGCGCGATCGAGGCGTCCGCGCGGTCAGCGAGAACGGCGTGCTCGGCGACCCATCCGGCGCATCCGCCGCCGAAGGCGAGCGGCGCCTCGCGCACCTCGTCGAAGAACTGGCGCAGACCATGGACAAGCTGCTCGAACAGGAGGGGCACGGCACATGACGAGTACCGGGCGGCTGGCCGTTGTGACCGGGGCGGCGCGGGGGATCGGGGCGGCCGTGGCCGGCCGGCTGGCCGCCGACGGCTGGTCGCTGCTGCTGGTGGACGCCTGCGCGGCG
>Ga0181525_10004949_pt1 | contig 10043 bp, 9 predicted proteins | sample PEATcosm2014_Bin_48_FD_121100 | JGI IMG/M metagenome (GOLD analysis project Ga0181525, IMG submission 121100) | Peatland microbial communities from MTU Mesocosm Facility, Houghton, MI, USA - PEATcosm2014_Bin06_10_metaG | ecosystem: Environmental > Terrestrial > Soil > Wetlands > Peat | place...
CGGGATTGGGGCTTCGCTTGAGGCCGATCGGTTTGCTAAGGTAAGCCAGCCGATGCGTACCGCGCGTCGGGCGTCCGGGTGGCGGAATAGGCAGACGCGCTAGCTTGAGGTGCTAGTGCCCGTAAAGGGCATGGGGGTTCAAGTCCCCCCTCGGACACACATACAATTCCCTGACCTGCGGTTATCTGCTTACCGGTATGGGGCAGGCATGCAAACCCGCAGGTCACAGCCATGGGGGTTCAAGTCCCTCTCTCGGACACACGCTTACGTACATGCTGAGAGCCCGACCGCGTGTTCGGACTTGCCCGGTGTGAGCGATCGCTATCTTCGCGCATCACGTCGAGAAGGAATACAGCATGCCCAAGCAAGGGGGCCCGATCGCCGAATCTGGCGCCGTGTTGCACAGCTGGATTGGGGTCTGTAGATACAACGGCTCTATAGCGCATGCGGCTACCACGGGAAGTGCGACGGAGCCGGCGGTAAGACACGCCCTCGAGGGCGTACAGGTCGCCGGGTCTTTTGCTCAGACCGCCGATGATCTCGGGGTAGCACCCGGTGTACCGATCGCTCGGTTCCGTTTTCTGTCGGCTCCGCTGAAGCCGACACGGTGGGCGGCGGTATGGCGGCTGCTGTCAGCAGCGGCTAGGTGTCCGCGACTGCGAGCATTCTCCAGAGGATCAGGCGATCCCGCCAGGAGATGGAGTTGCCACGGACCGCTTACGGCTGCCCGATGCGGGTCGCTATCGAGACGCCCGCGCTGGTTGAGCGATAAGACGATGGGGGCCGCACTGCTTGGTCCTGACTGCTCTCCGGTGGCTGGCTCGGTCCGGGATGGGCCCGAGTCGAGCAGCGCGTGGAGGGCGGCCAGGACCGGCAGCCACGTGTCCTCGGCGTCGTCGTCGCTGCTGCCCTCGAACTCGTCGATCTGCAGCCGGACCGTGGTGCCACCAGGGGTGGCCCGGAGCAGCCACGTGAGGAACGTGGCCGGATCGTGTGGTCCGGACCGGAGCAGGTAGGACAGCTGGCGGGGAGGCTCGGCCCGCACGACCTGCCCGGTGAGCTGTCCCGCGGCGGGCGGCGTCCCGGGCCCGCTGCCGGACCGTAGCGTCAGCGGCGCGCCGGGGGACCAGATCGAAAGCGCGGCCAGCCCGTGCAGGTAGCAGCGGGTCAGGTCGCCGTCGGTCAGCGCGGCCCACACCACGGCCGGTGCCGCGACCGTGGTGAGGGCGAACTGGTGTGAAGTCAGCGGACTGACCGCGCGGCCGCGGGCCTTCGGTCTTGGCATCAGCTGCTCCCAGCCGGTCTCGTCCATCAGGCTGTCATCCCTGGCGGGTTCAGTAGCTTACCGACTCAACCAGCTCAGTGATCTGGACCTCGGGGGTTCCGATCACCCCGGCCTCCTTCATCGCCTCGGCCAGGGCCGGGTTGTCGAGGAAGCTCGCGGCCGCGGGCACGTCAGGGAACTGCAAGAAGGCGGTGATGTTGGGGGTTCCGTCCGCGGACGCCGTGGCGATCGTCGCCGGGATCACCCCCTCAAACGCAGGCATGATCGATCGCAGTGCGATATCGGGGCCGGTCACGTCAGCGCCTGGCCGGCTCGCCCGCCGGGCGTCTGGTCGTACGCTTCGTCCGCCAGGAAGCCGACAGCCACCAGATCACCGAGCATCAGGCACTCGACATCCGCCCCGACCTTGCCTGCCGCCTCGACAAACCGGGCCAGGTGGTCTTTGACCCGATCCAGCTCGGCATCGGTCGGGTCCCGCACGACGTCCACGGTGCCCTTCACCTGCGCCGAGCTATACGTCACGGGGTGGGCGGCAGTCACGGCGATCCGGCCTTTCGCCGCGAGGTTGGACCGCATCACCGATCCGGTACATGCGGTGAGGCACACCACGACGTACCCTTCCGGAGAGATCGTCGGACCCCAGCCCCGCGTGATCGACGGGCGCCCCTGCGCATTAGCGGTCGCCGCAACAACAGCAGCGCCGCCACGAAAAAGCGCACCCACCTGTTCTGCCACCCCAGCGTCCACGCAGCTCAGCATAGTAACCGAGTCATGCCGCTACCAGGGCCGCAAAACCCGGTGACCGCTCCTATTCCGGAGAGCGCGCAGCGTTCGCCGCGCCGCAGACGTCAGGTCTCTGGCCGTGGCGCAGCTATGAGACCCGAGGTGAAACGTCCCCATCGGCCACGGCTCCGCCGAGCAGCCCCGGGCACCAGGCGACGCAGCACCAGCGTGCGCTAACTCCGGCAGACAACGTGTCAGCCACCATCATGGGTGCCGTCGATTACAAACGAACTGGTCAGGGCGATGTCGATCATGTACGTAAGGTGCGACTCGGGCCTCGGACGCATATGCAACTCTCCTACCTGCGGTTATCTGCTCGCCGGTATGGGCAGGCGAGCAACGCCGCAGGTCACAGCTATGAGGGTTCAAGTCCCTCTCGGACACGCGCCTACCTACATGCCGACAGCAGGTGGCCGAACCTGCCCGGTGCTCCTGGTGACGGCCGTCAGCATGACCTGAAGGCACTCCATTTAGCTACTGCTCACATAGCGGCCGGCGGACGCTTCCATTGCCGATTCCGTACGGCTGGTTTCCAAGGGGCCGCAGTGGCGGCGCCAGGACGCATGCAGCATCTTCCAGTTCTGTCCGGATCGGTCGCGCACTAGCACTCTCCAGCTGCGCACCAGCACACTCGTCGCCGCCTACTCGGGATAACAGTGCGTCACAAGCAGTCTGCCGTCGGTTGCTGCCTTCAGTTCGCCGATGTGATGTGGGGATCAGGATGGTCTCCTGGATTCGGGCGAGCTCCCGTTCGCACTGGCCGACGTGGATGTGACGGGGATGCCGGGGAGATGCACGGTGCAGCCCGTGTGGCCAGGAGGGATGCACGCGGAACTATCCGTTCGGCGGCGTAACCGCCGGCGAACTGGCGGAGGAGGTGATCGGCCGCCGCTGGAGGAGGTGGAGAGTGTGTGCCTGGAATGCCCATTCGATGTCGTGGGGACCGGTGCCGTAGGCGTCGTCGCACCGTGCGGCGAGCTGGCAAAGGCTGTGGAGCTGGGTGCTGTCGAGGCACCGCTTCTCGGCGAGCTCACGTTCGACCGGCTCGTGGCGGGTCTGCCCGTCGGGGTGCTGACGGACCGCGAGTTGCTTGAATCCTGCCGTCTGTTCGAGCACCTCGCCGTTGCGTGCGATGCGGTAGCGGTCGGGGATGACCAGGCCCTGGACAATCGCTTCGCCCAGGCCCCAGGTAGCCTCCACCACGATTTCGTCGGCGCCGGTGACGGGGTTGCGGGTGAAGAGCACGCCGGCCACGTCGGCCGCGACCATCTCCTGGACGACCACTCCGATGCGTGCCTCGGGCCTGGCGCCCGTCCGGCGGCGGTAGGCGAGCGCCGCGGCGGACGAGGCCGAGCGCTGCACTGCCTGGACAGCCTGGGTCACCGCCTGGATGCCCCGGACGTTGAGGACCGTGGCGTGCTGTCCGGCAAAGCTCGCGGTGGCCGAGTCTTCGCCAACACCCGAGGAGCGCACGGCCAGCGGAGCGCTCAGCCTCGCGCAGATCGCGGTGAGCTGCGCGTGTCCGGCCGGCAGGCCGCGGGCGACCCTCTCAACCAGATCCGCGGCGAGCGCGAAGCCGGCCGGGACCGGCAGCCCGGCGCGGATGGCCACGCCGAGCTGCACCGCCTTGCCGCCGAAAGCGAGTTCGTCGCGGGCTTCCGCCAGCCGGACCGCGGTCATGGGGTGAGCACCACGATTTCGCCCTTGGTCCCGTCGACGCGGACGCGGGCGCCGTCGGCGATCAGGGCGGTAGCATCCTGGCATCCGACGACGGCGGGGATCCCGCATTCGCGGCTCACGATGGCGGCATGAGAGAGCAGCCCGCCGCGGTCGGTGACGATAGCACCGACCAGCGGCAGCACGAGATTGAATGAATCTGTCGTGGTCGCGGTGACCAGGACGTCTCCCGGGGCGAGGTGGCTGAATTCCGCTGGACCGCTGATCAGCCGGGCGGTGCCCTCGTAGCAGCCCGGACTCGCGCTGGTACCGCGTACGACCGTGGGTTCGCTCGCGGCCTCGGAGTGCGCGAAGAGAGCGTCGAGAGCGGTTCCGATCGCGCGCATGACCCGGGCAGCGGCCGCCGGCAGTCCGTCCAGGGGCGGCGGTGCCTGCGGGGGAGCGCCGAGGAACGCCGGCGCGGTACTCGCATCGTACGTCGCTCGGTGGCGGGCGCGCTGCGCCAGCTCGCTCGCCGAGGGGCCATCCATTCCGGCGATCAGGGAGCGGATCTCCGCGTAGTTTCCCTCGATGAGGTGCGCCGGCTCGTGCAGGCGCCCGCCGGCGGTCAGCCGGGCCCCGGCGGCCAGCAGCGCCCGGCGGGTGATCCCGCTGGCCCAGGCATCACTGTAGAGACCACGTTCGTCACGGACGCTGGAGGTCAGCCGGGCCTCGGCGAGCAGGGCATCGAACTCGTCACGATGAGCCGCCGGGACGAGATCGCGTAGTCTGGCCACCTCCTGCGCTGACGCGTCGTTTGAGACTGGCGTACCGTTCCTGAGAGCAAGCCGGATCCCTTCGATTAGCACCTGCGGCACCTCGAGCGCGTACGGATCGGCGGCGTCCATGCTGTCGAGCAGCCGGTAGCCCACGAGCTCGAGATAGGCCGCCGCCGCGGCGCCAAGTTCTCCGGCCGCTGACCGTAGCCGCTCGACGGCGTCCTCGGCGCTGATCTCCGGCGCGACCGCCGCCTGGCCATCCGGGCTGCGCCGGATTGCGGTCACGAGCCGGTCCAGGGCCGTTAGTGATCCCGCCGACTCCGGGGCGTATCCCCGTGTGAGGGCCAGGAACTCGCCCAGCGGCCGTCCGGTCCACTCGGCGACATGCACCATGAAATCTCCCACCGGCAGCAGCGCGGCGCAGTCGAGGGCGTGATGCTGGCGGAACATGCGCTTCTGGTGCTCGCGGCATTGGTCGAGGTGCGCCAGCAGCTCATCGGTTCCCAGCGAGGCAGGGTCGACTGCCTGCAGGGCAAGATGCGCGCTGATTGACGCGGGCTTGACGACCTGCTCCCAGCGCGCCATGTCCTCGCGCCAGAGTTTGCGTTCGAAGACCTCGTCCGCCCTCTGCATGCGGGCCGCGAGTTCAGACTCCGGTGCCGGCACCACGGTGAAGTATGCCAGGCCGTTCACCGGCCGGTACTGCACGGTATCGATGAGCGCGCCGTAACGCCGGAAGCTTTCGCGGATTCCGTCCGCCACGGGCAGCGGTGCAACCTCAATCTGGTAGCGCGACCAGGTCCGCGGCACGTGGGCGCTGTCTAGCGTCCACGTGCCGGGCCCGGGCGGATCGAAGCTCATCTGCTCGAGTGCCATATCAGTGCTCATGACGCCTTTCCCTCTGCTGGGCGGCAAATCCGGTGACACCTCGAACGTACGCAGGTCGCAGCCGCGGCCGCATCGGCATCAGTGCCGTATTCATTGCCTATTTCGGCCGCCCGGCCGAAATAGGCAACTCAGATGTAACCGTGCTCGAGCGCGTACTGCGTCGCTGCTGCCCGCGTCCGCACATCCAGCTTGCGGTACACCGACCGGAGGTGGGCGTGTACGGTGCGCCGGCTCACGACTAGCTCACCCGCGACCTCAGCATCGGTCAGGCCGGCCGCCACCAGGCGCAGAATCTCCATCTCCCGCCTACTCAAGCCGCCGGCCCCGCGTACTGCCCGGGGGTTCGATGGCGCCTCGCTCCGTACCACCGCCAGCGCCTCCTCACCGGTCATCGTGCGGCCCCGCGCCCAGATGGCGGCGAACATCCCGGTGTCCAGGGCATCGCGGACGCCGGCTACGGGCTGTGCCATCCAGGGCGGGATATCGGCTCCGATCGTCTCGTTCAGCGCCTCCGCCGTCCCCAAGAGCAGGACCGCCGATTCAGGGCGGCCTTGCCCGAGGAGGATGCTGGCCATGATGACCAGGCAGCCCAGGACGAGCAAGCGGTCACCGTACTCATTGCCAATCGCCGCTGCTTCCTCAAGCAGATCGCACGCAGCCTGTCCGTCACCTTTTCGCGCCGCGCTGAGCCCCCGCACCCACAGCACCCGGCTCGAATACCGTCTGTTCCCCACCACCCGGGCCGCGGCCAGCGCCTCCTCGCATACCCGCTCGCCGTCGTCCAGCGCCCCTTGCAGGATGAGTGCCTCGGACAGCGCATTAAGCGCCAAAGCGAGAGTGTCGGTGTCGGCCAGCTTGCGGGCCAGTTCAGCCGATTCCCGGCTTGCCGCCTCAGCCGCGGCGAGGTCTCCGGCCCCGATCAGCGCGATGCTCAGACGGGCCAGCACCTCCGCCAATTGCGAGCTCTCGCCGTACGCACGCAGGATCGCGGCACTCTCGGCGAAGGCGTGACGGCTTTCGTCGTAACGTCCCTTGGAACGCGCCGCGAGGGCAAGCGCGGCTAGTGCACCCGCCACGCTGCGCTCGTCTGGCAGCTTGCCAGACAGCGCCAGCGCTTCGGCGGCGAGTACTTCGGCACGATCCAGGTCGCCGAGGTAATTCGCGAGCATCGCCGCGACTCGCAGCGCCCGGGCCCGGTCGACCGAATCGGTGCCCGCGGCTTTCTCGAGGGCCTCCTCGAGAAAACGGCATCCCTCCGCGATGTGGCCGCGCACATACCAGAACCGCCCCAGCGACCCGCCGAGCGCTAGCGCCACGTGCGGCGCGCCGCTGTCCAGGCTCCACCGCAGGGCCGCGCGCAGGTTGCCCAGCTCGCGGTCCAGCCGTTCCAGCCACGCGTCCTGCTCGAGCCCGCGCAGATGCGGCTCCGCCTGCTGCGCGAGCGCCAGGAAGCAGGCGGCGTGGGCCTGCCGGGTCATCGCATCCTCGCCCGCGGCGTTCCTCCGCTCGGCGCCGTATTCCTGGATCGTCTCCAGCATGCTGAAGCGCGATTCGCCGTTGGTTTCCAGTCGCACGAGCATGCTCTTGTCGACCAGCGAAGCCACACGGTCGAGGATGTCCCCATCCGTGCCGCCGGCGGCAGCGGCTACCGCTCCCGCGTCGGCCAGGGTGAACCCGCCAGCGAACACTGACAGCAGCCGGAACAGGTCCTGCTCATCAGGGTCGAGCAGGTCGTAGCTCCAGCCGATCGCCGCGCGCAGCGTCCGGTGGCGCTCCGGCAGGTCACGCGGCCCGCCGGTGAGCAGGCCGAGGCGACTCCCCAGCCGGGCGACGATCGCGTCCGGTTCCAGCAGCTTGACCCGGGCAGCCGCGAGCTCAATCGCGAGCGGCAGCCCGTCAAGCCGGGCGCAGACCTCACCCACCGCCACTTCGTTTTCAGCGCTCAGCATGAAATCCGGGCGCACCGCCTGCGCCCGCTGAACGAACAACACGACCGACGGATACCTCGCCCGCTCACCGCGTTCGGCGTGGTCTGCTCGCTGCTCGGGTACCGCGAGCGGCAGCACGATGAACTCGTGCTCACCAGAAAGCCGCAAGACCACCTGACTTGAGACCAGGACCTTTACCCCTGGGCAGGCGGCCAGCAGCCCCCCGACCAGCCCGGCCGCGTCCACCACACGCTCGAAGCCATCAAGAACCAGCAGCAGCTCGCGCTCCTGCAAGTACATGACGAGCTGCTCGAACGCCGGCCGCTCGCCGGCCTCGCCCACGCCGGCGGACCGGGCAATCACAGCCGCGACAAGAGCGGGATCATCAACCCCATCAAGCGGCACGAAACACACATCATCGACGAAGTCATCCCGCGCCGCGCGCGCCACCTCGATCGCCAGCCGCGATTTTCCCACCCCGCCGACACCGCTCAGTGTCAACAGCCGCACGTCGCCGCGACGAAGAAGGCCGAGCGCCCGCGAGATGTCTGACTCGCGCCCGACCAGCGGCGTCCGGGCCGCCGGCAATGCCGCGGCTCTCGACGGCGCTCTCGCAGCGGTGTCCCCCACAACAACAAATTCTGGCACGAAAGCGCGGTCTTGCCTCGCCGCCAGCCCCGAGCCCGGCAAGGCCGTCGGCCACGCCGGCAGTCAGACGCTGACCATGTGGAGCGCGGCGGACCCGGCCAAGTTCCGCACCATGCAGATCACCGCCGAGCGAGCCGACAGCGGCGGCCAGTACGGCATCCCGATCCTCACCGGCACCGCCCAGACCTGAGTCCAGCCAGCGGCCACAGGCCCAACCCCGCCTTGCCGCAGTGGCGGCCGGACACGCTTAGCCGCTCAGATCAGGCGGCTCAGCACGCACCCTCAGTGCAAACTGGTCAAGTCGTTCACCGACCCAGATCGGCATCTTTCGCGTGCGTCTTCGCCGGCCCCGCAGATGCCGTGATGTAAGCGGCCCGAACGCAAGACCGGAGCCACATCGACCACAGCGCTGCGGCTGACCACATGATAATCTGATCGGCCGCCATCACCTGACACCACGGTCAACGGCAAACTCCCTGGTCAGGGCGATGTCGATCATGTACGTAAGTTGCGACTCGGGCCTCGGACACAGTAATTCCCCATATCTGCCTGTTTGCGGGCATGCCGGATGGCCACCCGCGCGCAGGCTGCCGCCAACGCCGGGCGATCGGCGTTCCGGGCTTCCCCTCCCCTTCCTTGATCACGGCCTCTGCAGCCGGGTTAGCTTGCTTTTACGGTGACGGTCTTGGCAGTCCCGGTGGCGCGCGCCTGCAACGCCGCGGCGCCCGGGTTCCAGGTGAGGGTGATCTCGTGCTCGCGCAGGTACCCGGCTACCCCGCCCGGGCTCACGATGCTCCTGACGTCGGCACCGGCTTGGGTGCGGCGCCTGGCGCGCGTGGCGGGGCTGGTGAGCAGCAGGTGCGGCGCGGGCAGGTGCGGCAGCAGCTTGTCCTCGCGGACGTAGGCGTTCTTCGGCCGCGACGGGTCCGGCGCCGTCGCGCTCGTGCCGCCGTGCCGGCACCGGTACGCGGGCCTGCCGTTGGACCAGGCTGACTCCATTCGCCGCCCGCACAGCTTGCAGGCCAGCAGCCCCGCGAGCAGGTACCGGCGCATCACCGGCTCGTCCTGCGGGGTGCGCGGGCGGCGCGCCGCGTTGATGTCCTGCGCGGCGACGAAATCGTCCTCGCTGACCAGGGCCGGGTGCGCGGGGCGGCTGGAGATGACCCATCCGTCGGGCAGGTTCCACCGCTGCACCGGCTTGTGCCCGAGGGTGACGTTGGCGGGGTCGGCGAGTTCGGTGTCGGTGCGCTGCCGGTTCCACACCTGCCGGCCCGTGTACCGGGGGTTCTCCAGGATTGTGGTGACCGTGCCGAGTGTCCAGCCCGCGCCGGTCCGGTGGGTATTGCGGCCGGGGTCGGCCGCGGACGGGCACGGCACCTCGGCCTCGTTCAGTGCCCGCGCGATCCGCGCGACCGAGTGCCCGGCCAGCCGCTGGGCGAAGATCCACCGCACTGTCGGCGCGGTCGCCGGATCGGGTTCAAGGCGGTGCGCGCGGCGCCCCCACGCGGCGCGGTGCCGTGACGGCGCCCGGGTCGGTCCTGGTCAGGTCGTAGGCGACGACAAGGCAGTTCGCGGCGGACTTGCCAGGGTCGAAATCCGCCGCCGGCAGGCCGGGCACCGCGGCGGCCGCAGCACCGAGGATCCGGCTCGAGCGGTCGGGTAGAGCAGCGTCGCCTATTCCGGTGTTAAGCCCGGTCATCAGGGCTGGCTCCCGGACTGCGGAACCTCCAGTCCCATCTGGAGATGGTCGCTGTCTGATAGGTCGCCGACGACCTTGCGGATCGGCGCCGGGAGCCTTCTGACCACCGTCGGCGCGGCCAGGATCTGGTCAGCGGCGGCTCGGCCCGGGTTCTTGAGCACGTCCGCGACCTCGATCTGGTAGCGGCCTTTGAGGTGCTCCTCGCGGGCACGCCGCAAATGTTCGATCGCCCGCCGGCCCCGGGGCGATGAGCCGGTCACGTACAGGCACAGGTCCCACTGCTCGCCGGTATCGGCGCCAGTCCAGTGATTCGCGGGGTACGGCTCGCTGATAGCGTTTCTCCGTTCCCCGAGGCGCCTTTTCCAGGCTGGGACCCA
>Ga0181525_10004951_pt1 | contig 10042 bp, 10 predicted proteins | sample PEATcosm2014_Bin_48_FD_121100 | JGI IMG/M metagenome (GOLD analysis project Ga0181525, IMG submission 121100) | Peatland microbial communities from MTU Mesocosm Facility, Houghton, MI, USA - PEATcosm2014_Bin06_10_metaG | ecosystem: Environmental > Terrestrial > Soil > Wetlands > Peat | place...
ACCGCCGCCTCACCGCCCCGGTACCGTCACTGCGCGACGTCACGGGACGCCTATCTGTTGACGATGGTCTATGCAATCGCTTACCCTCGTTAACCCTGCGTCCATGTGTCTTGTCCGGGAGCGTGCCCAATGCGGCCTACATCCTCAGTGCCCCGACGGGGAGCGTCCCGACGGGGAACGGCCCGAGCGGGCGTATCCCGTCCGGGCTGGGTGCATGCCGTGAACGCGCTGACGGGAACGGGCGGCGAGGACAGGAAGTCGCCGGTCGAGCTCGTCGCGAACGCCGCCTCGGTCTTCACCCGGAGCTCCTATGCCGAGGTCACCGGCCTGAGCAACGGACGTCTCGGCCGCTGGACCGACGGGGTGGCCGCCATGCGTTCCGACCGCGTGACGTTCGCCGCGTACTGGGCCGCGCACAACGACCGGGTGCTCCGCGCCCGGGCGGCCGCGGAGTCAAGCGGGGAGCCGGTCGACCCGCTGTGGGTCGTGCTCGGCGACTCGACGGCGCAGGGCCTGGGCGCCCCGGGCCCGCGCGGCGGCTACGTGGGGCAGACACTGCAGCAGCTGCGCCGTCAGACCGGACAGCACTGGCGGGTGGTCAACCTGTCGGTTTCCGGCTCGCTGATGCGCGACGTCGTCGCCGATCAGCTGCCGCGGCTCGGCGAGCACAAGCCGGACCTGGTCACGTGCGGGACGGGGACGAACGACATCCTGTTCTCCGCCCCGGCCACGCTCTTCAGCGACCTGCGCGCGCTCCTCGACGCCGTGCCCGACAAGACGGTGCTGCTCGACCTGCCCAAGCCTTCCGGCTTCTGGGGGATCGTCGGGCACATGAGCGTGCCTTACGTCACCCGCATCAACCGCGTCATCAACGAGATCGCCGGAAAGCGGAGCCTGCCGGTCGCCCGGGTCAGCGCGCACTTCACCGCCCCCTGGGCGGGCAAGCTGGCCGTCGACAGCTTCCACCCGAGCCAGGACGGCTACCGCGACTGGTCCAGGGCCCTCGTCGAGGCGCTCACCCCGGGCCTGGCCGCCGCCTAACGGCCGCCAGGCCCAAGCCCGGGCGGCCGCCTGGCCGGCGTCAGCCGTTGGCGCTACCGGCGCCCGCCTGCACCACGCCGATGGTCAGCAGCTTCACCGCGGTCGACGCGCACCCGGTCGCCGTGTAGGCGAGGTAGATCGGGGTCGTCTGGTTCGGCGGGTAGATCTGCAGGTACGTGGTCGCCTTGGGCGAGCACGTCTGGGTCGGGTAGTTCAGCGCCTGCGTGATGCGCAGCAGCGCGTTTCCTGCCTGCCCCGGCTTCAGCGTCACCAGGGTCGGCGGGGCGATCGGCGACCGCGTGGCCGCCTGCCCCACCTGGGTGACCGGCGTCCCCGCCGCCAGTGACACCCCCGGGTACCCGTAGAGGGTGCACGCCGTGTTCCCGATGTTCGTGAACACGATGACCTGGTAAAGCGACCCGGCCGCCCCCTGGGAGACCCCGGCCCTGGCCTGCAGGTCCCGCGTCGCGCAGCCGGGCGCCCCGCCCGCGGACGTCGGCGGCGCGACCGCGTGCGCCGACGACCCGGACGAGGCCGGCGCCGACGAGGCGGGTGTGGAAGGAGCCGATGACCCGGCGTCCGACGATGGCGCGGATACGGCGGACACGGTCGAGGTCGCCGAAGACACCGGCGGCGAGGCGGAGGACGAGCTTCCTGCGGCACACCCCGCGAGCACAGCTCCGGCGGCCGCGACCCCGGCCAGCCTCAGCAACAACGAGACAGAACCCGTCATCACCAATCACCCTTTCTGAGCATCCAGCCATGCGCGAACGGGATGCAACGACTACCCCATGTAGCCGTTTGCATACGCAGCCACTTTACGCAGTTGCTTGCATTCTTGAGACGTAGTCCGGCTGGCTGCGGTTGGGCTGAGATTACGTGCGCCCCAAAAGGGCAAGTAGGGTCATATGACTGTCCCCTTGCCCGACTTGTTCAAGAGAGTCACTCTTGCCCCGGGAGGGGTACGGATCAATGCGCTCGTCGGCGGCGGTGACCGGGGCACCCCGGTCCTGCTGCTGCACGGCTACCCGCAGACTCACGTCATGTGGCACCACGTCGCCCCCCTGCTCGCCGAAGACCGCCCGGTGGTCCTCACCGACCTGCGCGGCTACGGCGACAGCGGCAAGCCGTCCGGCGGCGCGACCCATGAGGCGTACGCGAAGCGCACGATGGCGTACGACCAGGTCCGGGTGATGCGCGAGCTCGGGTACGAACGGTTCGCGGTGGCCGGGCACGACCGGGGCGCGCGCGTCGCGCACCGCATGGCCCTTGACTACCCGCAGTCGGTCACCAAGGTCGCCGTCCTTGACATCGTCCCCACCAGGCACGCCCTGCGCACCGCGGACGTCAAGTTCGGCCTCGGCTACTGGCACTGGTTCTTCCTCGCCCAGCCGGAACCCCTCCCCGAGCACCTGATCGGCGCCGACCCCGTCGGCTGGGTGCACGGCCGGATCGGCAGCCTGCGCCGCGGCGGCCAGCCGATCGACCCGCGGGCCATGGACGAGTACGTGCGCTGCTTCAGGAACCCGGCCGCGATCCACGCCTCGTGCGAGGACTACCGCGCCGCCGTCGGCACCGACCTGGACGATGATGACGCCGCCGTGGCCCGCGGCCAGAAGGTCACCGCCCCGCTGCTCGCCCTGTGGGGCGAGCACGGTTTCGTCGGGCGGCACTACGGCGACGTCGCCGCGATCTGGCGGGAGTACGCGAACGACGTGCAGGGCCGCTCCCTGCCGGGCGGCCACTTCCTCGCCGAGGAATGCCCCGAGCAGACCACCGCCGCCCTGCGCGATTTCCTCAGCAGCTAACGTCAGGATGATACGGAACGGGAGCGTGTTCCACCCGTCCCGCCAGCCCGCTCCCGCGACGTTCGCCCGCCTAAAATTTCCGTTGTGAAGAACAAGCCGCCGTACGCGATCGAGTCGCTCGACAACGGCTTGCGCATCCTGCAGGCGCTGCGCGATTCCGGCCAGGTCCGCGTGTCGACGGTGGCCGCCGAGCTCGGCATCGCGCGCTCGACGGCGCACCGGCTGCTCGCCATGCTGGTCTACCGGGACTTCGCCGTGCAGGCCGAGGACCGGTCCTATCGCCCGGGACCCGCGCTGTCCGCCGGGCCGCTGCGCGGCGAGCCGGCCCAGCGGCTGCGCCAGCTGATGCGCCCGCACATGGAAGCGCTGTGCGACCAGGTGGAGGAGACCATCAACCTCGTGGTCCGGCTCGGTCCCCAGACGCGCTTCCTGTACACGGTCGAGTCCGCGCAGCTGCCGCGAGTGGGCGACCGGCAGGGCACCGTGCTGCCCGCGTGGCAGACCTCGGGCGGCAAGGCGCTGCTCGCCGAGCTGCCGGACGCCCAGCTCAGCGCGCTGCTGCGCGCAGGAGGCCGCCCGCCGGACGGGATGACCGATGCCCGGCGCCGCGCCCTGGTCAAAGAGCTGCGCCTGGTCCGCGACCGGGGCTACGCGGAGAACATCGAGGAGTCGGAGTCCGGCGTCTGCGCCATCGGCATGTGCCTGCGCGACAGCGCCGGCGACCCGGTGGCCGCCCTGTCGGTGTCCGCCCCCTCGGCCCGCTACACCCCCGGCCGCTCCCGCGTCTTCCTCCGCGAGCTGCGCGCCGCGGTCGCCCGGGCCGAGGCGGACATCTCCTTCTAACGCGGCGGATCCCACGGGCAGGCCGAGTTCCCGCACCAGCCCGCTCAGCACGGCGCCGAGCGGCGCGTCGAGCCTGGCGGCCGCCAGCTCGTCCCCGCGCGTCGCGCCCTGGTTCACGATCACCACGGGAATCCCCAGTGACGAGGCGTGCCGGACGTACCGAAGCCCGGACATGACCGTCAACGACGACCCGAGCACCACCAGCGCCGACGACGCGGACACCAGCGCGTAGCACGCCTCGACCCGCGCCTTGGGCACGTTCTCACCGAAGAACACGACGTCCGGCTTGAGCAGGCCGCCGCACGCGAGGCAGTCCGCCACGGTGAACCCGCCGGTTTCCTCCAGCGCCACGTCGCCGTCTGGGCGGAGCTCCAAGCCGAGGACCGCGGCGGTCCACGCCTGGTTCGCCGCGCGCAGCCGCGCGTCGAGCTCTGCCCGCGGGCTGCGCGACCAGCACGACAGGCACGTCACCCGGTGCAGCGACCCGTGCAGCTCGGTCACGGAGACGGCGCCCGCCGCCTGGTGCAGCCCGTCGACGTTCTGCGTGATGACCCCGCGCAGCAGCCCGGCCTGCTCGAACGCGGCGACCGCGCGGTGCCCGGCGTTAGGCGCGGCCCCGGTGACGTGCCGCCAGCCGAGGTGCGACCGCGCCCAGTACCGCTGCCGCGCCGCCGCCGACCCGGTGAACTCCTGGTAGGTCATCGGCTGCCCGGTCCGCCGCGCCTGCCCGCTCGGCCCGCGGTAATCGGGGATGCCGGATTCCGTCGACAGCCCCGCGCCGCTGAGCACCGTGACGTTGCCACTGCGAATCAGCTCAAGGAGCAGCCCGAACGATGGCGGCTCGCTCCCGATACCCTCAGCCTCCGCCAGTTCAGCGCGTGTCACCCTTCCATGCTGCCACGAGGCAGCCCCTCGTTCGTCCCGCCCTTCGCCCCGAAAGCCCGGCGGCGCGCGGGGGAGCGGAAGGGTTCATCATTGAGATGTGTGCACCGTCGTCGTCAGCCTCGAACCGGGCGAGCGGGTACCGCTGCGCCTGCTCGGCATCAGGGATGAGCTGACCAGCCGCCCGTGGCGCCCGCCCGCCAGGCACTGGCCGGGCTCGCCGCTCATCGGCGGCATCGACGAGCAGGCGGGCGGTACCTGGCTGGCCGTCCACCCGGGGATACCGCGGGTGGCCTGCCTGCTGAACGCCCGCGGCCCGCTTGCCGACCCCGCCCGCCGCCGGAGCCGGGGAGAGCTCCCGCTGCGCGCCGCCGCCGAGGGGCCCGGCTTCCTGAGCCGGCTAGCCGGCGACCCGGGCGCGCTCGCCGCCTACGACCCGTTCCACCTGATCTGCGGCACCCCAGACGCGGTAACCATGATCAGTCATCTCCCGGGGGAGCGACCCCCCGTACCCCCCGATGTCCGCGACCTTGGTCCCGGCACCCACCTGATCACCAACGCCGGCCACGCCTACCCGGCCGGGCCGGGTGACCCCGCCGCCGAGCCCAAGGCCGCCCACTTCGCCGACAAGTTCGGCGCCGCGCGCCCGCCCGCCAACCCGGCGCTTCCCCTGGCCCAGGCCTGGGGCGACTGGCTGACCCTGGCGGCAGGCGACGGCCTCGACCCCGCCGACCCGGCGGGCATCATCGTCCGGCACGAGCTGCCCGACGGCCGGGTCCACGGCAGCACCTCGGTGACGCTGGTCGCGCTGGGTGACGGCGCCGTCCGCTACGACTTCCAGCCGCACCCGGGCCGCGCCGACGGCTGGTACCCGGTGCCGCTGCGCGGCTGACCGCTCTGTGGTCCCCGGGGGGACGACCCCCCGTACCCCCCGCTGACGAACGCTCCCTGTGATCTTGCGGCGCCGGGCCTGCGCCGCTCAGCCGAGCCGCCGCACCAGGTCGGCGAGGCCCGGCGGGTAGATGTCCTCCGTGGTCGCGTCCAGCTGCTCCAGCGTCCACCAGCGGTAGCTGACGATCCCGTCGGCGGCGTGCATCGCCGCCACCTGGCCGAGCGGCCGCTCTTCCTCGGGGACCCGGCCGACGAAGTAATGGTCGTGCTGCAGGCACAGCGTCGGCTTACCGTGCAAGTTGGCCCACTGCACGTTGGAGTTGACGTGCACCTCCTCGGGCGGCACGGGCACGTCCGCCCAGCCGGTCTCCTCGAGGAGCTCCCGCAGCGCGGCCGCGTGGAAGTCCTCTCCGGGCTCGGCGCCGCCGCCCGGCGTGCTCCAGTGCCTGCCCTTGGGCGGCAGGTCGTCGTAGAAGAACAGCAGCACCCGGCCCGCCGGGTCGACCGCGATCACTCGCCCCGCCATCCGCACGGGATACTCAGCGGAAACCGGGTCCGCAGGCTCAGCCACCCGCTCATTCTCCCGCACCAGGACCCGGTAGCCTGACCCGCGTGCTTGAACGTGTGAAGGTCACCAGCTACCTGGCCCCGCTGCGCGAGGGCGGAAGCCTGCCTGGCCTGGTGGAGGCCGACAACCTCGGCACCTACGTGCTCAAGTTCCGCGGCGCCGGCCAGGGACCGCTCGCCCTGGTCGCGGAGGTCATCGCCGGCGAGCTGGCGCGGCGCCTCGGGTTCCTCACCCCGGAGCTCGCGCTCGCCGACCTTGACCCGCGGATCGCGAAAAGCGAGCCCGACCAGGAGATCCAGGACCTGCTCGCGGCCAGCGCCGGGCTCAACCTGGCCGTCGACTACCTGCCAGGCTCCGCGGGCTTCGACCCGCTCGGCTGGACCGCGGACGAGGACTTCGCCAGCGAGCTCCTCTGGTTCGACGCCCTGATCCAGAACGTCGACCGCACCTGGCGTAACCCGAACCTGCTCGTCTGGCACGGCGGCACCTGGCTCATCGACCACGGCGCCGCGCTCTACTTCCACCACGACTGGTCGCGCGCCAGCCCGGCCAAGCCGTTCGACGCGCGGCAGCACGTCGTCAGGGACCGGGCCACGAAGATCGCCAAGGCCCACGAGCGGCTCGCGCCGCTGATCACCCCGACGGTCCTCGAGCAGGTCACGAAGGACGTCCCGCAGGAGTGGTTCGGCGAGCGCGGCGCGGACGCGTACGTGAGCCAGCTACTCGACCGTGCCCCCCTGGTTCCGGAGGTCATCCGCCAGTGAGCGAGATCTTCGAGTACGCCCTGGTCCGCGTGGTCCCCAGGATCGAGCGCGGCGAGTCGATCAACGCGGGCGTGATCGTCTACTCCAAGTCGTTCCGCTTCCTGCGGGCGCGGATCGGCCTGGACGAGGCCCGGCTGCGGGCGGTCGACCCCGGCGCGGACATCCCCGCCGTTCGCAGCGCGCTCACCGCCTTCGAGCGCGCCTGCACCAACGGCCCGCTCGCCGAGCAGACCCTAGGCGAGCGCTTCCGCTGGCTGACCGCGCCCCGTTCCGCCATCGTCCAGCCGGGCCCGGTGCACGCGGGTGTCACCGACGACCCGGCCGCCGACCTGGACCGGCTGTTCGCCACGCTGGTCGCCAGCTAGCTGTGGTCCGCCGCGCGGGCCGCCTGCTCGCCGCCTACCCGGAGCTCGCCGCCGTCCTCGCCGCGGCGGCCGCCGGGCTGTGCGCGCGGCGGCCGCTCGGCTGGCTGACGGCCCACCAGGGAATCAACGCGCTGCTCGTCATCCTGGTCTTCGCCACCGCCGTCACGATCGACCCGGGGGCGCTGCGCCGTCTCGCGCGTTCCTGGCGGCGGGTGGCCGTCGCGATCCTGGCCGGCGTCACCCTGCTCCCGGCGCTGTCCTGGGCGGTTGCCTACCTGGTGCCGGCCGGGCCGCTCCGTGACGGCGTCCTGGTAACCGGCCTGGCCCCGTGCGAGATCGCCTCGGTCGCCACGACCGCCCTGGCCGGCGGCGAGGCCGCCGTCGCCGCGGGGGTGCTGATCGGCTCCACCCTCGCCACGGTGCTGCTCGCCGCCCCGATCCTGACCCTGGAGGCCGGCCGCGCGAGCTTCTCGCCCGCCGGCGTCATCGCGAACCTGGCCGTGGTCGTCGCCCTGCCCCTGGCCGCGGGCATCGCCCTGCGGTGCGTGATCCCGGTCACCGCCCGGGTGCTGGCGGCCGACGGCGCGCAGCGGGCCGCCTCGATCACCGCCATCGCCGCGGTCGCGGCGCTGGTCGCCCTGGTCGCCGCCGAGGTCCGGCTGTCCGCCGCCTACGGCGCCGTCGCCGTCGCGCTCGCCCTGTTCCTCGCCGGCTCCGCCGTCGCCGGCCGCCTGCTCGGCGCGCGGTCCCCCCGGCCCGCTGGCGCGGCGCTGCTGCTCGCCACCTCGATGCGCGACTTCGCGATCGCCGCTGCGCTGGCCGCCGCCGCGTTCGGCCCGGCGGCCGCCGCCCCGCTCGGCCTGTACGGCGTCGCCGTCCTCATCTGGGGCACCGCCGCCGCCGGCGCCCTCCGCGCCCGGACCGCCGGGCCCGCCCGGGTAGGCGTCGGCCAGGCGGACGCCAGTCGGAAACCGTCGCCCTGACAAGGGCGCGGCCGGATCGCGCCGGCGTGGCCTGCCTTGTTCAACCCCGCCGCGGCCGGCCATGCTGGGTGGCGATGAGCCTCAGCGGCGAGGAACGAGGAGATGGTCATGGGGGAGCAGCCCGCCGGCGCCAAGCGCGCGGAACTCAGCTACACGTCGGCGACCAGCGGCACGCCGCTGCTCGGTGACACGATCGGGGCCAACTTCGACCGCACGGCCGCGGCCTTCCCCGGTCACCTCGCCCTGGTGGACGTCCCCGCCGGCCTGCGCTACAGCTACGCGGAGCTCAGGGACGAGGTCGACGCGCTGGCCTACGGGCTGCTCGGCGCGGGCATCGCCAAGGGCGACCGGGTCGGCATCTGGTCACCGAACCGGGCCGAGTGGACCGTCACCCAGTACGCCACCGCCAAGATCGGCGCCATCCTCGTCAACATCAACCCCGCCTACCGCACCAGCGAGCTCGAGTTCGTGCTGAACCAGTCGGGCTGCAAGCTGCTGATCGCCGCGCAGCGGCTGAAGACCTCCGACTACGCCGCGATGATCGCCGAGGTGCGGCCGCGGTGCGCGGACCTGGAGCAGGTCGTCCTGCTCGACTCCGAGGACTGGCGCGAGCTGCTCGACACCGGGAAGTACGCCGACCTCTCGGTCAGGAACGCGGCGCTCGACGCGATCGAGCTGTCCGCCGACGACCCGATCAACATCCAGTACACGTCGGGCACGACCGGTTTCCCCAAGGGCGCGACCCTCTCGCACCACAACATACTGAACAACGGCTTCTTCGTCGGTGAGCTGTGCCATTACACGGAACAGGACAGGATCTGCATCCCGGTGCCCTTCTACCACTGCTTCGGCATGGTGATGGGCAACCTGGCGGCCACCAGTCACGGCGCGGCCATGGTGATTCCCGCCCCGTCCTTCGATCCGGTCAAGACCCTGGAGGCGGTCCAGGCCGAGCGCTGCACCTCGCTCTACGGCGTGCCCACCATGTTCATCGCCGAGCTGGCCGTCCCCGACATCGCCAGCTACGACCTGTCCAGCCTGCGGACCGGCATCATGGCGGGCTCGCCCTGCCCCGTCGAGGTGATGAAGCAGGTCATCGACCGGATGCACATGGCAGAGGTCGGCATCTGCTACGGCATGACGGAGACCTCCCCGGTGTCGACGCAGACCCGCTCGGACGACTCCGTCGAGCGCAGGGTCGCCACCGTCGGACGGGTCGGCCCGCACGTCGAGGTCAAGGTGATCGACCCGGCCACCGGCCTGACGGTGCCGAGGAACACCCCGGGCGAACTGTGCACCAGGGGCTACAGCGTGATGCTTGGCTACTGGCGGCAGCCGGACAAGACCGGCGAGGTCATCGACGCCGCGCGCTGGATGCACACCGGCGACCTCGCGGTGATGGACGACGACGGCTACCTGTCGATCACCGGGCGGATCAAGGACATGGTCATCCGCGGCGGGGAGAACATCTACCCCCGCGAGGTCGAGGAGTTTCTCTACACCCATCCCGACATCCTGGACGCCCAGGTGATCGGCGTACCGGACGCGAAGTACGGCGAGGAGCTGATGGCCTGGGTCAGGCTCCGCCCCGGCGCCGCGCCCGTCACCGCGGAATCCCTGCGGGAGTTCTGCGCCGGCAAGCTCGCCCACTACAAGATCCCCCGCTACGTGCACGTCACCGACGAGTTCCCGATGACCGTGACCGGCAAGGTCCGCAAGGTAGAAATGCGCGAGCGCTCCGCAGAAATCCTCGGCATTTCCCATTAAAAAACGCGGCCGGGCCCTCCCGTGAGCTCGACTTCGTATCAGTTTCCGCCTCCCGGGACCACTTCGTATCAGTTTCTGCGTCACATACCGACCATAGCGGGCGCTAAATGACCGAAACTGATACGAAGTG
>Ga0181525_10004952_pt1 | contig 10041 bp, 8 predicted proteins | sample PEATcosm2014_Bin_48_FD_121100 | JGI IMG/M metagenome (GOLD analysis project Ga0181525, IMG submission 121100) | Peatland microbial communities from MTU Mesocosm Facility, Houghton, MI, USA - PEATcosm2014_Bin06_10_metaG | ecosystem: Environmental > Terrestrial > Soil > Wetlands > Peat | place...
GAACTGGCGGCGTACGGCATCAAAGCGCATCTCGCCCCGCTACCGCCGCAAGTGCACCCGCCGGCATGCGTTCCGCCGATGCCCGAGACGTTTACGGTGCTGTTATACGTGCCGCGTTTGCGGGGCGAGTTTTATGGAAAGCGCGAGTACGAGCGTCTATTCCGAGCGTTCGCGGGGAAGCCGGTGCGATTTCTCGTGGTCGGCGGAGGCCAGATACAAGCGCCGGACGATGCGGACGTCGTGCAACTCGGTTGGCGCTCCGATCTCCCGAGCATCTACGAGCAGACGAGCGTGCTCCTTCGATTCACCAAGCACGACGGTCTTTCGCTGATGGTGCTTGAGGCGTTGTCGTACGGGCGTCACGTCGTATGGAGCAAGGACTTTCCGTTTGCGCGCCGCGCTACGGACTACCGCGAGTGCGAACGGGCTCTAACCGCAATGTTGGAACGGCATTTGGCGGGCGAGCTCCGGCCGCAGGCCGATGCTTCAGCCTACGTCGGTAAAACGTACGATCGCTCGCAATGCATCGATCGGATCGCGGCATACTGGGACGCCTCAATCAATCGGGCGCCCGTGGCCCTGGATGCGCTCGAGGCGGCACGGTGATCGCCTCAATCGACGACTGGCTCGCTCTCGATCGCGCGACTCCCGCGCCGAGCTTTTTCGCGCGGCCGGCATTCGCGCTCGCGCTGCACGACGCATATCCGCGGATGGACCCGCGACCGTTCTGCGTGCAGCTCAGGGATGGGGAGTACGTCGTTCCGATTATTCGAACGTACGCGCCCCTCGGCCTCACGCATGCCGTGGCATTTCCGCTCGGGGGGTACAGTTGCGTCTTGGACGACTGCGGTCGCCCGGCCGACGGTGAAGCCGCAACGGAGGTCCTCGGCCGCATCGCGCAAGCATTCCACGCCGTGGAGTTTACCGGCTGGCCGCTCGGCGCGCAGCCTTCAACGCCGGGCTGGAGTGAAACGGAGTTAAAAACTGCGGTGATCGATTGCGCCGGCGGAAGGGACGCTGCTCTTTCTACGATGCGCGGCGTCACGCGTCGAATGGCGGCGCAGTCGTTGCGGCGCGGCGTAGAATGCGTCTTAGCTACTCCGGACGAGCGCTCGCTCTCGGCCTATTACGAGATGCTGGAGGAGTCAAGCGCGGGCTGGGGATTGACAGAGCCGACGATTTCGCGCCGGCTGCTTCACGCCGTGTTTGCGCGCGCGGGTAGCGATGCGGAGTTGTGGTTTGCGCTCGCTGATGGAACGCCCATCGCCGGCGGGGTGGTGCTGTACGGTGCGCAGGAATTATTCTTCTGGTCGGCCGCGATGCGTCGCGACTTCGGGCGGCTGCGACCGAGCAACGCCTTGAACGTGCGTCTCATCGAGCGTGCCTGCGAGCGTGGCGTCCGTTGGTACAATCTTGGCGCCTCCGAGGGCCTAAGCGGGGTCGAACGCTTTAAACACGATCTGGGAGCGCGCGACGTTCCTTACCGTCGATTGCAGCATCGAGGGCATGCGGCAACGCTCTATCGAGGACTACGCACGATGTTGCGAGGAGAGGCTGTGCGCTCGTGATGACGCTACCCGAACCCTTACACGAAAGTGGACTAAGGTTGGCGCTGCTCGACGGTGCGGCTGGATTGGTCCTCATCGTCCTTGGCGCCTCGATCGGCGAAGCCCGCGCCGCTGCGTTGGTGGTCGTCGTTTGCCTAATCGTATCGTTCGCACTCGGCCGATATCGCGAAAGTTACGCGGTCCGGCCGGCCGACGAACGATACGCGGTCGCGTGCGCGGCATTGGTTAGCGGCGTGGGATTAATCGCACTGGTGCCAATCTTTCAGGTTTCTCCCCTTGCGAGCTTCGGAACGCTCGTGTTGTGGGCCCTCGTAAGCGCGATGGCCGCGATGCGCGTTACGCAAACTCGTCGCGCGGCCACGAGCGAGCCTGAGGCAACCTGCAGACACCTGAGTATGCGTTCGCGCTCGCGCGTGCGTAAGGGCCTCATACGCGAGGCGCTTACGGTGCTGGATGCGACGCTTGCCGCTACCGCGATGGTCGCGCTCTCACCCGTGTTTATCGCGTGTGCGATTGCGATTGCCGTCGAAGACGGCGGCCCGGTGCTCTTCCAACAGTTGCGTACCGGGGTCAATGGCCGTTCGTTCGTCATGTACAAATTTCGCACGATGCGAATCGACGCGGGAAACGAGTGGGCCAAACCAAACGACGAACGGATAACGCACGTCGGCGCATTTCTGCGGCGGACCAGTTTGGACGAACTTCCGCAACTGTGGAACGTGGTGCGCGGGGACATGTCGCTGGTCGGGCCGCGGCCCGAGATGTGCGAATACGCGGTACGGTTCGCGCGGACGATTCCGGATTACGAGGACCGGCAAGCGATTCCACCTGGAATTACCGGCTGGGCGCAAATCCATTATAACCGCAATTTCCAGCCCGAAGAATCAGCCGAGGTGGTACCGTACGATCTGTTCTACGTGGCCAACTACTCGGTTCCGCTGTATCTGTACTGCCTAACCAAAACGGCGTGCGAGGTGTTGGCGCACCGTGCGGTTTGACGCAGCGATCGGACGCCGCCCGCGCGGCGGAACGTTGTGGGCCGGCATCGGTGTTTGCATGTCCGCACTCTTGGCGGCATGGGGTGCAATCGCGCTCTCGGGAACGAAAATCGGCCCGGCCATCGCGCTTAGCGTGGTGTTTGGCCCCATCGCGCTCTACGGCGCGATCGCCGCGCCGCTGATCTTTCCGTTCGGAATCTTCCTCATCGCGGTGCCCTTCGATAACCTTCTTGCGTTCTCGTCGTTTGGAACGCTCACAAAAATCCTCGGGATCGCCTGTGCTGCCGCGATGATCCTGTGGCTGGTGCGGACGAAGCGTTTCGTCGTGCCGGATCGGTCGCTGCTCGGGTGGGCGGCGTTCGTCGTCTTTGCGGTGTGCTCGTTTGGATGGGCGGTGGATCCGGTGCGCGGTATCCCCGACGTGGCGACGCTATGCTCGCTGTTCGGGCTTTACGCGGTCGTTTCGTTTATGCCCGTCGACCGCCGTACGCTCGGTATCGTCGCGGCCACGATTGTCGCCGGCGGTACGCTAGCGGGCCTCTACGGGGGCTACTTGTTTCATCACGGCGTCGCGGTCTCGACGGACGGCCGATTGGCGATCAACGCCGGATCGCAGAGCATCGATCCAAACCACTTTGCGGCCGCACTGCTCGTACCCCTAGTCCTCGTGCTTTCGACCATTGTGGAGAGTCGAAATCTACGCGTGCGGCTAGCAGCGGCGTTTTGCGGCGCGATCATCGTGCTCGGCATGCTGCTGGCCGCCTCGCGCGGCGCGATCGTTGCCGCCGCCGTCATGTACGTCTACCTGCTCTTTCGCTCGCAACGCCGATTGGTGCTCGCAGGGATAGGGATCGCCGCGGTGTCAGTCGGCCTAGCTGCCTTCGCGAATATCGCGCAGCGCTTTTCGGACGCGGCGGCCTCCGGCGGGGCCGGCCGGTTGGGAATTTGGCGCGTTGGTTTGGCCGCTTTTAAGAACCACCCGTTGGCGGGGGCCGGACTGGGGAACTTCGCGCTCGCATACAACGATGCGTTTCTTACCGTACCCGCGTTTGCAAGCATGAAAGTCATCGAAGGAGCGCGCTGGAACGTCGCGCCGCACAACAACCTTATCTGGATTGCCGTCGAGTTGGGGACGATCGGATTGTTGGCGTACCTCGGTGCCTGGTGGCTGCAGTTTCGAGCGCTGCGCGCGATCGTCCCTGGAAACAACCTGTACCCGATGCGCATCGCCGTTGAGGCGGCGCTCGTCGGTCAGTTCACCGCCGGATTATTCCTGGGCACCGTTACCTACAAATACGTGTGGCTGGCTTTCATGCTTGCCGCGCTAACCCGCAACGCCGCCTATTGTGCAGAGAGAAGAGTGAGTTGAGATCCACGTCGTTGCCGTATTGCCGTCCGCACCTGAATGCAAACGAGATTCTAGCTGCCGCCGAATGCCTGCGCGAAGGCTGGCTGACCACGGGTCCCAAAGTCAAGGAGTTCGAAGCCGCGTTCTCGCGTGCATGCGGGGTCGAGCACGCCGTCGCGTTAAACAGCTGCACGGCCGCGCTGCACGTGGCGCTCGCGGCCATGGGCGTGGGGCCGGGCGATGAAGTGATCACGCCGTCGCTTACATTTGTTGCAGGCGCGCAGTGCACGATGGAGCTTGGCGCAACCCCGGTCTTTTCCGACATCGATCGGGAGACGCTGAGCGTCACGGTCGAGTCGCTTGAAGCCGTCGTGACGCCTCGCACCAAGGTCATCATCACCATGCCGTACGCGGGACGGCCGTTGGATATCGCGCGCATCGTCGAGTTCGCGCACGCGCGCGGCATCCGCGTTCTCGAGGATGCCGCACACGCCGCCGGGACGCTCGATCGCGGCGAGTGGGCCGGAACGCGAAGCGACGCCGCGGCGTACAGCTTTTATGCCACAAAGAATATGACGACGGCGGAGGGCGGCATGCTGGTCACGCGCGACGACGGAATTGCCGAGCGCGCGCGCATCCTCGGTCTTCACGGGATGAGCAAGGACGCGTGGAAACGCTACACCGCTAAAGGCGCCTGGCGTTACGACGTCGTCGTGCCGGGATTTAAATACAATATGCCCGATCCGCTCGCAGCGATCGGAATCGGACAGCTCGAGCGTCTCCCCTCGATGCAAGCTGCGCGCGACGCGCTGGCGCGCAGCTATCTGGACGGACTCTCGGAGCTCGAGGGCTTTAGCGTGCAAGCAGGACCTTCATCGATTGGTGACCGGCACAGCTGGTGCATGTTTGTTGTAAAGGTCGACCCCCGGGTGGCGGGATTCGATCGCAATCGCGTTATCGAGGAGCTCTCGCGCGCCAACATTGGGTCGTCGGTCCACTACATTCCGACGCACCAGCTCTCGGCATACCGGCACCTGCAGCACGCGCCGCTGCCGGAGACCGACGCCGTATGGGAACAATTGGTCTCGCTGCCGCTGTTTCCGGCGATGAGTGAATCCGACGTGGACGACGTGCTCGATGTGCTTCGCAGATTATCAGACAGCGGAAGTGCAGGGGCAAGCTTGCCCGCCGCTTTGGCCCAATAGCCATTAGGCATTTCTTCTCAACGTTTATTAAAATGACGAGGTAATCGCGTAAAGAAGCTCGTGCATTAGGAATTAATCCCTAAGATTGGGGTATGTTCGCCGCATAGGTCTCAACGCTAATACAATAACGGAGTGACGTTTGTGATAACTGCCCTTGACACCATGCGACTGTACATCATTGAGGGACAGGTCCTATTTGCAAAGGCGCTCTGTCAAGTCTTCTCGGCTGAACGCAATATTCAAGTCGTTGGTGATTCTCAGCTGGTTGACGAGGGCATGCTCGTCAGGGCACGCCCGGACGTGATCTTACTCGATCTCGACGGAACGAATGGCGGCGTCGCCGAGGCGCTGGATCCCTGCAAACGCGCCGTCCCCAACGCTCGCGTTTGCGCGTTAACGATGCGTCCGGCGCCGGAGGTCATGCATCGCTGCTTGTCCGCTGGGGCCGAAGGCTATGTCATCAAAGACGTAACGCCGGCCGAACTCATTCGGGCGGTCCGGATGGTAGCGGGCGGGGACACCTACGTCGACCCGCGCGTCGCCGGTGGCTGGTTGCGTCGACGGTCGTCCGCCGCGGGGAAAGCCGATCTGAACGAACTTTCCGTTCGCGAGACCGAGGTCATCAGGCTTATCGCTGAAGGGCTATCCAACAAGGAGATAAGCTCGCGCCTCAACCTGTCGGAGAAGACCATCAAGAATCACATCAGCCGGATCTTTTCGAAGTTGAACATCTGCGCGCGCACCCAAGCGGCCGTTCACGCAATTAAGCTTGGTCTGCTCTAGCCGGTCTGCTTTACCCACGCTTGCCTGCCCTTGATTTCCCGGGAAACGGGGGCTGACGACTCGTTGTGGCGACGACGTTCTCGCGTTTACTAGAGTGACAATGAACGCATACGTCCGTAGCTCCATCATGTCAGCCTCCTTTCTCGCCCTTGCCGCGCTCGTCGCTGCGTGCGGCGGTGGGGGTGGCGGCGCCGGAACCCCTCCCACGGGCGGAGGAGGATCGACGCCGACGATCGCCCCGACGGGAACGCCCGCGCCGGCCTCGACCCCCAGCGACTCGGGTAGCATTTCGGTGTCGGGACTGTCATTCGCAGATGCCAACATCGTTTACACGTGCGGTTGCTCGGGTGAAGGCGGTGAGATCACCACCGATGCGAACGGCAATTACACGATCACCGGTACCGCAAAGGCAATACCCACGCAGTCGACTGCATACTCGCCGCCGGGCCACAACCTGATGGTCGTGGCGTACGCCGACAACTCGCACACCCAGGCGTGGACGATGCTGTTCATGGGAAACTCCGCGGCAACCAACCTGAACCTGTCTTCGACTCCGAACAACGCAACGGCGAACGTCACCGATACCGCCAGCACGGGTGCGGCGCTGTACGTGTATTATCAGGATGCATACAGCCCGCAGATCACCGGGTCCGACCGCACCTTCGACTGGTTTAATTACAACCAGATTATCGCCTTCGCACAGCATCTGCGAACGGCCCCCTCGACCAACGAAACGAAGTTCTTGTCGGACATCTCCAGCGCGCAGCAGAGTGGAACCAGTCTCTTCCCGGGCTTTCTCCCAACCTGGAACGCCGATGCGGCGGACTCTACCAACGCGACGATTGCAACCGATATCCAGAACGTAGCGCAAGACGGAACGGCCGTCGACGCAACCCTCCCCACGCCGTGCCCGGCAGCGAACGCGTGCAGCGGCGCGCCGACGCCATAGCAACATGAAACAAATAGTCGTTAGCCTCACCGTTCTGATCTTTGCGCTCGGGATTCTCGGAGCAACGCCCGAGCAGATCATTCGCCCGGGCGACCAGCTGAACGTTCAGGTATACGGCCAATCGTCGCTGTCGCAGAACGTCACGGTTCTCCCCGATGGTAGCGTCACGTATCCGCTGATCGGCCGATTGCAACTAGGTGGCCTGACGGTAAGCGCGGCGACGTCGCTCGTAAGCGGGAAAGTCGCGCAGTACGTGCGCCATCCATACGTTACGGTTGCGATTACTCAGCTCGGCCAGCCATCGGTGCTGGTTTTAGGGAACGTGAAGACTCCGGGTAAATATCAACTGCGATCCGACGCGCACGTTACCGATGCGATCGCGGCGGCCGGCGGCATCGCCGACGTGGACGGCCCGATGCCCGAGGCGCGTATCTCGGATCCGGCCGGCGATGTCTCAAGAGTCTCCTTGCAGGGACTATTGCACGATGGAAACGTTGGATTGGATCGGCCGATCGGCGACGGTGACGTGGTGTACGTGCCGGGACCGACCCTGATCAACGTCGTCGTTGCCGGTGCGGTCGACCATCCGGGCGAAATTCAGGTCGACCAAGGCGACCGTCTCTCGATGGCGATTGCTAAAGCCGGAAACAGTTCGACCTCGAACGCCGATCTGAACCACATTCATGTCATCCGGAACGAACCCAACGGGCAGACGCAACAATACAACGTCAACTTGTACCAAGCCCTGGAACAGGGTGACGGCAGCGCCGATATCGCGCTGCAAAAAGGCGACACGATCTACGTACCGCAGGCTAAGAGCGGGAAGAACAATGCCTCGGTCTTTTCAAACGGCGGCCTCCTCTACATCCTCGGCCGGCTGCTGATTCCGTAGGAGCATCATGCAGGGACTCACGAGCTCACCGCAGTCCGCCCTGGCGGGCAACGTCGACGCCGCATATGGCAGCGCGCCGGAGCGTGGTAACGAGTTGGCGTCGGTTTGGCGCACGATCGTGCGACGCCGCTGGACCGTGCTCAAGATTTTCCTCGGCTTTATGGCGCTCATGATCGTCGGCACGCTGCTGTGGCCCAAGCAATATATGACGACGATTAAGGTCATTGCGGGCGATTCGAACGGCCCCGGCGCGTCGCAGAACGCCGGAACGGACCTACCCGTTCTCAATGCGTTTCTCATTGCAAGCGGCGTGCAGTCTTCCGAGACCTATGCCGAGCTCTTCCAGGAAACGCCTGTCATCCAGTCGGTGATCGACCGCTTGCAGCTCAAAACGAGCATTCCGCAGATGCTCAAGCACGTTACGGTTGCGCCGGTTACCAATACCAACATTCTAAGCATTGCGGTGACCTGGTCCAACCCGCAAACGTCCGCGAATATCGCGAACGCCTTCGGACAAGCCATCGTCGATCGCCAACGCGCGCTCGTGTCGAGCCAAGCCGACTCCGCGATTGGTTCGCTGCGTCAACAGCTTCCGCAAGCACAAGCGCGAATGAACGACGCTCAGGACAAGCTCGCAACGTTCGAGACATCCCATCGGATCGCGAATATCGACGAGCAGACGCAGGCGACGATTACCAATATGGCCGCGCTGGATGCGCGCGTGGGGCAGGTGCAGGCGGATCAGAGCCAGGCGCAGGCGCAGCTTGCGTCCGCAAGCGGACAATTGGCGGCAATGCCGGCGACCATAACCGGAAACACGACCGTCAGTCAGAACCCGGTTGTCGGTCAATTGCAAAGCCAGCTCACGCAGACCAACATTCAACTGCAGCAAGACGAGCAGCAGTACACGGATCACTATCCCGCCGTCATCGCGCTGAAAGCGCAGAAGGCGCAGCTGGAAAGCGCGATTGCGCGCGAGCAGCAGACCGTCGTGAGCGGTCAGAATCAGATACCGAATCCCGTCTATCAACAGCTCCAGCAGTCCGTGGCGACGTATCGATCGCAGGTTGCCGCGGACGCAGCGCAGGTGGGCGAGCTCAAGCGGCAGCAAGCGGCGATGCAGCCGAGCTTGTCGGCGCTCCCGCAGCAAACCGCGCAGCTCGCAGACCTTCAGCGCGAGGCCAAGGCGGCCTCGGACGTGTACGCGGCGCTCCAAGAGAAATTCGTCAACGCCCAGGTCGCCTCCGAAACGGCGCTTTCCGACGTGACGATTACGCAACCGGCGCGCGCGAGCGAGGCGCAAGTGCGGCCGAGTTTGTTCTTGAATATTATCATCGGAATCGTCCTAGGAATTGCACTTGCGGTTACCGGTGCGCTGCTTATGGACTACTTTGACAATTCGATACGCGACGAACGCGAAGTTGAAGAAGATCTGGCGCTGCCGCAGCTGGGGGCGATTCCGCTGGTTCAACTTCGCAACGGCGAGGCGATCGTCCCTTGGGTGAAGGCCCTTGCGCTCGAGTCGTTCTTGCAGCTGGTCACGAACTTAAAATATGCAACCGATCAGCCGCTGCGCTCGCTCGCCGTGTTAAGTCCGACACAAGGCGATGGAAAGTCCACGATCGCGCTCAATATTGCCCTCGCGTTCAACCAGATCGCTCCTCCGGTTCTGCTGATCGATGCCGATTTGCGCCGGCCGTCGCTGCACACCAAGCTGCGCATGACGAACGAGCGCGGGCTTTCCGACGTGCTGGTGGGCCAGTGCACGCTCGACGAGGCGATTCAGGTCGACGAGAAGAGCGGTTTGGCCGTTATGACCAGCGGAACGGCGGCTCCCAATCCGATCAAGCTGCTGGAGTCGCCGCGGATGGACGCGTTATTGCAGGAGCTCTACGCACGGTATCAGATCGTCGTCTTCGACGCGGCCGCGTTGGTGACGAACGTCGAGGCCGCCGTGCTCGCACGGCGCGTGACCGGAGGCTTACTCGTGGTTTCGCATGGGTCCACGGACCGGCGCGAGGCGAGCGCGGCGATGCAACGGCTCTCGCGCATGGGCGTTCGCAACGTTCTGGGGTTCGTTCTCAATCGGGTCGAGCCGAAGCGCGCGGACTACTTGCCGTATGCGAGCGACATGACCCAGATCTACTCAGACGACGCGCCGATCGTTGCTTCGGCTTCCTAGTGCATCGCTCGCATCGAGCATGACGGCCGAAAGCCGGCGCAGCGTCGTCCACCTGATCGAGCCGCAGCAGCTCTTCACGGAAATCCTGGTTGATGTCTTCATGGAAGCCGGACTCA
>Ga0181525_10004953_pt1 | contig 10039 bp, 9 predicted proteins | sample PEATcosm2014_Bin_48_FD_121100 | JGI IMG/M metagenome (GOLD analysis project Ga0181525, IMG submission 121100) | Peatland microbial communities from MTU Mesocosm Facility, Houghton, MI, USA - PEATcosm2014_Bin06_10_metaG | ecosystem: Environmental > Terrestrial > Soil > Wetlands > Peat | place...
GACCATCTCGGCGACATGGATTTCAAGGTCGCCGGCACCGAAGGCGGCGTCACCTCGCTGCAAATGGATATCAAGATCGCCGGCATTACCGAGGAGATCATGAAAGTCGCTTTGGCCCAGGCCAAAGACGGCCGCATGCATATTCTCAGCGAGATGGCGAAAGCATTGACCGCCGCGCGTGCCGAACTTGGCGAATATGCCCCGCGCATCGAAACGCTCAAGATCCCGGTCGACAAGATCCGCGAAGTTATTGGTTCCGGCGGCAAGGTGATCCGCGAGATCGTCGAAAAGACCGGCGCCAAGATCAACGTCGAGGACGACGGTACGGTCAAGGTCGCTTCCGCCGACGGCGAGTCGATCAAGGCGGCGATCAACTGGATCAAGTCGATCGCGTCCGAGCCTGAGGTCGGCCACATCTATGAAGGCATGGTGGTCAAGGTGATGGACTTCGGCGCCTTCGTGAACTTCTTCGGCGCCAAGGACGGCCTTGTTCACATTAGCCAGCTCGCCCCGCGCCGGGTGCAGAAGACCACCGACGTCGTCAAGGAAGGCGACAAGGTAAGGGTCAAGCTCCTGGGCTTCGACGAGCGCGGCAAGGTGCGGTTGTCGATGAAAGTCGTCGATCAGCAGACCGGCGAGGACCTCGAAGCCAAGCAAAAGGCCGAAGGGGCCGAGCCGCGCGAGGCCGCGGCGGCTGGGGAGTAATAACTCCGGCTATTCGTGCACGATGACGGGTGCTGCCGCGTCACCGCGCGGCGGCCGCTTGAAGACAATCAACAGCGGCATTACCACCAGCGTCGCGATCATCAGCAGCTTGTAATCGTCGATATAGGCGATGATCTGCGCTTGCCGGGTGATCACGGCGTCGAGCGCGGCTCGGCCGGCGGCGGTGAGCGGATTCCAGGCGTGGGCGACCAGCGGGTTCTCGAAGGCCCGGTTCACCGGCGTGACGCTCCGGGCGATGTCGGCGTGATTGGCCTGGGTATTTGTCACCAGCAGGCTGTTCACTACCGAAATGCCGATGCTGGAGCCCATGTTGCGCGACAGGCTGAACAGGCCGGCGCCTTCGGCGCGCTCGGCGAGCGGCAGCGTCGATAGCGTCGCCGCGCTCAGCGGCACGAACAGGAAACCAAGACCGAAGCCCTGCACCATGGTGACGCCGATGATCGTCGCCTGCGATACGTCCGGCGTCCATCCGGTCATCTGGTTGAACGACCACGCGGTGAGCGCCAGCCCGACGGCGAGTAGAATGCGCGTGTCGGCGCGGCCGACCAGCCGGCCGACGAACAGCATGGAGATCATCGTGCCGACGCCGCGCGGCCCCATCACCAGGCCGGCGGTGACCACCGGATAATCCATCAGCTCCTGCAGATAGGGCGGCTGCAACGCCATCGACGCATAATAGGTGAGGCCGACGATGGCGATAAATAGGAGGCCGGCGGCAAAGTTGCGGTCACGGAACATGCTCGGCCGCACGAACGGATTTTTGGCGGTGAAGGTGTGCACGAGAAACAGATAGAACGCCGCCACCGCGACAATCGCCTCGATGATGATCTCGCCGGAGCCGAACCAGTCGAGCTGCTCGCCGCGGTCGAGCACGATTTGCAGGCCGCCGATCGAGACGCTCAGCGTCCCGAAGCCGAACCAGTCGAGTTTTCCGCGCGACTGGCCGGGCGATTCCGGCAGAAAGATTATGATGCCGATTAAATCGATGATGCCGATCGGCAGGTTGATGTAGAACACGTAGCGCCAGCTATAGCTCTCGGTGAGCCAGCCGCCGAGCACGGGGCCTAGAACCGGCCCGATCATCACGCCGATGCCGAACAGCGCCATGGCAAAGCCTTGGCGCTCGCGCGGATAGCTGCCGAGCAGGACGGTCTGCGACAGCGGAACCAGCGAGGCGCCGAACGCGCCCTGCAGCACGCGGAACAGCACGATTTGCGTCAGCGACTGCGCCATGCCGCATAGCATCGACGCCACTGTGAAGCCGGCGATGGCGACCAGGAACAGCCGCTTTAATCCGAACCGGCCGGCCACGAAGCCGGTCGGCGGGGTCATTATCGCGGCGGCGACGATGTAGGAGGTGAGCACCCAGGCGATCTGGTCCTGGCTGGCCGCGACGCTGCCCTGCATATAAGGCAGCGCGACGTTAGCAATCGTGGTGTCGAGCGCCTGCATCAACGTCGCCATGATGACGCAGACAGTCAGGCCCGCGCGATTGCCGCCCGCCGCGGTCAGTTCGCCGCCCATCACCTGACCTGATTGGAGCTGGCCTGATGCGAGCGGCCGAACAGCGACGTCAGGAAATGCGGCAAGCCGCGCGCGTGTCCGGTATCGACGTCAACCTCGACGCTCATGCCGGCGCGCAGCGGCGGCAGACTTTGGTCGCTGGTGTCGAGCCGTACGCGCATCGGAACCCGCTGCACGACCTTGACCCAGTTGCCGCTGGTATTCTGCGCCGGCAGCAGTGAAAATTCCTGCGCCGCGGCCGGGCTCACCGTTTCGACAATTCCGTGCCACTCGTAATCCGGATAGGTGTCCACCGTCACGGTGACCTTCTGGCCGGGCCGCACATAGGTCAGCTCGGTTTCTTTCGGCGTGGCGTCGACCCAGACATGGTCGTTGTCGACCAGAAAGAACGCTGTAGTCGAAGCCGCGAGATATTTTCCGGGCGCGATCGCCGGCACGTTGGTCACGGTGCCGGCAAATGGCGCCGTCACCACCGTGTGATCGAGCTGCCGCTGCGCTTCTTCGACTTGCGCTTTCGCCTGCAAATATTGCGGGTGCTCGGACACCGCGATATCCGGATCGCCGCCCAGCTTGGCGAGCTGCACCTGCGCCTGTTCGCGCAGCGCCGCAAGCTTGCTCTTGTCATTGTCGAGCGTGTAGTGCGCCTGATCGTATACCGACTGCGGAATGGTGGCGGTTTTCAACAGCATGGCGCTGCGATCGTAATTGAGCTGGTCGAGATCGACCTGCGCCTGTTGCGCGGCGGCGTCGCTCAGCATCCGCCGGTAGTCCTGCTTCATCGCTTCGATCGACAGCGCCGTCTGCGCCTGGTTGGCCTTGGCGTTATCGAGCGCGATCTGGAATTGGCGGGGATCGAGGCGATAAAGGACCTGCCCGGCGGCGACGTGCTGATTTTCCTTCACGTCGACGCCCTGCACGATGCCCGACACGTCGGTCGAAATGCCGACTTTGTCGGCTTCGACATAGGCGTCGTCGGTCGACATCACCTTGCCGCCGGTCACATACCAAACGCCGCCGACGATAAGGACGAGCGGCAGGAGCGCGAACAGCGCCCAGCGCACGCGGTCGCGGCGCTTCATACCGCGCAGTTTGTCCGCCGCCGAGAACCGCGGCTGCGGACGCTTCTCGGCCGGGCCGATCGGCGCGATAGCCGGTCGCGGCGCCTCCTCGTCGCGTACGGGTGGGACGGGTTTGCGAAGCGGCTCAGCCATAGCGCCGCTCTCCCGTCTTTCCCTCACCGCGCTGCTGGATCAGTCGCCGCAGGTTTTCCTTCACCGTCGAAAGTTCGGCGATCATCCGGTCGATGCTGGCGCGGTCGACGCCGGCGAGCGTGTCCGCCATCGTCTCTTCGCCGAGAACGCGAAGCTGTTCCAGCAAAGGCCGCGCTGCCGGCATCAGGAACAGGCGCTTGGCACGGCGATCGTCGGGATCCGGCCGGCGCTCGATCAGACCGCTGTCGCAGAGCTTGTCGAGCAGCCTCGTGAGCGTAATGGGTTGCAGATCGAGCGTGTCGGCGAGTTCCGATTGATTGAGCCCCTCCTCCCGGTCGACGCGGACCAAAACCGCCCACTGTGCCCGGGTGATGCCGAATTGCGCCGCCTGATGATCGGCATAGGTCCGCAACAAACGCGCTACATCATTGAGAAGGAAGGCAAATTCTCGTCTGGGCGAAAGCGGGGGCATCGCGCCGGCTCCGGATAGATAGCTACCGGCGCGTAATATAAGCTAGCTTATCTTTAATCTAGCCCCAATCCCGCAGGCCAGCATTGCGCGTCGCTCACTCCGGGCTTCATGCGATGCCGAGCTCGGCGAAAGCCGCCATGTGATGACTAGCCGCCTCTCGCGCAAAACAGCAGAACACCACGTGGGTGATGCCGCGCGGCGAGCCGGCAAGTTCCGCCGCGACTGTGCCCACGGCGATGCGCGCCGCACGATCGGGCGGAAACCGGAAAATGCCGGTCGAGATCGCCGGAAACGCGACCGACGTCAGCTGATGCGCAGCGGCGAGTTCGAGCGCCGTGCGATAGCACGATGCCAGCAATTCCTCTTCGCCCATGCCGCCGCCGCTCCAGACCGGGCCAACCGCGTGGATGATGTGCTTCGCCGGCAGCCGGTAACCGCGGGTGATCTTGGCGCCGCCGATCTCGCAGCCACCGAGCTTTGCGCATTCGGCGCGCAAATCGGGCCCGGCGGCGCGATGAATGGCACCGTCAACGCCGCCGCCGCCAAGCAGCGTTTCGTTGGCGGCGTTGACGATCGCATCGAGCGGAAGCGCGGTGATATCGGCAACGCAGACTTCCAGCCGGGCTGCCCCGACTTCGGTGGCAAGAAGTGGCGTCACAACAGGCATGATGGGACTGTATCACGCCCATTCGGCTTGCGCCTCGGCTCGTAGATCCACGGTGCTTTTCACGCCGATATCGTCGAAATGGTCGTCCAGGAAGCGGCGCGCGGCGCGCTTGCCGTTAAGGTGCAAACTCTCGAAAAAATCATAGTCGGTCGAGATTTTGCTCGAAGCGTCCAGCTGGCCGCCGAACTGGTCGAGCACGATGCGGTGGACGTTGATGCGGCGATACTGTCCCGGCCCGGTGCCGCGCGCCAGCCGCCCCTGGTCGATCAGGCGGCCGACAAATTCAATCGCGCGATATTCGGCCAGCAGGGAAGAGTTGAACGTGATTTCGTTGATGCGATTCATGATCTCGCTGGCGGAGGTCGGCGTTGCCTGTCGCACCAGCGGGTTGATCTGCACTACCAGCACGTCTTCGGTCATAGTCGTGCCGAAAAACGGAAAGATCACCGGATTGGCGAGATAGCCGCCGTCCCAATAGGGCACGCCGTCGATCTCGACCGCGCGGAACAGGAGCGGCAGGCAGGCCGACGCCATCAGCGCTTCGGCGGTGATCTTCTCGCGCGGAAAAATCCGCACGCGGCCGGTCTGCACATTGGTGGCCGAAATGAAGAGTTGCAGGTCGGAAAAGCCGCGCACGGTTTCGAAGTCGACGAAGCGCTCGAACAGATCCTTGAGCGGATTGATGTTGAGCGGATTGAAGTCATAGGGCGAAAAATACTTCGACATCATGTCAAGCCACGCCTGCATCGGCGTGCCTTCGAGCGGGACGAACGACAGCATCCGGTCCACGACCGCGCGCTGGAGCGGCGGCAGATTGCCGTTGTTGCTTACCGCGCGCCAGAAATCGGCCAGCCGCTTGCGAGCTTCGTCGGGGCCGCCGCGCGCCAGGCCGTCGGCCAGCATCACCGCGTTGACGGCGCCAGCCGAAGTGCCGGAAATACCCTCGAAAACCAACCGCCCGTCGGTCAGGAGATGCTCGAGCACGCCCCAGGTGAAAGCGCCATGCGCGCCGCCGCCTTGCAGCGCAAGGTTGATGGGCTTGGTGTTCTGCGCCCCCTGCCCGTCGGCCGCGCGGCCGGGCAACTGCGAATTGAGGATGGCTTTGACGACCATGTGCGGCTCAGCGAAGCGAAGCCGCGCGTTCGCGGAGCTTCATTCCGCAGTCCAGCCGCCGTCGATCGACAGGTTCGCGCCGGTGATCGCCTTGGCGGCATCGGAGCAAAGATAGACCGCAAGCGCCGCCACCTCCTCGACGGTGACGAATTCCTTGGTCGGCTGCGCCGCCAACAGGACGTCGCGCTTGACCTGCTCGGCGGTCATGTTGCGCGCCTTCATGGTGTCCGGGATTTGCTTCTCGACCAGCGGCGTCCACACATAGCCCGGGCTGATGCAGTTCACCGTGACGCCGAAGGTCGCCAGTTCGAGCGCTACTGTCTTGGTGAGACCGGCGATACCATGTTTGGCCGAGACGTAAGCGGCCTTGAACGGCGAGGCGACCAGAGAATGCGCCGAAGCGGTCGAAATGATGCGGCCCCATTTGCGCGCTTTCATGCCAGGCACGGCCGCGCGGATGGCGTGAAAAGCCGCCGACAGGTTGATGGCGATGATCTGATTCCATTTGTCGATCGGGAATTCCTCGATCGGAGAAACGAACTGGATGCCGGCATTGTTGATGAGGATATCGAGCGAGCCGAAAGTCTGCTCGGTCTTATGCACCATGTCGGCGATCTCGTCCGGCTTGGTCATGTCGGCCGGCGAGTAGAAGGCCCGCACGCCGAAATCCTTCTCGATGCTTGAGCGTTCGGCTTCGATAGCGGCCGCGTCGCCAAAGCCGTTGATGGTGACGTTGGCGCCCTCGGCGGCAAGCGCGCGCGCATAGCCAAGACCGATACCCGAGGTCGATCCGGTGACGAGAGCGGTCTTTCCCTTCAGCATGATGGTCCCCAATTCAGTGGCTGCGCCCTACCGAAAGCGGCTTTACTGCGTGACTTTTGCGCAAGGCGGCGGCAATGTGAGACGCTTTTTGCTGCGGCGCAACATCAAAATGGGGTGCGCGTTACGTTTTCGCGATACCCCCGATTGTTACAATGCTTTGAAAAGGACCGTCATGCGGCAAGCGATCTTCCCGGCGCCTGACCACGATCACGGCAGCTGCACCAGCGCTGCCATTGCGCATGCTGAACAGCTGTGCGCCGCCCGCGCGCAGCGGCTGACGCCGATGCGCCGGCACGTGCTCGAAGCGCTGCTGGCAAGTCATCGGCCGCTCGGCGCCTACGAGATCATGGACCGGCTGGCCGCCGGCGACGGCCGGCCGGCCCCGATCACGGTCTACCGCGCGCTCGATTTTTTGCGCGACAACGGGCTCGTGCACCGGATCGAAAGCCGGAACGCTTTCGTCGCCTGCGTGCACGAGCACACCGACAGCGATCCAGTCGTGTTCCTGATCTGCGAGCATTGCGGCGCAGTCGGCGAAGCGCCGGGCGGCCATGTCGCCGAAGCGCTCAAGACATCGTCGCGTGCCGCGGGCTTCGTGCCGAAAAGTCCGGTGATCGAAATCGCCGGCGTCTGCTCGCATTGCCGTGAACGCTGACCAGCCGCTTGCCCGCGCCTTTGTGGCCGCGGGCTGGTCCTCGTAAACCGGCTGCGCTAGGGCTATATCGAAGGGCGAAGGCCCGCAGGAGCCCCGCATTTGCACAGCGCGGATAGCGGTAACTTATTGTAGGGACTATCAAAATGATGGAGTTTTCCGGCCCCGCCCCGCGGCATCAGACCGTCGCCGTGAAGGTCGGCAACGTTACAGTCGGCGGCGGCGCTCCGGTCGTCGTGCAGTCGATGACCAACACCGACACCGCCGATGCCGACGCAACCGCCAACCAAGTGGCGGCGCTGGCGCGGGCGGGTTCGGAACTGGTGCGCATTACGGTCGACCGCGACGAAGCAGCCGCCGCCGTACCGCGGATCAAGGATAAGCTCCTGCGCATGAATGTCGACGTGCCGATCGTCGGCGACTTCCATTACATCGGGCACAAGCTCCTTGCCGACCATCCAGCCTGCGCCGAGGCGCTCGACAAGTACCGCATCAATCCGGGCAATGTCGGCTTCAAGGAAAAGAAGGACCGGCAATTCGGCGCCATCGTCGAGACCGCGATCAAGCACGACAAGCCGGTGCGCATCGGCGCCAACTGGGGATCGCTCGATCAGGAATTGCTTACCCATCTGATGGACGAGAATTCGCGCTCGAACAGTCCGGTCGATGCCCGCGACGTCACGCGCGAAGCGATGGTGCAATCGGCGCTGCTGTCGGCCGGGCGCGCCGAAGAGATCGGCCTGCCGCGCTCAAAGATCATCATTTCCGGCAAGGTGTCGGCGGTGCAAGATCTGGTCGCGGTCTATGGCGAACTGGCGCGGCGCTCAAACTATGCGCTGCATCTCGGCCTGACCGAAGCCGGCATGGGCTCGAAGGGAATCGTCGCCTCGTCGGCGGCGATGGGCGTGCTGCTGCAGCAGGGCATCGGCGACACCATCCGCGTCTCGCTGACGCCGGAGCCGAACGGCGACCGCACGCTGGAAGTCAAAGTCGCGCAGGAATTGCTGCAGACGCTCGGCTTGCGCACCTTCGTGCCGCTGGTCGCCGCCTGCCCCGGCTGCGGCCGCACCACGTCGACGACGTTCCAGGAACTCGCCGCCAACATTCAGAATTTCATTCGCGACTCGATGCCGGAATGGAAAACGCGCTATCCCGGTGTCGAAGGATTGAACGTCGCGGTGATGGGTTGCATCGTCAACGGGCCCGGCGAAAGCAAACACGCCGACATCGGCATTTCGCTGCCCGGCACCGGCGAGCAACCCGCGGCGCCGGTTTTCATCGACGGCAAGAAAGCGATGACTTTGCGCGGGCCGACGGTGGTCGCCGATTTCCAGAAGATCGTGATCGAATATATCGAACGAAGGTTTGGCTCGGGCGCCAAGCAGACCGCGGCGGAATAACTTTTCTCAGGCGCTCTTTTCCAGCCGGCGCAGCACGTCGTCGAGCTGGTCGAGGCTGCGATAGCGGATGCTGAGCACTCCGCCGCCGCGGCGCGCATCGATGCTCACCGCAAGACCGAGCGCATCCGACAGACGCTTTTCCAGCATCACCGTGTCGGCGTTCTTCGCCGTGGCGCGTGTGCCGTTAGCTCCTTTTTTTCCATTCTTGCGCGCGCGCGTGCGCGCCATCGCTTCGACCTGGCGCACGTTGAGGTCGCGCGCGACGATTTCCTGCGCGAGTTCTTCGGCGTTCGCATCGCCGACCAGCATCCGCGCATGTCCGGCATCGAGCTTGCCGGCATGAATATAGGCTTTCACCGGTTCGGGCAGCTTCAACAGACGCAGCGTGTTGGCGACGTAGCTGCGGCTTTTGCCGACCATGCGCGCCACATCCTCCTGGCTGTTGCCGTACTCGTCCATCAGCGCGCGATAACCTTCCGCCTCTTCCAGCGGATTGAGATCGGCGCGCTGCACGTTTTCGATGATCGCAAGTTGCAGCGCTTCGGCATCCGTCGCTTCGATGACGACGACCGGAACTTCGTGCAGGCCGGCGCGCTGCGCCGCGCGCCAACGCCGCTCGCCGGCGACGATTTCATGCCCGCCGCTAGCGCCGCGCAGCGGCCGTACCACGATCGGCTGGATGATGCCGCGTTCGCGCAGTGAGGCGGCCAGCTCGTCGAGTTCGTCATTAGCGAAGACGTGCCGCGGATTGCGTACGTTCGGCCGCAACGATTCCGTCGGCAAGCGCCGCTGGCCGCGCGGACGCTCGACCGAACTCTCGCCGCCGACGTCGCCGATCAGTGCGGCCAGGCCGCGTCCCAATCGCGAGCGCGATCCCTCTTCCGCCACCGCCGTTTCTCCCGAGCTCTCGGTCATGCGCACAATTCTTTCTCGCGTTGGATGATTTCGGTGGCGAGCCGAAGATAGGCTTCGCTGCCGCTGCATTTGAGATCGTAGACCAGCACCGGTTTGCCGTAGGACGGCGCTTCGGACACCCGCACGTTGCGCGGGATGATCGTGTCGTAGACTTTCGGGCCCATGAATTGGCGCACGTCGGCAACGACCTGGCCGGAAAGATTGTTGCGCGAGTCGTACATGGTCAGCACGATTCCGTGGATCGTGAGATCGGGATTGAGCTGTTCGCGCACCGAGTCGACCGTCTTGAGAAGTTGCGACAAGCCTTCAAGCGCGAAGAACTCGCATTGCAACGGCACCAGGATCGCGTTCGCCGCCGCCATGGCGTTGACGGTGAGGAGATTGAGCGACGGCGGACAATCGATCAGCACGTATGTGAAATGGGTCTGGCCCGCTGCGGATGTCTTGAGCGGCGAAAGCGCGTTGCGCAGGCGGAGCGCGCGATCGCGCGCCTGGCCGATTTCCAGTTCAAGCCCGGAGAGATCGAGCGTCGACGGC
>Ga0181525_10004958_pt1 | contig 10031 bp, 10 predicted proteins | sample PEATcosm2014_Bin_48_FD_121100 | JGI IMG/M metagenome (GOLD analysis project Ga0181525, IMG submission 121100) | Peatland microbial communities from MTU Mesocosm Facility, Houghton, MI, USA - PEATcosm2014_Bin06_10_metaG | ecosystem: Environmental > Terrestrial > Soil > Wetlands > Peat | place...
CTGACGCAGTTTGTTAAAGCCTGGACCGAAGACGTTCTCCACCGCGCCATCGCCTGGGTCATCGTGCCGGAAATCCTCCCGCATCTGCGCCCGCAGGACATGGACTATTTCAAACAATCCCGCGAAGCCGCCTACGGCATGAGCTTCGAAGAAATCGCCGGCCAGCGCGAAACGCATGTCGCGGCGCTAAAAAAAACCCTAACCCCGCTGCGCCGCGTCCTGAAATCCCAGGACTTCATCTCCGGCGCCGCTCCCGCCTACGCCGACCACATCGTCTTCGGCGCTCTGCAATGGGGCCGCCTCGTCGCCGCCACGCCGCTGCTGAAGGATGAACCGTTGATTGAGAATTGGATGGAAGCGGTGCTCGCAGCGTATGGGCTTTAAGGGGAAGCAAGCAGTTCTTTTTTGAAAAAAAAGAACCAAAAAATTTTTATGAACTGGGGGCTCTGAAGTTTTCAACGCCCGCGATTAACAGAAGTTTTTTGCTTCTTTTTTTCAAAAAAGAAGTGCTTCACCTCAAATACATCACCTGCAACACGACAAACCAATTCTCCCGGTTGCCGCTCAGCTCGCCTTGATTGTTGGTATGCAGATGTTCCATCGTCACCGCATCATCCACATTGCCGCCGAGGATGGAGACACTCTGCACCCCGCCCGCGACCACGATGGAGCAATGTGCGGGAAACCCATCATTCGTCGGCAGATCCTTAAAGGTTAGCGCCCGCGCGCCGTCGCGTCCGAAGCACACCAGATCCCCCAGGCGCGGCGCATACACTGCCGGGTCACGTGCGATCAGCAGCGGGTTACGCACGTTTCCCTCCGCCGCGCGCGCCGCATAGTTGATATACGTGGCGTGATCCGGCGCGTAGGGAAAATCCCGCCCGGCGCCCGCCATGCGCATCACATAAGAGATAAACGCCGCCGACCACGCATAGTCGCCGTTCGCCGCCACGGAAAACACCTTGCCGCGTTCATCATGCTTGCCGGTCCAGGCGTTATAGGGGTTGTCGGCGTTCAGCCCTTCCCACCAATAATCGCCCACGCGCTGCCACAGGCCGGGCGCGCGCTCGGGCATGGTGGCGTCCGTTTGCACATAGCCCGCGCCGCCATTGTCATCCACATGCTCGCCCCACAGCCGCCACTCGCCCATGGCAATCGCCACGGCGTCGTTGCGCGAGAACGCCGCATACGGCACGCGCGCGAACGGCGGCGCGTGCGCATCCGGCGCCACGCAACCGCTTAAGCCCAGCAGCAGGAGCAGTGCCTTACGCAAGTTCCTTGAACATTTCGCGCAGGGCAAACTCATTGGCATCGCACAAGCCGCGCTCCGTGATCAGCCCCGAGACCAGCCGCGCCGGGGTCACATCAAACGCCGGGTTCGCCGCCGGGCTTTCCTTGGGCACAATGCGAATGGTGGCAATTGAGCCATCCAGCGCGCGTCCGGTCATCGTCGTCACTTCCGTCGCCGAGCGTTCCTCGATGGGAATATCCGAGAGCCCATCGCTGATCGTCCAGTCGATGGTGGAAGAGGGCAGGGCGACCCAGAACGGCACGCCGTTATCGCGCGCCGCCAGCGCCTTTAAATAAGTGCCGATCTTATTGGCCACATCGCCCGAGCGCGTCACCCGGTCGGTGCCGACGATCACCAGGTCCACATCGCCGCGCTGCATCATATGCCCGCCGGCATTGTCGCAAATCACCGTGTGTTTTACGCCATGCTTGCCCAGCTCCCAGGCGGTCAGCGAGGCACCCTGATTGCGCGGCCTTGTTTCCTCCACCCACACATGCACATCAATGCCCGCATTATGCGCCATATAAATCGGCGCCAGCGCGGTGCCCCAATCCACCGTGGCAATCCACCCGGCATTGCAATGGGTGAGAATATTCACCCGCCGCCCACCGGTGGCGCGCGCCTCGATCAGCGGCAGACCGTGCCGGCCGATCGCCTGATTGGTCGCCACATCGTCATCGCAAATCGCCGCCGCCTCGGCATACGCCGCCGCCGTGCGTGCGCTCTTATCCAGCGGTTGCAGCACGCGGGCCATGCGCGCCAGCGCCCAGCGCAGATTAATCGCGGTAGGGCGCGTCGCCCCCAGCACCGCCACGGCATGGGCCAGGTTCGTGTCCGACGGATCGGCGCGCATCGCCAGCGCCACGCCGTAGGCCGCCGCCGCACCGATCAGCGGTGCGCCGCGCACCAGCATGGCTTTAATCGCGTGCGCCACGTTCTCCATGGTGGTGAGGCGCACCAGATCCAGCGCCCAGGGCAGCTTGGTCTGGTCGATAATGCGGACCGACCATTGGTCAGTCTCATCCACCCAGATGGCGCGGAACGGCTTGCCGTCAATTCTCATTGGTTCAAGTCCTAAAGTTTTTGGTGCAGAACGCAGACCAGCGTGAATAGCCGCCGCGCGGTTTCAAAATCAATCACCACCTTGCCGTCCAGGCGCTGGAGCATCAGCTCGGCGCCCTCATTATGCAGCCCGCGCCGGCCCATATCGATGGCCTGAATCTTCGCCTCCCGCCCTTCGGCGATGGCGCCGGCATAGCTGTCGAGCAGCATCTGGTAGTCTTTGATCAGCATTTTAAACGGCCCCATGGCGAGCATGACGGCCTGCACCGGCATGTCGTTCTCGTCGCGGATGTCGAACACCAGCCGTCCTTCCTGGATGGACAGATGCAGGATGCTTTGCAGGTCCGGGTGTGAAGCCGGATAAAACGCGTTCTCCGTTTGCAGATCGTGCACCGCATGTTCGCGGTCGGCCTCCTGCAAGGCGGAGAGCCGGTGCAGGGAGGATCCCTCCAGTACCAGTCGCGTCAATCGGCCCGTGGCTTCAGCCATGCAAAACCCCTCGCTTGAGACCCAGTTTCAGCAGAATACCAATTACCGCACCTTTTGCCAGCCGCAGCGCCACCATGCAGATCAGCGCCAAACCGGCCAGCAGAAAACCCGACATCACAATGCCGGGGTGAAAGTAGCCCTTGTAGAACATCACGACAAATACCCCCAGGACCTGGAGGATAATCAGCATGGCGATATAGGGCGGCACGTCGTCGGACGGCATGTCGCCCAAAGGCGCTGCGCAGTGCAGGCAGACTTGATGCACCTTGAGGTAGCCGTCAAAAATCGGCGCCGCGCCGCAATGCGGACAGCGCCCGCACACGCCGCGCCAGATCGTGGTGGACCAATCGGGCATCTCCCATTCGGGTTTTTGCGCGGCGGCGGCGGGCGGCCAGCGTTCAAAGTCCGGGTGGTGTTCTGGGGCATTGTTCATGGGCGCATTAGTCACCGCATTGCGGCGGAGTTCAAGTCGCCGCCGCCTGTCCGTGGAAAATCCAGCAGCGTTTTAACCTGCTGGAATTAAGTATTTACCACTGGAGCGGCATCGCCAATCATTGCAATTTTGCAATTCGTTTTTGCATTGCGCACCGCACCAACGATGCAAACGAATTATTTTGGGACGTTTTTTGCACAGAACATAAAAAAAATGATCGAAACCGCGTAATTCGTGACGCTTTTTGTTGACAGCGTGCAGCGACGGGCAGAATAGCGATTCTTGCGTGCGTCGCGCGATTCGCGCCGCAACCGAGTCAACACCGTATCGGTCAAGAGGCCCCGCACGCACACTTAAGAAGGACGGTCCAAGACCGTGACGAAAAACATTCTGAGTCGGGCGCCAAAGAACCGAACCTCTCCAACCTTCAGCGAAGGAGCAATCCCCGTGACCATCGACGACACCACCGAAACCCTGCGTGCCCAACCGCTCGCCGTTAAGGCGACCGCAAAAAAGACCGCCGTGAAAAAGCCCGCCGCCAAAAAAGCCGCGGTGAAAAAACCCGCCGCGAAGAAAGCGGCTGTGAAGAAACCCGCCGTTAAAAAGGCCGCTGCCACGAAGAAACCGGCCGCCAAAAAGACCGCCGTGAAGAAGGCTGCGCCGAAGAAGGCCGTCGCCGCGAAGAAGCCGGCCGCGAAGAAGACCGCCGTGAAGAAGGCTGCGCCGAAGAAAGCCGTTGCCGCGAAGAAGCCGGTCGCCAAAAAGACCGCCGTGAAGAAGGCCGCGCCGAAGAAAGCCGTCGCCGCCAAGAAGCCGGTCGCCAAGAAGACCGCCGTGAAGAAAGCCGCGCCGAAGAAAGCCGTTGCCGCCAAAAAGACGGTTGCCGCGAAGAAGCCGGTTGCCAAAAAGACTGCCGTGAAGAAAGCCGCGCCGAAGAAAACCACTGCCGCGAAGAAAACCGCCGCCGTGAAAAAGGTTGCGCCGAAGAAAGCGGTTGCCAAAAAAGCCCCGGCCAAAAAGGTTGTGGCCAAGAAGCCCATCGTGCGCCGTCCGCGCAAGCTGAAGACGCCGGAACTGGAGATGGAGCCGATCACCACGATCGAGACGCCGGAACTCCCCGCCGAACCCGCGATCGACTAAGCAGCGCGGAAATTTCGTGCCGGAACATGCAGGGGCTTTTGCCCCTGCATTTTTTTAGGCCTGCGCCGCCAGCCAGTCCTCGATCAACCGGCGCGCGATCGAATCCTGCGGCGGCAGGTTGAAGCCCAGCGCCTTGCGGTTCTCGATCTCGGCCCGTGAGAACCAGCGCGCATCGCGCATCTCGGTCGTATCCAGCACAATCTCTTCACTCAGTGCCTGCGCGTAATAGCCCAGCATGAGCGATGCCGGGAACGGCCAGGGCTGGCTGGAATGATACGCCACCTCGCCCACGCGCACGCCGGTTTCCTCAAACACCTCGCGCCGCACGGCATCTTCCAGGCTCTCCCCGGGCTCGACAAAGCCGGCCAGGGTGGAAAACATATTCCGCTCCGGGGCAAATTTCAGCGACTGCCCGAGCAGCAAATACGCCCCGCGCGTCACCAGCATAATCACCGCCGGATCGCTGCGCGGAAAATGCTCTGCGCCGCACTGCGAACATTCCAACACATAGCCGCCGCGCACGGGCACCGCCGCGCCGCCGCAGCGCGGGCAAAATTGATGCGTCGCCCGCCAATGCAGCATCGCCCGCGCCGTCGCCAGAATCGTCGCATCATCCACGGGCAGGGTTGCGTTCAACCCGCGCAAATCGGCGAACGTCCCGCACCCAGGCGGCAACACCGCCAGCGGTTCTTCCAACCCTGAAAGATCGACGGCAAAAACCGGCACGCCATCCTGCAACCCCAAAAACACCCAGGGCGCCTCCACGCCGGGCCGCCCCACCCTCGCGGCGCGCGGCGGCTCGCCTGTGACCAGCGCCTGCCCGCGCCAGAACGGCACGAACCGGCTGCCCGCATCGGCCAGCGCCGCCGCCAGCCAAACCGGGTCATCGCGGCGGAAACCCGCCCGGTCCAACGACCCGCCCGTGTATGAATTCGCCTTGCCGGGAATGATATGTTGCATGCTCCGCCAGAGTGGCATGGGCGCGTTGCCGTTGCCAAGCTTGCGTCCGCGCGCGGTTCAGGAGATAATCCCCTCGGGAGGTCGGCGGTGGACGTGCGCCTCGCCAACCCGGTCAGGGCCGGAAGGCAGCAGCCGCAACGAGTTTCCGCATGGGTCGTTGTCCGGTCTCCCACCCCTTTTCAGCCCCAACCCTTTTCAGCCAAGGTGAACCGCCGCACATGGGTTTGTTTGAAGAAGAGGCTCCGCCGCCATTCTCCGGCCCGTCGCTGTTCGGCGACGAACCCGAACCCGCGCCCAGCGCCGCCGCCTACCGCGTGCTGGCGCGCAAATACCGGCCCAAAACCTTCGACGACCTGATCGGCCAGGAAGCCCTGGTGCGCACCCTGCGCAACGCCTTCGCCATGAACCGCATCGCCCATGCCTTCATGCTCACCGGCGTGCGCGGCGTGGGTAAAACCACCACCGCCCGCATCCTCGCCCGCGCGCTGAACTGCACCGGGCCGGACGGGCAGGGCGGCCCCACCCCGGACCCCTGCGGCGTGTGCGAAAACTGCATCGCAATTTTGGCCGACCGCCACCCGGACGTGGTGGAGATGGACGCCGCCTCCAACACCGGCGTGGACGACGTCCGCGAAATCATCGAGGCCACCCGCTTCCGGCCCTTAAGCGCGCGCACCAAGGTCTTCATCATCGACGAAGTGCACATGCTCTCCAAGCAGGCCTTCAACGCCCTGCTGAAAACCCTGGAAGAGCCGCCGCCGCACATCAAATTCGTCCTCGCCACCACCGAGATCCGCAAAGTCCCCGTCACCGTCCTCTCGCGCTGCCAGCGGTTTGACCTGCGCCGCGTCGCGGTGTCGGAACTCTCCGCCCATTTCTCGCGCATCGCCGGGCTGGAGCACATCGCCATCGCCCCCGCCGCGCTGGACCACATCGCCCGCGCCGCCGACGGCTCGGTGCGTGACGGTCTCTCCCTGCTCGACCAGGCCATCGCCCGCGGCACGGAAGACGGCACGGAAATTTCCGCCCCCATGGTGGCGGAAATGCTCGGCCTCGCCGACCGCACTTATGTCTTCGACCTGATGGACGCCGTGGTGGCGGGTGACGCTGCCAAAGCCCTGGAGATCGCCGACGGCGCCTATGCGCGCGGCGCCGACCTCGGCGTCCTCCTGGCGGACCTGCTCGGCCTCGCCCATCTGCTCACCCGCATCAAATCCGTCCCCACCCTCGCCACCGGCACCACCCTGCCGGAAGCCGAACGCAGCCGTGGCGCGGCCCTGGCCGGTGTCCTCACCATCCCCTTCCTCGGCCGCCTCTGGCAGATGCTGCTGAAGGGCGTGCAGGAAGTCGAAGCCGCCCCGGACCGCCGCGCCGCCGCCGAGATGATCCTCATCCGCCTGTGCTACGTCGCCGACACGCCGCCCCCCGGCGAGCTGCTGCGCCGCCTCACCGAAGGCGGGACTGCCCCCCCAGGCAGCTCGCTCCCCGGCCCCAGCGGCGGCGGCAGCACCCGCGCGGCGGCTAACGGCGCGGGCGCCGCCATGGTCAACAACGCGCCGATGGCGTCCAGCGCCCCGCGCGCGCTCACGTTCCAGGACGTCGTCGCCCTCGCCGGGGCCAAGCGCGACGTCATGCTCTTCGCCCATCTGCGCCACTCGGTGCACCTGGTCCGCTTCGCCCCCCCGGTCATCGAGCTGCGCTTAGAAGCCGATGCGCCCCGCGACCTCGCCGCCAAACTCGCCGCCCTGCTGGAGACGGAAACCGGCCGCCGCTGGACCATCGCCCTCTCACGCGAGGACGGCGACCCCACAATCGACCAGGCCGAGGGCGCCGTCGTCCAGGCCGTGCGCCAGTCCGCCGCCGACCACCCGCTGGTCCGGGCCATCTTAAAAACCTTCCCCGGCGCCAAAATCGAAACCGGGCATATCCCACCCCCTGCCGAACCCGAACCCCCTGCCGACTGGGCCGCCCTGGTGCCGCCCGACGAACTCTACGAAGGAGACGAAGAATGAAGAACATGATGGGCCTGATGAAACAGGCGCAGCAGATGCAGCAGAAAATGGCCGACATGCAGGCCAAGCTCGACGCTGCGGAAATTGAAGGCGTCTCCGGCGCGGGCCTCGTGCGCGTCACCCTCACCGGCAAGGGCGCCCTCAAAGGCGTTAAAATCGACCCCAAACTGGCCGACCCGGCGGAAGTCGAGATGCTGGAAGACCTCCTCCTCGCCGCCCATGCCGACGCCAAAGGCAAAATCGACGCGCTCACGGAATCCGAAATGAAAAACGCCACCGGCGGCATCAGCCTGCCCGAGGGCTTTAAACTCCCCTTCTAATGGGCGGCCCTGAACTCGAACGTCTGATCAACCTCTTCGCCAAACTGCCGGGCCTTGGGCCCCGCAGCGCGCGCCGCATCGTGCTTAAACTCCTGCGCGAGCGCGAAACCCGCCTGCTCCCCCTGGCCGCCGCCCTGCAAGCCGTGGCGGAGAGCGTGCGTACCTGCTCCATCTGCGGCAACCTCGACTCCTGCGACCCCTGCTCCATCTGCGCCGCCCCCGCCCGCGAGCCGAAAATCTGCGTCGTCGAAACCGTCGCCGACCTCTGGGCCCTGGAACGCGCGCTCATCTATCGCGGCACCTACCACGTCCTGGGCGGCACCCTCTCGGCCCTGGCCGGCCGCGGCCCGGAAGACCTCGCCATCGCCCCGCTCCTCACCCGCCTGCAATCCGCCCCGCCCACCGAAATCATCCTGGCCCTGCCCGCCACGGTGGACGGCGCGGCCACCACCCACTACCTCGCGGAAAAGCTAAAACCCCTGAACATTCCCATCTCCCGCCTCGCCCAAGGCGTGCCCATGGGCGGCGCCCTGGAAGTTCTGGATGAAGGCACCCTGGCTACCGCGCTCCGCGCGCGGCGGCTGGCGTAAGGCAAGCAAGGCCAGGGGCGCTGCCCCTGGACCCCGCCAACGGACGCGCCGTTGGATCCGCGTTAGTTCAGGGTCATTGGGAGGGAGGGAGTCATTCGCCGCCTCCGTCCGTCGGCATGTTCCCGCCAGTTAGGGGGCGAATGACCCCCTCCCTCCCAATGACCCTAATTAAAGGGTTCTAAGGGCGAGCCCTTGAGCTCGGGTCCAGGGGGCAGCGCCCCTCCTGGCCTTACTTACCTGCGCCCGGCGGTGCCACGAGCGAGACCATGGCGCCTTGCGGGTCGCGGCATTGGGCGATCCATTCGCCGCCGGGGACTTCCATGGGGCCGTTGAAGACCTTGCCGCCCGCGGCTTCCACGCGGGCGATGGCGGCGGTGATGTTATCGACGTTGAAGTAGAAGCCCCATATGGGTTTGGGGCATTCCGGGGGGGTGTTCATCATACCGCCGATGGGCACACCGGCATGGGCGAAGATCTGGTAGGTGCCCATGGGGCCCATATCGATGGCTTCCGCTTTCGTCCAGCCGAAGATTTTCTGGTAAAATTCAAACCCCGCGGCGGCGTCACGGGAGTACAGCTCGTGCCACCCGGCATGTCCCGGCGTGCCGCGCGGTATCACGGGCCTTGGGCCTTCATGCCCGCTGGGCTTGAACACCATCAGGGACGCCCCTTGCGGATCGGCGATAACGGCAAAGCGCCCGACGCCCGGAATATCCTCCGCCGGTTTGTGGAGCGCCCCGCCCAGCGCCACCACCTGCGCCACGGAGGCGTCCACGTCATCCACCGCCACATAGCCCATCCAGGCCGGTTTCATGCCCGCTGCGGCGGCTGGCCCGGGCATCGCCATCACCCCGCCGACGCCCGCCTCTCCGGCGCTAAAAATCGTGTACGCCATCCCCGGCATCCCGGAATCCTTGGCGCTCCACCCCAGCACGCGCGTATAAAACTTCTCCGCCGCCGGCACGTCATCCGTCACCAGCTCGTACCACACAAATTTTCCCTGCGAATCAGGCATTGCAAACCTCCGTTCAAGGTTACCCAAGTCCTTCAGGCTCCCGCCTCAGAGCCCTATTTTGTCTTTGAATTGATAATACCAAGCCCCCAGCACGGTCAGCGGCACTCTAAATGTCTTGCCGCCGGGGAACGGATAGTAGGGCAGGGCGGCAAACACATCGAACCGCTCTGCCGTCCCGGCGATGGCTTCGCCCATCAGCCGCCCCAGCAGATGCGTTGTCGTCACCCCATGTCCGCTATCGCCGTGCGAGAAATACACGGTGGGCGAGAGCCGGCCGACATGCGGAAACCGCGTCAGCGTCAGCGCGAAATTCCCGCTCCACGCATAATCCGTCCGCGCATCCTTCAGCCCGGGGAAGGTCTTCAGCATCTTCGGCATAATCTGCGCGCGGATGCTGGCCGGGTCGTGCCCGCCATAGACAATGCCGCCGCCATACAGAATCCGGTTGTCCGGCGTGCGGCGGAAGTAATCCAGCACATAGTTGCAGTCTTCCACGCACACGTTGGAGGGCAGCAGCCGCGCCGCCTCGCCGCCCAGCGGTTCGGTCGCCAGCACCTGGGTGGAAACCGGCATCATCTTGCCGCCAATCTCGGGCAGCAGATCGCCGAGATACGCATTGCCGCACACCAGCACATACTTCGCCCGCACCTCGCCCAGCGCCGTCTTCACCACCGGGTTCGCCCCGGTATCCACCGAGACCACCCGCGAATCCTCAAAAA
>Ga0181525_10004961_pt1 | contig 10031 bp, 8 predicted proteins | sample PEATcosm2014_Bin_48_FD_121100 | JGI IMG/M metagenome (GOLD analysis project Ga0181525, IMG submission 121100) | Peatland microbial communities from MTU Mesocosm Facility, Houghton, MI, USA - PEATcosm2014_Bin06_10_metaG | ecosystem: Environmental > Terrestrial > Soil > Wetlands > Peat | place...
AAAATGCGCCCCGTGGACGAGCTTGGCCCAGGCGAAATGGGCTACATCACCGGCGCCATCAAAACCGTCGCCGACTGTAAAGTGGGTGACACCATCACCGACGACCGCAACCCCGTCGCCGAGCCGCTGCCCGGCTTCAAACCCTCCGTCCCGGTCGTCTGGTGCGGCCTCTACCCCGTTGACGCCGACGACTTCGAGAAGCTCCGCGATTCCTTGGGCAAACTGCGCCTCAACGACGCCAGCTTCCACTACGAAGCCGAAACCTCCGCCGCTTTGGGCTTCGGCTACCGCTGCGGCTTCCTCGGCTTACTCCACCTTGAGATCATCCAGGAGCGCCTGTCCCGCGAGTTCGACCTCAACCTCATCGCCACCGCCCCCTCCGTGGTCTACAAAATCTTCAAAACCAACGGCGAGATGGAAGAACTCCACAACCCCGCCGACATGCCCGACGGCAGCATCATCGACCACATCGAGGAACCCTGGATCCGCGCCACCATCATGGTGCCGGACGACTATCTCGGCGCCGTCCTCACCCTGTGCAACGAGCGCCGTGGCCAGCAAGCCGACCTCACTTACGTCGGCAACCGCGCCATGGCCGTGTACCGCCTGCCGCTGAACGAAGTCGTCTTCGACTTCTACGACCGCCTGAAATCCATCAGCCGCGGCTATGCCAGCTTCGACTACCAGCTCGACACCTACCAGGAAGCCGACCTCGTCAAGATCTCCATCCTGGTGAATCTGGAGCCGGTCGACGCGCTCTCCTTCATCGCCCACCGCTCGGCGGCGGAGTCGCGTGGCCGCTCCATCTGCGCCAAGCTCAAGGATCTGATCCCCAAGCAGCTCTTCAAAATCGCCATCCAGGCCGCCATCGGCTCGCGCGTCGTGGCCCGCGAGACCATCTCCGCCCTGTCCAAGGACGTCACCGCCAAGTGCTATGGCGGCGACATCTCCCGCAAACGCAAGCTGCTGGAGAAGCAGAAAGAGGGCAAAAAGCGCATGCGCCAGTTCGGCAAGGTGGAAATTCCCCAAAGCGCCTTCCTCGCCGCGCTGAAAATGGACGCCTAAAAGAGTTTTGCCCGGTGCCCTTGAGCTAAGCGTTTTGTTTAGCTATGCAGGCGCCTCGCGCGGGAGAGATGGCCGAGCGGCTTAAGGCGCACGCTTGGAAAGCGTGTGTGCGTGAAAGCGTACCCAGGGTTCGAATCCCTGTCTCTCCGCCACCCCCCCCCTGGCCGGGCTCAGCTCTTAATCATCAGCCCCTGCCCGGTGGGCATCGTGGCGATCATCGTCGCGTTCAAGCGCGCGAATTCATCCAGCGTGTGTTTCTGTTCCTGGTAGGGCAGCCAGCCATAGTCATCCAGCACCACCACGGCGCCGCGCACCAGCTTCGGCCAAAAATGCTCAATCGCCGCCCGCTCCGGGTAGGCGATGTTCATATCCAGATGCAGCCACGCCACCCGATCAATCTGCACGCGGTCCAGCGTTTCGGGCACTTTGCCGCGCACCAGCTGCGCCTTCGGGTAGCGCGCAAACGCGGCACGGGTGCGCTCAAAACAATCGGGATACCAGGCGTTTTCCTCCGCCCGCCCCCGTTCACGCTCCGCCGGGTTAATCTGCTCGGCCGGAATACCGTTGAACGTATCAAACAGCCACAAATTCTTGCCCGTCTTATTAAAATCCACATACTCGCAGATCGCCAGCGTCGTGAACCCGGTATTCACCCCGCACTCCACGAAATCCCCCGGCAACTGCGCGGCATGGCAGGCGGCCCAGCAGGAGATATGAATACGCCACTCAATATTCGGGTCCGGGTTCCCATCGCCGAAAAAATCAAAATGCGGCGCGGAGTTAACCCCCGCTGCATAGGCCCGCTTAAAGCGTTCCTCTTGTATAAACGCGGTATTTTTCTGCCAAACGGCCAAGTGGTCCGCCTCATACTGCGGCGGTCCGGCCCGCCAGGGCGTCCGCTGCGTGGGCTCAGGCCAATTCTTTCCGCTTTCCGTCACCATGATCCACCTAAATTTTGCGAGACGTTATCCGGTCCGGCCCTATGCCCTCCCGCCGGAGGCAAGGCAACGCGCTGCCCGCCAACCGGGGGCATAAATTAAAAAGGGTGACGGAACGCCCCGCGCGCATTAAAACCCTGCAATGCTCGCGCAACCCCCATCCAACGCCCCCGCCAGCTCGCGTCGCGTCAGAGGCTTCCTCGCCGCGCCGAGCCTGTTTTTAACCTTCCTCCTGCCGGGGTGCACCTTCGCCCCCTTGCCCGGCACGGCGGCCAACCCGCTGGCGCAGGCTTGCACCGCGGCGGCGCTGCATCAGGCCGAGGCCAAGGGCTACCGGGAGGGGCTGGCGGCGGGCAAGCGTCTTCAGGCCCAGGCGGACCACGCCGCTCTGCCGCCGTCCCCGCCCCCCTCCGCCCAACCGGCTCCCGCCGCTTCCGCCCCTCCCGCCGCGCCTGCGGCCCCCGTCGCGGCACTGCCGCCCGTCCCCGGGGGCTATAAGCCCCAGGGCCCCGCGACGCCGCTGGGTTCAGCCCCGGCAGGGTTTTAGCCGCGTTAAAATAAACCGCTCACGCCAGCGCCGCCCCCCGCTCTCACACCGGCGCAAGGCTTGCTAAATAAACCGCAATGTATTCCAATCAACCTTGCCCGCTCGCCCTCGGGAAAGTATCCAAGTGTAACAGGCTAGGCTTAACCTAAGGAACTCGATTATTGGATTTCGTCTTTCTGTGTATTCGCGTCCCCAAAAGCGGTAGCAAAAGCCTGAATGACGCCCTGAACGCGGCCTTCGCCGGACAGCAAACCTTCTTCCTCCCCAGCACCGACAACTGGGACCGCGCCCTCTCAAAATTCCAGCACCTGCGCTATCAGCGTGCCAAATGGGGCGCGTTGATGGACAATTACGGCGATCCGCGCATGTCGCGCGCCTTCGACGTCATTAACGCCAAGGCGCGTCCGGGCGACCTCATCTCCGGCCGGCATTTTGATTACCCCTTCGCCCGCCAGAATCTTAAACTCCCAGGCCGCATCATCACCATGCTGCGCGACCCGGTGGCCCGCTGCATCTCGGAATACAATTACTCGCGCGAGGGCTTCCAGAAGCGCCTGTTCTTCCAGCGTTTCGATTCCGGCCTGAAAACCAAAGCCGCCGGCCGCTACAACCTGCTCGGCTATGTTGACTGGCTGCTGGAACACCGTGAAGTCTACGGCAACATCGCCAGCCGCTTCATGGGCTGGGACGGCGCGGCACCGCTGAAACCCTATTTTGCCGAAAACGTCTTCCACGCCGGCGTGCTGGAGGACAACACCAACTTCACCGCCATCCTGTCGGAAAAACTGGGCCGCCCGGTCAACCTCCCCTGGAAAAACCTGACGAAGCTGCGCGAGGCCGAGCATGCCGACGCCCAGGTCCGCCACCGCATCGAGCAAATCTACCCGCACGACTTCGAGCTGTACGAACACGTGCGCGCCGGCTAACCGGCCCACCCCTCGCACCCTCTCCGTCCGGCCCCCCGCGCCGGGCGTTCATCCGCGCCTGGTTTGTAAATGTGACAAACTTATGCTATAAATCGCGCTGAACTCAGGATAAAATTCTTAATGATCTCAACGCCTTGTCGCATGTCCGGCGAATCTTTCGCCGCGAACGCCACCCCCGGTTTGACCTGATATGAGCGACACGACCGACGAACCCGGCGCCGGGCCCATCCTGCCGCGCGGCATGGAGCCTGTCTCCATCGAGCAGGAGATGCGCAAATCGTATCTCGACTACGCCATGTCCGTCATCGTCAGCCGGGCCCTGCCCGACGCGCGCGATGGCTTAAAGCCCGTCCACCGGCGCATCCTCTACGCCATGCACGAGGCCGGCAACACGCCCGACAAGCCCTACCGCAAATCCGCCCGCATGACCGGCGACGTGATGGGCACGTACCACCCGCACGGCGACAGCGCGATTTACCTCGCCGCCGTGCGCATGGCGCAAGACTTCTCCATGCGCGTCCCCCTCATCGACGGCCAGGGCAATTTCGGCTCCATCGACGGCGACATGCCCGCCGCCATGCGTTACACTGAAATGCGCCTGGACCCGGCGGCCATGCTCCTGCTCGCCGACATCGACAAAGACACCGTCGATTTCCAGCCCAACTACGACGAGAGCGAGACCGAACCCCGCGTCCTCCCGGCGTCTTTCCCGAACCTCCTGGTCAACGGCTCCAACGGCATCGCCGTCGGCATGGCCACCAACATCCCGCCGCACAACCCCGGCGAGATCATGGACGCCGCCCTGGCGATGATCGCCAACCCGGACATCTCGCTCGAAGAGCTGATGGCCATCGTCCCCGGCCCGGATTTCCCCACCGCCGGCATCATCCTGGGCCGCTCGGGCATCCGCAACGCCTTCGCCACCGGGCGCGGCTCCATCACCCTCCGCGCCCGCGCCAGCATCGAGCAAATCCGCAAAGACCGTGACGCCATCATCGTCAGCGAAATCCCGTATCAGGTGAACAAATCCGCGCTCCTGGAACGCATCGCCGAACTCGTCCGCGCTAAGGAGATTGAGGGCATCGCCGACCTGCGCGACGAGTCAGACCGCGACGGCATGCGCATCGTCGTCGAACTCAAGCGCGACGCCACGGCGGAAGTGGTGCTGAACCAGCTCTACCGCTTCACCAACCTGCAAACCAGCTTCGGCATCAACATGCTGGCGCTGGACAAGGGCAAGCCGCGCCAGATGGGCCTCAAGGAACTGCTCAGCCTGTTCCTGGAATTCCGCGAGGAAGTCATCCTGCGCCGCGCCCGTTTCGAGCTGAACAAAGCCCGCGACCGCGCCCATCTCCTCATCGGCCTGGCCACCGCCGTCGCCAATATCGACGAAGTCATCAAAATCATCCGCGGCAGCCCGGACTCCAACACCGCCCGCCTCGCCCTCATGGCGCGGGACTGGCCGGCCGAAGACGTCGCCCCCTTGCTCGCCCTCATCGACGACATCGGCAACGCCATCTCCCCCGACCACACCATGCGCCTCACGGACGCCCAGGCGCGCGGCATCCTGGAGCTCCGCCTCGCCCGCCTCACTGGGTTGGAGCGCGACAAAATCCAGGCCGAACTCACCGAAGTCGCGACCAAAATCGCCGAACTTCTGGAAATCATCGGCTCACGCATCCGCCGCCTGGAAGTCATGCGCGACGAACTCATCGCCGCCCGCGTCAAAATCGCCCGCCCGCGCAAATCCAGCATCGAAGACCTGGAAACCGACCAGGACGACGAAAGCCTCATCGAGCCCGGCCAGATGGTCGTCACCCTCACGCGCGACGGCTTCATCAAACGCACCAGCCTGGAGACCTTCCGCGCCCAAAATCGCGGTGGCCGTGGCCGCTCCGCCACCTCCACGCGCGGCGACGACGTGGTGACGCGCAGCTTCAACGCCCACACCCACCAATTCGTCCTCTTCTTCTCCTCGGGCGGCAAAGTCTTCCGCGAAAAAGTCTGGCGCCTGCCGGAAGCCACCACCACCGCAAAGGGGAGGGCGCTCATCAACCTCCTGCCCGAACTCGGCTCCGACGAAATCACCGCCGTGCTGCCGCTGCCGCAGGACGAATCCCTGTGGGAAAACCTGCACCTCGTCTTCGCCACCGCCAGCGGCGGCGTGCGGCGTAACAAGCTCTCGGACTTCAAAAACGTCCGGGCGGCGGGCCTCATCGCCATGAAGCTGGACGAGGGCGACCGCCTCATCGGCGTCGCCACCTGCCGCGACGGCGACGACGTCTTCCTCGCCACCAAACTCGGCCGCTGCATCCGCTTCCAGATCACCGACGACAACCTGCGCGTCTTCACCGGCCGCGATTCCACCGGCGTCCGCGGCATCAAGCTCAGCACGGGCGACGAGGTCATGAGCCTCTCCGTCCTGCGCCATGTTGACGCCACCCCGGAAGAACGCGCCGCCTACCTCAAATACACCGCCGCCCAGCGCCGCGTCGGCGAGGAAGAGGCCGAAGCCCCGGACAGCGACGAAACCGTCCCCGACATCGCCCTGTCGGAGGCCAAAATCGCCGAATTCACCGAGGCCGAGGAAATCCTCCTCACCGTCACCGATTCCGGCTTCGGCAAGCGCTCCTCGGCCTATGAATACCGCACCACCGGGCGCGGCGGCCAGGGCATCGCCAACATCACCCTGAACGCCAAACGCAACGGCAACGCCGTCGCCGGCAGCTTCCAGGTCCGCAGCGGCGACGACGTCATGCTCGTCACCGATGGCGGCCGCCTCATCCGCGTGCCGGTGGATCAGGTCCGCATCACGGGCCGCTCCGTCATGGGCGTCACCCTCTTCCGCCTGGACGACGACGAGCGCGTCACCAGCGTCTTCCCGGTCCTGGAGCAGGAGTCTGACGATGCCTGAGCACCGCGTCGCCCTTTACCCCGGCACCTTCGACCCCATCACCAACGGCCATGTGGACGTCATCGCCCGCGCCGCCCGCTTGGTCGATAAACTCGTCGTCGGCGTCGCCATGAACGCCGGCAAAGGCCCGATCTTCCCCATCGAGGAACGCGCCGAGCTGGTGCGCGCCGAAATCGCCCCCATCGCCCTGCGCACCGGCACACTGATTGAGGTGGTGCCCTTCAACACCCTGCTCATCGCCTTCGCGCGGGAAATCGGCGCCAAGATGATCGTGCGCGGCCTGCGCGCCGTCTCGGATTTCGACTATGAATTCCAGATGGCGGGCATGAACTACCGTCTCGACCCGGATATCGAAACCGTCTTCCTCATGGCCTCGGAGCGCCACCAGTTCATCTCATCGCGCTTCGTCAAGGACATCGCCATGCTGGGTGGAGACATCTCGTCCTTTGTGCCAAAACTCACCCTGGAACGTACCCTGGCTAAACTGAGGAAATAACCATGTTGAAACGCCGAAGCCTCATCCGCGCCGCCGCCGCAACCCCCTTTGTAACGGAACTACTCATGACCGAACCCGCCGCCGCTGCCGATCTCTCCAACACCCTGCTGATGGAGCTGAAATACGGCACCGTAACCATCGTCCTGCGCCCGGACCTGGCCCCCTTGGCCTCCGAGCGCCTGAAAACCCTCGCTGCCCAGGGCTTCTACGACGGCTGCAAATTCTTCCGCGTCATCCCCGGCTTCATGGCGCAGACGGGCGATCCGACCAACACCGGCATGCACGGCTCCAGCCTGCCGAACCTGCCCGCTGAATTCACCGACGACGCCAGCTTCCTCACCGGCACGGTGGGCATGGCCCGCACCTCGGATCCGGACTCCGCCAACAGCCAGTTCTTCATCGACTTCGCCCCCGCCACCTTCCTGGACGGCCAATACACCATCGTCGGCCAGGTCACGTCCGGCATGGACGCCGTCGCCCAGATCAAACCCGGAGTCGGCGCCAGCGGCGCGGTGACGGACCCCGATTCGATCCTAAAAATGACCGTGGCAGGCTGATAAACCCAGCCATCGCGATCTGACTATTGACGGGGAGGGGGCAAATCTGGTTCACCCCCCGTCAGGCGAGCCTGTAGCTCAGTGGTAGAGCATTCGACTTTTAATCGAATGGCCGTGGGTTCGACCCCCACCGGGCTCACCAAATCTTATCGAAGGGTTGGCACCATTCTCCTGGCGCCAACCCTTTTTGATTTCCCCCCTCCATCCTCCAGACCCACCGCGCTGCCGGGCAACCCCACCCCGGCCGATGTTTTTAACATGGGTATTTTTCAAAAATATTTCATGGTACACTTCCCAGTGGGAAACCCTGGTCACAAAAAACCCGAAAGCCCCGATCACAAAAAGAAAAAGGAGGCTACCTTGCCTGAATTCGTTAAACTCCAAGTGGACCAGATGAACGATCGCCGCGAAATCTTCATTAACCCCGCCCAGGTTTTATTCCTCTTCCGTCACGGTCATCACGACAGCCAAACCACCATCACGTTAGTTGAAGGCAAAACCTGGACCGTTACCGGCAAGCCCGAAGACATCGCCCTGGAACTCAGCTACTAAACGCCCCGATGTAAAACCCCCCGAAGTTTTCGTAAGTTCTTCGGGGGAGAGACGCCGTATTGCACAAAGCCCCAATGCCGCGCCCCCGGGCAGCGCTTGGGTGTGCCTGTGTCCTTCGCGCGGCAAACCTGCTACAATCCCCCCATGAACCCGAACAACGCCCGAAGAGGCCACCGGGATGCGATCCGCCAAATCCATCCCTCACATTCCCCTCTCAGCACGGCGGGCTAACCTTCCATCCTCTGACGACGCACAGGCTCCAACTCCATGTTAGACACCCACACTTCTCAGACCCTCCCGCCCGTCGCGGCCGCCGACTGGCGCACCCTGGTCGCCCCCTACGCCAAGCCGGACACCAAGCGTGCGTTCCTCCAGCTCCTCAATACCGGCCTGCCTTTCGCGGCCATCATGGCGGTCCTGCTCATCGCCCTGCATCACGGCTTCCTGGCGGCACTGCTTCTCCTGCCCGCCGGCGCCATCTTCCTGGTCCGCCTGTTCATGCTCCAGCATGATTGCGGCCACGGCTCCTTCTTCGCCGCCGCCTGGGCGAACGACCTGCTGGGCTGGGTCCTCGGCGTCTTCACCCTCACGCCGTACACCTCCTGGCGGCGCGACCACGCCATCCACCACGCCAGCATGGGCAATCTGGACCGGCGCGGCATCGGCGACATCACCACGCTCACGCTCGAAGAATACCTCGCCCTCTCCAAATGGCGCCGCCTGGGCTACCGGTTCTACCGCCACCCGCTGGTGCTCTTCGGCGTCGGCCCGCTCTGGCTGTTTTTCATCACCAACCGCATCCCCAAGGGCAGCCCGCAGCGCAACTGGCGCAACTGGGTCAGCATCCTGGGCACCGACGCTGCACTCGCCGCCGTCACCCTCGTCCTGTTCCTCACCGTGGGCCCCGCCGCCGTCCTGCTCGGCTGGATGCCCGTGATGCTCCTCGCCGCCACCATGGGCATCTGGCTGTTCTACATCCAGCACCAGTTCGAGGACGTGTACTGGGAACCGCGCCCGACCTGGGATTTCCGCACCGCCGCGCTCAAAGGCTCGTCCTTCTACGACCTTCCGGCCCCGCTGGGCTGGCTCACCGGCAATATCGGCTTCCACCACATCCACCACCTCTCCAGCAAAATCCCCAACTACCGCCTGCGCAAATGCCACGAGGAAAACCCCTCCCTGCAATCCGCGCCGCGCCTCACCCTGCGCAGCAGCCTGAAATGCGCCCGCCTCGCGCTATGGGACTCCGAGCACCACAAACTCATCCCCTTCAGCGCCATCCGGGCACTGGAGTTCGCCCCGCTTGCGGGCTGAAGCGCGATTGCTTTAGGTTAAGGAAGCAGTTCTTTTTTGAAAAAAAGAACCAAAAAACTTCTGTTCATCTGAGACATGGGGCGTGAAGCCGTCAAAGCCCCCGTCCCAGATGAACAAGCGTTTTTTGCGCGCTCTTTTGCAAAAAAGCGCTGCTTCCTTTCCTAAAATAGGCTTACCCCATGCCGCCCATCCTCTCCGTCGCCGCCGTCACTAAAACCTACAAATCGGGCTTGCGCGCGCTCGACGCGATTGACCTCGCCATCGACCGCCAGGAGATCTTCGCCCTGCTCGGCCCTAACGGCGCCGGCAAAACCACCCTCATCAGCATCATCTGCGGCATCGTCACCCTGTCCTCGGGCGAGGTCCGCATTGACGGCCACGACATCCACCGCGACTACCGCGCCGCCCGCGCCAAGGTCGGCCTCGTGCCGCAGGAAATCTCCCTCGACATTTTCACCACCGTCTGGGCCACGGTCAGCTTCAGCCGCGGCCTCTTCGGCCGCCCACCCAACCCCGCCTACATCGAGCGCCTCCTGCGCGACCTCTCGCTCTGGGACAAACGCGACTCCCGCATCGTCGAACTCTCCGGCGGCATGAAGCGCCGCGTGATGATCGCCAAAGCCCTCGCCCACGAGCCGGAAATTCTCTTCCTCGACGAACCCACCGCCGGCGTGGACGTCAACCTGCGCCGCGACATGTGGGCCCTCGTGCGCAGCCTGCGC
>Ga0181525_10004963_pt1 | contig 10027 bp, 8 predicted proteins | sample PEATcosm2014_Bin_48_FD_121100 | JGI IMG/M metagenome (GOLD analysis project Ga0181525, IMG submission 121100) | Peatland microbial communities from MTU Mesocosm Facility, Houghton, MI, USA - PEATcosm2014_Bin06_10_metaG | ecosystem: Environmental > Terrestrial > Soil > Wetlands > Peat | place...
CCGGAGGGCGTCGCCGCGTTGTTACGCGCCATCGACGGGTATCGCGGCTCGAACGTGACCCGCTATGCGCTGCAACTCGCGCCACTCGTGTTCGTGCGGCCGGGCGAGCTGCGCAAGGCCGAGTGGAACGAGATCGATCTTGAGGCACGCGAGTGGCGCATCCCGGCGGAGCGCATGAAGATGAAGACGAAGCACATCGTGCCGCTGTCGAGCCAGGCGGTTGCCATCTTGCGCGCGCTGCAGCCATTGACCGGCAAAGGGCACTACGTCTTTCCGGGCGCGCGCAGCCGCGAGCGGTGCATGAGCGAGAACACCGTCAACGGCGCTTTGAGGCGACTCGGCTGGAGCGGCTCGGAAATGACCGGGCACGGGTTTCGCAGCATGGCGTCCACCCTGCTCAACGAGCAGGGATGGAATCGGGATGCCATCGAGCGCCAGCTCGCGCATACGGAGCGAAACTCCATTCGCGCGGCCTACAATTATGCGGAGCATCTACCGGAACGGCGCAGGATGATGCAGGCGTGGTCGGATTATTTGGTGCGCCTAAAAGAAGGCGCGGTCTCTTAGTGGGTGCGAGCCCACCCGGCAACTGTTGCTCCAGCCGGTAGTAACCGGAGCAGTCGTGGAGGTGACGAAGCGGCTGAAGCCTTTGGTGTAGAGGGTCGCATAGGCGACTTGACGAGTACGCAGGTCATAACGTGAGTGAACGCTGAGCAATCCCCGAAAAGTCCAATGCAGAAGCCGACCCGCCAAGATTTCGGGGAAGGCTGCCATTTCTGGGGTAGTGAGCAACGCGAACCTAGAGATTCTGCCGGGGCACTGGCGATAGCATGCGTATCAGAGGGAGACCGTCGCAATTTAGGGAAGCCCCATCGCGTGGTCGGTTGCGACGACCGCCCGGACGCCCGTGAGGGACAGGCCGGACGTGGTGGGGTGGCGGATAGGCCCGAGATACCGTTGAGATTGGCGTAATGCCGATGGAGGGAAGGGGCCTTAGTTCAAGATCGGCGCATTAAGTGGCGAGGGACGGGAAATTGGGTAACCTATCAATTCCTGAAAGTGTTCAGAAGCTAGTGTGACGCGAACGAGGAACACAAGGATGGGTTCCTCGGTGCTACAGAAACGCTTGGAGACTGGAAATTTATCAGCGATTGGAACCGCGTACACGCCGGCGAGATGAACTGGACGCAGTTGAAGCTTCTGATCGAGGGGATTGAGCCGGGGCGTCAGCGCAAGCGTTATCAGCAGACCGAGGTGCGTAATAAACCCTGTGTTTCTGCACCTTTGAGCGCTGCGATGGGGTAAAATCCAGGCGTGCAAAACGCGTCCAGTGCAGATCTCTCACAGACCACCGAGGTGGCCCGTGAGGGTAGCGTGGACTTGGGTCATCTCGTCCTGTCACAGGCGCGAACTATAACGGCACAGGGTCAGCAGATTGACTCGCTGAAGCATCAACTGGCGTGGTTGCAGCGCCAGGTGTTCGGCCAGAAGAGCGAGCGCTTTGCGCCCGAGCCGGACCCGACCCAGATGCATCTCGGGGAAGCATTTCCCGTGCCGGATCTGGTCCCCGAGATCCGCAAAGCCGTCCCTGCGCACACGCGCCGTGTTCCCAAGACAGATTTGGCCAACACGGGCGACGCCGTGCCATTCTTCGATGAGTCGCGCGTCCCGGTCGAGACCATCCTGGTGATGAGCACCGAGATGCAGCAACTCAAGCCCGAGCAGTTTGAGGTCATTGGCGAGAAAGTCAGCTACCGCCTCGCGCAGCGGCCCGGCAGCACCGTCGTGCTCAAGTACGTGCGCCCGCTCATCAAGATTCTCAAGACCCAGTCGATCCTGTGCGCCCCCGCCCCGGTGGGCGTGCTCGAGGGCAGCCGCGCCGACGTGAGCTTTGCCGCGGGACTTCTCATCGACAAATTCCTTTACCACTTACCGCTGTACCGTCAACACCAGCGGCTCACTGATTCCGGCATCACGGTCAGCCGCCCCTGGCTCACGCAGCTCGCCCAGCGCACCATCAGCCTGCTCGCGCCGATCTACGAGGCGCAGTTCGCCTCGATCCGCCTGAGCCGCGTCAAGGCCATGGATGAGACCCCGATCAAAGCCGGTCGGGCAGGCCGTGGTAAAATGAAGACCGGGTATTTCTGGCCCGTCTACGGGGAAGCCGACGAAGTCTGTTTTCCCTTCTGTGCCTCCCGATCACACGCCCACGTGCGTAACCTCTTGGGCATGGCGCCGGCTGCCGATGCCGTGCTGATCAGCGACGGCTACGCCGCGTATCAAGCCTATGCCAAAAAGACCGGTTTGACTCACGCCCAATGCTGGAGCCACGCCCGGCGCGAGATCTTCGAAGCCCTCCAGTGCGAGCCCACCGGTGTCGGCGAGGCCCTTGAACAAATCAAGGCGATTTACGCCATCGAAGATCGCATTCGAGAACACCACCTCGTGGATGCCGACAAGCAGCTCTATCGACTGACCCACAGCAAGCCGAAGGTCGAGGTGTTCTTCGACTGGATCGAGCGGCAGTTCGAGCGCCAGGGATTCACGCCCACCAATCTGTTCATCAAAGCCTTGAGCTATGCGCGAAAGCGGCGCGCAGGCTTGGAAGTATTTCTCACCGATCCCGACGTACCCATGGATACGAATCACATCGAACGCGCCCTGCGTGTAATTCCGATGGGCAGACGGTCATGGCTCTTTTGCTGGACCGAACTCGGCGCCCGCGACGTCGGCATCATCCAGAGCTTGATCGTCACTTGTCGCCTGCACGGCGTCGATCCCTACACCTACCTCGTCGATGTGCTCCAACGGGTTGCGCTGCACCCCGCTTCCCGGGTCGCGGAACTCACGCCGCGTCTGTGGAAACTACACTTCGCCGATAATCCGCTGCGCTCCGACCTGCACGGCCTACCAAACTAATCAATACGCCGCCCAGGCACCGGTTACTTACGATAGCTAAGAAAACACAGAGAAATAGATGAAACACCGCGCGTCGAAGTCATTCCATCGGCCTATTCCTTATCGGGAACAACCCCGCGAAGGTACTGCCGATGGCCGCCGCGGCGCGTGACGGGATCGCGAAACGTCACACATCCCGCCGCAATATGTCCCTTTACGGGACAGCGGCAGGTTAACCCGTAGCCTTCAACTCGTATTCAACCTTGATGGTTTCATAAGGAAAAAGAACGCCTTCCGCGTCGCGTCGGACGACGCCCGCCTTAATCAACGCAGTCAAATCAGCGTGAACGGCCTTCACATCGCGATCGACTAATTCCGCGGCTTTGCGAAAGGTCACCGGGCCGGCGCCACACAACGCCTTGAGCAATTCCCAACGCTTAGCCGTGAGCACTTTCCAAAGAATTTCAGGCGTTGCAAAGCTGATATGCGCGGCCTTCTGAGCGGTGCCAGACTTCAACGCTTTTTTGGCGTCCGCCACCGCTTCATCAGGTGAGCGCACACTAAAGATGACCGTTTTCATGATTCCACCTTTGAATATATTGAGAGAAATCAGCAAGCAAACCGTCGATCGATACGAAATGATAGCTGCCTTCGGTCGATCCGCAATGAACGTGGTCGCCCTTACCAGCTTCGTTATCGAAGCGCAAGACGCACACTTCATCGACCACGTAGGCGAGTCGGTATTTATAGTCATGCGTCGATCCGTGAATGTTAGCGGCGGTCACTGTGTGTACCAGGGATGGCGGCGCGGTGTACCACTGACCGCGAGCGGTGTGCCGAGCGGCGGTGGCGCTGGTGTACCAGTTGGGCGACGAGGATCGACCGGTTCAGTCTGCGGGGGGTTCGGCGAAGAGGCGGTTTCGGACGAGTTCGCGGTAGTGGTCGATCGGATCGAGATGGATATGCAGACTGGGATCGGCGGCGAGCTGCTCAAACTCCTGCGCCATGCGGATGAGGCTTTCCCGATGACGCAGTTGCTCGGCGAGGAGTTCATCGAGTGCGGCCAGGAGTGACGGCGGGGCCTGAGGGGACTCTCGCCAGATCTCGAGCGCGAGGTGCAGGTACGGCAGATCGAAGTCCAGTTCCTCCTGGTGGTGGGTGCATTGGTAGGCGAAGTCGCCGGCGGTTTCCGCCGCGCAGGTGAGCGTCGCGGCGCTGTCCTTGACCACGTCGTCCTGACGCTTTTTCTCCAGCTGTCGTCGCCAGTTTTTCTCTTGGCGGTTTTTCTTGCGTGCCATGGTGGGGGGGTAGTTCTCCGCTGGGTCAGGATCCGTTGCCGTAGTGTCCGATAGGCCCAAACCCTCGGATACGATGTTTTGAGTGGTATGGCTTCGGGCGGTGTGTTGTCAAGGCTGCCGGCGCTGGTTTTGCCTCTGTACGGATTGTGACCGTGGGCAGCGCTACTGCAGCCGGGAGTGTTCGGCGCAGGGGCGCCGCGAGAGCCTGCGGGCGGCCGGCGCGAAGTACCAGCAAAGCAGCAACGGACGGCGCAAGCACGCCGAGCGCCAGCGCCGTTACCGGGAGCGCCAGCGCGCCGCCCGCGTGACGCATCAAGCTTATTCCGCCGCCGCACCGGTCTCGGCGATAGTCGGGCCAGTCAGTTTGGGCGAGGCTGTGAGCGATGAGAGAGCGGCTGTGGATGGCGGTCACCCCAGGACCGCTGCGCACGCGGGTGGTGGTGATGAACGAGGCGGGCAAGAGCGTGGTTCTGGCGCGCTTGCCGCACGGTCCATCGCATCCGCAGGCCCTCAATCGCTTGAGCGAAGCGCTGGCGCTGTGGTGTGGGCGGCCGGTGCGCGTTGTGCTCGCTGTGCAAGGCCCGGAAGCGTTCTGCATCACGCGCCAATGGTTCGCGACGTTTGATCACCTGACCGGCCGGCCGCTGGTCGAGATCGAGTTCGCTGAGGGCTTGCCGCCGCCGGATGAGGCAGGCTTTGCCGATGTGCGGCGGATGCTTCTGTCGCGGATGGCGCGTGGATGAGCGAGCCGCAGCGCCTCGCGCTCGCCGAGATCGACCGGCGGTATGGGGAGTTGCGCCTGGCGGCGCCGCAGCTGCTGCGGCAGTTGCGCGGCTCGGTGCAGCGGGACGGGATCCGCCATCCGGTCGTGGTCAGCTGCGCCGTGGAGGCGGAGCGGCGTGTATTGCTCGATGGCTTCAAGCGCGTGCGGGTGGCCGAGGAGCTGGGGCTCAAGGAGGTGTGGGCGCAGGTCGTGCAGTTGGATGCGACCCAAGCCAAGGCGGCGATCGTGAAGTGCAACCAGGCGCGGCCCGGGCTGTGCGAGATCGAAGAGGCGTGGATCGTACGCTCACTGATCCGCGAGCAGGGCCTTAAGCAAGTGCAGGTCGGGGATCTTCTGGGACGGGACAAGTCCTGGGTGTGCCGGCGTTTGCGGCTCGCCGAGGCACTCGATCCGGCATTACAGGATGATCTGCGACTGGGGCTGTTGTCGGCGACGGCGGCGCGGGAGCTCTCGCGGTTGCCGCGCGGCAACCAACCGCGCGCGGCCGCGGCGGTCCGCGATCATCAGCTAACGAGCCGCCAGAGCGCGCAGCTGATCGAGCGGCTGCTCGGGACGGCCGATCCGATGGCCGTGCGCGAGGTGCTCGCCGACCCGTTGCGCTACCTCGCCGCCGAGGCCGCGAGTTCTGCGCGGCGGGATCCTCGCTTGAGCGAGGGCGGCAACCGGCTGCGAGGACTGCTGGTGAGCTTTGGCGGCCTGAGCGATCAGTTGACGCGCAGCCTCGCTCGTGACGCGCCCGCGGGACTGCGAGCGACCGAGGCGCGGGTGCTGGCGCCGGTCCTCGAGCAAGCGATCGGCTCAGGTCGGCGGGCGAGCGAGCAGCTCGAGGCGCTCGCCGCCGCCAGTGGCCTGCGCGTTGCGGTCGGGGCCGCGCATGGATGAGGCGGTTCGCCGGCGTCTGGCCTACGAGGCGCAGCGGCGCCAGCAACGCGGCGAGTCGCAGCGCTCGATCAGTCGCGTGCTCGGTATCCATCGCAACACCGTACGCAAGCTCTTGGAGGAACTCGCCGCGCGGCGCGAGCAGGGCGAGTCGGCGCCCGAGCGCGAGGTGCCCCCGCCGCCGATGCGCCGGCCCTCGAAGCTCGATGCGTTCGCCGAGCAGATCGAGTCGTGGCTGGCGACGTACGAAGATCTGACCGCGGTTCGGCTACACGAGTTGCTCACGGCCGCGGGCTTCACCGGCCAGTACACGATCGTGCGCGAGTACCTGCGCGGCCGGCGCAAAGCGGAGCGTCCGAAGCAGGCCTTCCAGCTGGTCGAGACGCCTGCCGGATACCAGGCGCAGTTCGACTGGTCGCCCTATGTCCTGCCGGGCTGCGGGGAGAAGGTGCAGTTCTGGGGGTGTAGTTTAAGTTGGTCGCGAGCGCGCGCGTTCGAGGCCTGGGACAACAGCCGGCAGACGACGATCCTGGGGTGCCTCAAGAGAAGCCTCGAGCGCTTCGGCGGCGTCCCGCAGCAGTGCGTCACGGATACGATGCCAGGCGTCGTGGATCGTTGGGAGTGCGATCTGCCGATCCTGAACGTGCGCTTCGTGGACTTCGCCGCCTATTACCGCTTCACGATGAACATCGCCCCTCGGGGGATGGCCCGTTACAAGGGCAAAACGGAACGCCCGTTCTGGTTCGTTGAGCGCAATCTCTTGAACGGCCGCCAGTTCGCCAGTGTCGAGGAGTTCAAGGAGGTGCTCGCCTGGTGGGTCAACGAGCGGGCCATGCAACGGCCGCATCCGCGGACCAAGCGCACCATCGCGGAGATGCTCACCGAGGAACGCCCCTGCCTCAAGCCCCTGCCGGTGCGCCCCTACGACACCCGCGAGGTCGTGATCCGCCTCCCCGACACCTACGGTTACGTGCGCCACCAGGGCAACTTCTACCGTGTGGCGGACCAACACATCGGGGAACTCCTCTACGTGTGCGCGGATCTCGAGCGCGTCGAGGTGTTCGACCGCGGCATCCATCGCCTCGCCGAGTATGCGCGGCTACCCGACGGATCGGGCGGGCGGCAAGGCGAGGCCGGCACCCGGCGCACCCGCTATGACCTGACGTTGCTCACCGAGCGGCTCACCGCCTGGGGCGAAGCGGCCGCGACCTTCGGGCAGCGGCTGCGCCAGAAGAAGCGTTGTCCGGGCCCCGAACTCGCCCACCTGCTCGGCTTACAGGTAACTTGGTCGGCCGAGGACATCGTCAAAGCGCTCGAGCACGCCACCCTCTACGACGCCTACGACGTGCGCGCGGTCGAGCGGATCCTCGAGACGCGCTGCAAGCCGCGCTCGCTCGAGGCCCAGATCGCCGAGACCACGCGCAGTCGCATCCGCGAGGTGATGCGCGAACACCCCATCCAGCAGCGGCCCCTGACCGATTACGCGGCGCTTCGGGGCGGCGACATCAACACACCGCCGCAGACCGGAGACGCCGCCGATGACAGAGACCCCGAAACACCCGCCTGAGCTGCTCGAGAAAATCCTCGAAGGACTGCAGGACCTCAAACTCAACGAGCTGCGCCGCGCCCTGCAGGCGGCGCTCGAGACACCCACCCCCAACGACGATCGGCTGCTGTGGCTGTGGCGGCTGCTCGAACCTCAGGTGCGTCAGCGCACGGAGTCACGCATCGAGCGGCGAGTGCGCGAATCTCGCTTGCCGGAACGTAAGACCTTCGAGGCCTTTGACTTCCCCTTCCAGCCCAAGCTCGACCGCGATCTCGTCATGGAGCTGGCGACGCTGCGCTTCATCGATCAAGGTCGCAACGTACTGCTGGCCGGAATGAGCGGCACGGGCAAGTCGCACATTGCCAAGGCTCTTGCCCTCACCGCCTGCATCGCCAATCGTCGCGTGCTCTATACCACCAGCGCGGACATGCTCACTCGGCTCAATGCCGGTCTCGCCGACGGCAGCCTCATGCGCACGGCGATCAAACCGTATGTGCGCGCCGACCTGCTCGTGATCGATGAAGTCGGACTTGAGCAGGTTGAACGCAAGGAGGCGTTCCGCTCGGGGCTCATGCAGAAGGTACTGCTTCCCCGCTACAACGAGCGCCGGTCCTCGATTATTACGAGCAACATACCGTGGGAGAACTGGGGTGAGTATCTCGACGACCATCTCGGAGCCACGGCCATCATCGATCGCCTCCTGCACCACAGCTGCGTGATCGTGATCAATGGCCCTTCCTATCGAGACTGGGTCCATCGCCAAGAGACGGAGAAATCCAGCAAGGGTCCGTGACGGTACACAAAACCGCGATCCGAGCCGCGCCCACCCGCAACCCTGCAACTTCGGCTGGTACACTTCGGCGCGTCAGCCGGCACATCTTCAGACCGCCTTCAACACTCTATGGTGCCTTCCGTCACGAGCACATAGACCTGCACCGGATTCTTCTGCCCCATGCGATGCGCGCGCGCGATGCGCTGTTCGAGAACCGCAGGATTCCACGGTAGATCCACATTGATGACCGTGTTCGCCGCCTGAAGGTTGAGCCCGGTCGAGCCCGCGTTGGTGGTGAGAAACACGCGGCATGCTGGATCGCGCTGAAACTGATTCACCAGCAGTTGACGCTTCTTTTGTGGAACCGATCCATCGAGCCTCACGTAATCGAGCCTGAGTCGCTTTATCTGCCGCTCGATCAAGGTGAGCATCGTCGTCCACTCGGAGAAGAGCACGATCTTGCGTTCTTCCTCCGCGGCCAACTCCTCGAATAGCTCCTCCAGCCGCTCCAGCTTGCTCGAGAAGCCGGGAGGATGCTTGTCCACCAGAAATGTGCTGTCGGCGTTCATGCGTGCCAGCAGTAGCGCTTTCTGCAGACGCAGCAAGTCCATCTCCGAGATGTACGGCTTTCGGACGATGCTGCTCACGATCTGCATCTGCGCCAGCTCGATGCCGGCCTGCTCGTCCGTGGGCGCGACTCGCACGATCTCCGTGGTCCGCGGCGGCAGATCCTTCATCACGGCGCTGCGTGTGCGGCGAAGCAGTATCGGCTTGAGTCTCTCCCGCAACGTGTCGAGATCCTTGTAGCCGAGAACTTTACCCTTCTCGTCGGTGACGCGGTGGCGGTTGAAGAAGCGAAATGCGGGTCCCAGACGCCTATCATCGATGAACTCGACGACCGAAAAGAGATCGTCGAGCCGATTCTCGAGCGGCGTGCCGCTGAGCACGAGCGCGAATGGCGAACGCAGACTTTTCATGGTCTGCGTGGTCTTCGCCTCCCAGTTCTTGATGCGCTGGCCCTCATCGAGAACGATCAGGTCCCATCTCGCTCGTTCGATCGCGAGGATGTCGCGGAGCACCTGCTCGTAGTTGCAGATCGTGAAGAAACAATCGCTGTCGTACTGGGCAGTTCGCTCGGCGGCGCCCCCGAGTACAATCTGGCAGCTGCGATCCGAAAAGCGCACAACCTCGCTGCGCCATTGCGCCTTGACCGACGCCGGACAAACTACGAGGACCTTGCGGATATCGGCTTCGCGCGCGAGCAGTTCTGCGACGCCGATACCCTGAAGGGTCTTGCCGAGCCCCATGTCATCAGCCAAGATCGCACGCCCTGCGCCCGCCGCGAAAGCGATGCCGTCGAGCTGGTAGGGCAGGATCTCGGTTTTCAGCAACCCAGTCCGGAGCGGATGAGCCTTCGGATCACGCCGGATTTCGGCGACCGTCGTAGCGATGCGCTGCTGTAAGAGCCGCGTGTGGATGTATTCTTCCGCGTCGGGATAGACCGTTACAGGGGCATCGCAGGCTTCGAGTCGCCGAATGCGCGTGAGTAGATCCTTAAGATCGGTGATCGGTCGATCGCGAATCGGGCGCACGATGGCCCTCGCCTCGTTATTCAGCTCGATTGGCAACAGCAGTCGAAGCTCGAGCTTCTCACCGTAGGAGAGATGCACGCAGATCTGGCGCTGGCGGTAAGGTCGATTGCGCGCAGACTCGGTAAATCGGCGTCGAACCTTCTCGAGTACATGAAGAATGTGCTTGCAGGTGCCGAGCGTATTCTTGCGAAAGTCCGGGCACGAGCAGTACGACTCGCCCGGTTGCCAGCCTCGCAGGGCGACCCGGTACGACTTCCC
>Ga0181525_10004964_pt1 | contig 10026 bp, 9 predicted proteins | sample PEATcosm2014_Bin_48_FD_121100 | JGI IMG/M metagenome (GOLD analysis project Ga0181525, IMG submission 121100) | Peatland microbial communities from MTU Mesocosm Facility, Houghton, MI, USA - PEATcosm2014_Bin06_10_metaG | ecosystem: Environmental > Terrestrial > Soil > Wetlands > Peat | place...
ATTGCCGGCATCAGCCTGTCCAAGACCAATCTGGTGCTCAACGGCACCAACGGGTTCGCCGGGGTGAAGTATTACACGCTGGCCAGCACCAATCTCGCGCTGCCATTAAGCCAGTGGACGCCGGTGGCCACGAATGTCCCGGGCGCGAACGGCAATTTCACCCTCACCGTCACCAACGCCGTGAACGAGGCGGTGCCGAGGGAGTTTTACCTGCTTCAGGTGCCATAAATTCCGGCGCGCACGGAGTGACGCGCCCAACCTTCACACCAGCTTTTTCGCAATATGCTCGTCGAGGATTTCCTGCACCGTCAGGGCGACGATGACTTTGATTTTGTCACGCAACCGTTCAGGCACTCATTAAATATTCAATTTCCTGTTACCCAGCCATTTCACTTTTTCAGGGTCGCGATGGTCAAAGAAGCTGCTTGTCTTCGTGTCCAAAGTTGTGATGGCAATGTAAATCAATGCCGTTTGCCTGTCCTGTAACCGGCGGCACGGCGGGCGCGTCTAATCCAGTTCCTGTTCCACCCATTGCGGCAGGCTGATTCACAACGAATCGTGCAGCCGTGAAAATCGGACAAAAGAAATTAAATCATGAAATTAAATCTTTCTGGATTCACCGGCCTGCTCGCCTTGGGCGGCGTATTCGCCCTCGCTTCGGCGGCTTTCGCCCAGGACGCGAAGCCTTACTCGATTGTCAATTCCACCAAGTTGATGGGCACCGGCGGCACCGATTATGTCTATGCGGACAATGCCGACCGCCAGCTTTACATCCCGCGTGGCAACCAGGTGCTGGTGTTTGATCTGGACACGCTGCAATCCATCGGCTCCGTCACCAACGCCCGGGCGCACGGCGTGGCGGTTGACCCCGTGTCCGGCCACGGTTTTTGCAGCAGCAGCCCCGTGGTGATGTGGGACACCAAGACGCTGCAAGCGATTAAGACGATTCCCGTCGAAGGCGGGCCGGATGGCATTCTCTTTGAACCGTTGACGGAACGCATTTACGTTTTAAGCCACCGCGCTCCCAATGTGACGGTGATTGACGGCAAGGACGGCACTATTGCCGGCACGATTGACCTCGGCGGCGCGCCGGAACAGGCGCAAAGCGATGGCGCGGGACATCTGTATGTTGACATCGAAGACAAGGACCAGGTCGCCGTGGTGGATGTCAAAGCCCTCACGGTGACGGCGAAATACGATCTCGCCGGCAAGGGCGGCGGCCCCGGCGGCCTCGGCCTTGACGCGAAGAACCATATCCTCTTCGCCATGTGCCACGACCCTCAAACCTGTGTCATCTTGAGCGCCGATGACGGGAAAATTCTCGACACGCTGCCCATCGGCAACGGCACGGACGGCGGCGGATTCAATCCGAACACCATGGAGGCGTTCAGTTCGCAAGGGCGCGACGGCACGTTGACCATCATCAAGGAAAACAGCCCGACCGACTTTGCCGTTGAGCAGACCTTGAAGACCAAATCCGGCGCCCGGACCAGCACGATGGACACGAAAAACAACAATATCATTTTAATCACCATCGAACGGCCGCCGGAGACGAATGCCGCACCAGCCGCGGTTGCAGCAGCCGCGCCAGCGGCCACTCCCGCGACTGGCACGAACCAGCCCGCCGGTGCACGGCGCGGCGGACGCGGCGGCTTCGGCGGGCCGGGCCTGCTGGATATCCTGGTTGTGGGCAGGCAATGACCAGGGGTTGGAGGCAAAATGCCTTCAAATCAATTTCAAGGTGACGTTGGATGATACATTGCCACCCGCAAAGGGAAATTATCTGGAAGGATCATGGTATGCCTGATGGGAGCGGAACATTTCCAGCAATTGCTGGTCTGCTTTCAAGAGTTCCGCCTGGCCAGTGGCGGATGTCAGCGAACAGGCAAGCTGCGCAGTGGAGACAGCATCGTCAAAGCGGGAATCCTCGGCATACGCCGTGGCCAAGGTTGTCACAAAGTTGTTGGTTTGAAAGCCGGTCATTTGGCAGGACCGTGTCGCCAGGCGGACGGCGTATTTGCCATTCCGAAGTTTTGGATCGGGATTGGTCGCAAAAGTCCAGGCTAGGTTGTTGATAAGGTCGGCGTGATTGGTATCAAACTGCATGGCATCAAGAAAATGCCCAAAACCGGTTGGATCCGACCGCGCCGTCGCAAGAAAATTACTGACGGAAATCGTTTCTTCGTCGCCGGGGAAAAGAATTATTTCAAGAGCGTCCTTATGGCTGGGATTTTGCGGGTCAAGTTCAACGGCTTTCAGAAAGGGCGCAACAGAGTCGCTTGCCCGGCCCGTTTTCAAAAGCGACAAGCCTAAATCGTGATATGACCAGCCGTCTTGCGGATCCAGTTGGATCGCTTTTTCAAAGTGACCGGCAGCGTCTGAGAAGCGACCGTATCGAGACAATATAACCCCCAATTCCCGCTGGGAGTTGGCATAGTCAGGGTAAATGTCCACGGATTTTTGGTATTCAGACAATTCTTCATCGGGATTTATCTGCGACAGGATGGTGCCCAGGCAGTAATGGGCCATGAAATTGTTCTTCGTAACGGCAATGGCCCGTTTATAAAGTGTCACACCGTCCTTCCAATAGACGATTTCAGCGCGCGTCCTTGATATGCACACGCCCAGGATCAACAGGACAACCGATGTCATCAGGACGGTTCGCCGTCGCCATTGCTTTGTTAGATCGCCAACCGTCCACACCACCAGCAGCAATATCCCGATCATCGGAATGTAGGTGTAGCGATTGCTCATGGATTGCGCCCCCAGCGATATCAGGCCAATCACCGGCACCAGCGTTCCCAGATACCACAACCATCCGACCAACAAATATGGCCGTTGGCGACGCAAACCGATGGCGAGAACCGATACCGTCAAAATTAACGCGGCGGCACACAGCAACTGGCCGGCCGGCCAGAAATCCGGGTAGGGATACAGCACGCTGAAATCCACCGGCCAGAACATCTTTCCGAGATAACTCGCATAGCCCATGAGCGCCGTCTCCAGCCGGAAACTCAGAGGAAAGCGAAGCAGGAACTGGCCGCCCCCCTTTTGGGCGAAATAGACGACAATGCTCACCGGCACGACCAGCAGGAAGAAGGGCGCTTTTTCCAGGACCAGACTCCATTTGCCCTTCTGCCGCCAGCGTTCCAACGGCCAGTAATCCAGCAACAAGAGAAGGCAGGGGAGCGTCACCAGCATGCTCTTGCTCATCAGGCCGAAGGCGAAGAACATCAAAGACAGCCAGTAGAAGCGTGAGAGGAGAAAGGATGAAGAATTGGGAACATCTGTCCCTGACTTCTGGCTTCCGGCTTCCGGCTTCCGGGCATGGCGGGCATAAGTCCACAAGGCCAGCAACCCGAAGAAGGCGCACAAGACGTCCTTGCGTTCTGAAATCCAGGCCACCGATTCGACCCGGAGCGGATGCAGGGCGAAGAGCGCGGCCACGATCAGGCTGCGCCAAAGCGCGCCGGTCATTCGTTTCAGGACAAGAAACAGCAGGACGCCGTTGGCGGCGTGAAGGAGCACGTTGGTCAAATGGTGTCCCCAGGGGTTTGGTCCGGAGATCTTGAAATCCAGCATGTGCGAAATCCAGGTCAGCGGATACCAGTTGGAATATTCGAGGCTGAACAAGGCCCAGCGCAGGTTCCCCCAGCCAAGACCGGTGTTCATGTGGGAGTTGACCAGCAATTCCCCCCTCTCGTCAAAATTCTGGAAATCGGTATGCAAGGCAGGAGCAAAAGTCCATGCCGTGAGTCCGAAGAATAAAAGAGAAATCAAAAGGACACCGGCCGGCTTATGGAGGAATGGGGTCGCCGACTTAATGGAATGTCTTTCTGCTTTGCCTGCCCGGCGGTCGGGGGATTTTTTTTTGGAAGGGCCTTTTCTCATCTGATTGCCATGAACGGAGATTAGACAAGTGCGGGAGCAGCGTCAATTCACTGCTGGTCCGCGTCTGTGAACGTTTAATCCTCCGTGGAACGGATAAGCTTCCCAAGCGGCGCAAGTGTGTTATGCTGTTCGTGTGGTTTAGACCGTTGTTGGTTCGATGAAAGAGGCAGACAAAATATCCGCCAGCGAGATAACTGATCCCGCCGTTTATTTCAACCGGCGGAACTTCATCCGCACCGGAATCCTCGCGGCCAGCGCCGTGGCCACCGGTTTCGTTTATCGGCGGCTCAATCACCCGGCCACGGGCGAAATCAAAACGGCGAAGCTCGAAGGCGTCATTACCACGTCGGCGGTGACAAATGCCGCCAGCGGCTTTCGCGTGGACGAACAGGAAACCTCGCTTGAAAACATCACGCATTACAATAATTTCTACGAGTTCTCCACCGACAAGGAAGGCGTCGCTTCAGCGGCGTCTGGTTTTGAAACCAAAGGCTGGCGGGTGTCGGTCGAGGGATTGGTGAACAAGCCCGGGGTTTTCGACCTCGGCGATCTGTTGAAAATCAGTCCGCCGGAAGAGCGCATTTATCGGATGCGCTGTGTCGAGGGTTGGTCCATGGTGATTCCGTGGGCGGGATTTTCCCTGTCCAAACTTCTCGATGTGGTCGAACCGGCCAGCGATGCGAAATTTGTCGCCTTCGAAACCCTGCTGGATCCCAGGCGAATGCCGGGACAGCAGGGCGATGTGTTGAACTGGCCTTACGTTGAGGGACTGCGAATGGATGAGGCGATGCATCCGTTGACCCTGCTGGCCAGCGGACTGTATGGTCGTGCTTTGCCGCCGCAGGATGGCGCACCCATCCGGCTTGTCATTCCTTGGAAATACGGTTTCAAGGGGATTAAATCCATCGTCAAAATCAAATTGGTGGCGACGCAGCCGCGCACGACCTGGAGCGAGTATGCCCCGAATGAATATGGTTTTTATGCCAGCGTGAATCCGCACGTGGACCATCCGCGCTGGAGCCAGGCGACCGAGCAACGCATTGGCGAATCGGGCCGGCGTCCGACCCTGATGTTCAACGGTTACGAGGAACAGGTCGGCCATTTATACGCAGGCATGGATTTGCGGGCTAATTTCTGACGCATGAAAGACAGCGACCTTCGTTTCGCCAAGCTGCTGCTCCTGGTCAACGGGGCAGTGCCGCTGGCGTTGCTGGTGTGGGATCAGGCGCACAAGCGGCTCGGCGCGAACCCGCAAAATTTCCTCATCCTGACGACCGGCATGATGACGCTGATATTCCTGGTGTTGACGATGGCGGTGACGCCGCTCCGCAAAATCACCGGATTGAACTGGCTGATTCAATTCCGAAGGATGCTTGGGCTTTACGCCTTCTTTTACGGCTGCCTGCATTTCCTGTGTTTCTTCAGCCTGGACCGTGGATTCAGCGTTTCCGGCACCTTGTCGGAGATGGTCAAACGCAAATACCTTGTCGTCGGCGGTATCGCGCTCCTCGCCATGGTGCCGCTGGCCGTCACTTCCACCAACGCCATGATCAAACGCCTCGGCGGCAAACGCTGGCGGGTGCTGCACCGGCTGGCCTACGTGGCCGCCATCGCGGGAGTGATTCATTATTACATGCAGGTGAAGGCCGACGTGCGGAAGCCGCTGGTATTCGCGGCGGTGCTGGCCATCCTGCTCGGATACCGGCTGATCACCTACTGGCAACGCCCCAAGCCAGTGCCGACGGCAGCCACTGCGGCCAAGCAAGGATGATAATCCTCCATTCCGCAACTACGCAGATTAGGCTTTGAACAGGATGAACGGGATGTTTTTCCATCCTGTTCGTCCTTTCAAAATGACTTTCGCCCGGCGTCCAGCGCCCGGATCAATCTGGCGGCGTCCGCATGGGCGAACACCACGTCCGGATCCCGTTGCAACGCCTCGTCGTAATGCCGGGAAAAGCCCTCGCCGTCCACCGTCGGAGCCAGCAGCATTTTGGCCTGGCCCATCAGCGTCTCAACCGCGATTGCCGTCAACGGCTCATCCGCTTCCAGCATTTCATCCATCGCGACGATGATCTGCGTCACCGGGCGCAGCCACGCGAACCACGGGTCGGTCGTGGCCAGTTGCAAAAACTGATACGACGACCCGATTTTGCCAAAAACCCGTTCATAGCTGGCGCGCTCGGATTCCAGCAACGCCTTGTGCAGGTTTAGCAACGCCCCGCGCGCCGCCGACACGCGTTGCCGCGCATCCGCCCGATCCTGTCCCGACTTGACTGACATTTCATTTTTCACACCTCATTATAGCACACACCGCAAGCACCGGCGTTTGCGGGAAGATGCCAAGGGTGCCAGCCGTTAAGTGATCAAATACTACTCGATACAATTCTGAAACAGGCGTCTCCCCGCCATCTCCGCGATCAAGGCCGGGCGGCAGGCTGGTTGGTCATCGTTCCGAGCTGGGCTTTAATCTGGTCAAGGTCCAGCTTGATTTGAGCCACGTCGGCCTCCATTTCCGTCCGCCGGGTGATTTCAGCATCATCCGGCGCCGACTGTTTGATTTGTTTCAGCAATTCATCCCTCATGTCCGCGATGGCCTGTCTGGTTTCGTCATTGATCTTGTCTTCTATCCGGCTTTCCTGTGCGGTCATGGCATCCTGAATCTGGCCGGCGTAGACATTCATCATGTCCAGGGCATTGGTATGGTAGGAAAACGCCAGCGCGCTGTCCGCCTCCCGTCCGGTTTCGGCATCCTGCAATTCCGACTCGATGTTTTTCCCCACCGTCAGCAGCAAAAACAACGTGTTGGTGTGGTAGAAAAGCGCGTCCTCGTGGGACTTCTCAAAGTAGAAATTGTTTATCTTGTCCAGCATCGGCGTCAGCGATGCCAGTTGCACTTGGATCTCCGCCATTTGTTTGGCCTGGCTTTGCTGGAGCAGGACCATCTGCTGCGTAAGAATTTTGATCTCCGCGGTGTTGATTTTGGTTTGTTTGCCGCAGCCGCAGAGGAGGGCTGCGCCGGCGAGCGCGGCTAAAAAGCATGTCCTTTTCATATTCAGTTAAATTGACCGGGTTAAAAACTTTGGCAAATGAAAATTTGTGGTTTCTTGGCCCCCACTTGATTGCGCCAAACTGCCCCGTTAGGAAACACCTTGCCGGTGAATTCGTCAATCGTGATTGCACGGGTGGCTTGTCTGGCAATCAATCATACCACCAAAGCCGTGATTGGTTGGACCCTTTCTGCCGGAAATGAACCGATTGGCAAGAGCCGGAGCGTCTTGGGCCAAAAGGCGGAAAAACATGGGAAGCAGGAACGTCAAAAATAATTTTATGGACAATAAATGAAGCTTTGGCAAATCTGACCCCGGTAATCCCAATAGCGATAAAAAATATCCGCCGTCCAATGAGAAAATTTTACCCGGTCTGTGTAATCGTCATTTTGCTGGCGGGCTGCGCCAGTCACTCGTCCACGGGCCAGGCTGTCGCTTCGCTTCCGCCGCCGGATAAAATTGCCGCGAAGCCCCTTTACCGCGACCCGATCATGGACGGCGCGACCGACCCGACCATCATCTGGAGTCCCAGGGACAGGAAATGGTTCATGTTCTACACCAGCCGCCGCGCCAATGTGCCGGGGTTGACGGGCGGAGTGGAGTGGATTCATGGCACGCCCATCGGCATCGCGACCTCGGAAGACGGCGCGGCGTGGAAATATCTCCGCGATGCAAACATCATCTACAAAGACGCCGTCACCAACAAAACTTACTGGGCGCCCGCCGTGGTCGAACACAAGGGCGTCTTCCACATGTATCTCGTCTATGTTCCCGGCGTCTTCGACAACTGGAGCCACCCACGCTACATCATTCACCTCACGAGCAGGGATTTGATCAACTGGCGGTATGAATCCACGCTGCCGCTCTCGCATCCCAAGGTGATTGACGCCGGCGTGCTGCACCTGCCCGACGGCGCCTGGCGCCTGTGGTATAAGGACGAGGCCACCGGCTCCTCGTGCAATGAGGCGGACAGCACCGACCTCTATCATTGGACGGACCATGGCCGGGTTCCGGGCCTTTCCGACCGCGGCGGCGAGGCCCCGGTCGCCTTCCATTGGCAGGGCCATTACTGGCTGTTCCGCGACATCGGCAGGGGCGGCCTCGCGCTGTATCGCTCCGAAGACGCGACGGACTGGGCGCGCGTGGGCACGCTGCTCGCGGACCGGGGCACCGGCCCCGACGACACCGGCACGGGCCATCATCCGGACATCATCCTCTCCGGCGGCCGCGCCTACCTGTTTTATTTCGTGCAGCCCGGCGCCAGCGCCACGCCCGGCGGCCCGCCCGACAACAGGCGCAGCAGCATTCAGGTCGTGGAACTGAAATACGATGCCGTGAACAGTGTCCTGACCGCCGACCGCAACAGCCCGACGATGATCCGTTTGCAGCCGCCGAAAGACCTGGAAACAGAGTCCAAATTCAACTGAACCGCGGATTATGCGGATTGAGTTTGAGTCTTGGGCAAAAACCAATTCCGCATCATTCTGTCATCCTCTTTGAATGAACAAGCAGGGAACCAGGCCGCGAACGCGGGCGTCCACTCAAAAGAACCAACTGATGCCGGCCATTCCCTTGACACAGTTCAGCCCCGAATTTGGCTGGTAGATGCCGGCGGAGGAAACGTGCATGCCTCCAACCTCGAACGTGAGGGCGATGTCGTCCCGCACAAACCAGTCCACGCCGAAATTCACCTGCTCGTTAAATTCAAAAGTGCCCCCCAGGTCCGGCCGCCTTATCCCGGTGGCCGTCACGCCGGCGCCGGCGTCCACAAATGGCACCCAGCGCGTGCCGGTCGCAAAATCATAACGCAAATGGGGCGTCAGCCCAACCAGCCAGTTGCCGGCGGGATTGAATTGCACGCCGCCGAATAATTCCCCCCGGACCTCCCAATTGCCATGATACCAATGGCCGCTTCCCACCGGGCCGCCCCACGTGCGGCCATACGACAGATCGAACAGGGACAAATCTCGGTTCAGATGGCTGCCAAACAAGGCCAGGCACGCGCCACCGCCCGCCTCAAGGTCAAGGTTCTGGACGCCGGGCCGGAAACCGCCGCCGACATCCCCCGACCAGATGCCGGTCGGTTGAAGGCCAGTCAGGACAGCCTGACTGGAGGACAGATTGTTCGTTGCCGGGTTGGGCTGGGCTTCCGCCAATGATGCCGCAAAAGTGATCCCGATGGTGACTTCGATAACCCGCTTCAGACTTCGCATTCGCTGAATTTGCTGAATGAGACCGGAGTAAGCGAGTCCATTCTGTCGTCCTTCTGAATGAAACAAGGGCGGCGAAGAAATGGCCATGGCCGCAAGGCATATTGTAACCGGGCACGGCACAACGGAAAATCCTCGGAACGGAATGCCCGCTGGCCGGCCACGCAAAACAAAGTCGCCGGAACAGTTGCCCATTCCGGCCTTGATTTCAGTTTTCCGCTTTCAGAATTTCAGCCTTTGCCTTTCACGTCACCACGCGGGTGAGGGGATCGCTCCACGGGCTGTATTTGGTGGTGCCGCCCACGCCGCGCACGCGAACCATATAGGCCGTGCCGGAGGCAAGGCCGTCCAATTCAATCCGCCGCGCCCCGCCGAAATCGCCCATCTCCACCCACGTCTTGCCGCCATCCGTGCTGGTTTGCGCCTGATAGCCTTTCGCATTCAGCAACGGCGTCGCGCGCACCACCAGTTGGCCGGCAATGCCGTTGACGATGGCGGTGATGCTGGGGGTGTCCAGCGGCGAACGGGTCCGGTTGGTGCTGCACACGTCGTAACCCGATGACAGCAGCGTGTCCAAATCCTGGCGCGCGGTCAGTTGGATATACAACCCGTTTTTCACCAGCGCATCCAGCAAGGCCGCCCGCGCCGCGTTCTTCCGGCGCACCAGCGTTGCGCCGCCGTCGGCGGCATCCAAAATGGACTGGTTGAACGCCACCTGTAGTTTGCCCAGGTCCGCCGGCATGATGGGCGGATCCCCCGTCTTCGCGTTTTTGTCCAAACGGCATGTCTCATTTCAAGACAGATTGGACGCGGCGGTTGTTTTTTCTTATGAGCAAACCGGATTTCCTTGTAAGGAAAATGTTTTTTCTCATAAG
>Ga0181525_10004965_pt1 | contig 10026 bp, 8 predicted proteins | sample PEATcosm2014_Bin_48_FD_121100 | JGI IMG/M metagenome (GOLD analysis project Ga0181525, IMG submission 121100) | Peatland microbial communities from MTU Mesocosm Facility, Houghton, MI, USA - PEATcosm2014_Bin06_10_metaG | ecosystem: Environmental > Terrestrial > Soil > Wetlands > Peat | place...
ACGGGCGCCGGCGCGCGACGCCAGCGTCGCCTCGAAGAATTTCGCGGCGATTTCGACGATGTCGTAGAGCGTCTTGCGGCGTTCCTCGCGCGCTTCCGCCTCGCGCGTCATCGCCGGGACCGCAAGCCCCGCCTGCCCCGCCAGCCGCTCGACGGCTTCCGGGAAGCTCACCCCCTCGGTCAGCATCAAAAAATCGAAGATATTGCCGTTCTTGCCCGACGAGAAGTCGAACCACATCGCTTTTTGGTCATTGACGAAAAACGACGGCGTCTTTTCCTGGTTGAACGGCGACAGCCCTTTCCACTCCCGCCCGGCTTTGCGCAGTTTGACGCGTTTGCCAACGACCTCCGAGACCGGAAGGCGGGCGCGCAGTTCGTCGAGGAATTGCGGGGTAAAGCGCATGGTGATTCGCCAAGCCTAGCGCGACAACGGCGCGAAGATAGGGCGGCGCATTCCGCCAGCAAGGCAAGCGCGGATTGTCCCGGTTATCCACAGGGTTGAATTCGGATATACAGTTGTATATACAAACGTATCAAGGGACGCAGCGTCCCGCCCGTCGGATTCGGGAGATGGTGTGATGGTAGACGCTAGGGTCATTCACAACGGAACACCCGGCTATGGGCGACGACGGTCTCCCCCGCTTGCTTGCAAAAACCACGGGGTTTGAATGGGACGAAAACAAGCGGCGCTTGAACGTCCTTAATGCATGGCATCGACTTCGCCGATGCAAAGGAAGTGTTTTATGACCCTGCTGCTTACACCTTGGTCTCGCCACACACTACGCACAAGCGTCGTTACGTAACCGTGGGATCAATGAGCGGCGCATTGGTTGAAGTAATATTTACGCACCGAGACCAAGCAATTCGGATTATTTCGGCTCAAGCCGCCCGACGCGTTGAAAGACAGACTTATGGCGCAGAAAAAGAAAAGTCGGAAAGCCTCGGACGATAGGAGCGGCAAGAACGAATATATTGTCCGTCATGTCGCCTCTCTCGATGATGGCACACATATTATCGAGCATCCCGATGGCCGGCTCGAACGTCGCAAGAGTGAAACCGACTGGGCTCGGCTCGATGCGTTGACGGACAAGGAAATCGACGCGTCGATCGCCAACGATCCGGACTGGAGCGAAGATTGGAATTGGGGTGAAGCCGTCCTCGTCATCCCGCCGAAAAAGAAAGCAATCTCGATCCGCGTCGACGAGGACGTGCTCGATTATTTCAAGAACGAGGGCGCCGGCTATCAGCGGCGCATCAATGCGGTGCTGCGCTCCTTCATGCAGCAAAAGCGCAAGAAGCGGGCGTAACTGTCACTCCGGCCCCATGCCGGCGGCCTTCACCACCTGCTCCGCGACCACGCGATCCGCGGCGATCTCTTGGCCGAATTCATCCGGCGTATCGGTCGAGCCAACCAGGCTGCGGTCTTTCAACTGCTGCTGCGTGAATTGCGGATCGGCCTCGATGCCGGCGATTTCCTTCGCCAGCCGGTCGACGATCGGCCGCGGCGTGCCGGCCGGCGCGAACAAGCCATACCAGCCGCGCGACGGCGGACCGTTATAACCGGTTTGTTGCAGCGTCGGCACTAACGGGAAATTCGGCGACCGGATATTGTTCATCATCACCAGAGGCGTCATGGCGCCGGCCTTGATCTGGCCGATGACATTGCCCTCGCCGATCAAGCCGATCGGCGTCGTACCGCCGAGGATGGCGTTGACGGCCTCACCGCCGCCCTTGAACGGCACCCGCACCCAGTCGGCGCCGCGGTCGCGTTTCAGCGTCTCCATATAGAGCACCATCGGCACGCCAGGCGTGACATAGCTCAAGGTGCCGGGCTTCGACTTCGACAGCGCCACCAATTCGTCGATGTTTTTAACTTTCAGATCCGAATTCACGACCAAGACATGGATCAGATCGAAAAGTTTGGTGATCGGCTGCAAGCCGTGGACCGGATCGAACGGCATGCTCTTGATCAGAAACTGGTTGTAGATCATCGGATCGGCATTGATGATGCAGATGGTGTAGCCGTCCGGCGCGGAGTCCTGGCAGGCCCTGGCGCCGACATTTTGCATGCCGCCGGGCCGGTTCTCGACCACGATCGGCTGGCCGAGCCGGGCGCCGAGCCTGTCGCCGAGCGCGCGCATAAAAACATCGCTGATGCCGCCGGCGCTGGCGGTGGTGAGCGCGCGGATCGGACGGGTCGGATAATTTTGCGCCGAACCGGCGACGGTCGAGGCGGCAAACGCCGACAGCGCTGCCATGGATAACAAAGTTGTGCGGCGCATCGGTGTGATCTCCCCGGCTTAGGCTTTTAGGCGGCTAGGTCAGCACTTTTAGTCCACGTTCAGAGCATGATTAGGAAAAGTGGATACCGCTTTTCCGACACGATCGTGCTCAAACAGAAAATCTAATCGCCGGTGTAACCGAACAGCCGCTGCACGCGATAATAGCGCGCCGAGCGCGGCTGGGTGATGCCCCATTGATCGGAGCGGCCGGGCGCGAATTTCCAGTAGCTCGACGGGCGGGACTCATAACTATCGTCGATCTGGAGGATTTCGGCGGCGTATTCGAGCGGCACTTCGTCGGGGCCGCAGAAATAAGCGAACACGTTGTCGCCCGGCCCATGGCGGCCCGGGCCCCATTCGATCGGATAGCCGTTGTCCTTCATGCGCCCCATGCCGCGCATCACCGACTCGGTCTCCGGCATTTCGAAGGCGATGTGGTTGAGCGTTGCGAGATTGGTCTTGGCCAGCACGATCGAACAGTGATCGCTATTAGCGCAATGCAGGAACCACAGCGGCGCATTGTCGTCGATGACGCGGAAGCCTAGCGTCTTGGTGAAAAAGTCGAGACTGGCGTCGAACTCGCGCGCGTTGAGATTGACGTGAACGATCCGGCGCGGCCGGTCGGGACGGTCGTCGGTGTCGGCATGATCGGCGCAGCCGGAGACGAAGCCGAGATTGCGGCCGTCGGGGTCCTTGCAGTCAAAGCCGTACCCGCCGCCAGGAGCGCTCACCATCTCGGGCGCGGTCGTTTTGCATCCCGCCGTGGAAACCGCGCCATGCAACGCATCGACGGATGCCTTGTCCGCGACATCGAACACGATGCGCACCACCGCCGGACGCGCGCCGGCATGCAAGCCGAGCACGTGATGATAGCCGGCGGTGCCGCGAAAGTATTTCGCGTCGTTTCGCGCGCCGACTGGCAAGAGACCCCATACGCTTTCGTAAAAGCGCGAAGCCTCCTCGAGATTGGTCGCGACCAACTCGACGCTGCGCACGCCGCGCACCAGACACGGCGGGCTGTTTGGTGGCATCGCCGTCACCCTGCGAGCAGTTTCTTCACCAGCGCGCCGGCTTTGCCGAAATCCATCTGTCCGGAGAAGCGCTGCTTGAGCGCCGCCATGGTGCGGCCCATGTCCTTCATGGTCTCGGCGCCGAGCTCCTTCATCAGCGCGGCGATGGCTTCGGCGGCATCGAGGTCGGACATTTGCTTGGGCAGATAAGCCGAAATGATCTCAATCTCTTCGCGCTCCTGGGCGGCGAGTTCAGCGCGGCCGGCCTTCTCATAGATGTCGAAGGATTCTTGGCGTTGCTTGATCATCTTGCTCATGACTTCGAGGATATCGGCATCGCCAAGGGTGACGCGTTCGCTGCCGCCGGTCTCGCGCGCCAGGATCGCGGCATTGATCAGGCGCAGCGTCGAAACGCGGCGCGCTTGGCCTGCTTTCATCGCCTCTTTCAGGTCGTTCTTGATATTATCGCGCAGCACATCGACCTCGCTTGCATTCAACTTGGCATCATTTCAACCCGGCACCGGAACGCCGGATGGCCGCACCCACCATCGCCGCAACGCGACCACGGCCCATATCGCCTCGACCACACCGAACGGCCAGGCCCCTTGCATAAATCCATAAATCGATCCCAAGGCACAAGCGCCGGCGAAGGCGAGAATGAAGACGCGGCCGCGCGCCTCCAGCGCATAGCAAATCAGCATCGCCGTGACGGCAAAGAGCCCGAACGCCGTGAGCCGGTCCACGTGACTACTGCCTCTTTGACGCCGCCCAGACCCGGGGCTATGTAGGCCGCTCATGACACGCGAACAAGCTGATTCCAGCTGGTCGGAACCGGTTCCGACGGCACTGTTGGTCCTTGCCGACGGTACCGTGCTCGAAGGCACGGGCTTCGGCGCGACCGGCCATGCGGTCGGCGAGGTCTGCTTCAATACCGCGATGACCGGCTATCAGGAAATCCTCACCGACCCGTCTTATGCCGGCCAGATCATCACCTTCACCTTCCCGCATATCGGCAATGTCGGCGCCAACGAGGAAGACATCGAGACCGTCAATCTCGCGGCCACGCCCGGCGCGCGCGGCGTGGTGCTGCATTCCGCCATCACCCAGCCGTCGAATTACCGCTCGACCCGCCATCTCGATGCCTGGCTGAAGAGCCGCGGCGTCATCGGGCTTGCCGGCCTCGACACCCGCGCGCTCGCCGCCCTGATTCGCGAGCGCGGCATGCCGAACGCCGTCATCGCCCACGAGCCGTCCGGCCGTTTCGATCTCGACGCGCTCAAGCGCCAGGCGCGGGAATGGCCCGGCCTCGTCGGCATGGATCTGGTGCCGATGGTCACCACCGGCCAGCGCTTCACCTGGGACGAAACGCCGTGGGTTTGGGGCGAAGGCTACGGCCGCCAGGAGCGGACTGACTTTCACGTCGTCGCCATCGATTACGGCATCAAGCGCAATATTTTGCGCCAGCTCGCTGGCAATGCCTGCAAGGTGACGGTAGTGCCGGCGCAGACCTCCGCCGCCGATATTTTGGCGCTGCAGCCCGATGGCATTTTCCTGTCCAATGGCCCTGGCGATCCGGCCGCTACCGGCGCCTATGCCGTGCCGGTGATCCGCACGCTGATCGAGCAAAAGCCGGTATTCGGCATCTGCCTCGGCCACCAGATGCTCGGGCTCGCGGTCGGCGCCAAGACCATGAAGATGCATCAGGGCCATCACGGCGCCAACCATCCGGTGAAGGACCTCGTCACCGGCAAGGTCGAGATCACCTCGATGAATCACGGCTTTGCCGTCGACCGCAAAACGCTGCCGGACAACGCCGCGGAAACCCACGTCTCGCTGTTCGACGGCTCCAATTGCGGGCTGGCGCTAAAGGATCGGCCGGTGTTCTCGGTGCAATATCATCCGGAAGCCTCGCCCGGCCCGCGCGACAGCCATTTATTGTTCGAGCGGTTCGTCGGGATGATGCGGAAGGCCAAACGAGCGTGAACCGGCTGCACCAGACCGCACCATGATCTCGACTTGGCTCGCGTTCTGGGACGGTTCCCATTCGATCTATGTCAACGCGCGCCACAAGGACATCCACTATCGGCTGATCGCCGCGCAAATCGCGCGGCTCGTCCCTTCGCCGTCGGCGCGCGTGCTCGATTATGGTTGCGGCGAGGCGTTGCACGCCGACATCGTCGCTGAGGCCGCCGGCGAACTGCTGCTGTGCGAGGGTGCCGTCGCAGTGCGCGACGGCGTCGCCGCCCGCTTTGCCGGGAACGCCAAGATCCGCGCAGTCGCGCCGGCGGAGGTTGCGCGGCTGCCGGCACATTCGCTCGATCTCATCGTGCTGCATTCGGTGGCGCAATATCTGACGCCGGACGAGACCGGCGCGTTGTTCGCATTGTTCCATGGGCTGTTGACCCGCGACGGCGCGCTGGTGGTGAGCGACGTGATCCCGCAAGCGATCCCGGCGATCACCGATGCGCTATCGTTGTTGCGGTTCGGCGCTAAAAACGGATTTCTGATCGCTGCCGTTGTCGGCCTCATTCGCACCCGGCTGTCCGATTATTGGCAATTGCGCCGGCGCTTCGGGCTGACCCGCTACGACGAAGCAGTCATGATCGAAAAACTCGCCGCAGCCGGCTTCACGGCCCACCGCGGCGCCGAAAACATCGGTCACAATCAGGCGCGCCTGGCGTTTGTGGCGCAGCCGCGCTGAGGCAGTAGGTTCGATCCGATGAACGGCTACCTGACGGCTACTGCCTGTCGATGGCGCGGACTAATGTAGCGAACGTCAATAAGAACGAGTGCACACAAGGGAGGATCGAATGTCGCGTTCCGCGAGCCGTAACTTTGGTCGATGGCTGATCTGGGTTACCCGCACCGCTCTTGGTTCGAGTTTGGCATTAGCGGGGATATTTTTTATCGGTCCGGCCAGTGCCACGGTCCAGCCCTTTCCCGCCGCGTTCAAGACCGAAACCCTCGCCACCAACGGCACCTCGCTTTACGTGCGTGTCGGCGGCAAGGGGCCCGCGGTCATCCTCCTGCATGGCTACGGCGAAACCGGCGACATGTGGGCGCCGCTCGCCGCGGTGCTGGTCAAGGATCACACCGTGATCGTTCCGGATCTGCGCGGGATGGAACTCTCGGCGCGGCCGCCCGGCGGTTACGACAAAAAGACCCAAGGGGAGGATATCGCCGGACTACTCGACGCACTCAAAATCGGCAAAGCCGATCTGGTTACCCACGATATCGGCAACATGGTCGGCTACGCCTTCGCCGCCGAACATCCCGACCGGGTGACAAAATTCGTCATCATCGATGCGCCGCTGCCCGGCATCGGTCCCTGGGACGATATCGTCAAAAGCCACGCGCTCTGGCATTTTTCGTTTTATGGCCCCGACGCCGAGCGCCTGGTGAAAGGACGCGAGCGCATCTATCTCGATCGGTTCTGGAATGAATTCTCGGCCGATCCGAAAAATTTCGATGAAGCTTCGCGCGAACACTTTGCCGCACTCTATGCGCGTCCCGGCGCCATGCATGCCGGCTTCGAGCAGTTCAAGGCCTTCGATCAGGACGCTATCGACAACAAAGCCTTCCTCGCCAAAGGCCTCCTGACCATGCCCATCCTCGCCATCGGCGGCGAAAAGTCCTTCGGCCCGACGATGGCGACCGTGATGCGCGCCGCCGCGACCAATGTGACCGAGGCCATCGTTCCCAATTCAGGTCATTGGGTGATGGAGGAAAATCCGACGGCGACCATCAAGCTCATTACCGGCTTTCTCGCCAAGTAGGGGTGAACGAACCTGTGGCCCTTTCGGGTGCGCTAGAGCGGCGTAAACCCCGCATTTGCCGCACCGGCGAATCTGGTCTAAACACCGCTCGCGCGGGGCCGAGACCCCGACGCCGGCCCAAGGACGCGCGGCATGCGCGCCCTTTTTTTGTGCCTATATGCGGAAGCTATGCCCAAACGGACCGACATCTCCTCGATCCTGATCATTGGCGCGGGCCCGATCGTGATCGGTCAGGCCTGCGAGTTCGACTATTCGGGCACCCAGGCCTGCAAGGCGCTTAAAGAGGAGGGCTACCGGGTCGTCCTGGTCAATTCCAATCCCGCCACCATCATGACCGATCCGGATTTGGCGGATGCGACCTATATCGAGCCGATCACCCCGGAAATCGTCGCAAAAATCATCGCCAAAGAGCGCCACGTGCTGCCCGGCGGTTTCGGACTGCTGCCGACCATGGGCGGACAGACAGCGCTCAATACCGCGCTGTCGCTGCGCAAAATGGGCGTGCTCGAGAAATACGACGTCACCATGATCGGCGCCACCGCCGATGCCATCGACAAGGCCGAGGATCGCAAGCTGTTCCGCGAGGCGATGACCAAGATCGGGCTGTCGACGCCGCGCTCGCACCAGATCAAGACGCTGATCCAGGCACTCGAAGCGCTCGAGGATATCGGGCTTCCCGCCATCATCCGCCCGTCGTTCACGCTGGGCGGTACCGGCGGCGGCATCGCCTACAACAAAGCGGAGTTCATCGAAATCGTCGAGCGCGGCATCGACGCCTCGCCGACCTCCGAAGTGCTGATCGAGGAGTCGGTGCTCGGCTGGAAAGAATACGAGATGGAGGTGGTGCGCGATAAAAACGACAATTGCATCATCGTCTGCTCGATCGAGAATATCGATCCGATGGGCGTGCATACCGGCGACTCGATCACGGTGGCGCCGGCGCTCACGCTCACCGACAAGGAATACCAGATCATGCGCGACGCGTCGATCGCGGTGCTGCGCGAGATCGGGGTCGAGACCGGCGGCTCCAACGTGCAATTTGCCGTCAATCCGGCGGACGGTCGCATGATCGTCATCGAGATGAATCCGCGGGTGTCGCGCTCGTCGGCTCTGGCGTCGAAGGCGACCGGCTTTCCGATCGCCAAGGTCGCGGCCAAACTCGCGGTCGGCTATACGCTTGACGAGATCGCCAACGATATTACCGGCGGCGCCACCCCCGCTGCCTTCGAGCCGACGATCGATTACATCGTCACCAAAATCCCGCGCTTTGCCTTCGAGAAATTTCCCGGCGCCGAGCCGGTGCTGACCACGTCGATGAAGTCGGTCGGCGAGGCGATGGCGATCGGCCGCACCTTTGCCGAAAGTTTTCAAAAAGCGCTGCGCTCGCTCGAAACCGGCCTTAGCGGCCTTGATGAGATCGCGATCGAGGGTCTCGGTCAGGGCGACGACAAGAACGCCATCCGCGCCGCTCTCGGCACGCCGTCGCCCGACGGCGTGCTCAAAGTCGCCCAGGCGATGCGGCTCGGTATGAGCGACGCCGATATCCACACCGCCTGCCGGATCGATCCGTGGTTTTTGGCGCAAATCCGCGGCATCGTCGCCCTGGAAGCTGAAATTCGCGCCAAGGGCCTGCCGGCGCATGCGGGCGCGCTGCGGCGGCTGAAAGCGATGGGCTTTTCCGACGCCCGGCTTGGCCGGCTCACCGGGCTTGCGACCGAGGAGGTTTCGCAGCGCCGCCACGCGCTCGGCGTGCGTCCGGTGTACAAGCGCATCGATACCTGCGCCGCCGAATTCGCTTCGCCGACCGCTTACATGTATTCGACCTATGAGGCGCCGTTTGCCGGCCGCACCGTCGACGAGGCGGCGCCGACCGGGAAGAAAAAAGTCGTCATTCTCGGCGGCGGCCCCAACCGGATCGGCCAGGGCATCGAGTTCGATTATTGCTGCTGTCACGCCGCCTTCGCGCTCAAGGAGGTCGGCTACGAAACCATCATGATCAATTGCAATCCGGAGACGGTGTCGACAGATTACGACACGTCGGACCGGCTGTATTTCGAGCCGCTCACCGCCGAAGATGTCCTTGAGATCCTCGATGCCGAACGCAGCAGCGGCGTGTTGCACGGCGTCATCGTGCAATTCGGCGGCCAGACGCCGCTCAAGCTCGCCGCCGCGCTGGAACAGGCGAAGGTGCCGATCCTGGGCACCTCGCCGGATGCCATCGACCTTGCCGAGGATCGCGACCGTTTCAAGCAGCTGCTCGAACAGCTCAAGCTGCGGCAGCCCAAAAGCGGCATCGCCACCAGTCCGGAGAAGGCCCGCGCCATCGCCGAGGGGATCGGCTATCCGATCGTCATCCGGCCGTCCTATGTGCTTGGCGGGCGCGCCATGGAAATCGTGCACGACTCCCCGCAGCTTGACCGCTATGTCGTGCGGCTTGCCTCCGATCTCGATCGGCCGTCGGAACTCGCGGTCTCGGAGAAGCGGCCGCTGTTGATCGACCGCTATCTCACCGACGCCGTCGAGGTCGACGTGGATTGTCTTGCCGACGGCAAGGACACTTACATTGCCGGCATCATGGAGCATATCGAGGAAGCCGGGATTCATTCCGGCGACTCCGCCTGCTCGCTGCCGCCGCACAACCTTTCCGCCGGAGTGATCGCCGAACTCGACCGTCAAACTCGCGCCCTGGCGCTGGCGCTCAAGGTCGGCGGCCTGATGAACGCGCAATACGCCATCAAGGACGGCGACATCTACGTGCTCGAAGTCAACCCGCGGGCGTCGCGCACGGTGCCGTTCGTCGCCAAGGTCATCGGCATTCCGGCCGCGAAGATCGCCGCGCGCATCATGGCCGGCGAATCCTTGGCGAGCTTTAAGCTAAAACCGCAGCGTTTCGAGCCCGGCGCCGCCCACCATGTCGGGGTCAAGGAAGCGGTATTCCCGTTCGCGCGCTTCGGCCCCG
>Ga0181525_10004966_pt1 | contig 10024 bp, 10 predicted proteins | sample PEATcosm2014_Bin_48_FD_121100 | JGI IMG/M metagenome (GOLD analysis project Ga0181525, IMG submission 121100) | Peatland microbial communities from MTU Mesocosm Facility, Houghton, MI, USA - PEATcosm2014_Bin06_10_metaG | ecosystem: Environmental > Terrestrial > Soil > Wetlands > Peat | place...
GCTCGGAGCGCAATGCGTCACGATAGGCTTTAGAGATCGGAGATTCGCGCGCGAGCAGGAACGATGTCCCGATCGCCGCGGCTGTCGCTCCCAATGCCAGAACGGCGGCGACGCCGCGCCCGTCGCCAATCCCTCCGGCGGCGAACACCGGCAACTTCGTCGCGTCGACGATCTGCGGCACGAGCGCAAGCGTTCCCACGAGCGACTCGTTTACGGGCGCCAGGAATGTACCGCGGTGCGCCCCTGCCTCCGAGCCCTGCGCAAAGATGCCGTCGACGCCCGCGTTTGCGAGCGCGCGTGCCTCAGGCACCGTCGTTGCAGTTCCCATTGTGAATATTCCGGCTCGTCGAAATCGCTGCATAATCTCGGGTTCGGGAATCCCGAAGGTGAACGTAAACACCGTGGGCTTCGCGTTAAGGACGGCCTCGATTTGCGCGGCGTACTGCTCGGGAGGAGCGGCGGGCTGCGCCGGATGCGGTATGCCGAGCTCTTCCCGATAGCTCCGTAATCGCTCGTGCGCATGCAGCGTTTTCGAGATGTCAGGTTCGTACGGTTGGCGCTCGACGAAGAGGTTGACCCCGAGTGGACGGTCCGTTGCGCGACGCAGCTCTTGGATCTGCGCGTCGATCTGTTGCGGCGTCAAATACGCGCAAGGAAGAATGCCAAATGCGCCGGCGTTGCTGACGGCTGCGATGAGCGCAACATCCGCCGCACCGCCCATTGGCGCCAAGACGATCGGAAGATCGAGGAAAGCTAATGCCATCTCGTCAGAGTATCGCAGCAGAGCGCTGCCGTCTGCGACGCACGTCGACGGCATGCGCAAACACAAGAATTCGGCGTCATACCGAATTCTTGTGTTTGCGCAAAATTGGTGGAGCTGCCGGGGAACCGCCCCCCGGGTCCGGAAAGCCGGACACGTGCTTTCTCCAGGCTCAGTCTCGAGTTTGTCTTGAGCGAATGGGCTTGTCGAGACCGCAATTCCATCCACCGCAGGCCCGGTTGTTTTCGGACGGATCTCGAGCCAACCTCACCGTCCTAGCCGCAGCTCATGTCGGCTCGGGAGTTGATTGCGGCGACCTCTCCCTAACCGTCGCTAGCTTAGATTAAGCAGCGAGTGCGTATTGATTGTCCGCGTGTATAGCGGGTGCGATCGTTTTAAGAGAGCTCGCAGCTCTGCCTGCTGACACGTACCGCGGATCAGTCCGTCGAAGCTGATCAGCCCCGCGATGCGCTTGCGCATTGTAGCACAACCCACCCTAGGTTGGGGTGGTTGCTTCCAGCTCGCTGCGCAGCAGGGAAAGCAGGCTATCATCCGTCCGGTCAATCGAGATCGGCGTGACGCTCGCATAACCCTCACGGACCGCCTCTAAATCCGTCCCAAGCTCGGCGCTGCGCATATCGTAGCGGCCGCTGATGCGGAACATCGCGCCGTGCGCTCCGTCTTCTTCACGCATCAGCCGCTCTTCGTAGCGTTTGCGGCCCTGGCGCGTGACGCGAATCCCGCGCAATCCGCCGTCGGGAAAGTTCGGCACGTTCAGATTCAAGATCGACGTTTGCGGAAGACGCGCGCGCCATTCGCGTACGAGACGCAGCGTCAAATCGCTTGCGCTTTGCCAATTGAAGGGCAGCTCTCGATCGCCCCATTGGATCGCAAGCGAAACGGCGATTGAGGGAATGCCGATGATCGCACCCTCGATTGCAGCCGCAACCGTTCCCGAGTAATTGATGTCGTCGCCGAGATTCGCGCCGCAATTGATCCCGCTGACGAGCAGATCGGGGAATTCCTCGAACACCTCGTATGCGCCGAGAATCACGCAATCCGCCGGCGTTCCCGAACACGAATACGTCCGAACGCTCCGCCCTTTCACGGGCACGATCTCAACGGGTTCGCGAAACGTCACACGATGCGAGATCGCGCTGCGATCGCCGTCGGGCGCAACAACGGTAACGTCGCCGAGCTCGCGCAGAGCTTCGGCGACGTTGATGATTCCGGGGCTTTCGACGCCGTCATCGTTGGTGACAAGGATCCGCATTGCTCGCTAGTCGCGCGCCGGTACCACAACCGCGGAAAGAACCCACGACACGATCCACAGGATGATCGAGCCCCAAAGCGCCGCCCACCAGCCGTGCACGGACAATCCGATCCCTAAGTGTCCGACGACCCAAAACAGCGCGGCATTGATCACGAACGTGAACAACCCCAGCGTCAGAATCTCAATCGGCAGCGTGAGGATGATCAAGATCGGTTTGACGATCGCATTTGCGATGCCGAGAATGATCGCGGCGATGAACGCGCCCAAGATGCTTGAGACGTGCACGCCCGGGACGAAATATGCCACGAGGAAGAGCGCGGCCATGTTGATGATGACACGGAGTAGTAGGTACATGAGCCCCCTTTACCCAGGTGCGACGTTCGATTGACACTTCGCCGTCTCAGGACTGTCGCTGGCGAAGACCGACCCAAGCGCACCCGGCGAAATCGTCACGTCCTTGCCTTTGTGCAACGCGTTGTATGCGCCTATCACAAGGCCCAGTCCCGGGACCGGAACCGCTCCGACATAACCTGGAAGCTGCCCGTTGTACCCCTGCGCGGCGAGTGCATTCGGACGCCGGTCACGCACGATGTGCAGCTCTTCGCCGTCCGGAAACTTGAAATACAACGGCTCGAGTCCGAGCGCGCCACCGTGTCCGCGGCCGGCGGCGATCGCTAACGTCACGACGCCGTATCCCGGCGTACCGGACGGAATCACGATTCTCCCCTGAAACGTCACGGCGCCAATCGACTTGAACTGGAAAAAATCGCCGGCCTTTGTTGTACGTGATTCAACCGGTTTTGACGTCTCGATAATGACTTGCGTGCATGGCGGTAAAGCAGGAAGCATGCATGGAAATTTTTACGAAGCGCCGAGCGCAGCCTTCACCGCTGACGCAAGCGCAGGCGACATACCCTTTACCGCCGCGATTTCATCAACGCTCGCGCGTTTGATCGCAGCGATCGAACCGAACGCGGTGAGAAGTCTTTTCCGGCGTACGGGTCCGACGCCCGCGAGCGCGTCCAGTTGCGAGGCGGTCATTGCCTTTGCGCGCCGGCTGCGATGAAATTCGACGGCGAAGCGGTGCGCCTCGTCGCGAACGCGCATCACGAGATGCAGCGCCGGCGAATTCGGCGGCAATACGATCGGTTCGGATTGATGCGGCACGTAGAGCCACTCGTTTTCTTTCGCAAGTCCCGCAACCGGAATACCCCACATATCCATCTCGTGCAGCACCTCGACGACCGCGCTCAGCTGCCCCTTTCCGCCGTCGATCAGCAGCAAGTCGGGCTTGTGGTGAAAGCGCTCGCGCTTCACCTTTGATCCCTCCACTGCTTCGACCGCCTTCTCGATGGATTGCGTGTGATGGGTAGCGCCGCGATCGGCTTGCTGACGCAGATAGCGTAAGCGCCGGCGCAGCGTCTCCTGCATCATCGCGAAATCGTTCGGCCCTTGGTCGTACTGAATCTTGAACTTGCGGTAATCGCTCTTCTTCGCCCGCCCTTCGACGAAAACGACCATTGAGGCGACCGAATTCGTGCCTTGAATGTTCGAGATATCATAGCACTCGATGCGGTGCGGCGGCCCGGGCAGATCGAGCGCGGCAGCCAGATCGGTCAACGCGCGCGCCGACGCCGTTTCCTGAACCTCTTGGTGCGCGAGGAACGCCTTGAGATTTTGCTCTGCGTTTTTCTCGACGAGCCGCATGTACTCGGCGCGCGGTCCTCGCTGCGCGTGCAGAACCCGTACGCGTTGTCCCTTGAGCGACGAGAGCCAGGCTTCGATCGTCTCGCGATCCGAGGGCAGCGCATCGACGAGGACTTCTTTTGGAATCGCGGCGGAAAGGGCCGAGCGCGCGCGTGCACGCGCCTTCTCGGGGACGGGTACTTGCTGATCGCGGGCCTGCCGCACCGCGAGTGGGCTCATCGCTTCCGGCGCCGGGGCGCCCGCCGAGCGCGCGGTGTAGAACTGCTCGAGAAATTCGCGCACGATATCGTCGTCGTGATGGTCGGCAACGCCGTCGAGAATGAAGTGTTCTTGCCCAATCAGCTTGCCGGCGCGGACCATGAAGACTTGCATGCAGGCTTGCCCCTGCGCTCGCGCGAGTCCGACGAGGTCCATGTCGATGCGCGAGCGCCAGACAACCTTTTGGCCTTCCGTAACGCGCCGCACCGCGATGATGCGATCGCGCAAGTGCGCCGCCGCCTCATAGTTGTAGTTCTCGGCCGAGGACTGCATCTCGGTTTGCAACCGTCCCAACAGCGCATCTTGCCGGCCCTCGAGAAAAAGCACGACCTCTTCGATCAGCGCGTCGTACTCGGCTTCGCTTTGATAGCCAACGCACGGCGCCAGACAGCGCTTGATGTGATATTGCAGACACGGGCGCTTGCGGCGGCCGTCGATCGGTTCGGGACAGGTGCGTAGCGGGAACACGATGCGAATGAGGTCGATGAGCTCGCGCAATCCGTGCGCGTTCGTGTACGGCCCGTAATAGCGGGCGCCGTCGTCGCGCACCATGCGCGTGAAGACAACACGCGGAAACGCTTCGTTCGTGACTTTCAGATACGGATAACGCTTGTCATCGCGCAAGCGCACGTTGAACGGCGGTTGATGCCGCTTGATCAGATTCGCCTCGAGGATCAGCGCTTCGATCTCGTTGCTGGTGACGATCGTGCGCACGTCGCGCACGCGCTCGACCATTGCTGTCGTACGCAGCGGATGTGCGGCGCTGTCCTGAAAGTACGAACGCACGCGATTGCGCAGCGACACGGCCTTTCCGATGTACAGAATGCGCGCGTCGTCCCCAATCATCATATAAACGCCGGGGGCGTCGGGGATCTGGCCGAGCGTTTGCTCGAGCTGCGAAGGCGGGGCTAGAGACACACTCCTACAAACCCGGCTTGGCTGCAAATCGTCGACGCAGCACGATCAGCGCCAGCACCGCCACTACGGCAAGGACGACGAGGAGGTGCGACGAGCGCTGCAGCGCCGGAAGAATCGTGTCGAGGTGCCGGCCGAATGCAAAACCGAGATACGCGAGCCCGAAACAAAAGATAGCCGAACCGAGCGTATGGTACAGCAGAAAGTGGCGCTTCGGCATCCGCGACAAACCCGCCGGGAGCGCCGCAATGCCGCGAATGAACGGGATAAACCGGCAGATGAAGACCGTACGCGAACCGTACTTTTCGTAAAACACGTGTGCGCGCGCCAACTCGTGCTCGGCCCGTCGCCCGAAGCGATGCGCGGCCGGTGCGCCTCCAAAATAGCCGATTGCGTAAAGAATGAGGCCGCCGGCGATCTCGCCGAGCGTTGCGATCAAGCCGACGAGCACCCAGCTCGAGAGTTGTCCTGCGCCGGCAGCCGCGCCCGCACCAACGATCACAAACTCGGCGCCGATCGGGACTGCGACGTTCCCGAGGACCATGACGATGAAGAGACCGGCATAGCCGTACGCGTGAACGAGCCCGAGGAATAAGCTTTGGTAATGCTCCATCCGTTAGCGGCTTGCGGCGAGGCGCGCCAGCACGTCGGCGGCAACGCCGCCCTGCTCTGCGCGGATCGCTCGATACAAGTCGATCGGCTCGATGTTCCCTTCGCCGACACGCGCTTCTGCGTTACGCACGACGCTGCGCACGCGGGGCGTAATCAGGATCCCTTCCCACACGCGGTCTTCGCCCGTGCCAAGCGCACGCTTGAGCTCGGTGTAGACATCGCCCGCCGCGATCTTTTCATCGCGTAGGGCAGCTTCAACCGCAGCGTCTTGCTCTTCGATCAATGCGAAGAGCATATGTTCGACGCCGACATAATAATGGTTGTGATTTCGGCACTCTTGCTCTGCAAGACGAAGCACGCGCAGCGCCGCTGGACTAAAACGTTGGAACATCGTAAATGGTCGGGGCGGCAGGATTTGAACCTGTGGCCTCTGCGTCCCGAACGCAGCGCTCTACCAAGCTGAGCTACGCCCCGACGCGAGCCCGAAGCTCCCCATGCGCCGGGCTCCTGGCCAATGCCTTGCGGGGAGTGGCATCAGGGTGTATAACTGGCCTGTTCTGAAAATGAAGTACATCATCGTCGGCTGCGGCCGAGTGGGGTCGATGCTGGCGAAGCTACTGGTCGAGGAGGGTCACGAGGTGACCGTAGTCGACGAGAATCCGGCCGCGTTTAAGCGGCTGGGCAGCCGCTTTACGGGCCAAGTCGAGCTGGGCACGGGTATCGACGCCGAAGTCATCCGGCGCGCCGGCGGCGAGACGGCCGACGGGTTCGCATCCACGACCAACGGCGACAACCGCAACGTCATGGCGGCCCTGATCGCGCAGCGCCTCTTCAACATAAAGAAGGTGGTCGCGCGCATCTACGATCCGCCGCGCGGCAAGATGTACCGCGAGCTCGGCATCGAGACGGTCTGCCCGACGACGGTCGGCGCGCAGTTGATCCGCGACATGCTCGTCGCGCCTGCGCAGGCGCCGGTCTCATTCGATTTCGGCAAGCTCAGCTCGCTCCGGTGCGCGGTCACCGATGCGGTTGCCAACCGCCGCGTCAGCGAGATCGAGCGGGAGGGCGCGATTCGCGTCGCCGCGATCCGGTCGAGCGGCGCCGTCCGCGTTGCGTCGCCGAACGATGTGCTGCGACGCGGCGACGAGGTGAACGTCATCGTTGCACCCGAGGCGCTTGCACAGTTTACGAAGCTCTTCGCGGATACGAGCGTCATCGTACCGGAAAAGGCCTCCGCGTAATGTTCATTCTGATCGTCGGTGGCGGAAAAGTCGGCACGTATCTCGCACGCGACCTGCTGGCCGAGAATCACGAAGTCGTCGTCATCGAAAAGGACGCGCGCAAAGCCCAGTTCATGACGAACCTGCTCGAGCAGGACGTCGCCATCGTCGGTGACGGCTGCGATCCGGTCGTGCTCTCTCAGGCCGGCGTTTCGCGTGCCGACGTCGTCGTTGCGGACACCGGCGACGATGAAGACAACCTCGTCGTCAGCTTGATCGCGCAAAAGAATTCGAAAGCACGCTGCATTGCCCGCGTCAACAACCCGCGCAACAAAGCGATTTTCGATTCGATCGGTAAAGACGGAAATCCGATCTCGGTCATCTCATCGACCGAGCTGATCCTTCGCATGGTCGAAGACGAAGTGAACATCTCCGAGTGCCGGCCGGTCTTGCGCTTGCGTAACGGCGACGTGCAACTCGTCAAGATGTCGGTCGAGGCCGGAACTGCTGCCGACGGCAAGCGGATTGCCGATCTCGGCTTTCCGCGTAGCGCGATCGTCGTCGCAGTCGAAAGCCGCGACGGCGAAGTCACGATCCCAACGGGCGATACGCGCCTGGCGGCCGGGGACGACGTCCTCATGATGATCAAGAGCTCGGTCCGCGACCAAGTGCGCGACGTGCTCCGAGCTACCAGCGCCGCTGTCTAGGAAGCGCCGCCCATGATTACGAGGGGCGGTTTTCTTTCGGGCAGTGCCGCAACGTTTGTTGCGGCTGGTGAAAGCGTGCCGTCCAGCGTGACGACGGCCTATCAACCCGGCTTGGGCTACGCGAGCGTCATCGTCATGGAAAAACTCGGGCGTCTCGCCAAGCAGTTTCCGACGACGCAACTCTCCTTCCACGAGCTTTCCAACGGCGATGCGATCCGCGACGGAATCATCTCGAATACCGTGCAGTTCGGCGCGGTTGGGATCGCGCCGTTTCTGATCGGTTGGGATCGCGGCGTTCCGTGGAAGATCGTGTCCGACTGCAACAATTACGACTTTTGGCTCGTCGTCATGGATCCGAACATCAAGTCGATCAAGGATCTGCGGCCCGGAGACAAAATCGCCTCGCCATCTCCGGACGCTATCAACACGATGGTGCTGCGCGCCGCCCTTGAGCGCGCCGGTCTGCCGAACAATTATCTCGACGTCGGCGTCGTCGCGATGCCCCATCCTCTTGCGGAGCAAGCGTTGCTCAATCGGCAGATCGCCGGACACATTGCGACGCCGCCTTTCGCGCAGGACGAGGTGAAGCGCGGAGGACACGTCATCTTGCGCACGGCCGACGGATTCCCGGGCGGAATTACCTCGACCGTCATCGTGGCGACGACGCCGTTCGCGCAACAATATCCGAGTTTCGTAGGCGCGTACTTCAAAGAGTACGTTTCCGCGGTAAAACTCATTCAGACGCGTCCCGACGACGTCGCGCAGATGTACGTCGAAGCGACCGCCGGCAAGGCGAATCTCGACGACGTTCGAGGGTTGCTTCACGACCTTTCAAGCTCGCTCTTCACGATCGCACCGCATGGCGTCATGCAGGTCGCAGCGTTTCTCGCGAAGATCGGCCTGATCAAGAAGGTGCCGGCATCGTTCGCCGAGATCTCGCTCGGCTTCGTCAGCGATGCGGGCTAGATCAAGCCTCGACGTAAGGCGGTAACTGCGGCTTGGGTGCGATCGGTCGCGCTCAACTTCTCGAGAATGTCGCGGATGTGACCCTTGACGGTTCCAAGTCCGAGATAGAGGCGTTGACCGATCTCCGTATTGCCGACGCCGTCGGCGACGAGACGCAAAACCTCAAGCTCGCGCGGCGTGAGCGGGTTATCGGTTGGAGGCGGCGCCGGCGACGGCGAGCCGAAGTGGCGCAGCACGGAGTGCGCGATCTGCGGATCGAAATACGCGCCGCCGTCCGCGACGACGCGCACGGCCGTTAGCAGGTTCGACGGATCGGAGCCCTTCACGACGTATGCGTCGGCACCGGCAGCAAGTGCTGCGAGAATTTCCTGATCGAGATCGTGCATCGTAAGGATCACGATCCGAATGCCCCGCAGCTGTGCGCGCAGGCGCCGCGTGAGCTCGATGCCGTCGATACCGGGCAATCCGATGTCGAGAACTGCGACGCCGGGCGTCGTGCGCACGATCTCGTTGAAGCCCGAATTCCCGTCGGCAGCCTCAGCGACGACCTCGAAATCGCTCTCGCCCTCGAGCGCCGTTTTGATTCCGGCACGCGTCAGCGCGTGGTCTTCGACGATGGCAATGCGAATCACGTGGCTACCGGCATCGACGCGGCAACCCGAGGCAGCTCCAGCGTGAAGATGCTGCCTTGGGGAACGTTCGGCTCGTAATGCACTTTGCCGCCATGCGCCTCAGCGATGCGCCGAACGATGTAGAGCCCAAGTCCGGTACCACCGCCGCGCGTGTGTTCTCCCGCGAAGCGCATGAAGAGGCTGTCGCGGACTTCTTCGGGGACGCCGAATCCCTCGTCGACGACGCTGACGCTCACCTCGCGACCCTCCGTCCGCATGCGAATCGCAATATTGCCGCCGTCTTTTGACCAGTTCACCGCGTTCGCAAACAAGTTCACGAGCGCGCGTCGCAATTCGCCGGAGTCGCCGCTCACTTGCGCATCGACGGTTTCGACGTCGATGCGGAGCTGCTTCGTTTCGGCGAGCGGTTGCAGCTGCGCGACAACGTCGCGCACCAAACGATCCAGCTCGAACGGCCGATGCTCGGCGGTCCGCTCGCCGGATTCGTATTGTGCAACCAACAGGAGCGTTTCCGCGAGCCGCTGCAACTCGTCGTTCGCGGAGATGCTCCGGTCGAGAATTTCGCGATACTTCTCGGGCATCGTGCCGTAGGCACCCGCGCGCGCTTGCCGTAGCGTGAGCCCGGCTGCCGCAAGCGGCGTGCGCAGATCGTGCGAGAGCGCGTAAACGATGTCGCGAATGACCTCACTGCGTTGCGCGAGTTCGTCATTCTTTCTGGCCAGCTCGTCGAAGAGCCGCGATTGCCCAAGCGCGATGACGGCGGCTTCCGCAAACGCGCGCAGACTGAGCAGATCTTCATCCGTCGATGCGCGATCGAGCGAGACCAAGAGCGTCCCAAAGCGCGTTGCGCCGTCGATCAACGGAACGACGGCCGCAGACTCGGATCCGAGCGCATCCAGCACGAGACGTCCCATTGCATCATCACGTGAGAGCAGCGATGTCTCGCGCGACTCCAGCGCCCGCGCCAAGACGGA
>Ga0181525_10004967_pt1 | contig 10023 bp, 5 predicted proteins | sample PEATcosm2014_Bin_48_FD_121100 | JGI IMG/M metagenome (GOLD analysis project Ga0181525, IMG submission 121100) | Peatland microbial communities from MTU Mesocosm Facility, Houghton, MI, USA - PEATcosm2014_Bin06_10_metaG | ecosystem: Environmental > Terrestrial > Soil > Wetlands > Peat | place...
CCCGCGGCGCGACCGGGCCGTCCCAGTGCTCACGAACGGCGGCCACCATCGAGGTGATTCCGGATTCGAGGTCGGTCATGTCGCTGCGGCCGTCGATACGCGGCAGTGCCCCGAGAAACTGGAGCTTGCCGCTGGTGAGTCCGCGTCCGGGGAGTTCAGGGACGTTCTTGGCCGCGCGGATGTCGATCACCGACTCCAGTGGGTCGCCAAGGCGGAGCTCCAGCTTGGTGCCGATCTGGTCGCGCACCGCGCTGTGCATTTCCGACCATCGGTTGGTGCAGACGATCAGGTGCACCCCGTAGTTGAGCATCCGCGGCAGCACGGTCCGGAGCCCGGCCTCAAGCATCTCGAAGTCGGTCTTGAACGTGATCCAGCCGTCGATGACAAGGAACACGTCACCGTGGACGTCGTCCCTGAACTTCCCGGCCGCGCGAAGCTGCCGGTAAGCGGCCATGGTGGCGATGCCGTGCTCGGCGAACCGCCGCTCGCGCTGGGTGACCAGCGAGGTAATCTCGGCGATCATTCGGTTGACCAGATCGGTCTCCAGGCGGGTGGCGATGTCGCCGACGTGGGGCAGTCCGGCCAGCGCGGCTAGGGTGCCGCCGCCCAGGTCCAGGCAGTAGAAATGCGCCTGGTCGGGGGTGTGGGTGAGGGCGATGCTGGCGATCAGCGTCCGCAGCAGGGTGCTCTTGCCTCCCTGTGCCCGGCCGACGATCCCGACGTGACCGCCCACGCCGGACAGGTCGGCCATCAGGAGGTCGCGGACCTGCTCGAACGGCCGGTCAACCACCCCGACGGGGACGAAAAGGCCGCCGCGCCCGGCCCAGTCCACCGGGGCCAGCCCCGTGCCGGGAACCGGCTCAAGGGCGGGCAGGACCTCGTCGAGGGTGGGCGAGCTGTGCAGCGGCGGCAGCCAGACCTGGTAGGCCGCAGGGCCCTTGTCGGCGAGCCGTCCGATCATCACCTGGAGCAGCGAGCCGTTCGGATTGTCGCTGTCCGCTTCCGGGGCCGGCTCGATCCGCTCGCTGCTGTCAGCCGGGAGATCGGTCGGCTCGTCCGAAACCCGGGGAGCCAGGTAGTCGGCCGCGTAGGGGACCACCAGCTTCCTGACCGCCTCGATGCGCTGGCGCTTGCTCGTTGCGCCCCGGTAAGGGCCGGACACATAGGCGGCCTTGAACCTGATCAGGGTAGACACGTCCGTCCGCAGGTAACCCGATCCGGGGCGCGGGGGGAGCTCGTAGGCGTCGGGTACGCCGATGACGGCTCGCGACTCCATCGAGGAGAAGGTACGCAGCCCGATCCGGTAGGACAGATGGGATTCGAGCTGATGGATGCGGCCGTCGTCGAGCCGCTGTGAGGCGAGCAGCAGGTGCACGCCAAGCGACCGGCCTAGCCGCCCGATCATGACGAACAGGTCGATGAACTCTCGGTGTGCGGACAGCAGCTCGCTGAACTCGTCCACGATGACGAACAGGGTGGGCAGCGGGTCAAGCGGCGCGCCCTGAGCCCGGGCCTTCTCATACTCAAGGGCCGAGCTGTAGTTGCCGGCCCGGCGCAGCAGTTCCTGGCGGCGGACCAGCTCCCCCTGCAAGGACTCCTGCATCCTGGCCACGAGCTGCACCTCGTCGGCCAGGTTGGTAATGAGCGCCGACGTGTGCGGAAGCCGGTCAAGACCGATGAAGGTCGCGCCGCCCTTGAAGTCGACGAGCACGAAGTTGAGCGTCTCCGAGGAGTGGGTGATCGCCAGCGACAGCACCAGGGTGCGCAGGAGTTCGCTCTTGCCCGACCCGGTGGCGCCGATCAGCACGCCGTGCGGCCCGTTCCCGCCCAGGGCGGATTCCTTGATGTCCAGTTCGACGGTGCCGCCGTCCTCGTCAATGCCGATCGGCACCCGGAGCCGGTCGGCAGCCGGCCTGGCCGACCACACCAGGCGCGGGTCGAAGCTGGCGACGTCGTCGATCCCCAGCAGCTTGGCCACGTCGAAGTCGGTGGCAAGCGGCTCGGATATCTCAGTGTGGGCGCCCAGCCGGAACGGGGAGACGATCCGCGCGCACGCCCTGGCGTGCGGCACGCTCAGCATGTCGCCGCGGCCTAGCCGTGTGCGGATCTCCTTGCCTGACCGGTTGGCCTGGACCATCTCCAGCCCGTCTTCGGTGAAGTCCAGCCGGAGCACCCGCTTGGAGTGCCGCCAGGGCACGGTTCCTGCCACGTCGATCAGCACCGCGTTGCGGTATCCCGCGCTGGTGAAACGTGTCTCGTCGCCGATGTCCCCGCCGTCTAGGACGACGACCACGTAAGGCTCGTCCCGGTTGGGCGCGGAGCCGGGCTCGTGCCGGGGCCGTTCGCCGAACTCCGGGCCGAGCATGTCGACGATCTCGGCCATCGTGGGCCGCAGCGCACGGACTGGCCCGGCCGCATCCGACTGGATGACATGCTGAGAGTGCGGCAGCCACTTCACCCACTCCCAGTCCGCGCTCGTCCCCGCGTCGCAGCACACCGCGACGCGGGCGTCGTCAGGAGAGTGGAAGACGAACAGCTGGGTGATCAGCGCCCGCGCGGCGGCCCGCGCGGCATCGGTCTGGCCGCGCAGGGTAATGTACGCGAAGCCGCGCAGGAAGATGGCTACCGGCTGGTCGGGCACGGTGGCGTGGGCGTTGATGAACCGGCGCAGCGCCCTCGCGCATAGCGGCTCCAGATCTTCCACCGGTTTTGTCTGGACCGGGTTGATCTTGACCGCGAAGAGCTGCGGACCGGTGCCGATCCTGACCTCCGCGAAGTCGTGGTGCGCCGGGCGCCGTTCCCACAGTCGGCTGCTCATGGCCACCGACCACAGGGCCTCCGGGTCCGGGTGGATCCAGGCCAGGGCCTTGCGCTGCTGGCCGATCTGCTGCCGGACCTTCTTGCGGGTCTGCGTCAGGTAGCGCAGGTAGTCGCGACGCTCACCCTTGGTGCGCCGCTTGCGCTGGCTGGTCGTCCGGCCCATCTGACCGACCATCATTGACATGGTAGTGACCATCATCAGGCCGCCGGCCAGCCAGGTCGTAGGGCCACTGGTCTTGCCCGGCGTGACGAACAGCAAGATCATCATGCTGGATCCCAGCGCCATAGGCAGGAACGTGAGAAGCAGCCCCAGGTTGCCTGTCGGCTCTTCCGGCATCACCGGGGGCTCCTGAAGCGACAGCTCTCCGCTGGGCATTTCCGGCGGCTGGCGCCGTACCGGGCGCCGGAACACAAACGTGCTCATCAGCCGGTTCCTCTCTCTGCTGGCCGCGCCCACGCGGCCAGGCGGGCGGGGCGCCGTCGCGTGGGCCGCGACATCATCAATACGCGCCAGAGCCGCGCAGCGCGTCATTTGCGCGACGGTGAAGCCCGGCCCGCCCGCCGCACGTATGACGACCATGAGTGAAAACTCGCCAGAGCCGGCTCTGAATGGTCACGGCGCCCCGGCCGCAGGCGGCCTGGCGCGGGGTGACGGCCGCGTGGCGGCCGGAGTCCAGGCCGTCGCGAGAGGGGCCGCCGGCCAGGGGGAAGCCGAGAGCGGACCGGAGCGTCCGCCGACCATGATCGACGACCTGTGCCGCCTGACCGTCTGCGGGCCTAGCCGCAGCGTGGAGCTGGCGGTGCCGGTGCACGTGCCGCTCATCGACCTGCTGCCGGCCCTCGTCGGCCACCTCGGTGACGGGCTGGCCGACGCTGGCCTGGAGCACGGCGGGTGGGTGCTGCAGCGGCTCGGCGACCTGCCGCTGCGCGAAGATCAGAGCGTCGCCGTCCTCGGCCTGCACGACGGCGACGTCGTGCACCTGCGCCCGCGGGCAGACCAGCTCCCGCCACTTGACTTCGACGATCTCATTGACGGCGTGGCAACAGGCATATCAGGCCGGGCTGACCGCTGGCGGCCGGAGATGTCCCGCTGCCTGCTGACCGGACTGCTTGCGGTACCGCTGGCGGCCGGGCTCATTGTGCTGGCGGGCCACCCGGGCCTGCTGTCGGACCTGATCGCGGCGGTGCTGGCGGTGGTTCTCCTCGTGCTCACCGGGGCGGCCTCCCGCGCCCTGGACGACCTGCCCGCCTCGGGCGTGCTCGGCGCGGCGGCGATCTGCTACGCAAGCCTGGGCGCGGCGGAGCTGCCGATGCTGCGCGGCGGCCACGTACTTGCCACCACGGCGACGGTGCGGCCCGCGCTGCTGGCCGCGGCGGCCGCGATGACCGGTGCCGCGGTCGCGGTCGCCCTGCTGCGCGGCGGACGGAACCCGGCCCTGATCGCGGCGGTACTGGCCGGCTGCCTGGCATCGGCCGGCGGCGTGCTGGCCTCCGTGACCAGGATGGACGTGACGGCGGTGGCCGGCGTCCTGGTGGCGCTGATCATGTCGCTTGGCAACTGGGTTCCGGTCCTGGCGTTCCGGCTGGCTGGGATGCGGCTGGACCCGACGCCGGGTTCGCCCGACGAACTGCAGGCCGACCTCGACCCCGTACCTAGCAAGTTCGTGCTTGAGCGCACCCGCTGGGCGGACCGGTACATGACCGCCTTGTATACCGGGCTGGCGGTGGTCGTCGTCGGCTGCCTGACCGTGCTCGGCCTCAGCACCGGATGGGCGGCCCGGGTAGTGGCGATCGACGTCATCATCCTGATGCTGCTGCACGCCCGGGTGCTCGTGGCCGCCAGGCACCGGCTGGCGGTGGTCGTCCCGGCGATCGCGGGCGCCGCGGTACTGGCCTGTGCCGCCGGGCTGCGGGCGGACGTCAGCGTCTGGCCATCGCTGCTAGCGGGCCTTGTGGTGGTGGCTGGGCTACTGCTGCTTGGCGAGCGCTCGCTGCCGGGCCACAGACTGCTGCCGCACTGGGGGCGGGCCGGCGACATCCTGCACACGCTGACCGCGGCGGCGCTCATCCCCGAGGTGCTCTGGCTGCTCAACCTCTACGGGTTCGCCCGGGCGGTACGCGGATGAACGCCACCCTGATGACGAACGCGGCGGGCAGCGTGGGCGAGGAGGCAACGGCATGAAGTCCCGGCGGGATCAGGTCCAGGCGCACGCCTACGTGGTGAGCCGGCTGACGGCCGCGCTCGTCCGCGCGGAGCCAGACGCGCCGGAGAGCCCACTGCGGCGCACCGGCCTCGGCTCCTTCGGGGGCCTGATGATCGGGACGCTGCTGGTCGCGGCCTTCCTGGTCTGGGGGTTGATCTCACCGGCGGGTAAGGCCGCCGTGCTGACCCAGGGTGAGCTGATCATGGTCAACGGGACCGGCGCCAGGTACATCTACGCCGACGGTGTGCTGCGCCCCGTGCTCAACTGGTCCTCCGCATTGCTGCTAACGGGCGGCACCACCCCGATGACGGCAGTCTCCCCTGCCTCGCTGGCGGGCATCCCGCAGGGTGCGCCGCTTGGCATCGTCGGCGCGCCCGACTCGCTGCCGGCCGCCAGTGCACTGAACACCGGCTCATGGCTGGCCTGCAGCCAGGTCAGCGGCGGCCGTCCGATCGTCTCACTGAGCGTGGGCGCTGGTTCGAAGGTGGCCCAGATGCCGGCCGGCCAGGCGGCCGTCGCGGGCGTGTCTGGGACGCCGTACCTGCTGTGGAACGGGCGGCGGCTGCGCATTGACGCGCCGTGGATCCTGAACGCGCTCGGCCTTAACCGTGCGCCGGTCATTGCGGCCACCCAGGCATGGCTGAACGCCGTCCCGGCCGGCCCCGACCTGCAGCCGCTCAGTGTGCCCGGCGCCGGCACCGTCGGTCCGGTCCTTGGCGGCCTGCGAACCAGGGTTGGCCAGATCCTCCTTGTCCGCAACGTCGGCAGTCCGGGCGAGCTGTACGTGGTCACGGAGAGCGGCATCGCCCCGGTGACCGCGACCCAGGCGGCGGTACTGCTCACCAGCCTCGATGCCGAGGCCGCCTACGCGGGCGCCGCGGCGGCGCCGGTTCCGGTCAGCCCGGCGGCCATCGCGCACACTCCGGCGGTCGGGGTCGGCCTGGCCGACGGAGCAGGTGTGCCGTCCGCCCCGCCGGCCGACTATGCGCCAGGCGGCAATGTGGTCCCTTGCATGGACTACGCCGGTGCGGGCACGTCCGCGCCCCGCCTGGTCTTCACCGCGCCGCCCCCGGGCACGCCGCCCGTTCTTGGCGCGCCAGGCGTGACCGCTACCCCGCAGTCCGCCAACCTCATCAGCGTGGCCCCGGACGGCGGCGCGCTTGTCCGCCCGCAGGCCGCACCCGGCGTGGGTGGCACCTCGCTGTTCCTGGTGACGGACGCCGGGGTCAAGTTCCCCGTGCCGCTGGCCGCCGTGCCGGCCCTCGGCTACAGCGCGGGCCAGGCAGCGCCAATGCCCGCCGCGCTGCTCGGCCTGCTTCCAACTGGCGCGGCGCTCGACCTGGCGCCGCTGAGGGGGTGATCGGTTACCGGACACGGCGGCCGGCGCAACGGCCGCAACCTCAGAAATGCCCATGACAGAAGGAGCACCTATGCCGACCACAGGCAACGTCACCCAGAACGAGATCAACGTCACGCTGCAAGCGCAGCAGGCTTTCGAGCAGGCGGTCACCGCGCTGAACTCGATCGTCTCGCAAGTCTTCGACTCGCAGTCGCAGCTCACAAGCAGCGGCATGGTTACCACGGCCGGCCAGCGGTTCGGCGGCGCGGTGGTGCAGTGGACGGAGGACTTCGATGACCTGCGCTCCACCCTGAACTGGATGGCACAGCAGCTTGGCGACACCGCGCAGGCCCTCCAGGCGAGCAACCAGCAGTCCTACGAGATGGCGGCCTCGCTGCCCGCCTTCGGGTCCTTCTAGCCGATCCGGCGGGCTTACCGCAGCCCAGGCTGGTCCCACGGGAAAGGAAAAACATGTCGATCAGCGACAACGAGATCTACGTCAACTACGGCACTGTCAGCAACATCGGGCAGGCGCTTGCCGATGCCGACCAGGCGATCCAGCGGGTTCTCACCGAGCTCCAGGACGTCATCAACCCGCTGCGGGCGAGCTGGTCGGGCGCCTCGGAGACTGAGTACACCGCGGTCCAGAACCGGTGGAATAACGACGTCGCCTCCATGAACAACCTGCTTGCCCAGTACGGCAACACCCTCGATGAGATGACCACCAACTACGGGACGACGGACAACAACCTCGCCCTCCAGTGGTCGTCCATCACCTGATCGGACCGTCCGCGGGCGGCGGCCCGGCCCGGGCCGCCGCCCGCGGACCTGAACATCCGCGCTAGCGGTTAATAAACCAGTGGAGACACGATGGCATCAGACACCGGGGTTACCCAGATCGACACCACCTATCTAACCAACCTCCAGAACCAGCTCCGTGATCTGCAAACCCAGGTAGAACAGCAGCTCACCGGAGTGGGCACGGCAGGAGTCACCTCGACCACCACGTCGTTCATAGAGCCGATCACTTCCACGCTCCATGTCGCCGCAGGCACTGCGTCCTTCGACGCCGGCGCGGCGCTCAACACGGCGCTGAGCGCCATGGGCGGCAGCGTGCACGACCAGCTCACCTGGCTGGACACGGTGCTGAGGGACATGATCGGCGAGATCACCACCACGGTGTCTTCGTTCAACGGCACAGAAAGCCTCAACAACGAGACCGTGGACCAGCTCATCAGCGATTTCCAGAACACCATTGGCGCCATCAACACACCGGCCTCGTCAAATAATACGGGGACGGGGAACACGGGGACGGGGAACACAGGGACGGGAAACACAGGCAATACGCCGGCCTGAGATTCGGCAGTGCTGACGGCCGGGGCTCCTGGCGCGATGGGCAGGGATAATGCCGCATTACCGCTATCACGACGACCTCAACAATTGGGATGGCTCGGGAACCGGTCCGAATATCGGGACCGATGACAACCCGAGCGAGACTCCGACCAACGGGTACAACAACTCGTCGCCGCAGTCCACTCCCCTCAATGTTCCGGGGACCGACGACTACACGGGCTGGAACTGGGAGCAGATACTCAACGGGGTTCTCGGGCTTACCCTGCCCTCGCGACAGGATGTCGCCAATCTCCGCTGGACGGTTACCGACAGCAACATGAACGAGGACACGTCGCTGTTCAAGATATTCGGCGCGGCCTGGGACCAACTCGCGGCCAGCGACAGAAAAGACTTCCTGGTCTATTTGAACCCTGGCTTGCAAGCCGTGAATGGTCCATGGGACGAGTATTACAATATCCCGGCCAATCGGCTGGCGGACATGCTCACCGGGCCTGGTGGCAACTGGTCAGGCATTGCGGTCGACCCAAAGGACTTCAACTCCGCCGCGGTGGCGCTGCTGGGGGTGGAGGTTTTCTACATGAACGCCGCGGCAATGTTTGACGATATAGCCACCGGACTCAGTAGTGAGGCATCCCAGTACCAAGGCGCCGCGGGTGAAACCTTCTACCAGTTGATGAGCAATCTCAACAGCGTCGCTCAGTCGATCCGTTCCCAGATAATACCGAACATTGACGCCAGCTACGGCGAGAGAATGCTGAAGTCCGGCATGGATACCTATAATTTCGTGGTGGGTCTGTATAATGCGCTGTCCGGCTGGGCCAGCAACAACCTCGATTTCTCCCCGCTCGGTGCGATATACCAGGCCTTGATAAACGGCAATGTCGTGCAGGGTGATGGCAGCGGAAGCTACAGCGTTCCGCAGAGCCTCAGTGCGCTCACCGGCTCAAGCTTCGGGAACCTGCTCAGCGACGCAGGCTGGCTCAGCGTGGAGACCGCGGCCAAGCAGCTCTGGCTGAACACTCTTAACTCGGGCTTGGACCAGGTTGCCGTGCCCTTGGTCATCAACCTCTCCGATTCGTACCTGAACACAGCCGCCATAACCCGGCCGCTCAACCCGCCCGCGATAAGCCAGATCGGCGCTTCTAACGTCAACGATAACTTCGGCGCCGATTTCAACTCGCTGGCCAACTCGATGGACAACGGCTTCAGTGATCTGGGTACTGGGCTCGGCAATATTGGTGACGGGCTCGGCGCCGGGTTCAACGGGATCGGTAACGGCCTGGGTGATCTGAGTACTGGGCTGGGCAATATTGGTGACGGGCTTGGTGCTGGGTTTAACGGGATCGGCGATGGCCTGGGTGATCTGAGTACCGGGCTGGGCAATATTGGTGACGGGCTTGGTGCGGGGTTCAACGGGGTCGGCGATGGCCTGGGTGATCTGAGTACCGGGCTGGGCAATATTGGTGACGGGCTTGGTGCAGGGTTCAACGGGGTCGGCAATGGTCTCGGGGATCTGAGTACCGGGCTGGGCAATATTGGTGACGGGCTTGGTGCCGGGTTCAACGGGGTCGGGAACGGCCTGGGTGATCTGAGTACTGGGCTGGGCAATGTGACTGGCGGACTCAATTCGACCGGTGGGCTCGGTGATCTGGGTGCTGGGCTGGGCAATGTGGCGGGTGGGCTCAATTCGGCGGGTGGGCTCGGCGCTTCCACCCTGCTGACGGATTCCCTGGGCAATCCCGGGGCCACCACCAGCGGACTCCAGTCCGCCCTCGGCGACAACACCACGACCGGGCAGGCACTGTCGGCCAACGTCCCCGGCGCCACCTCCATCGAGCAGGCCCTGGCCAGCAACGGTCAGGTGCAAAGCGCCCTCCAGCAAGCGCTGGCCAGCGGCCAGGTGCCGAGCACCGGACCGCTCCAGAGCGCCCTGCAATCCGCGTTGGCCGACAGCGGCAACGCCACGACCGCGCTGAACCAGGCACTAGCGGGCGGCGGGACGCCGGCCTCGATCCAGCAGGCCATCGCCGACAACAAGGCCGCCCAGACCGAGCTGCAACAGGCCCTGGCCAGCGGCCAGGTGCCGAGCACCGGGCCGCTGCACAACGAGCTGCAGAGCGCGCTGGCCGATACCCGCAGCGTGGGCACTGCCCTGAACCAGGCCCTCACCAGCACTGGCACCCCGGTCGAGGTGGGCAACCTGCTCGGCAGCGCGGGCTCGGGCGGAGGCGGGCTGGGCTCCCTTGCGCAACTGTTCGGCGGGGGCCAGGGCCTGACGGCCAACCTGGGCGGCCAGCAAGCGCTCAC
>Ga0181525_10004968_pt1 | contig 10023 bp, 11 predicted proteins | sample PEATcosm2014_Bin_48_FD_121100 | JGI IMG/M metagenome (GOLD analysis project Ga0181525, IMG submission 121100) | Peatland microbial communities from MTU Mesocosm Facility, Houghton, MI, USA - PEATcosm2014_Bin06_10_metaG | ecosystem: Environmental > Terrestrial > Soil > Wetlands > Peat | place...
GCGGCCGTCGACGCCGCGCGTTTCCATAAGCCGCAACAGCTCGCCGTCGCCGCAGCCGACGTCAAGCACGCGCGCGCCGCGCTCCACCATGGCGGCGACCACGAGCAGGTCGACGCGCGAGCCGCCCGGCCCGCGCGCGGCCTCCGCCATGGTGAGATCGTATTTAAGACGGTTGAGCATCGTCACCTTCCGGTCAGGCCGCGCGCCTTGGCGGCGCCTTCCAAAAAGCCGCGCACGATGGCGAACAATTCCGGCTCTTCGAGCAGGAACGCGTCATGGCCTTTGTCGGTCGTGATCTCAGCGAACGAGACGCGCGCCCCGGCCGCGTTGAGCGCATGAACGATGGCGCGGGATTCCGGGGTCGGGAACAGCCAGTCGCTGGTAAACGAGATGACGCAAAACCGTGTCGGCGCGCCGCGAAATCCGTTCGCCACCACGCCGTCATAGTCGCCGGCGAGGTCGAAATAGTCCATCGCCCGGGTGAGATAGAGATAGGAATTGGCGTCAAACCGCTCGACAAAGGTGATGCCCTGGTGCCGCAAATAGGATTCGACCTGAAAGTCGGCATCGAACGAGAAGGTCGGATTATCGCGGTCCTGAAAGCGGCGGCCGAATTTGCGGTGCAGCGCGGCGTCGGACAGATAGGTAATGTGCGCGCCCATGCGCGCCACCGCCAGGCCGCGGCGCGGGTTGGTGCCTTCGGCAAAATATCGGCCGCCGCGCCACTCCGGGTCGGCCATGACGGCTTGGCGGCCGACCTCGTGAAAGGCGATATTTTGCGCCGAATGGCGCGTCGCCGCGGCAATCGGCAGCGACGCGAACACACGGTGCGGATAGCTCGCCGCCCATTGCAGCGCCTGCATGCCGCCCATCGAACCGCCCAGCACCGCGAACAACGACTCGATGCCGAGATGATCCAGCAGCATGGCCTGCGCGCGCACCATGTCGCGCACGGTAATGACCGGGAAGTCGAGGCCCCAGGGCATGCCCGTCGCCGGATTGGTCGAGGCCGGTCCGGAAGAGCCCATGCAACCGCCGACGACATTAGGACAGATGACGAAATAGCGCTCGGTATCGATCGGCCGGCCGGGCCCGACCATGGTTTCCCACCAGCCCGGTTTGCCGGTCACCGGGTGGGTGTTCAGCACGTGCTGGTCGCCGGTGAGCGCGTGGCAGACCAGAACGGCGTTGCTGCGCTCGGCATTGAGCGAGCCATAAGTCTGATAGGCGATCTGGAGCGGGCAAAAATCGACGCCGGCGTCGAGCCGCAGCGGCTGGTTCGCCGCAAAACGCACGACCGGCGAATGCGGATCGTCCGCCTCACGCGTGCGGTCGGCGAGATCGAGCGTGGCGCTGGCCTCGGCCATCAGAGCTTCCTAAGGTGGCGCGCTTCCCGGCGTGCCGGTGCCGCCGATCGGGCGGTCAAAGCGGCGTAAATAGGCCCCTTCGGCCCGGAGTCAACGTTTTCTTTGATTTCGGCCTTAACGGCCCCTATCAATCCGGGCCGCATTGCCGGGACGTGCCATGCCGAAACCGCCGCGAAACAAGGACACCTCGCTCGCCGATCTGCGGCTCGAAATCGATCGCATCGACGAAGCGATGCACCGGCTTCTGATCGAACGTGGCGAGATCATTGACCGCCTCGTCGCGGTGAAGAAGACCGGCCAATCCGGCTCGGCGTTCCGGCCGGCGCGCGAAGCCGACATGATGCGGCGGCTGGTTAAGCGCCATCGCGGCAGCCTGCCGCTGGAAACCGCCGAGACCATCTGGCGCGTCATCATTTCGACCTTCACCTATGTGCAGGCGCCGTTCGCCGTGCACGCCGACCTGTCCGCCGGCGACGCGCTGATGCGCGATTCGGCGCGTTTTCATTTCGGCTTCACCGCGCCGTTCGAACCGCACCTGGGCGCGTCGAGCGTCGTCGAGGCGGTATCACGCTCAAAAGGCGACCTCGGCCTGATCCCGGCATTCGCGATCGCCGGCGCCGGTCCGTGGTGGGTGGCACTCGAATTCGACACCGCACCGAAAATCGTCGCCCGGCTGCCGTTCGTCGAGCGTCCCCATCATCCGGCGGCGATGCCGGTGTTCGTGGTCTCCCGCGTTCCGGCCGACGCCTTGGTGACCGAGACCGAGGTCTGGAGCCTGCGGGTATCCGGCTGGAACGCCGCATCGGTCAACGCGGTGGCGGCGCTGGCCGACGTTATCGCGGTCCCCGATAGTGCCTTCGATGGCGCCGCCTTGCTGGTTTCGGTCGAGCGCGGCGGCATGGAGGCGGTCTCGCAGGCACTGCGCAAGATCGGCGCCTCGATACGCTCCGTGGCCCTCGTCGGCAGTCACGCGACCCGCTATACGATGCCGGCATAAACATGCCCCCTCCCCTTTCTGGGGGAGGAAGAAAGTTTGGAGTACGAAGCGAATGAATGCCATGCGTCCCCTGCCGCGGCCCGGCATACTCGACATCGAGGCCTATGTGCCCGGCGAAAGCAGCGCGCCCGGCGCGGTCAAGGTGTTCAAGCTGTCGTCCAACGAGACGCCGCTGGGTCCGAGCCCGCGCGCGATCGCGGCTTATAAAGCTTGCGCCGATCATCTGGAAGACTATCCCGACGGCGCCGCCGTCAAGCTGCGCGAAGCCATCGGACGCGCATTTGGTCTCGATCCGGACCGCCTAGTTTGCGGCGCCGGCTCCGACGATCTGCTGCATCTATTGGCGCATGCCTACCTCACCGATGGCGACGAGGCGATCCACACCGCGCATGGATTCCTGATCTATCCGATCGTCACGCTGGGCAACGGCGCGATACCGGTGTCGGTGCCGGAGACGAACCTGACCGCCAATGTCGACGCCATCCTCGCGGCGGTCACCGCCAAGACGAAAATCGTGTTTCTCGCCAATCCGAATAACCCGACCGGGACCTGTCTGCCGTTCGATGAAGTCAAACGACTACACCGCGGATTGCCGCCGCACATCCTCCTGGTGCTCGACGCTGCCTATGCCGAATACGTCCGGCGCAACGACTACGAAGCCGGCATCGAACTGGTGGCCACCGCCGAAAACGTGGTGATGTGCCGGACGTTTTCAAAAATCCACGGCCTCGCGGCGTTGCGGCTCGGGTGGATGTTCGGGCCCGCCCACATCGTCGATGCCATCAACCGCATCCGCGGTCCCTTCAATGTCACCGCCGCGGCGCTCGCCGCCGGCATCGCCGCGATCGGGGATATCGAGCACCAGGAGCGCTCGCGCGAACACAACACGCGCTGGCTTGACTGGCTGACGGCTGAGATTACCAAACTCGGTCTGCAAGTGACGCCGAGCGTCGGCAATTTCCTGCTGATCCATTTTCCGCAGGCGCGCGGCCGCACCGCCAAGGACGCCAACGCGTTCCTGGTGGCGCGCGGTCTGATCCTTCGTCAGACCACCGCCTATCATTTGCCGCATGCGCTGCGACTGACCATCGGCACCGAGGAAGCCAACCGCCTCGTCGTCGCGGCGCTGAAGGATTTCTTGGCAACGCCGGCATGACGCCGTGACCGAGCCCTCCGCCCCTTTCAACCGGCTGGCGCTGATCGGCATGGGCCTCATCGGCTCCTCGATCGCGCGGGCGGCACGGGCGCAAGGCGCGGTGCGCGAGATCGTCGGCAGCGCGCGGTCGGCGGCGACCCGCCGCCGCGTCGCCGAACTCGGCCTCGCCGACCAAGTGGTCGACAGCAACGCCGCCGCGGTCGCCGGCGCCGATCTCGTTATCGTCTGCGCCCCGGTCGGCGTCTGCGGCGGGATCGCCGCGGAGATCGGGCCCCATCTTATGCCGGGCGCTGTGATATCCGATGTCGGTTCGGTGAAGGGCGCCATCGTGCGCGACATGGGCCCGTATCTGCCGGAAGGCGTCCATTTTGTCCCGGCCCACCCGGTTGCCGGAACCGAGAATTCGGGCCCCGATGCCGGTTTTGCCGAACTGTTTGTCGGCCGCTGGTGTATTCTCACGCCGCCCGAAAGGACCGATCCCGTGGCGGTCGCGCGGCTTGCCGGGTTTTGGCGCGCGCTTGGCGCCAACGTAGAATCCATGCCGGCCGCGCATCATGATCTGGTGCTGGCGATTACCAGCCACCTGCCGCACCTGATCGCCTATACCATCGTCGGCACCGCCGACGAGCTTGCCGAAGTGACGCGCTCCGAGGTGCTCAAATTCTCCGCCGGCGGCTTTCGCGATTTCACCCGTATCGCCGCCTCCGATCCGACGATGTGGCGGGACGTGTTTCTCGCCAACAAAGACGCGGTGCTGGAAATGCTCGGCACCTTCAACGAAGACCTCGCGCAATTGACGCGTGCCGTCCGCCGCGGCGACGGCGAGGCCTTGTTCGATCATTTCACACGAACGCGCGCCATCCGCCGCGGCATTGTCGAACTGGGGCAGGATTCGCCGGCGCCGGACTTCGGCCGCAGGCCATCCGGCCTGCCAGCCGAGCCGCTGCCGCGGCCCTACGCCGCGTCGGATGACGGCTAAGCCGGATTTCAGCCGCGCGCTTTCACTGTCAGCGCTTCATCCACCGCGCCGCGCAGCACCGCGAGCGTGAACGGCTTGGCAATCACGTCGTGGATGAGCGCATCGAGGCCGTGAGCGCGCTCGCGCTGATCGGCGTAGCCGGTCATCAGGAGAATGGTGAGGTCGGGAAAATCGCGCGCCGCGGCGAGCGACAGCGCGATGCCGTCCATGATCGGCATGCGGATGTCGGTCAACAGCAGGTCGAAGCGTCCGGCTTCGCGCTGCAGCACGTCGAGCGCTTCGCTGCCGTCGCAGGCGGTCCGCACCTCGTGGCCGGCGGTCGCGAGCGCCCGCGCGCACAGGGCGGAAAGCGCCAGTTCGTCTTCGGCGATCAGGATGCGTGCCATGGCGTCAATGTGATCCCGAAAGGATGTCGTAGCGGGTGACGAAGCGTACCAGCACGTCGTGAGCATCCGGCGGCGGCGAGGCCAGCCGTGTGCGGAAGGCGAGGGCTTCGCCGGACGCCAACAATGGCCGCGGCGCGACCGCGGTCCAGGAATAAATTTCTTGTCGCGCGGCGTTGCGGACCGAGAAACGCAGCCGTGGCACGTCGGCCAGCTTGCGGGCGGTATTGACGATACTGCCTTCCACTACGAGGATCGGCACGCCTTCGTGCTGTTCGGTGGCGGTGGCGAGATCGTCGAAATCGAGGCCGCGCAGATTAACCGGCAGACCGATAAAGGCATAGAACGACGCGGTCTGCGGCAAGGCGCGCACGAAATCGCTCCGCCAGCCGATGACAATCGCATCGACAATGATCAACGCCAAAATGCCGGACTGCAGGCGCGACAGCGGCCAAGCCCAGCGCTTGCGTTTCGACGGGCGCTGGAACCGCCGCGCCGCTGTGGTCTCGGCATCCTCGAACGGCTCGGCCGACGTATCATCGTCTGGGCCGCCGCCGATCGGCAATCGGTCCGGATCGAGATCGGCGGGCACGATAGGCGGGGAGTCCACCTCCAGGGAATCGTTCGGCTCGGCATCGGAATCCGCACCCGCGATCGCCTCGGACGGCGAGCGATCGGCCGGTGCGTCGAAGGTCATCTCAGCCGCTGCCTGCGCGGCTTGGTCGCTCGCCTCGGCGTCAAACTGCCCTGCCAGAGGTTCTCGCTCCGGCTCCCCGGCTACGGCTTCCGCCACGGCCTCGACGGCGCGGCGCACCGGCGCCAGCGCATCGGCCGCCGCCATCAGCTTGTCGGCGTGCGACAGTTCGGCATGCCAGACCGTACGGCAGCGGACACAGCGCACCTGACGACCGTTCGGGCGCAGGCTCGCCACCTCGACATCGTAGGATGTAGCGCAGTTTGGGCAGACAATCAGCATTGGCGAATCAGGGTCGCGGACCTTGCGGCCGAACCTAGCAAACAATCCGTTAACGGATTGGAAACCATGCCGGCCATCGCCTGAAGATATGGCCCGAAGACTATGTCCCGAAGAGATGGCCCGATGCGACTTTCCCGGCCGCCACGGTGGTAAGTTCACCGCCAGGGCGAATCAGCCGGCCGGCCCGGTTCCGGCGCGGCCGGGGGTTTTTCGGAGGACCGCGTGATCCGATTCGAGAATGTCGGCTTGCGCTACGGGCTCGGCCCGGAAATCCTGCGCGACCTCAGTTTTCGCATCGAAGCGAAGTCGTTCCAGTTCCTCACCGGGCCGTCCGGCGCCGGCAAGACCTCGTTGTTGCGGATGCTGTTTTTGTCGCTCAAGCCAACCCGCGGCCTGATCTCGATGTTCGACCGCGACACCGCGACCCTGAGCAAGGACGGCCGCGCCGCGTTGCGCCGCCGCATCGGCATCGTATTCCAGGATTTCCGTCTGCTGGACCATATGACCACTTACGAGAATGTGGCACTGCCGCTGCGCGTTCTTGGCATGGACGAGGCCGGCTACCGTGCCGAGGTCGTCGAGTTGCTGCAATGGGTCGGACTTGGCGAGCGAACGGGAGCCTTGCCGCCCGTGCTTTCGGGCGGCGAAAAACAGCGAGCCGCTATCGCGCGTGCCGTCATTGCGCGCCCGCAGCTCCTCCTCGCCGACGAGCCGACCGGCAATGTCGATCCCAATCTCGGCCAGCGTTTGTTGCGATTGTTTATCGAGCTCAACAAATCCGGGACTTCCGTCGTCATCGCCACTCACGATATCGCCCTGATGGACGAGTACGATGCGCCCCGGCTGGTCCTGCACGAGGGGCGCTTGCATGTCTACGATTGAACCGATCGAAACCATGGCGGAACCATGGGATGATCGCAGCCCTGCGGCGTCGCGCGGGCCGGTGCAACGGGCCGCCACCCCAATCGTCCAGAGCGGTTCGATCGCCGGACGCTCGCTGACCGCGGTCGTCGCCATCATGACCTTTCTTGCCGCGCTGACGACCGGAGCGGTGTTGATGATCGTCGGCGCCGCCGGCAACTGGCAAGCCGACGTCGGCCGCGAAGTCACGATACAAGTGCGGCCGGTTTCCGGCCGCGACATCGAAGCAGACGTGCGCGCCGCGACCGCCGCCGCGCAAGTCACCGCCGGCATTGCCGAAGTGCGGGCCTACACCAAGGCCGAATCCGAAGCATTGGTCGAGCCGTGGCTCGGCTCCGGTCTGACGCTCGGCGACCTGCCGATTCCCCGCATGATCGTCGCCAAACTGGCGTCGGCGGTGGCGCCGGATTTCGCCGGCCTGCGCCGGACGTTGGCCGCGAAAGTCCCCAGCGCCAGCCTCGACGATCATCGTGGCTGGATCGATCGCATGCGCGCCATGGCGGAGGCGGCAGTCGCCGCCGGCGTCGGCATCCTCCTCTTGGTGATCGCCGTGACCGTGCTGTCGGTGACCTTCGCGACGCGCGGCGCCATGGCGACCAACCGCCCGATCATCGAAGTGCTGCATTACGTGGGCGCCACCGACGGCTTCGTCGCCAACCAATTCCAGCGCCATTTCCTGCTGCTGGGTTTCAAAGGCGGCGCGATCGGCGGCGGCGCGGCGATCGTGTTGTTCGGCACGCTCGGAGCGGCCAACGCCTGGCTCGCCGGCACCGCCGGAGGCGACGAATTTTTGGCCCTGTTCGGCAGCTCCGCCATGGGAATTGCCGGCTACCTCGCCATCCTCACCCAGATCGTGCTGATGGCGGTGGTGACGGCCGTCGCCTCGCGCCACACCGTCAACCAGACACTGCAGAATATCGATTAACGACGCCAACAAATTCAACTTGCCGCCGAAATCGCCGCTATAATTTCGGCCGCTAGGAAGCTGATTCTGGCTACCGCCAACGGCGTGAGGGACGCGCGCGGCAATGCTCAGCCTTAGAACCGCGGTGCGAACGCGGCGTATCAGATCGATCGGCCTCAAGCTCGCCGTCCTTGGCGTTGTCTTGCTGGCCGTCGGCTTCGCTTTTTTCATTTGGCTGCTGCCGAACGAGGAAGTTGCGCTCGATCGCAACGCCGACGGCATCGTGGTTTTGACCGGCGGCACCTCGCGGGTCGCCGACGCGCTGGAACTCTTGTCCTCCGGCCGCGGCAAGCGACTGCTGATCACCGGCGTCAATCCCGGTACCACGACCGGCGAAATTGCCCGCGAGGTTGTCGATTACGACCGCGTGCTGGCCTGTTGCGTCGATCTCGACTATTCCGCTCTCAACACGCTGGGCAATGCGGTGCAGGCGCGGCGTTGGACGCTCGAGCACGGCTTTCACTCGCTGATCGTCGTCACCTCGGCCTATCACATCCCGCGCGCGCTGGCCGAACTGTCCAACCAACTGCCGGATGTCGCGCTCATTCCATTTCCGGTGGTCTCGGATCGGTTGCGGGTCGAGCCATGGTGGTCGCACAGCGAGACCACCAAGCTGGTGCTGTCGGAATATCTCAAATACCTTGCCGCCAAGCTGCGCATGCGGTTCGACTCGTTGGCCTGACAGGTTCCGTGTGTCCCGATCCATTGCGCTTGTTGGCCGTTCGCTGCTCTTTAACGCGCTGTTCTATGTGAACCTGATCGTTCACATGATCGTGGCGCTGCCGACATTGGCGCTGCCCTATCCGGTGCTGCACGGCTTCATCCGATCCTACGCGCGCACCAGCCTTTGGCTGTTGCGTGTTGTTTGCGGCACCAAGGTCGAGTGGCGCGGTTTCGAGAAAATTCCGAAAGCGGCGTGTATCCTCGCCTGCAAGCATCAATCGCTGTGGGAAACGTTTGCGCTGTTCGCGGTGCTCGACGATCCGACTTACATCCTCAAGCGCGAATTAATGTGGATTCCGCTGTACGGCTGGTACGCGAAAAAAGCCGGCCTGATCCCGATCGATCGTGCTGCCGGCATGGCGGCGCTGTCGCGCATGACCAAGCGGGCGCAGCAAGAGCTTGCCCGCGGGCGCCAGCTCGTTATCTTTCCCGAGGGCACGCGGCGGCCGCCCGGCGCCGCGCCGAGTTACAAGCCCGGCGTGGCCTATCTTTACGGCAAGGCCGGCGTTGCCTGCCTGCCGGTGGCGCTGAATTCCGGCCTGTTTTGGCCGCGGCGATCCTGGCGCCGCACCCCCGGCACGATCGTCGTCGAAGTTTTGGATCCGATCCCACCCGGCCTCGACCGCGACAGTTTCTTCGCGCGGCTGCAAAATACCATCGAAGAGGCGACGACACGCTTGGTTCAGGAGCCAGGAGCCAGGAGCCAGGAGTTAGGAGCTAGGAGTTAGGGATCAGGCAGCAAAATGATCGCTGCGGACAGCAAATTTCTGATCCTGATTCCTGTTTCCTGATCGCTGATTGCTGATCACTGACCTCCGGTTCCCAGCCAAAGCCTCGGCGAGCAAATGCAGCTCGGTCTCGCGATAGCCGAGCGCTTCGAGCGCGCGCACTGTTTCGAGGACATAATCGCGATTGGCGCCGGACTGGCCGTGGCCTTGCCGCACGTAATGCAAACTCTCCGCCACCGACCGCCGCCCGGCATATTGCACGTGGCCGCGGTCGACGATGTAGCACAGCGCCCGCGGCCGCCGCCGCGCCGGCTCTTCCAGTTCGATCGGCCGCACGGTTTCCAGATAGACCGAGGTGACCTGCTCGCGCTGGCGCAGATAGTCGATGGTTTCGGCGCGCGCCGTGGCGGCGACTCGATAGGCGATGCCGCGGCACATGCCGCCGCGATCGAGCCCCAGCACCAGGCCTGGCCGCTCCGGCGTGCCGCGATGTACGAAGGAAAACACGCACAGCGCCCGGTGCAGCCCGACCAGACGCGCCGAGACCCGTTCGCGATAGGCAAAACCGGGACGCCACATCAGCGAGCCATAACCGAACACCCACAGGTCTCCGGTTTCGTGCTCGGCGTCGGTGTTCATAAATCCTCGTTGACTCAGCGCGCGACTTTCGTTCGCCTAACAGGATCGATGCGGCGGTACAATGGCGCGGCGTGGCGCGCCATCTTGGAAACGCCATATCTTTGAAGGCCTCATCTTTGCAAACCTTACCTTTGCGGGGCGAGATCTTTGACAGGCGATGGCGGCGGGCGAAGCGGAACAATGGCCGGAC
>Ga0181525_10004970_pt1 | contig 10019 bp, 8 predicted proteins | sample PEATcosm2014_Bin_48_FD_121100 | JGI IMG/M metagenome (GOLD analysis project Ga0181525, IMG submission 121100) | Peatland microbial communities from MTU Mesocosm Facility, Houghton, MI, USA - PEATcosm2014_Bin06_10_metaG | ecosystem: Environmental > Terrestrial > Soil > Wetlands > Peat | place...
AGCACCTTGTTCAATGTAAAGAAGAGTTTGACCGATTTGCCTTTTCAACCACCCGGGTGCCCTACGTACCCGTGCCCTGGCCGACGGGCGCGTAGCGCCACGTCGGCCCACTGGGTTGACTGAGTGATCATCTCAATCGCTGAAATCTTCGTGTTCTAAAGAGAATCGCAGACGTCCCAAAAAGTTCTTGTTCGGTTTTGCCAGAAATGTGTGGCCCTTACTTAGTAGAGGGCGAAAATCTCGCTTCTCAAGAGGAGCACTCCCACGACCGTTGGTTATCACCATGAGATTGGGCCTCGTCACGTCCGTAATCGACGTGATGCTGAGTCATGTTCAAGTTCGTGCACATCGTGAGCGATGGACGCGATCTCTCAAGGGTCGCCACGGCTCTGGTAGCAATTGGCTTACGAGTGCTGTTGGAACAAGAAACAGAGGAGCGTGACGATGACCACGATTGCGTACGTGAGGGTCTCGACCGAGGATCAGGTGGAGTTCTCCCCCGACGCCCAGGCGAAACGCTGCAAGGACCTCGCTCGACTCCGTGAACTGGGTCCGGTCACCGTGCTCGCCGACGAAGGGTGGTCGGGCAAGAACCTCGAACGTCCGAAGATGCGCGAGCTGCTCACGCTCGTCAAGGCCGATGCCGTCTCTGACCTCGTGATCTGGCGCTGGGACCGACTCAGTCGTGACCAGGGCGACTTCGCGACACTCGTCAAACTCTTCGAGCGTCACCACGTCAAGGTTCATTCCGTCAACGAAGGCGACCTTGATCTCGCCAGTGCGTCGGGTCGCATGCAGATAGGAGTCCACGGCGTCTTCGCCCAGTACTACCGCGACCAGATCGTCGAGAACACCCGCATGGGCCAGCGCCAAGCCGCCGAGCAAGGTCGCTGGTTAAACCGCGCACCGACTGGCTACGACATGATCAACGGCAAGTTGGTTACCAATGAGATGGCACCCTTGGTGCGTCGAATCTTCTCGCTACGAGCCTCAGGAGCCAGTTACCCGGTCGTGGCGGCTGACGTTGGCATCGAGTACTCAACGGCTCGCCACATCTCGCTGAACCGCGTCTACCTGGGCGAGGTTCGCCTCGGTGACAACTGGTTCAAGGGAATCCACGAGGCTCTGGTGGACGAGACCACATTCGCCGCCGCTCAGCGAGCCAATCCAACTGGTCAACGACGAAGTAAAGACCTGCTCTCGGGCAAGGTGCGCTGCGGCCTCTGCGGTCGAATCGCCGGCGTGCACTACAACGATCGCAACCAAGCGATCTTTCGCTGCCGCCACCGCGGCCAAGGTTGCAACCAACCGGGTCGATCGTCGAACGGACTCCATCGCGCGACTGTTCTTGGCCTGCGAGTGCTCGCCAGCGATGTCGAGCTGCAGGAAGCCATCAGATACCAACTCGGCGAGCATCGAACCTCAGAGCCTTCCAAGGGGCCCTCTGCGAGCTCAGTGGTGACGTCGCTAAAGCTGAAAGAGAGAAAGCTGCTCGATCTCTACTACGCCGACAAGATTGACGCTGACGGTTTCGCGGTCGAACAGCAGCGACTCAAGGTTCAGATCGCGACGCTCGAAGGTGAGATCGCCCATGCAGACGACGAGCGGAGTTCTCGAGACCGGGCCGCCGACCGCTTCGAAGAAGTGGCCGAATTCCTCTCGAATCTAGATTTCGACGCCATCTGGAGCCACGCCAGCGTTGCCGAACAGCGTCTTCTCGTCGAGGACCTCGTCGACGCAGTGCGAATTTTCCCTGACCGACTCACGGTTCAAGTCGCCGGCGCCCCGCCAATTCTGGTCACGTTGCGAGAGGTTGGTTTAACCCAAGGTTGCAAACCTGTGGTGTCGGAGACGGGACTTGAACCCACACGCCCCTAAGGGCACCAGCCCCTCAAGCTGGCGCGTCTGCCTATTCCGCCACTCCGACGCGGCCTCCACTGTAGCCGAGATGCGTTTTCCTCCATCCCCTACGCCGAAGGAGTGGCCGCAGCCAGTGACCACGTCGGCACTTGGTCGACGAAGCCCGGAATCGTAAAACTTCCGTTGACCGGGACGAGGGAACTCGACCACACGATCAACGACGGCGCCGTGAAGAGTGGTCGAACCCAGTAGTCGTTCAAGATGACCTTGTCGAGCCTCAACCACGTCGACGACGCGGTGACGGCGTTAAAGATCGCCGACGCCTGGTCGTACAGGGCGCTCACCGTGGGGAGACGCACGCCACTGGGGTAGGTGTCGATATAGGCGGGCCCGGTCCACGAGCGTGCGGTGTAGGCGGGGGTGGTGATCGTCGGTCGAGCGAAGAGGGCCGCGTCGACGCTGCTGGTCGCCGCCGCCTGCGCGGTGGCGGTCTCGGTTGATTCGTGCACGACCGTCGTCGGAATCCCCAGGGCCGACCACGCCGCTTCGACCAGCGTCGCGACCGACGCGTCGAGCGCGCTCGGCCCGACGGCGAGGCGAACGGCGAGACGCTCACCCGAGGAGCTCGTCCACCCCGTCGCCGACTTGGTGAAACCGTTGGTCTTGAGCACGGCCAGCGCACAGCTCTCACAGTCGGCCAGTCCCGGGGTCGTCGGGATGGCCGTGGTGGTCGTGGACTGGCCCACCGGACCGGTGCCGTTCGTCCCCGGATACTGGCTCTGACCCTGAGAGTAGAGCGCCGACGCGGCGACCGAGGGAGAGTAGGTGACCTGGCCGAAGAGCTGGTCGATGATCGACTGTCGTTGGATCGACCAACTGAGCGCTTGACGCACGCCGAGCACGGTGGTGAGCAGGGTGCGCGGCGCGAAGGTCAGCTCCTCGATGTTGGCCGACGTGCCGATGCGGCTCGAGATCGTGGGCTCGTTGCTCAGCGCGAGTATCGTCGCGCGACTCACGCCGAGGCCGTAGTCGGCGTAGGCGGCGGGGGTGGTCTTGGAGATGTTCGGCGTGTCGTTGATCACGACGTGCCCGAACCGGTTGGTGTCAAGTGGCCACTGGTCGTTCATCACCAGGACCAGTCGGGAGGTCGTCGCACTCTCGACCTCGTAGGGGCCGAGCGAGGGGCGCGACAACAGGTTGCCGATCGCGCAGCCGAGCGGCGTCCCGGCCGCCTCGACGTCGCGAAAGAGGAGCTCCCAGTCGGCGTAGGGGTGGGAGAACACCGCGGTCGCCACCAACCCGTTGGCGGAGACGGTGAGGGACTTGATCTCCCGGTAGCCGTCGCTCACGACGCTCGGGAGCGACCGGGCCTCCTGCCACCACGCCACGAGGTCGTCGCCGCTGAAGGCCGCCCCGTTGCTCCAGGTCTGGTCGGCGGCGATGGTGTAGCGCACCGTCTCGGGGGCGAGCGAGGTCAGTTCGGCCGACGAGATCGGACCGTCCTCCCCGACCAAGGTGCCGTTGAAGCTGTCCACGAAGGCCGAGGGTCGCAGCAGGTCCAAGACGGCGTCCGACGTGGGCGTGGCGCCGGCGTCTAAGTAGGAGCAGCCGTTAAAGGGTCCGGGGAGCGTGAGCACCAGCGTGTGGCCGTTCTCGTTGGCGCTCGAGATCGGTGACGCCGCGGAGAGCGAGATGGGCACCGCGACGGCGGCGAGGGCGAGGAGCGTGAGCACCAGGGCGCGCCCGCGACGCGACCGCATCCCCGTTACTGCAGGCGTAGGTCGAGGGACAGTGTCGCGAAGGTGAACACGAGGGCGGTGGCGATCGTGATGCGGTCCAGGTTGCGCTCGACGACGGTCGAGCCGGTCGCGGCGGCACCCATCGAGCCACCCATCAAGTCCGAGATGCCGCCCCCGCGGCCCGAGTGCAAGAGGACGAGGAAGATCAACGCCACGGCCGAGATCGCTTCAACTGTGATGATTGCCCAGGTAAACATTGGGTCCTCCGATTAGCGCTTTATAGCGTAGCAGTCGTCACAGGCGTGGACGATGGCGCAGAACGACTCGGCCTTGAGCGACGCTCCCCCGACCAAGAAGCCGTCGAGGTCGCTCTCGCGCACGAGCGTCGCGGCGTTCTCGGCGTTGACCGAGCCGCCGTAGAGCACGCGGGGCGTGCCACTCAGGAGGCCGCGTAAAACCCGGCGCACGAGGTCGGTCATCGCGCTCACCTGCTCGGGCGTCGCGTTGACCCCCGTGCCGATCGCCCAGCGGGGCTCGTAGGCGACGCTGACCAACTCGTGGTGCTTCGCCTCGAGGCCGCCGAGCGCGCTGCGCAACTGGGCGGCCACGAAGGCCTCGTGCTGGCCGGCCGCACGAACCTCCGCGGTCTCGCCCACGCAGAGCACGGCGTGCAGTCCCGCGCGCACGACCGCGGCGAGGGTGGCGGCGACCACGTCGTCGCTCATGGCGAAGTGCGTACGTCGCTCGCTGTGTCCGACGATGACCCACTTCACGCCGAGGCGCTCGAGCATCGACACGCTGATCTCGCCGGTGAAAGCGCCGTTCTCGTGGGCGTTGACGTGCTGCGCGCCGAGGTCGACGGCGAGACGTTCGGCGTCGAGCACGGACCCCGCGCTGCGCAGGTCCACGAAGGGCGGCGCGATCACGACGTCGGTGTGCTCGACGGGTCGGTTCTTCAAGAGCACCCCGAGCTGTTGGGTGAGGTGCAGCGCCTCGACGAAGTCGAGGTTCATCTTCCAGTTGCCGATGACGAGGGGTCGCGCGGTCATCTCACGCCCAGGGACTTTCGCGCAGCGCCGTGAGTCCGGGGAGGTCACCGAGTTCGACGAGCTCGAGGGAGGCGCCGCCACCCGTCGAGACGAAGCTCACGTCGTGCTCGAGGTGATAGGACGCCAACGCGGCGACCGAGTCGCCGCCGCCGACGACGCTCACCGCGGGTGAGGCGGCGATCGCGCGCGCGATCGCCTCGGTACCCGCATTGAAGCGCGGGTCCTCGAAGACGCCCATGGGGCCATTCCACAAGATGGTGCGCGCGCTCTCGAGCGCCGCGGTGAAGACCTCGACGGACCCCGGGCCGATGTCGAGACCCTCGAAGCCGTCGGGGATGTCCTCACCGAACTCCTCGACCTGGTCCGGCCCGCCCTCGCTCCCGAAGGGCGCCCCCGACGCGAGCCCGCGCGAGTCGATCGGGATAAGTACGTTGCCGCCGCGTAAGAGCGCCGCGCACTCCTCGACGTAGCGCGCGTCAAAGAGCGAGTCCCCGATGGAGTGGCCCTCGGACGCGGCGAAGGTGTAGCGCATGCCCCCACCCACGATCACCGCGTCGGCCTTGGCGGCCAAGACCTTCATGATCCCGAGCTTGTCCTTAACCTTGGCGCCGCCGATCACCGCGACGAAGGGTCGCGCCGGCTCGTCGAGCAACGCCAAGAGCGTGGCGACCTCGCGCTGGAGGTTGGCGCCCCCGGCGCTCGGCACCAGCGTGGGGGGCACGGTGATCGAGGCGTGGGCGCGATGCGACGCGCCGAAGGCCTCGTTGACGTAGTAGTCGAAGCCCGCCACGAGCGAGGCCCCGAACTCGTAGTCGTTGGCCTCCTCGCCCGGGTGGAACCGCAGGTTCTCCATCAGTTCGATCTCCGGTCGCAGCGCGTCGAGCGCACGGCGCAGCGGCGCCACGCCGTAGCGCTCGTCGACCCGCCCCTCGGGTCGGCCGAAGTGCGTGCAGAGCACCACGCGGGCCCCGCGACCCACCAACGAGTCGATCGTGGGTAAGGTGGCGCGCAGACGAAAGTCGTCGGTGACGGTCAGCACGCCGTCCACCTCCGCGACGGGCGCGTTGAAGTCGACGCGCACCAGGACCCGTTTGCCGCGCAGGTCGCCCCAGCGTTCGATGGTCGGCAACGCGGCCACGTCAGCGGCCGACGTAGCGCGCGAGGTCCACCAGACGGTTCGAGTACCCCCACTCGTTGTCGTACCAGCCAAAGACCTTCACCAGCGACTTGGCCTCGTCGATCGGTTGGACGATGGTCATCAGTGAGTCGAAGGTGCACGACGCGGGGCTGCCGACGATGTCCGAGGAGACGATCGGCTCGTCGGTGTAGACGAGCACCCCCGACAGCGCCCCCTCGGCGGCGGTGCGAAAGGCCGCGTTGATCTCCTCGACGGTGGTCGAGCGGACGATCGCCGTGAAGTCGGTGATGCTGCCCACGGGCACCGGCACCCGCAGGGAGGTCCCGTCGAGGCGTCCCTTCATCGAGGCCAGCACCAGGCTGGTCGCGCGGGCGGCGCCGGTCGAGGTGGGCACGATGTTGATTCCGGCGGCTCGTGAGCGGCGCAGGTCCTTGTGCGCGAGGTCGAGCAGGTTCTGGTCGTTGGTGTAGGCGTGCACCGTCGTCATGAGACCGGCGTCCACGCCGAAGGCGTCGTCGAGCACCTTGACCATCGGCACGAAGCAGTTCGTCGTGCAGGACGCGTTCGAGATCACGCGGTGCGTCGCGGGATCGAACTCACCCTCGTTGACGCCCATGACGAAGGTGGCGTCGGCGTCGCTCGAGGGCGCCGAGACGATCACCAGCTTGGCGCCGGCCGCCAGGTGCGCGGCGGCGGCCTCGCGAGTGGTGAAGATGCCCGTCGACTCGATCACCACGTCGACCTCGAGGTCGCCCCACGGGAGGTCGGCCGGACTGCGCTCCGCGAAGACCTTGATCGTGTGCTCCCCCACCCGCAGCGCTCCGTCACCCACGCTGACCGGCAGGTCCAAGATTCCCTGGGTCGAGTCGTACTTCAAGAGGTGCGCGTTGGTCGCGGGCGGCACCAGGTCGTTCACGGCCACGATCTCCACCTCGGGGTTCGCCAGCGCCGCTCGAAGGAACCCTCGGCCGATCCGCCCAAAACCGTTGATCGCGACGCGTGTCACCACTGTTTCCCCTTGTTCGCTCATCGTCGCACCTCGTCGAGTACGGCCCCCGCCAATTTTTGCACATCGTGCACGAGGCCATTGCGGCCCGTGAGGTCGTGCACCCGTACCTCGATCGAGCACGGGTCACTCGCGAAGCTCGAGCTCGCGTCCACCAGCACCACGCCGGGCACGACGCCGTGGCGCGCCAGCGCGTCCACGTGGTCCTGGAGGGTGTAGCCCTCGGTTTCGGGCACCTGGGTGCGGAGGTTCGCCACGTAGATGGTGCGCGCATCCGTCGCGGCCAACGCCTGGGTGATGCCGGGGACCACGCAGGCCGCCAACACGCTCGTGAAGAGCGAGCCCGGGCCGATCAGCACCACGTCGGCGCGTTCGATCGCCTCCACCGCGGCGATCGGCGCCGCGGGGTGGGTGGGCTCCAAGCTGATTCGTCGAATCGTCGAGGAACGCGCCACCTCACTCTGGCCACGCGTCGGGCCGGCTTCGGTGGTGGCGAGGAGGACCACGCCCTCACAACTCGCGGGCAGGATGGTGCCCGTGACCCCCATCACCTGGGCGACCGCGCGCACCGACTCCTCTACGTCGCCCGTCGCGTCGAGGAGACCGACCAACAACAGGTTGCCGACGGCGTGGCCGCGCAGCTCCCCGACGGAGAAGCGGTGTTCGAAGGACGCGGTCAGGGGGTTCTCGGGGTCGGCCAGCGCGACCAGGCACTTGCGCAGGTCCCCCACCGCCGCAACGTTCAGCATCGCGCGCAGACGTCCGGTCGATCCCCCGTCGTCGGCGACCGAGACGACGCCGGTGACGTCCGAGGAGAGTTCCTTCAGTGCGCGCAGGGACACGGCGGTGCCGTGGCCGCCACCGACCGCCACGACCTTCATCGAGCGATGTCGCGGTGAAAGACGGCGCTGTCGAGGCCGAGGCGTCGACGGATCTCCTCGGCGATGGCCACGCTGCGGTGTCGACCGCGGGTGCACCCGATGGCGATGGAGAGGTAGGACTTGCCCTCCTGGGCGAAGGCCGGAATCTGCCACTCGAGCAGACCGACCACGTCGCGGATGAAGTGCTGGGCCGGCTCCTGATCGAGCACGTAGCGCGCGACCGCGTCGTCGAGACCGGTTAGGGGTCGCAGCGCGTCGATCCAGTGCGGGTTGGGCAAGAACCGACAGTCAAAGACCAGGTCGACGTCGCGCGGGATGCCGTAGGTGTAGCCGAAGGTGACGAGCGAGACCCGCAGCGGTCCGCGCGCGCCGCCCTCGGAGAAGGTCTCGACGATGCGTCGGCGCAGCTGATTGGTGTTGATCGAGCCGGTGTCGATCACCAACGCGGCCGCCTCTCGGATACTGGCCAGCTGCGCGCGCTCTTCGGCGATGGACTCCTCCAAGGTTGCTTCGTCGAGGGGATGACGCCGGCGGTTCCCTTCGAAACGGTGGATCAGCACCTCGTCGGGCGAGTCGAGGAAGAGGATCTTGGCGTTCTCGTGGCGGGCCTTTAACTCGCGTTCGACCGTGAAGAGTGACTCCGGCCGGACGCCGCCCGAGCGACCCACGATGAAGGCGACCCCGGGGTACTCGTGGTCGCCCGAGATCACTAGCTCGTCCACGCGCACCACGAGCTCTAAGGGCAGGTTGTCGATCACGAACCAGCCGAGGTCTTCGAGCGCCGCGGCGACCGTGGAACGCCCGGCGCCCGACATGCCCGTGACCAGGACCACCTCATTCATCGCGACTACCCTTCGTGGGCCGTGGCGCCACGGGCGCCTGGAGATGATCGTAGAGCCTCGTCGCGACGTCCCCGGGCAGGAAGTTGAGGGCGCTGAGCTCCTCGAGGGTCGCCTGTCGCAGCGCGTTCAAGGAGCCGTAGGTCGCGAGCAGTCGCTCGCGACGCTGGGGCCCGAGCCCGGCCACGCCCTCCAAGGACGACGCGACCATCGACTTGCCGCGCTTGGACCGGTGGAAGGTGATCGCGAAGCGGTGCGCCTCGTCGCGCACTCGCTGGACCAGGTAGAGGCTCTCGGATCCGCGCTCTAGGACGATCGGGGTCGAGCGACCGGGGCGGTAGAGCAACTCCTCGCGCTTGGCCAACGCCGCGAACTCCACCAGCCCCGAGAGCGAGAGCGAGGCCGCCGCCTTCTCGGCCGCGTGCAGCTGCGGGAGTCCCCCGTCCACGATGATCAGGTCGGGCCGACGGAACTTCGAGGTGCCCTGATGTTCCTCCCAGTGCGAGAGCCGACGACGCACCACCTCCTCCATGGCGCCCACGTCGTCGTTGCCGAGCACCTCGCGCACGTTGAAGTGTCGGTAGTCACGCTTGACGGCCAGCGCGTCCTCGAAGACCACCATGGAGCCGACGTAGTTGGTGCCCTGGAGGTGACTCATGTCGAAACACTCGACGCGGTAGGGCGGCTGCTCGAGCGCGAGGGCCGCGCCGAGTTCTTGGAGGGCGCGCGCGCGCACGTTGTGGTCGGCCTGGCGCCGGAGGGAGTCGCGCGAGATGACCGCTCGCGCGTCTTCTAAGGCCAGTTCCACCACGCGTCGGCGCCGTCCCCGCTGGGCCGCCACCACCTCCACCGGTCGCCCGCGCACCTCCGCTAAGTACTCGCGGACCAAGTTCGTGGCGAGGGCCGCGCGCTCGAGCACGACCACCGGGGGCACCGCGTCGGCGTCGGTGTAGATGTCGGTCAGGGCACTCTCGAGGATCTCGTGGTCGTCTTCGTCCATGGCGCGGTCCACCAGGTGCACGGTGCGCCCGATGATCCGACCAAAGCGCACTCGAAAGCGCACCAGGGCCACCCGACTGCCCTCGCTGGCCAGGGCCAGTACGTCGAGGTTCGAGTGGTCGTCGAGCACCACGCTCTGGGCGCTCGCGGCGCGTTCGAGGGCGGCCAGGCCGTCGCGGGCCTTGGCCGCGGCCTCGTAGTGCTGGTCGGCGGCCGCGTCGCGCATCTGCCCCTCGAGCAGCGTTCGCAGCTCGCGAACGTCACCTTCGAAGAACCTCGCCCAGGACTGCGCCAGTTCGCGGTACCCCTCGGGGTCGATTGCCCCCACGCAGGGACCCGAGCACTTGCCGATGTCGTAGAGCAGGCAGGGCCGCTTGATGCGCTGTTGGTAGTTGAACTTGTGCTTCGAACACGAGCGCAGGGGGAAGGCCGCGAGCAGCTCGTCCATCGTCACGCGCAGGGCGCGCACGTCGGCGAAGGGACCGAAGTAGCGCACGCCCTTCACGTG
>Ga0181525_10004971_pt1 | contig 10019 bp, 9 predicted proteins | sample PEATcosm2014_Bin_48_FD_121100 | JGI IMG/M metagenome (GOLD analysis project Ga0181525, IMG submission 121100) | Peatland microbial communities from MTU Mesocosm Facility, Houghton, MI, USA - PEATcosm2014_Bin06_10_metaG | ecosystem: Environmental > Terrestrial > Soil > Wetlands > Peat | place...
CGTACCGCAGGCTCTGCATAGGCAGAAAAAATTATAGCGCGTTCCGTCGTTTATAATCGCAGCAGCCATTAATTCACGCACGACGTGGCTATTGACAAAGTCGGGGCGTAGCGCAGCCTGGTAGCGCACCTGCCTTGGGCGCAGGGGGTCCGCGGTTCAAATCCGCGCGCCCCGACCAAATCAAAACGCAGTAAGTGAAAGCTATGATTCACAGTGTCAAAAACCTATCACCCGACCAAAAACTGGCCATTGAAAGCCTGCTTGGTCGCCCCATTGCCGATGGAGAGCAGGTCAGCGTGCGCACCGTACCCGCTTCGCCGGAATGGCTAATGTCCATCCAGCAGGACTCCAGGAAAAAGGGCACCGATAAACTCACGATGGAAGAAATCGACGCGGAAATTTCCGCAGCACGGCGTGAGCGCGGCCAGCGCCCTGGACAATGATTCGGGTTGTCATCGATTCCAACGTTTTATCCTGCTCCAGCCTTCGGATCGCGACTTCTTTCGATTTCGGCGCAAACTTCTTCTTGTAGTAAGCTGTCCAAATGCTGATCGCGGGCACGCCCACGATGGTAGGCCACAGCCACACCCACCATGCGGGACCAAACCAGCGCGTAAGGTTCACTGCGGAGAAGGCCGTCATGGCCGCGATGTAGCTGGCAATCATCCCTTGCAGGTGGGCGAACCACCAGAACATTTTTTCCGTGGGCCGCTTCAGAAACCCGGCGATCGAAGCCTGGCCCAGGCGCATGCCTATAATTCCGAACACGACGGAAACGATGCTCACGCGATGTCCAGCAATTTCAATTACGCCCACGCGCATCAGCTCCGGCCTTAGAAAGCCCATCATGAACAGGAGGAAACTCGAGAGGATGGTGATGACGGCGGCGAACCAGTCTACCGGCTTTGGCCGCGCGCCCGTGTACATGTCTTTCAGAGAAAGGATGCGATAGCCCGCGAACGCCGCGTAGAAGCTGAACACGGCAACCATGGCGAGAAAGAAGATGGGCAGCGCGAGGGAAAGAATCAGCGCCGTTGCCGCGACTCCCGCCATGCACCAAAAGTAAATCTTGCCCCAGCGCCGGTGCGTCTTGCCGCCCTTGGCCGTGACCAGCGCCACGGGAGCGCACACAAAGGCCACCCCGCCGCATAGGATATGCAGCCTCAGCAAGACCCGCAGGTAAGTTGCCCAACCGGGATGCATCGCGTTTCCTCCCGCAGCTACGATATCGCATGCGAGGGTTCTAACCCAGATCTTCCCCCTCTTCGAGGTCCGATCTCCTGGATCTTCGTCTCGCTCCATGCCGGATGTGAAGGATCTCCACTCGCTTCATTCTTTCGAGTATGCGGTAGATTACCCGATAGATGTGAGACTTGTTGCCATAGAGCAAATGCCTGAACTTGCGGTTTTCAGGGGTCGCGAAACTCCGCAAGCGCCCCGGCAAAGATACCTGGCACATGGGCGGCGGCGAACTCGCCCGCGAGTTTCTCAAAGCGGATCTGGTGGATTAACTCTACCTTGGCGTGGTTCCGGTCCTGCTCGGCGAAGGCATCCCGCTGTTTCCCAGCGGCTTCCCGCAACGCAACTTCTCGCTCGTCGAAAACAAAACCTACTCCAGGGGAATGATTGCGCTTCGCTCCAGCGCGTTCGCACGAGGACGAAGCGGAAATCCTGATTTCGTTTTCCCTCTGAGTTCACATCCAGTTCAGCCGTAAAACCTCGCTCCCTGCGTTTGCAGCCAACACAAAAGCCCTAAACGGCAACGAACTCTGTGCCGTGTAGAACGGTTCGGTGTCTGCGACCCAGCAGAACGTTAGCAACCTGGGCAAGGGGAGACTGGATATGCTTTGGACGATCTTCGTGATTCTTCTGGTTCTGTGGCTGCTGGGGTTCAGCCTGCACGTGGCGGGAGGGTTGATTCACCTTCTTCTCGTCGTCGCGCTGGTGGTTCTGGTCATCAACCTGGTGAGCGGACGGCGAGCGGTTTAGCGTGGCGCTTCTTCAGTTCTGCGCTTCAGGGATGACTTAATCGTGCAGGGCCGCGCCGCGAGTCCAACGTCGTCCTGCATGTCCATAACGTGGCGCGGCGCTTAAGGGCTGATCGAGAATGCGCTGAGCTTTCCTCACACTTCAAAAAAACACTTCCGGAGAAACGTGAAAACGCTGGCTGAGCCGCCGGATGTGCGCGATGGTGAGGCCGCGCTTTTCCCGCAGCACTTCGGAGACGATGCTGGGTGTGCCAAAAATCTCGACCATATCCTTCTGCTTGAGTTCGTTGGCATCCATCAGTTCGCGCAAAATCTCGACGGGACGCGCTCGCTTGAGGGCGTAGGTTTTCTCCTCGAAGTTTTCGATGAGGACGGTGAGCAATTCAGCCAGGCGGCGTTCCGCGGCGGTAAGTTTCTCCGCTTTGCCATCCAGGGCTTCCAGCAACGCGATGCACCGCTCGTTTTCTTTCTCGCTGTGAATCACGGCGGGGAGAGTCCTCGCCAGCAAGGCGGCGTATTGGGGTTGGGCGGTGGCGGTGCTCATTGTTTCCATTTCTCCCGGTCGTATTCCGCATGCGTCAGAACATGTCGAATGTAAACGCGACGGAAACGATAATTCACTTCAGCGATCAGCCGGTAGTTGTTGCCCTTGACGTTGAAAACCATCCATTTCTCGACAGCATCGGCTGCGGCGAAAGTCTTCCTGACGTCCGCTAGACTTTGCCAATCCGCCTTCCTGGCGATGCGAAACCAGGCGTCCAGGGCGGCTTCCAGTTCTGGATGCCGCAAGGCCGCCCGTTTTAGTCTCTTGCGGCTGATCACGTGCATGGAACACCCATGTTCGCATCCTGCGAACATTATAGTTCGCAGAATGCGAACAGGTCAAGCGGACAATTCGCTCAGTGAATGGTTTGCTCGCTCTTGCGCACTGCCGGAGAGCTGGTTGATCCCTCGAATTTCGGCTCGCCCAGTTTCGTAATCCACAAGCCGGAGTGGATATCGTTGAAATACATCAGGCTGTTGAGCAGCGGGCTGTCGCAAGTCACCGAACAAGGCTGTCCGCCCCAGACGAAGGGCAGGTTCGGACGGAATCCTTTGCTGTCTCCGGTCCAGAAGCGGGCAATTTCGCGGCCCTGGCGGTAGAGATCGCCGCGCAGTTCGCCGGAAATATCGAGCACGCGCGCGCCGCCGCTGTAGTAGCCCTCGTAGAGCATGTCGTTGGCGGCCCAGAAATTGTGCGACCCGCCTTCCGGTACTTCATACTGCGCGACTTCTTTCGGATGCTTGATGTCGGAAATATCCATGACGTGGCAGATGGCGCGCACCGGAATGCGGTCTCGATTGTCGAGTTCGAAGATGGCAGGGAAGACCTCATCGCCGACAAACAGATAATTCTTGTAGCGGAACACGCTGTGCGTGCCCGCCAGCCAGCCGTCGCCATAAAGCTCGTAGTGGTTGAAGTGGTATTGGCTGACCAGCTTGGGATTCTCCGGACTGCCACCCGCCATGCCATTGCCTACATCGAGGATGATCAATCCTTCACGCCAGTAGGCGAGATAGGCGAGACCGTCCTTTACTTGCAGGTCGTGCAGATAACGTCCGCTGGTCACCGTGCCGTGTTTGGTTTCCATGCTGACGGCTGTAGGATTCTGCGCTTCCCAGCGCGCCACTTCCTTGGGATGCTTCACATCGGCGAAGTCAATCACGCGCATGGAACCGGTGGCGTCGTCGGTGAGATAGACGTAATGGGTATCGATGTAGGCGCTGTGCACGCCTCCGGTAACGGTCGCCGTGTATTCGGAAAGAACTTTCAGGTGCGAGGCGTCGGAAGTGTCGAGAAAAACGATTCCGTTCTTGCGGTTGGAAGCACCCTCGCGCGTGAACACGCCAATCTTTTCGTCGGGTGTGGTGCTGATGTCGTTGATGATACGGGCATCGACTTTAAGAGTGTCGAGCAGTTTCGGAGTCGCAGGATCGGCGATGTCATAGACGAAAACTTTATCGGCGATGGTTGCCAGATAAGCGTGGTGGCCGATAATCCATTCTTCTGACATTTGCAGGTCCGGCATGGGCGTGTGCGAGACCACTTCCATATCGCGCTCCACGTTGCGCGGACGAACCACGACCGAGGCGGTGGCGCTGTGCTGGCCGCTGCTGGCCATGATCACGTAGGTGCCAGCTTTTTCCGCCACGAATCCGCCGTCAGGATAAATCGCGGCGCCTTCGCCGGTAATCGACCAACGCACGGCCGGATCTTTCACGTGACCTCCGGCGGCATCGGCGGCGGAGGCGGTGAAGCGCACCACGTCGCCGGTGCGCGCCTCAGCCGTTGCGGGCTTCACGCTTAACTTGCGAACCGCATCGTGCACTACCTGCAACCTAACCGTGCCGCTCACGCCCTCCGATGTGGCCTTGATGGTGACGCTTCCCGGCGCGACGCCTGTTACCAAGCCAGCGGCGTCGACACTTGCGATGGCGGGCTTTTCCGAGGTCCACTGAATCTTTGCATCCGTCCGGGGAGTGCCGCTGGCGGTGCGCGTGACGCCAGTTAGCTTTTCCGCGCCGCCGGCTACGAGGGCCGCATACGCCGGTGGTTCGATTTCAACCGTCGTAATTTTCGAGTCGATCACGTTGACCGTGGCGTAGCCGGCCTTGCCCGCGATCACGGCACCCACGGTGACCACTCCGGGCGCGTGGAAAGTGACTTCGCCAGAGTCATTCGCGCCGGCCACGTCGAAGGGAGCGGCGAACCATACGGAAGGCTTTTCGTCCAGCGTGTTGCCCGCCGCGTCTTTGGCGACGGCGCTGAATGTGAGTTTCTGTCCGACCCGAGCGTCGGCGGTCTTGGGACTGATCTCCACGCTCGCCGGAGCTACTGAGGTGCTAGGCTCCTGCTTGGCCTCGTCCGCAGCTTTGTCCTGAGATCGCGCAATCGTTCCCGCGGAAAGAATCATGACTGCAACTGCCAATGCCAATGCTAATGCGCTGTGCTTGAACATTCGCCCTCCGGGCTGAAGAAAATCGTCGTTGGTCGTTAGTCGTTCGCCGGTCTTTGGTCTTTGGTCTCTGCCAACGACCAACGACTAACGACCAACGACGTTTTATTTACTTGCTTCCATCTTCCAGAAATCAATTCCGGCCGCTTGCGGCGGAACGTCGACCGTCGCAACCTTCTTCATACTTCCGAGGTCAATCACTTCGACCGTGCCGGGTTCGGAGCCGATGCCTTCGACCGAAATAAAAGCGTAACGGTCGTCTGGCGTGACCACCGCGCCGTGAACTACTTTTCGCAGTGTAGGAATCTTCGCCAGCTCGCGTCCGCTTACGGGATCGAAAATTGAAACCGACTGCCCGCGTTTATTCGTCGCGATCAGCCGTCCGTCCTTGGTCATCGCCAGATTGTAGACGCCGGTTCCGGCGGGAAAACGGCGCGCCAGAGTCCAGGTGTCGGTGTTGATGGCAACGATCTCGCTCGATTGATTGCAGGCCACATAGATCGTCGATCCGTCATTCGAAGGCTGCGCCCACGTCGGCGTGCACACGGGCTTATGCTCCATCATCTTCATGTCACCCATGCTTTGATCAGGCATGGAATGCGCGGACGGAGCGCCGGTCATGCCCATTTCTTTTCCGGCTGCGAGCATGAAGTAGCGATCTACGGCAAACTTCTTGGTGTCGATCTCAACCAGCATGTCGTCCATCATGCAAACCGAATAATGTTTTGTGCCGGCGTGGTTGAGGCGCGAACCGTGCGGCATGGTGCAGGTGGGGATGCGCTTCACCTCAATCATCTGGTCGGTGGCCACGACCGAGATTGACGAGGGAACCATGTCGCCATGGAAATTCGCGTTGGCGACATAGATAAAGTTGCCGTCAGGAGTGATGTCGGTCGTGGCGGGGAACAGGCCGAGGCTGGTGTACTTGATCACCGTGTCGGTGCCGGCGCGATATTTCCACACGGAGCCGTCGGGGCGGCCGTGGCCCACGGAAACGTAGAGATATTGTTCATCGGGAGAGACCGCGACCCCGTGCGGGCCATTCACATCCATGGGCATGAGGCCGATGCGCATCTGGCTGTCGATCTTCGCGCCGCCGGGGCCAAAACGAATGAGCACAATCTTGTCGGCGGATTCGCAAACCACATAGACCAGATAATCCTGCGTTGGAGCTGAAGCCGATGCTGGAGAGGTCTGAGCGCGGCCGGTGAATCCCAGCGCCAGAAAAACCAGCAGCCCCGGCAAAAAAATCAGGGATTTCTTCTTGCGATGCGAGACGGCGCTCTTCATCATTAGCATCATTCGTTGGAGCCGGTATCTTCCTAAATGAGCGCACTAACGAGTGCGCGACGGCGAGTCCACCGTGGCGGCCCGAGAAGTATATCCAAACCAGCGCATGCGCACCAGTCGCGTTCGCGACCAGGAACTGGCGAGGTCACAAAACTATTGTTTTGTTATCCCAGCAAATTCTGCGGAAAGTCGAGCGCCTCGGCGAGATCGTTGAGAAACAATGCGGCGCGGGCGCCGTCGGCGGCGCGGTGGTCGCAGGAGAGAGTAAGAGTCATCATGGGACGGACCGCGGGCTTGCCTGCGACCGCTACGACTCGGTCTGCGATGGCGCCGACCGCGAGAATTGCCGCTTGCGGCGGGGTGATGATCGCGGTGAACTGGTCCACTTTATACATGCCGAGATTGCTGATGGTGAAGGTGGCATCGGCGATGTCGGCGGGGCGTAGCTTGCCAGCGCGGGCGCGCTCGGTCACGTCGCGGCGCTGCTGCGCGATTTCCGCGAGGCTTGCCGCGTGCGCGTTGGGAATTACGGCTGCGACCACGCCGTCGTTCACAGCGATGGCCACGCCCATGTTCACGTAAGCGTGAAGGCGAATGCCTTGCGCGGTCCAGCTTGCATTCAGACGTGGATGCTTTAACAGGACTCGCGCGGTGAGCGCTACCAGCAGGTCGGTGTGCGTGATGCGGATGCTTTGCGTGCGCTCGATCTCGGCGGCGACTTTTTCGCGATATGCGTTGAGCGCGCTGGCATCGATTTCGCGGATCACAAAGAAGTGCGGGACGGTGGTCCAGCTTTGCGTGGTGCGCTCGGCCATGAGGCGGCCGAGAGTGCTGGGGACTTCGAGGCTGTCTGATTTCGTTGGAGCCGCGGCAGCGCTCGATGCACTCGCGGCCGCGGCCTGCACATCAGACGCAAGAATCTCGCCGCCGGGGCCGGAGCCGCGTAGGTTCGCGATATCAACGCCTAACTCTTTGGCGAGACGGCGTGCCTTCGGAGAAATTCTCGCGCCTTGAGTCGCATCGGATCCGGGGGCACTCGCAGCGGCTGCCGGCGTATGTGATTCTGTCTTGCCCCTCGCGGCCGGTGCGGCGGTCGATTCCTGTACGGGAGGCTTTTCGCCGGGCGCGACGATCCACGCGATCGTCTGCCCTACAGGAATATCTGTTCCAGCCACGCCGGTGATTCCGGCGAGGATTCCGTCGGCGGGCGATTCTACTTCCATCACGGCTTTGTCAGTTTCGATTTCGAGAAGCGGCTCACCCTTGGTGACCGGGTCGCCGTCTTTTTTGCGCCAGGCAATGAGCTTGCCGGTTTCCTGCGCCATCTCGAGGGCGGGCATGACTACGCTGAAGGCCATAGATTTGGTTCTTATGTGTTCAGGTACGACGCGTGCCGTCCCCTTCGACAGGCTCAGGGCAGGCCCTACGGCACTTGAGTCGATTACTTCCCCCACCAACTTTTTCCGAAGCGTTTTTCTTTGCGTACGTCGCGGCAGTTCTTCGCGAACTCGGCGGTCCAAGGCTTTAACCGCAAAGGCCGCAAAGAAGTTCCGCAAAGATCGCGAAGAACGGCAAAGGCGGAGTTACTCACGGGCCAGCGTCAGTCCGAAACTCCTACCCGCTCAGTTTTCGCGCTGGCTTCAATCATATCGATGACGCGCTCGCTGGGCGCAGCCTCGGTCTCTCTTGTCGTGGGCAGCGGACCATTCACGGTGAAATAATGTGCGCCCGCGACGAGCAGTTCTTCCGCCGGGAAGCGCGTGATCACTTCGTGCCCCGTCGGTGTGACCACGATTTCTTCTTCGATGCGTGCCGCGCTCCAGCCGTCGGTCGATGGCCAGAAGGTTTCTAGCGCAAACACCATGCCGGGTTCGATGGTCACCGGATGTTCGAACGAAACCAAGCGGCTGATCACCGGCTTCTCCCAGATGGCGAGGCCGATGCCGTGGCCGTATTGCAGAGCGAATGCGTCCTCTTCATTCTTGAAACCAAAATCCTGCGCCTTCGGCCACACCGCGGCGATCTCGGCGGTGGTGCGTCCCGGGCGAACCAGTTCGATGGCGGCGTCGAGATAATCGCGACAGCGCTTGTAGGCGTCGACCATGGCGTGCGAGGCGTAGCCCACGGTGAAGCAGCGGTAGTAGCAGGTGCGGTAGCCCATGTAGGAATGCAGAATGTCGTAGTAGACAGGATCGCCGGGGCGCAGCACGCGGTCGGAAAACACGTGCGGATGCGGATTGCAGCGCTCGCCGGAAATCGCATTCACGGCTTCGACGTATTCGGAACCGAGGTCGTAGAGAACCTTGCTCACGAGTCCGACGGCTTCGTTTTCGCGCAGGCCAGGCTTCATGGCGCGGTAGAGTTCGTCGTAGGCGGCGTCGACCATCATGGCGGACGTGTTGAGCAGCGAAATTTCGTCCTGCGTTTTGATGACGCGCGCTTCCGACATAAGCGCCTGGCCATCGACTACTGTGATGCCTTCACGCTGCAGCGCGAATAGAACCGGGAGTTCGATGATGTCGATGCCAACTGGCTCTTTGTGCACGCCGCGTATTTCGAGTTCGATGCGAATTTTTTTGGCGACGTCTTCGGCGCGGCCCATCTCTGGAGTCATGGCGCCGCGCAGCATGGAAATTCCAGAGTGCGAGCGGCCATCGAGCCAGGGGCAATTCTGCTGATGATGCTTGGCGGCGGAGCCGAAATCCCACAGAATCGGCTCGTCGTTCTGCGGCAGAAGCGTGAAGCGATTGGCTTTGTCCTGCGCCCAAGTGCCGATATGCGTGGAGGTGAGGTAGCGCACGTTGTTCATGTCGAAACAGAGCAGTGCGCCCATCTCGGATTTCGCGAGCAGCGCCTTGGCTTTCGCGAGGCGCTCGCGGCGCAGTCGATCGAAGTCGATGCGCTGCTCCCAATCGACGGCCATGGTTCCGTGAGTTTTTAATCCCATAAATCAGCTCCTAGCTTCTAGCTGTTAGCTTCTAGCTGTTAGCTTCTAGCTTGAACCTTTTATCTTGCCAATCGTCACAAGCGTGGAAATCGAGCGAATACCATCGCGAAATCTGCTTTGGAGCAGACGAGTTCTCAGCACCAACAAGGAACAGATACTCAGAGCGCTCGTTCTCCGGTGCGATTTTTGCAATATTGCGGAAGTTTTCCGCAATGAGTTTCTCGATGTGAGCTATCGCTGTCTGCTCTCGCCCTTCGCGCGAATATAGGTAGGTGATGCCGACCTTAAGTGGAGAGCGGATCGAGAGAAGTTTGATTATCTCGGAGACGAATCCCCGGTAGTCGTTTTCGTGCTCAATAGCCACTATGATCGGAAACCATTCCGCACCCAGCGAGAAGATAGCGTCGAGTCTAAGCATCTCTCTCGTGTGATATCGAAGCCCTAAGCGCTTCGCCGTCTTCGCGAGCACCGACTCCTCTATCCACGGCTTTGGACATAGTGATCCCTCCGTTTCTAGTGGAAGCATTAGGTCGTTCCAGCGAACCCAAACCGCTTCCCGATCTTCCGGTGAGATGAGGCTGCAATTTGATGCAAACGCCTCAACGAATGCGCTTTTGAAAGCTTCTGCTGTGATTGGTAGGCTAGGAGTCATACAGTCTCTATGATTTGCCGCACATCTCCCGCGCGGTCCTGAACACAGTTTGCTCTGTTGGCACCGTCGCGTCCTCTAATGGCGGAGAGAATGGGATCGGGACGTGCATCGCGCCCATTCGTTTTACTGGCGCGTCCAGGTCGTAG
>Ga0181525_10004972_pt1 | contig 10019 bp, 6 predicted proteins | sample PEATcosm2014_Bin_48_FD_121100 | JGI IMG/M metagenome (GOLD analysis project Ga0181525, IMG submission 121100) | Peatland microbial communities from MTU Mesocosm Facility, Houghton, MI, USA - PEATcosm2014_Bin06_10_metaG | ecosystem: Environmental > Terrestrial > Soil > Wetlands > Peat | place...
CTCGCGCACGTTGCCGGGCCAGGCGTAGGCGCACAGCTTGTCGTTGGCATCCTCGTTGAGTGTCTTCGGCTCGACGCCCAGCTCCTGCGCGGCGATGTGCATGTAGTGCTCGAGCAGGTCCGGCACGTCCTCGCGCCGCGCACGCAGTGGCGGCAGCTCGATGCGGATGACGTTGAGGCGATGGAACAGGTCCTCGCGGAACAGTCCCTGCCGCACCCGGTCCTCGAGGTTCTGGTGCGTCGCTGCGATCACGCGCACGTCGACGCGGATCGGCGTCTGGCCGCCGACGCGATAGAACTCGCCTTCGGCCAGCACGCGCAGCAGCCGCGTCTGCAGCGAGGTTGACATGTCGCCGATTTCGTCCAGGAACAGCGAGCCGCCATCGGCCTGCTCGAAACGGCCGCGCCGCAGGCTGTCGGCGCCGGTGAAGGCACCCTTCTCGTGGCCGAACAGTTCGGATTCGAGCAGCTCGGCCGGGATCGCCGAAGTGTTGAGCGCGATGAACGGCTTGTTGGCACGCGGGCTGTGCTCGTGCAGCGCGCGCGCCGCAAGCTCCTTGCCGGTGCCGGAGTCGCCGGTGATCAGTACGTTGACGCTCGAGCGCGACAGCCGGCCGATGGCGCGAAACACCTGCTGCATCGCCGGCGCGCGGCCAAGAAGATCGGGAATGGTCGGCATCAATGCCGCGACCGCATCGCCGCTGCGTACGCCGGCCGCTGCCGCGCGCTTGACCAGGTCGACTGCCTGGTCGATGTCGAACGGCTTGGCCAGGTACTCGAACGCGCCGCTTTCGTAGGCCGATACCGCGCTGCCGAGGTCCGAGTACGCGGTCATCACGATCACCGGCAGCTCCGGATGGGCATCATGCACGCGGCGCAACAGGTCCAGTCCCGACTGGCCGGACATGCGGATGTCGGTGATCAGCACGTCGGGCGTATCGTTGCGCAGCGCCGCCAGCGCCGGCTCCGCGGCGTCGAAGGCCTTGGGCAGCATGCCGCCATTCTTGAGCGCGCGTTCCAGCACCCAACGGATAGAAGTGTCGTCGTCGACCAGCCAGACACGCAGGGGTTGTGCATTCATTCGGTGCCCTCGAGCGGCAAAAGCAGTGAAAAGACGGTAAAGCCCGGCCGGCTCTCGAACTCGACGATGCCGCGATGGCGCGTGACGAGATCCTGAGCCACTGCCAGTCCCAGGCCGGTGCCCGTGGGGCGGCTGGTGACCAGCGGATAGAACACGCTGCGAGTCAACTCCGGCGGTACGCCGTGACCGTTGTCCTCGACCTGGAGGTTGGCGACCAGGCGATGGCGCTCGGTGCCGATGTTGATATTCGACAGCACGCGCGTACGCAGCGTGACATGTCCGCCCGCCGGCTCCACCGCCTGCAGCGCGTTGCGCGCGACGTTGAGCAGCGCCTGGATGATCTCGTTGCGATCGAAATTGCCGCTCGGCAGGCTCGGATCGTAGTCGCGGTCGATGGTCACGCCCGACGGCGCCTCGCTGCGCAGCAGACGAAACACGTGTTCGCACAGCTCATGGATGTTCACCAGCGTCATCTGCGGCGGGCGCGAGGGGCCGAGCATGCTGTCCACCAGCGCCCGCAGCCGGTCGGCCTCGTTGATGATGACGGTGGTGTATTCCTTCAACGCGCCGTTGTGCAGCTCGCGATCCAGCAGCTGCGCTGCGCCGCGCAGGCCGCCGAGCGGATTCTTGATCTCGTGCGCCAGCTGGCGAATCATCAGCCGGCTGCCATCGAGGCGCGACAGCATCTCGCTCTCGCGCGTGATGCGCTGGCGCGTCCTGGCGTCGGCCAGCTCGAGCAGCAGATGGGTACCGGTGACCTGGCCCTCGAGCGGTGTCGCGGTGACGTCCACCACCACCGGGTCGCGCTTGCCGGCCAGGCCGGTTGGAATCAGCACGACTTCATGCCCGGCGCAGGTCTCGTTGCGCTCCAGCGAGCGGCGCAGGATGCCGTCGAGCGCCAGCGGATCGGCAAACAATTCGGTGATCGGACGGCCGCGGGCCTTGTTGAGCCCGACCGCGAGCAGATCCTGCGCGCCGACGTTGGCATAGACCACGCATAGGTGGCTGTCGAGCACCACCACACCGGTCGACAGCACGTCGAGCAGATCGGCCGGATCGAAATGCGACAGCGGCGAGGGCGTGAGTTGCTCAAGGGACACCGCGCGCCTCCGCGGTGGTGCGTCGACGCGAAGCGTCGTGCCAGTGCGGCGGGAAATCAGCTCTCAGTGCCCGCGCGCGGGCGAGGTAGGAGACAGCCCCGAGGGCCGCTGTACGTAGAAGGTGATGGCCGACTGACACACCAGCTTGCCGGCCACGTCGCGCACCATCGCACTGACGGTGTGGGCACCGCGGTCGGGCTGCTGGATCTGGAACTGTCCGGCACCGCCGGTCCCCGTCCCCAGCGGCGCGCCGTCGAGCGTCACCGCCAGCTGATCTCCCGGTTGCAGCGCCGGAGACACGCCCACCGCTACCGAGTCGGGCGCAAAGAATGAGGCTTCGGCTTCCGGCGACGTGATGGCGCACGAGCGGGGCGCGGATTGCGCACCGTCGGCGCCCGGTGAATTCCCCGGGTACGATGGCGGCGCGGGCGGGGAGTGATAGGTCTGTGCCGCGGGCACGTGGATCACCTGCGCACCTGGCTGCGCCGTATCGGAATAATGCACGACGCCCTGGGCGTCGACCCAGCGATAGGTCGTGGTGCTCGCTCCGGTGCTCGGGGCGGTACTCTGCGGTGGGGTCGATTGCGCTACCGCCCCGCCTGCCGAGGCCAGCAGGCACAGCGCTGTGATCGTGCGGCGGTCCATGGGGCGCAAGCATAGCCCGCGCGCGCGCTGCTGGCACACAAAAACGTCCCGCGGCGCTGGTTCCGCTAAGCCGGGTGTTGACTACCGCCGCGGATGCCGCGCCACGCTTCACGTATGACCTCTAGGTGCCGCAGTCCATGTCAGCAGCTGTAGTACATGTCGAACTCGACCGGATGGGTGGTCATGCGCAAGCGCGTGACTTCCTGCATCTTCAGCGCGATGTAGGCGTCGATGACATCGTCGGTGAACACGCCGCCGCGCTTGAGGAACTCGCGGTCGTGGTCCAGGTGCTCGAGCGCCATGTCGAGCGAGTGACACACGGTGGGAATGTGCTTGGCTTCCTCGGGCTCCAGGTCGTAGAGATCCTTGTCGGCCGGATCACCGGGGTGGATCTTGTTCTGGATGCCATCCAGCCCCGCCATCAGCATGCCGGCGAAGGCAAAGTACGGATTGGCGGTGGAGTCGGGGAATCTGACTTCGATGCGCCGCGCCTTGGGGCTCGACACCCAGGGGATGCGGATCGAGGCGGAGCGGTTGCGGGCCGAGTACGCCAGCATCACCGGGGCTTCGAATCCGGGCACCAGGCGCTTGTAGCTGTTGGTGGTCGCGTTGGTCAGCGCGTTGATCGCCTTGGCATGCTTGATGATGCCGCCGATGTAATACAGGCAGGCCTCCGACAGGCCGGCGTACTTGTCGCCGGCAAACACGTTCTTGCCGTCCTTCGACAGCGACTGGTGGACGTGCATGCCGCTGCCGTTGTCGCCGACCAGTGGCTTGGGCATGAAGGTCACGCTCTTGCCGTAGTTGGCGCCGACGTTGAGCAGCGCGTACTTGAGGATCTGCACCTCATCGGCCTTCTTGACCAGGGTATTGGCACCAACGCCGATCTCGCACTGGCCGCCGGTGGCGACCTCGTGGTGATGCACCTCGACGATCAGCCCCATCTCCTCGCAGGCCTTGCACATCGCGGCGCGGATATCGTGGAACGCGTCGACCGGCGGCACCGGGAAATAGCCGCCCTTGACCCCGGGGCGATGGCCGCGATTGCCCTCGTCGTAATCGCGGCCGGAGTTCCAGGCGCCCTGGATCGAATCGACCTCGTAGAACGCGCTGCGCAGGTCCGATCCCCAGCGCACGCTGTCAAAGATGAAGAATTCATTCTCCGGCCCGAACAGCGCCGAGTCGGCGATACCGGTGGACTTCAGGTACGCTTCGGCGCGCTTGCCGAGCGAGCGCGGATCACGCTCATAGCCCTGCATGGTCGCCGGTTCGATCACGTCGCAGCGGATATTGACCGTCGAGTCCTCGAAGAACGGATCGATCAGCGCGGTGGACGCGTCAGGCAGCAGGATCATGTCGGACTCGTTGATCCCCTTCCAGCCGGCGATCGAGGAACCGTCGAACATCTTGCCCTCGACAAAAAACTCCTCGGTCACATAGCGCGACGGAATGCTCACGTGCTGCTCTTTGCCCCGGGTATCGGTAAACCGCAGATCGGCCCACTTGACCTCTTTTTCCTTGATCATCCTGACGACGTCACTCGAACTCATACCGCCTCCATTAGTGGATAGTTCTTCTGGGGATCATTTGTTATCGCGCCGGGACGTGCTTTACTGCACTGCGCATGCCAATCCGGCGTGGCCGAAATTTGTAATTCATTCAGGGCCTTGGGAAATTTCCGGGTCCCTTCTGGGGCGCCATTGCACTAGTATAGTGCGAAGGCGGATTCGACGCCTCAATACTGTGCAACCGCTACGCCAACGATGCCCCGCCTTATACTCGCGCCTGCCTCCAACCGACTCGATCGCGATGAAAACCACGAAGATCGGCGCCAAGCCGCGCACGTTTCAGGACCTGATCTTTAGCCTGCAGCACTACTGGTCGGCGCGCGGCTGCGTGGTTTTGCAGCCTTATGACATGGAGGTTGGGGCCGGCACGTTCCATACCGCGACATTCCTGCGCGCCATCGGTCCGGAGCCCTGGAGCGCTGCCTATGTGCAGCCTTCGCGCCGCCCCACCGACGGCCGCTACGGCCAGAATCCGTTCCGGGTGCAGCACTACTACCAGTTCCAGGTGCTGATCAAGCCGTCGCCGGCCGATTTCCTGGATCTGTACCTCGACAGCCTCAGGGGCCTGGGCTTCGACCCGCGGGTGCATGACGTGCGCTTCGTCGAGGACAACTGGGAGTCGCCGACGCTGGGCGCCTGGGGGCTGGGTTGGGAGGTCTGGCTCAATGGCATGGAAATCAGCCAGTTCACCTATTTCCAGCAGGTCGGCGGCCTCGAATGCCGGCCGGTCAGCGGCGAGATCACCTACGGTCTGGAGCGCCTGGCGATGGTGCTGCAGGACGTCGGCAGCCTGTTCGAGCTGGTATGGACCGACGGACCGCAGGGACCTGTGACCTATGGCGACGTGTTCCTGCAGAACGAGATCGAGCAGTCGACCTATAATTTTGATCACGCCAATGTGGCGGTGCTGCTGCGGCATTTTGACGAGCACGAACAGTCGTGCAACGACCTGCTGGCGGTGCGTCTGCCGCTGCCGGCCTATGAGCAGGCGCTGAAGGCCTCGCATATTTTCAACCTGCTGGATGCGCGGCGCGCGATCTCGGTCACCGAGCGCGCGCGCTACATCCTGCGGGTGCGCACGCTGGCGCGTGGCGTCGCCCAGGCCTATTACGCGAGCCGCGAAGCGCTCGGTTTTCCGCTGCTGCGTGGCGCCGGCGCCTCCGCATCGGTGGCCGCGAGCCTGGAAGGCGCGCTGGCGATCGATGAGGCGCGGGCGTGAGCACTGCTGCGCCGGCCAATTCGCGCACCGCAGGCAGCGGCGCTGCCACGCGCGACGCGCGCGTCGAGCGGCGCGACCTGCTGATCGAGCTCGGCACCGAAGAGCTGCCGCCCCGGGCGCTACGCACGCTGGAGCTGGCGCTGGCCGAGGGCCTGCGCACGCGCCTGACGCAGGCCGGATTGACGGTAGCTGCGATGGAATCGTTCGCCACGCCGCGCCGGCTCGCGGTCCATATCCGACGGCTGGCGATCCAGCCGCCCGACCAGCGCATCAAGCGCCGCGGTCCACCGCTGTCCGCCAGTTTTGACGCGGCCGGCGCTCCGACCCGCGCCGCCACCGCGTTCGCGCACAGCTGCGGCGTGGCGCCGGAAGCCCTGGGGCGCGAGCGCGATGCCAGGGGCGGGGAGTACCTGAGCTTCGAGGGCCTGAAAGTCCAGGCTGCCACCGCGACGCTGCTGCCGGGGCTGCTGCAGCAGAGCCTGGATGCGCTGCCGATCCCGAAGCGCATGCGCTGGGGCAGCGGCGAGGCGCAGTTCGTGCGCCCGGTGCACTGGCTGCTGATGCTGTTCGGACGCGAGGTAGTGCCGGCCTCGGTGCTCGGCATCGAAGCCGGCGGCGTCAGCTTCGGCCACCGCTTCATGGCGCCGAACCGGCCGCTGCGCATCGCTTCGCCGGCGTCGTACGCCCGCACGCTGCTGACGCGCGGCAAGGTCGTGGCCGGCTTCGCGGCGCGGCGCGCGCGCATTCGCGAGCAGGTCGAGCAGCTCGCCACAGGTCTGGGCGGACGAGCGATCATCACCGATGAACTGCTGGACGAGGTCACCGCGCTGGTGGAATGGCCGGTAGCGCTGGCGGGACAGTTCGAACCGCGCTTCCTGTCGCTGCCGCGCGAAGTGCTGATCTCGACGCTGCAGGACCACCAGCGCTATTTTGCGCTGGAGAACAACGCCGGGCTGATGCCGTGGTTCATTACCATCAGCAATATCGCCAGCCTCGATCCGGACGTGGTGCGTATCGGCAATGAGCGGGTGGTTCGGCCGCGCCTGGCGGACGCGGCATTTTTCTGGGAGCAGGATCGCCGCCAGCCGCTGGCCGAGCGCCGCACCGGACTGGATGCGGTGACGTTCCACGACAAGCTCGGCTCGCTCGGCGCGCGCACCGACCGTATTGCGGCGATGGCCGGCAGCATCGCTGAACGCATTGGCGCCGATGGCGCTGCCGCCACGCGCGCCGCACAGCTGGCGAAATGCGATTTGCTGACCGCGATGGTCGGCGAGTTTCCCGAACTGCAGGGCATCATGGGCGGCTACTACGCGCTGGCCGACGGCGAACCCGAAGCGGTGGCGCGGGCGATCCGTGATCAGTACCTGCCGCGCGCTGCCGGCGACGCGCTGCCGAAGTCGGGCATCGGCGACGCGCTGGCGCTAGGCGACAAACTCGATACGCTGGCCGGCATCTTTGCCAGCGGGCTCAAGCCCAGCGGCACCAGCGATCCGTTCGGGCTGCGGCGCGCAGCCATCGGCGTGCTGCGCATCGTGCTCGAGCATCGACTGGAGCTGGATCTCATCGAGCTGATCGATCTTGCGCTGCGACTGCAGCCGATTGCCGGCATCGAGAGCCAGCGCGCCACAACCGGCGCCGAGATCTACACGTTCGTGATGGAGCGAGCGCGCGCGCAGTACCTGGAGCGCGCGGCCGACAACGGCATCAGCACCGAGATGTTCGACGCGGTGCTCGCGACCCGGCCGGCATCGCTGCTGGACCTTGATGCGCGGCTGCGCGCCCTGGTGGGTTTCGTCGCACGCCCAGAGGGTGCGAGCCTCGCGGGCGCCAACAAGCGCATTGCCAACATCCTGCGCAAGTCGGAAGCGGCAGCCACCTTGGCACCCGCAGTTGGGGCGCAGGCAAGCGGCGCGGCGCCGGCGAGCGGTGCGGTGCCAGCAGTCGACGAGCGGCTGCTGCGCGAGGACGCCGAGCGCGCACTGCACCGCGACCTTCAGGCGCTGCGGCCTCAGGTGGGGAGCGCGGTGGCGGTGCACGACTATGCCGCGGCGCTGAATCTTCTCGCCGGCCTTAGCATCGCCGTCGATACCTTTTTTGAGCGCGTCATGGTCAACGATCCGGACGCCGCGCTGCGCAGTAACCGGCTGGCACTGCTGGCGCAGTTGCGCGCGCTGTTCACGGGCATCGCCGACATCTCGCGGCTGCCGGGCTAAAGATCATCGAGCCGCGCCAGGTCATCGGCTCGCTGCTGTTCACGGCGTTCTTCCCGCTGTGGACGTTCGTGTACGCGATTTTTTTCGTCACCGCCTGCCTGTTCCTGCCGTTCCGCGGACGCTTCGCGCTGGCGCAGGTGTGGGCGCGGGTGATCCTCGCCGTGCTGCGCTGGACCTGCCGGCTCGACTACCGGGTCGAAGGCCGCGAGCGGCTGCCGCCCGGCAACCACATCGCGCTGATGAAACATTCCTCGAGCTGGGAGACGGTCGCGCAGGCCCTGCTGGTGCCGCCGCACGTGTGGCTGCTGAAACGCGAGCTGCTGTGGATCCCATTCGTCGGCTGGGGCATCCGGCAGCTGCGCGCCATTGGCGTCGATCGCGGTGGCGGCTCGGTGGTGCTGCGCGACGTCATCGAACAGGGCAAGGCGCGGCTGGCCGAGGGCGAGTGGATCATGATCTTTCCCGAGGGCACGCGCATGCCGCCCGGTGAGACGCGCAAGTACGGCATCAGCGGCGCGCTGCTGGCATCGCAGCTTGACGCGCTGATTGTGCCGGTGGCCCACGACGCCGGCTACTACTGGCCGCGCCGCAGCCTGTGGAAAAAGCCCGGCACCATTCGCGTCGTGATCGGTCCGCCGATCGAAGCCGCCGGGCGCGATCCGCGCGAGATCAATGCCGAGGCGCAGGCGTGGATCGAGGCGCACTCGACGCATGCGAAATCCCAACCGCCCTAGTACTGACCGTACCTGCCGGCAACCGATCGAAGCAATTTCTCCGAGTCGTACCCGATCCCGTCCTTGAAAACGATTTCCGTATTCTCGATATCGGCAATGCGCTCGGAAGGATCGCCTTTGACAACTACCAGATCTGCGTTCTTGCCCGCCTCGACCGAGCCAATGCTGCGTTGCTTGCCTTCAAAGATCGCGCCATTCAACGTGGCAATGCGAATGGCCTGCACTGGCGTGAAGCCCGCCTCGACCAGCAGTTCGATTTCCCGCTGATCGCCGAAGCCCGGTAACACGCCACCATTGCCGGTGGGATCCGGGCCCGCCAGAAGAAGGCCCCCGGCAGCGACAAAGTTGCGTTCCATCCTGAGCAGGTGCGACCACGCGACATCCGCGTCTGCGATGGGGTTTTCAAAGCGACGGTTGCGGGCATATAGATAGGCCTCACGCGCCGGCGCGCTCATGGCATCGAGCATCCGGGTCTGAAGCGGTGGCCGCCCGGCCTTCATGGTTTCGAACACCGGCAGCGTTGAAGTGATGGCGACGTGGTGGGAAACCAGCAGCCTGATCAGTGTGCTCGCTTCCGGCCCATCCGGATCCATGGCTTTCAGCGTTTCTTCGCCATCCGATTCCGTGCACTCATCAGGCTTCTTGCCGGGGTCAAGCTGGGTATTGACGCCGAATCCATGCTCAAGATCGTCTATCCCCAGTTCAGCCGCCTCGGCATAGGTCACCGAACACAGATGTCCCGTGATCTTCAGTCCATGGGCGTGCGCAGCATCGATGGCAGCCTTCAATTCGGCGCGCGTGATGTTCATGTAGGCTTTGAAAGAGGTAGCACCGACCCCTGCCCAATAATCCACGAATTGCCGGGCCTCCGCTGCGCTGGACAGCTGGTGCATCTGAATGAAATACGAACCCTTGCCTTCGAGGTACGGCGCAGTCACGTCGATGTGCGGACCCGGAAGCATGCCTGCCTCGATCTGGTCCCGCAGGTTCAGGTCGGCATACGGTTCGACGCTGCCGGTGGTCCGCATGGTGGTGACGCCGGCTGCCAGATACATCCGGGGCGACGAAAATATCATCTGCGGCACCACCAGTGGCGGGTCGAAACTCGGAACCCTGCCCGCTTCGAGATTTGGACGCGCGATGTAGTACAGGTGATTATGCATGCCGACGATTCCGGGCATCACCGTGTAGCCCTGCATCTCAAGGACCGTCGTATCGGGCGCTGGCGCTGTGGTGTGACCCGACTCGATCCTGGTGATCTGTCCGTGTTCGATGACCACGTTTTGATCGTCAACCGCCGGCTTCCCGGTGCCGTCAATGATTTTCACATGCGCGAGTATCACTGTGGGCGACTGCACGCGGACAAAGGCCTGCACTTCCGGCGACAGTTTCAAGGTGTCCGCGCCGATGGCGCTTGAGCTGGCAAGTAAAAGAGCAGGGATGAGACTGTGTCGGGC
>Ga0181525_10004973_pt1 | contig 10017 bp, 10 predicted proteins | sample PEATcosm2014_Bin_48_FD_121100 | JGI IMG/M metagenome (GOLD analysis project Ga0181525, IMG submission 121100) | Peatland microbial communities from MTU Mesocosm Facility, Houghton, MI, USA - PEATcosm2014_Bin06_10_metaG | ecosystem: Environmental > Terrestrial > Soil > Wetlands > Peat | place...
CCTCAGCGATCGCGGGAGAAATGCTTTTGATTTCTTCGTCACCGTAAAGGCCGCCGTCGCCGGCGTGCGGATTGAGCCCCGCGACCGCGATCTTCGGCTTGGCCTTTTTTGCCGAAGCGATCGTTCGATCGAGCAATTGAATCGAGTGTAAGACGTTGTCTTTGGTGATCAGATCGGGCACGTCTCGAATTGAAGCGTGGCCCGTGATGCGCGACATCCAGAGCGGTTCGAGGACGTATATCCAGTTCGTGTAGCCTTTGAAATCCAGTCGGGCACAGAAAAAATCGAGATCGTCGTTTTCTTGTAAGCCGCCCAGATGCATCGCTTCTTTGTTGACCGGCGCGTAGAGGATTGCGTCGATCTCGCCGCGTTGCGCGGCTTGGATCATGTGCCGCCACGTATCGAGCACCTCAGTCCCCGCGGTTTGACTTACTCGAGCCTCACCTACGCCTTCGGAGGGACGCGATACGGAAACGAATTGCGAAACCGCCGCTTTCGAAACGTTGGCGATCCGCTGACCGTACTCGAGGACGGCGGGATCCCCGAATAAGACAATTCTTCCGAGCCGATCGAGATCGGGCTCGGCGAGGAAGCGTGCGGTGATTTCCGGCCCGATTCCGTGACGGTCGCCCATCATCACACCGATTGTCGGCGTCATTGCGCAGCCTCGATCGCTTCGATCTGCTGCTGCGAGCGGCGGAAGAAGGCGGGTACGTCTTTGGCCGCCACGTAGCTGTCCTTTGCCGACCACGTGTAATCCATGAATTGCTGATAGTCGGCCGATTTATAAACACGAGCCATCGCATCCGACAGAAACGCAACGATGCGCGGATCCGTCCCCGCCTTGACGACGAACGAGCGCCAGAAGAGCGGTGCGACGTTGAAGCCGAGTTCGGTGGCAGTCGGTACGCCGGGCATCTGCGGAACGCGCTTCGCATCAAATACCATGACGGGCCGCATCTGGCCGCCCTCGATGTAGCGGCGCAGGTTTCCGTCGGGCTCGGTCAGCAGGTCGACTTGATTGCCGAGCAGCGCCGCGTAGCGTTCGCCGGGCTTCGCAAAGGGAATTACCGTGAGTTTCACGCCTTTGCGCGCCAAGAATTTCGTCAAGAGATCTTCGCAGCTGCCGAACCCGTCGATCGCGATTTTAATTTGCGTTGTCTTCGCGGCTTTTTCGACGTCTGCCCACGATTTGTACGGCCCGGTCGACGAGACGAAATACGTATACGGCTGACGGTTCATCACCGCCAGCGGCGTGATGTCGCTCATATGCCACGCGGCTGTACTCTTCGACGTCATGTTGCCGACGAACGTGTCGACGATGAATACTGCCATCGTGTAACCGTCGGCGTCACTGTTGATGAGCTTGACCATTCCGTCGTTTCCGTCCGCACCCGGAACGTTGATAACCGGGACGGAGGTACCTTTGAGAACGTCTTGCAGCGACTTCGCGACGGCGCGCCCCACTTGATCGGAGCCGCCGCCCGGTCCCCACGGAACGATCAGTGTAATCGGCCGGCTTGGAAATTCATCTGCTGCGCGCGCAATTCGGGGCGCGGCTACGGTGGCTGCGCCGAGCGCACCGAGCATGCTCGTCGCGAACGAGATTCGGTTCATGATGCAATCCCTCACGGCAGCATTTGTCAAGTTAGATGACGAACCTCCTCTCACCGCATGGTGATCGTTGAATTCGCTCGGTCAGCTGAGCTCGTGCAGCTCGCTCGCACCGCATCCACGCCGTTCGAGGCATATGTGGCAGTCGAAGCAGAGGGTGGTTTCGGAATCTCTGCGACGCGTGACGAGTTCGCCGGCCCTGTAACGCGCGAGGTGAACGTGCTCTTCACCGGCGGGACATACGGCGCGGAAGCCGGAGCGTTCTTATTCCACGTCGGGCTCGCCGTGCCGACCGATTATCGCGAAGAATTCCTAGCGTGGTACGAACACGAACATTTACCGATCTTGCTCGAAGCGCGGGGTTGGGATGGCTGCCGCTTCGTCGAGGAACCGGTCGAGCAGGGCTTGCTCTTTCACGCGCTGCATCAGCTCAGCGATCGCAAGGCGCTCGATTCCGACGCGCGCAAACGGTCGCGTTCCACGCCGTGGTTCCAGCGTTTGGCGCAACATGCGTGGTTCGATACGGGATTCGCCCGGACGCTGTACGAGCGCTACTCTTGACCGCGCGGCACGATCGTGTCTAAGTAATCCGTTCTCCCGGCCGCAATCATTTGCGCCTGCGCTTTTCGGAGAAGCTTTCCGGCTTCGGTCTGCTGGAAGAACCATGACTCCGTTGCGCGCGCCTGCGGCACATGATCGGCCAGCGCAAGCGCAGCCTCTTCGTAATACGCGCGCACGTCGAGCGCGGAGCGATGCGGATCGCTTGGTAGCCCCGCGTTTTCGGGTAGGGTACCGGCGGCGATTTTCAGGAACGCTTCGAGCAGTGCGGGAATCGTCTCCACGTTGCCGGTGATCCCGACCGAGGTTCGGCCGCTGCGTTTGAGTTGCCGTTCGTACGCCGAGCGCAATGCGCGTGCCTCATCGATCACCGAAGGCGTCGCTCCGTTGAAGGCGGGAGGGAGGGAACACGTAAGCGGCGTTTCCGTCGCGTCGGTAACGCGCTCGGGAAAATCTTCGAGGACCGGTCCCGCCGGGCGCTCGAGCAACGTGAATGCGGCCATGATAACGGATCGCTGAAACGCGGCATCGTTCGGTTTTCCGAGCGGCCGTCCGAAGGGGAACTCGCAATACAACGCGCGCGGCGGTTTGATGCGCTCCGTGTGACCGCGAATGGATGACAGCTGAACGGTCGCAAGCCCCTGTTGTTCGAGTACGTGTGCGAGCGCACCACCTGTGCGCGTGCACATCGGTCAAGCTCCGGTGAGGAGCACCACGCCGACGCCGTCGTCGCGCAGCAACTTTGCGGCTGCGGGTCCGGTGTCGAGGCGAATCGTCGAGAGCGTATCATGCAACGCTCCCATGAAAGAAAGATGACGCGGCGCAACCCCGCCGATGACGCCCTCCGCGGCAAGTTCTTCAAGGCGATCGATGGGGAAGAGCACGTTGATATCGGACGTGAATCCGGTGCGATCGAAGTTCAAGCTCCAGTGCGCCATACGGAATCCGCGTTCGGCCTTCGGCAACACGCGAAACGTCTCTTCGCCTTGGATCCAATCCGCGTCACCGTCGCCGACCAGCGCTCCGGTGGTTACGATCGCGACCTTCGTTTCGGATAAGCGCGGCGGCGTGGTGAACGCGGTCGTCGCAAACTCGAGGACGGGCATCGCTGCAGCGTTCGCGCGGGTTTGCGCATCGGCACTCATTAACGAGCCTCCCGCCACCACGGCAGCAGTAAACGCATGATGAGCTGCAATACCTGATCGAAGGCCAGCCCCAAAATGCCGATTGTGATCATGCACGTGATGATGATGTCGGTACGCAAAAAGTTGCGCGAGTCCCACATCAGGAAGCCGAGGCCGGTCCGAGCGCCGGTGATCTCGGCGGCGACAAGCGCCATCCAACCGATGCCGAAACCGACGCGCAAGCCGGTGAAGATTTGCGGCAGCGCCGCGTTCCATGCGACGCGGAAGAGCACTGCGGCCTCGTTCGCGCCTAGACTGCGCGCGGCGCGGATCATCTTCACGTCGACCGAGCGAATCCCCGCAATTGTGTTGATCAAGACCGGAAAGAACACGGCGAGAAAGATGATGAACTCGTTCTCGGTGTTGCCGACGCCGAACCACAGGATCCCAAGCGGGATCCACGCCAGCGGCGGCATCGGCCGCAACACTTCGGTAAGCGGCATCAACTGGTTATAGACGCTGCGCCACCAACCCATCGCCATGCCGAGCGGAATTGCCGTGACGGCCGCGGCCGCGAATGCAACCATCTCGCGTTCCAAACTCGCCCAGGCTTGCATCGCGAGTTCGCCGCTGACGATCAGCTCGAAGGCCGCGACGGCAACCGCGGTCGGCGGCGGCATCAGCGTCACGAACGACGGGTTCGTTCTCGGGAAGACATAGCCGCTGAAGAATTCCCACACGATCAGGACGACCGTAACGAGTCCCAGATTGCGCACCCATGCAAGGCGTCGAAGCAGCTCCATAACGATTCCTATGAAACGCTTTCGACGAAATCCGCAAAGATCAGATCGCGGATTTGCTCTTTGATCTCAAGGAAGCGCGGATCGGTTTCCTTACGCGGGCGCGGCAAGTCGATCTGAAACACCTCGCGCACGCGGCCCGGGCGCGGCGAGAGAAGCAGGATGACGTCCGAGAGCTTGACCGCCTCGTCGATGCTGTGCGTCACCATCACGACGGTCTTGCGATCGCGTTCCCAGATGCGCTCGAGCTCGTCTTGCATGAACATTCGCGTTTGCGCGTCCAGGGCCGCAAGCGGCTCGTCCATCAACAAGATCAACGGCTGCACGGCGAGCGAGCGCGCCAGCGAAACGCGTTGGCGCATGCCGCCGGAAAGCTCGCCGGGATAGCGGTCTTCGAATCCGCGCAAACCGACCAAGTCGATGTAGCGCGCGGCAATCTCTTTGATCTCGCTCTTCGGCAAGCGTTTCATCTCGAGCCCAAACGTCACGTTCCGGTAGACGGAGTACCACGGAAAGAGCGCGTGCTCTTGAAACACGATCGTCTTCGTCCAGTCCGGCGAGACGATCGGCTTGCCGTCGATCGTCAAGCTGCCGCTGGTCGGCTTCTCGTGCGCCGCGATCATGTTCAGGAGCGTCGTTTTACCGCAGCCGCTATGGCCGAGCACGCTGTAGAACTGGCCGTCCTCGACCGTAAACGAAATGTCTTTGAGGGCGACCAGTTCCGTGCGCTCGCGCGCGAGGCGAAAGACCTTGTTGACGTGATCGACGACGAGCTTTGCCACGCGTTCCTATAGCTTAGGGTTGATACGTCTTACCTTCAAATTGCCAAGGCGCGGTGAGATCGCCCTTTTCAGGCCACGGCTGCGCCTTCTTCAATGTTGAGACGTTGTAGTAGGTCGGATACGGCGGCGAGCCGATTTTCCCGGGCCAGTTCTTGGGAATCCAGGGCGGCGTCTCCGGAACTTTCCAGCCGAGCTTTTTGAACGTCGCATCCATGTAGTGCGGATCCCATGCCACGAAATAGTCTTGGGCCGTCAGCAAGCGCGTGACGGTTTTGTTCTTGTAGAGAAATTCAGCGATGCGCGCGTTCTCGGTTGCCCAATAGCGCGGGAACGGATACGCCGCGGTCGGCTTATACAAGTTGTTGTAGTTGAATTGCTGCTGGGTGAGCAGCGCTTCCGGAAAGTGCTTGAGCATCGGATCGACTTGCAGCCACTTGACGACCTCGTCCGGATGATAGCGGATGTAGAGCGTCGCCTCCATGAACGCGTCCGTCAGCGCTTGCGCCACGTCAGGTGCATTTTTTGCAATGTCCGCAATGACGTAGTAGTTGCCCTGATACATGTTGTACGCGTAGCTCTGGTCGAGGTACTTGCCGGTCTTCAGGTAGTCGACCATGAACGAGCACGTCGGCTCCCAAGGAACGACGCCGGCCAAGCCGCGCGGCATCGTAAGCTCGTCAGCGACCGGTATGTTGAGCAGCGTGACGTCCTTGCCGACAACGACGCCGTTCACGCGCGCGGCATCTTGGAAATAGAACTCAGGCGAGGCGCCGACCAAGAGTCCGACGGAGAGCGGCGTCTTTTGATTCGCCCAATCTTTGAGCGACTTGTACGGTGAGTCGTTCGGGACGAGCGTACAATGCAGCAGATTCGGGCTGAGCACCGCGAGATCGACGACCGGGAATTGTTTGACCAGCAGCGTCGTGAACGGGAAGTTGCCTTCGAAGCCGACTTGCGAACGGCCGGCCAGCATCGACTCGTTGATCGGCGGGCCGCCGATGTATTCGGTGTATTTCGCGTCGACGCCGCGCTTTTGCAGCAGCTGCATGTGCTCCATCGTCGTTGCGATGCTGTCCTCGCCCGACCACGGTCCGGTCCACGCAAGCGAGAGCGGCCAATAGCCTTTCGATTTGAGCCAGTCGATCGATTTCTGTGAAACCTGATCGTAGGGCTGCGGCCAACCCCAGGGCGTAAACGTGCGCGCCGGTGCGGCGAAGCTCGAGCTACCGGCGAGCGCCATCAAAACGAGGAAGCAAACAAATCTCTTCACGCGGATTTCCCCTCCGGCGTTAGTGCGCCGACCATCCTCCGTCGATAGGGATGATCGAACCTGTGATTGAGCGTGCGGCGTCCGTACAAAGGTACGTAATGAGCTGACCGATTTCGCAGGGTTCGATGAAGCGCCGCGTCGGCATCGTTTCGAGAAACGCGCGACTGAGCGCTTCCTCTTCGGAGATGCCGCCGCCGAATTGCTTCACGTACATCGGCCCTTGGCTGGATACCATCTCGGTCAGTACTGCACCCGGGCAGATGGCGTTGGCGGTGATACCGAACTCCGCGCCTTCGACCGCGGCTGCCCGCGTCAAGCCGACGACACCGTGCTTGGATGCGATATATGCAGATTTCAGCGGTGACGCCACGATTCCGTGAACGCTCGCCAAGTTGACGATGCGGCCGCGTCCGGTTTTTGCCATGTACGGCCACACCGACTTGACCGAAAGAAAGGTCCCGAAAAGGTTAATGTCGTTGATGAATTTCCACTTCTCTTCCGAGAACGACGGCAAGTCGGAAAGATACTGCACGCCGTGCGCGTTGACGAGATGGTCGATCGAACCGAAATCCTCGGCGGCTTTGGCGACCGCGGCGTCAACGGCAGACAAGTCGCGAACGTCGACCGCGTACGCGCGCGCCTGAACGCCGTGCGTATCCGCGATCGTGCGCGCGACGTCGCCGGCGTCTGCCAGATCGAATAGGGCGAGCTTTGAGCCGGCTTTGGCCAACTCGCCGGCCGTAGCGCGCCCAATGCCTCCGGCTGCGCCCGTGATGATCGTCGTGCGGCCGTTTAGATCAACGAATGACACGGATCATGCTACGCAGAGCCTCCCGTTAAAGGGCGGAGCTTGCCCAAATTAAAACTGATTTGCTAACATTCGTCAAGATAGATGACAAATATTTTGCCAGTACGCATCGTCGATTGCACGCTCACTGCCGGCCAGGCGTCGTTGTGGGGCGGTATGATGACGAACTCGATGTTGCTCCCGATCGTCCCGCGGCTCGACAAGGCCGGCTACAAGGCCGTCGAGCTGATGGATCCGTTCGTCTTTGCCAGTTGTGCCGATCGCCTGGGCGAGGATCCTTGGGAACGCCTCCGCTTGGCTGCAAAGCGTCTTTCGCACACGCCTGCGAGCGTCTCGCTCGCCGGCGCATATCTTTTTGGTTCGCGCCCGGTCGGCAAGAAAGCCCTGCGGCGGACGGTTCGCCTGCTGGCGCGTAACGGCGTGACGCGCGTCGATTGCTACGATCCGTTCAACGACGTCGAATCGCTCGACGCGGTCGTCGAAGAGTGCAAAGATCTCGGACTTCAAATTTGCGGTGGAATCGTGTACGTGCTCGGCGACGCCTACGACACGAATTACTTTGCGTCCAAAGCGCAAACGCTCGCCGACTACGGCTGCGATGCGATCGCGCTGCTGGACTTCAGCGGAATACTGCATCCCGAGCGCGTGCAAGAGTTGATCTCCGCGCTCGTGCTGCGTGCGGGGCGCGTGCCGCTCGAAGTTCGCACGCACTGCCGTTCGAGTCGTGCGGAGATCTCGTGCCTGTCGTCCTTAGATAGCGGCGCATCGGCGATCCACGCCGCATCGGAGCCGCTCTCCGGCGGCGTCTCGTTACCGTCGATCGACTTTTTTGCCGAGCACCTGGAACGCGAAGGCTATCGTTCCGTGCTCGAGGGTGCGACCGTTGCAGCGATCTCCGACTACTTTGCAGGCGTCGCCGAGTATCACGGCTTGCCGAAAGGCGTACCAATGCTCTACGACGTGGCAATCGATCGCTATCAGCTGCCCGCCGTGCTGCAAGGGGAGCGCACGGAAGACGAGCGCTTCCGGCGCGAGCTTGCACGCATTTGCGCCGATCTCGGCGATCCGCCGATGGCGCTTCCGGTCGCGACGTGGTTGTGCGAACAGGTCGCATCGAATCTCGAGACCGGTTCGCGCGGCTCGACGCACGTGCGCGTGAAGATGCGTGCGGACAAGAGTGCCGGTGCTCATGTGACCGAAGACGAAGTCACGGGCTTGCATCTGAGCGACGGCGTCATGCATGCGCTGGCCACCGCGCGCGCGGATGCCGATCGCAGCAGTTGGGACATCTACGCCGATACGCCGGAAGCGCAGCTGATCGGTGAGTTGGCGCGCCGCCCATGGGTGCGCGAGATCTTTGTCGAGAGTCGCGCGTGATCCGGCGCGTATTGATCGCAAATCGCGGCGAGATCGCGGTGCGCGTGATCCGCGCCTGCAAGGATCTCGACATCGGGACGGTCGCCGTCTACTCGGAAGCCGACAAGGAATCGATGCACGTCAAGCTCGCCGATACTGCCGTCTGCATCGGTCCGCCGCCGGGCAAGCGCAGCTATCTCGACATGCCGTCGGTCGTCGCCGCTGCGCTTGGGACGCACGCCGATGCGATTCATCCCGGCTACGGATTTCTGGCGGAGAATGCGGACTTTGCCGCGCTCTGCGGAGCCCAAGGCGTGACGTTCATCGGCCCGACGCCGGATGCGATCCGTGCCGTCGGCGACAAGATTGTTGCGCGCGACACCGTTGCAAAGGCCGGCGTTCCCGTCGTCGGCGGAACCAAAGACGCGATCTCGGATCCCAAAGAAGCAGCGGAAATCGCCGCCCAGATCGGAATGCCGGTCTTGCTCAAAGCGCGCGGCGGTGGCGGCGGCCGCGGGATGCGGGTCGTGCAGAGCGTGGACGAGGTTGCATCCTCATTCCTCGATGCGTCGCGCGAGGCCGAAGCTGCGTTCGGCGACGGCGGCATGTATATGGAGCGCTATCTGGATGCGGTCAAGCACATAGAGATCCAAGTCCTCGCCGACAAGCACGGCACGTTCGTCGCGCTCGGCGAACGCGATTGCTCGACCCAGCGCCGGCATCAGAAGCTCATTGAAGAAGCTCCCTCGCCGGGACTCGATCCGTCGATACGCGAGCAGATGTGCAAAGCCGCAATCGACGCTGCACGTTCCGTCGCGTATCTGGGTGCAGGTACGGTCGAGTTTCTCTACAATCCGAAAACGCGCGAGTTCTTTTTCATCGAGATGAATGCGCGCATTCAAGTGGAGCATCCGGTCACCGAGATGGTGACGGGCGTCGACATCGTCAAGGAGCAGCTCGTCGTTGCTTCCGGCGGCAAGCTCTCGATGTCGGGCAACGTTCCACTGCACGGACACGCGATCGAATGCCGCATCAACGCCGAGGATCCGGCGCGGAATTTCTTCCCGAGTCCCGGCGTCGTCTCGCGCTACGTAGCGCCCAGCGGTCCGGGCGTGCGCGTCGACAGCCACTGCTACGAGGGCTACACGTTCCCGCCGAATTACGATTCCTTGCTGGCAAAGTTGATCGTGCACGGGAAGGATCGCGAAGAGTCACGCACGCGCATGCTGCGTGCGCTGGGCGACTACGTCATCGAAGGGATCAAGACGACGATTCCATTCCATCAAGCCATGCTGGAGCATCCCGAATTTCGTGCCGGTAACGTCACGACGCAATTCGTCGGTACACAGGTGATCATGTGAACAGCGGAGAGATTCTCGCGGTCCTGCAACGTCTGCGCGAGCTGGGCTACAAGCATTTCCGGTTCGAGCAGGGCGACATCGTGCTCGAGGTCGACGTCGATAGCGCGGGCCACGTGGCGCAGGGTCGCAGTCGCGGGCAAGCTGCGGCACCGGCGGCGCAACCTGCGTCGGCGCCACCGTCGCAAGCTCCCACGGATTCCGGCTTGGTCGCGATTCGCGCACCGATGAGCGGGACGTTTTATCGCGCGCCCGCACCGAACGAGCCGCCGTTCGTCGAAGTCGGCAGCCGCGTCGGTGCAGCGGACACCGTCTGCATCGTCGAGGTGATGAAGCTGTTTAACACG
>Ga0181525_10004975_pt1 | contig 10011 bp, 6 predicted proteins | sample PEATcosm2014_Bin_48_FD_121100 | JGI IMG/M metagenome (GOLD analysis project Ga0181525, IMG submission 121100) | Peatland microbial communities from MTU Mesocosm Facility, Houghton, MI, USA - PEATcosm2014_Bin06_10_metaG | ecosystem: Environmental > Terrestrial > Soil > Wetlands > Peat | place...
ATCTTGTACCGCGTCGTCGATGACGTCGGGCTGAAACTGGCTGCCGCGATAACGGATCGTTGCGCGCACGGTGAGGCTGATCATGCCGTAGAGCCGGTCTTCCTCGTTGGTGCGCAGGGTCTGCGCGCACAGCCGGTCGATGAGGCTGACCGCCTGCGGGCCGATCTGCGCTTCGGCTTTGCCGATGCCGGCGCCGCTAGCGGCGGCGATGCCAAGAAACGCGGCCGAGACCCAAATTCGCCACGCGGAGAAGCAGTCGAACAGCATTCAGTTTCCCCCAAGGTGCGCGGCGGACTTTCCCGCAATCGGCGCGGCGGAACAAGAACCCCGCGGGTGCGGCGTCTTGCGCACCGCCCGACAGCCCCCTAAGTTGGCGCCGCGATGCAGGCAGGCAGCATTTTCGCGATCGGCTGTCGCCGCTGGTTTCGCGGTTTGGCGATACTGGCGGTCGCGATCACCACCGCACTCCCCGCGCGCGCCGACAACCAAGTCTTCAGCCTGTTCGATTTCCAATTCGAAGACGGCACGATCATGCCGGAATTGCGAATCGCCTACGAGACGCAAGGCACATTGGCGCCGGAGCGCGACAATGCCGTGCTCCTGCTGCATGATGCATTGGGCGACCGCCATGCCTTTGACGACATGATCGGACCCGGCAAGGTTTTCGATACGAACCGGTATTTCGTCATCGCGGCCGACGCGATCGGCGGTGGTGAGTCCACATCGCCGGGCGACGGTACCGGGCAGGATTTCCCGCGCTATACGATCCGCGACATGATGGCGGCAGAGTACCAGCTGGTGTCGAGCGGGCTTGGCTTGACACAGCTGCATGCGATCGTCGGTCGCTCGATGGGCGCCTTTATCGGGCTCGAATGGGCGATCCAGCATCCCGAAATGCCGCGCAACCTTGTTTTGCTGGCGCCAAGCGCGCGCAGCGACGCGAATTTCCAGGTGATCATCGATCTGATGATCTCCGCCATCGTGCTCGACCCGGACTGGAATGGCGGGCATTACGAGCGCAATCCGGTCGAAGGCCTGCGCCACGCCGGGATGACCTATTACCCTTGGTCGGTCAGCGCCGCCTATCTCGACCGGATTTCGGCCGCGCGGCTGGGCAAGGAATCCGAAGCGGCGGCCAAAAGCTTTGCCGCGTGGGACGCGAACTCGCTCGTGCTGCGTTTTGCCGCATGCCGCGAACACAACGTCGCAACATCGTTCGCCGGCGATCTTGGCGCGGCGCTGGGCCAGGTGACGATGCCGGTACTGCTCATGGGAAATGCCAGTGACCGGCTGATCGACTTGACCGGTGCTCAACGACTCCGCGCCGGACTGCCGCAGCCGAGCTATGCCGAGATCCCGGGCGATCTCGGCCATCACGCGATCGCCGCCGCGCCGGGATCGCCCGAAGCCGATTTTATCGCGCAGACCATTCGCGGCTTCCTCAAATAACGCGCCGATTGCCGGCGCCTTGGTTGCCGACAAATATCCAGCGCCGTCGAGCGCGCGGCGGGCGATTTACTCTGCCGGAAACCAAGGATTCGCGCCTGCCATGCGGCCACTGTCTTTGACAGGCTTTCATCTTTTTTTTACCCTTCTACTTGCCTATAAAGGCCGGGGGAGTATGTGGCGTGCGCTGCGGGGCGGGGGTTGCCGTGTCGAGTCAAAGCTTGCCGAGACGTGACTGTGGTCGCGTGACGATGCGTTGTGTTCGGTTTGCTGCAATTTTTGCGCTCCTGGTGAGCGGGGCGCCGCTCGCGGCCAAGGCGGAGCGTGTGTCGGTGCCGGCGGCGGCTGGCGGTCCGATCTACGAGGCGATCGTCATCGATGCCGAGACGGGCCAGGTGCTGCGTCAGCTGAACCCCGACGCGGTGACCTATCCGGCGTCGCTGACCAAGATGATGACGCTTTACCTGACCTTTGAGGCGCTGAACCAAGGCCGCCTGCGGCTCGACCAATATGTTCAGGTCTCGGCCGCGGCTGCGGCGCACAGCCCATCAAAGCTCGGGTTTCAGCCGGGTGAATGGGTCATGGTGCGCGATCTCATTCTCGGCATCGTGACCAAATCGGCGAACGACGCCGCAGCGGTGCTGGCCGAGACATTGGGCGGCAGCGAGCCGGCTTTTGCCGTGATGATGACGCAAAAGGCGCAGCAGCTCGGGATGACCCGCTCGCATTACGCCAATGCGTCGGGCCTGCCTGACCCAGAGCAGCTGACGACCGCGCGCGACATCGCGCGCCTAGCGCTGGCGCTCTATCACGACTTCCCGCGCGAATATCGCTATTTCTCGGTCAAGCAGTTCGATTTTCAGGGCGAGATCGTCAACGGCCACGACCACATGCTCGATTGGTATCCAGGCGCCGACGGCATCAAGACCGGGTTTACCGTCGCGTCCGGCTACAATCTGGCGACATCGGCGATGCAGAACGGGCGGCGCGTGATCGGCGTCATCCTTGGCGGGCGCTCGGTGCGCAGTCGCGACGAATCGATGGCGCAACTGCTCGATCTCGGGTTTAGCGATCTCTCCCGCCAGTCGCCCGTGATGGTGGCGCAGCGCCAAGCTCCGGAGGCTGCTCCGGTCGTCGCCGCGGCCGCGCCGGCCGCGACACCGGCGATAGCGACACAACCAGCACCGCAAGCCGGGCCTTCCATCGCCTCGATCGCCGCCGCCGCGATGGCCATGCCGGTGACGGAACCGGCGCAGCGGGTCCAGCAAGCGTCGGCGGCACCGCAAACCGCGGTTTCCGACCAGTCCTCAGCGCGCGAAACATCCGCGAGCCCGGCAACCTCATCGCTCGGCGCCGTCGCCACCGCGGCGATCAGCCATTTGGCACCGGTCAGCCGGGCCGAAGCCGCTCCGGTCGTGGCCGAGCCGGGTGGCGGCTGGGCCCTTCAGCTCGGCGCTTTCCGCGCCGAAGCCGGGGCAGAGCGCGTCGTGCAGGAGGTTTCCCGCCTCGGGTTCGCGCGAGGCAAGCAGCAGCAGATCCTGGCGCCAACGGGGGCCGAGCGGCTCTACCGCGCGCGGCTGCTCAATTTCACCGTGCAAGGCGCCCGCGCCGCGTGCGGCGAACTACACCGGCAGCATATCGACTGCACCGTCGTGCCGGCGGGCGTCAGGGTCGCCAGCCGGTAAACTTCAGGGGCTCGACCTGTTGGGGGTCTTCCCGATCGTCATGCCCGGACTTGTTCCGGTCGCCCATGTGGAGCCCCGGGATGACGAATCGGAAGTGCTTCGAATTCCTGCTTTAAACTCAGAGATAGCCCTTCAGGATGCGGCGCACCCCGTCGCCGAGCTCTATGTGTTCGAGCCCCAGCGCGATATTGGCTTCGAGAAAGCCGAGCTTGTCGCCGCAATCAAAGCGGCGTCCGATGGCACGTAGGCCAAAGAAATCCTGGCCTTCGGCAATCAGCGCGGCCAGCCCGTCGGTCAGCTGGATTTCGTTGCCGCTGCCCGGTCGCGCGGTCGCGAGATGGGCAAACACTTCGGGCTGGATGATGTAACGGCCGATGATCGTCAGGTTTGACGGCGCCTCCGCCGGGCTCGGCTTTTCAACGACCCCCTTGGCGCGCACCAGCCGGCCGTTATCCTCGACGACGTCGAGCACGCCGTAGCGGCTCGTCTGCTCGCGCGGCACCTCGACAATGGCGGCGACATTGCCGCCGGTCTCTGCATAGGCGTCGACCATCTGCTTGAGGCAAGGCGGATCGCAGACCATCAGATCATCGACCAGCACCACCGCGAACGGCTCGTTGCCGACAAGATGGCGCGCGCACCACACCGCATGGCCAAGGCCCAGGGGCCGCTGCTGGCGGGTATAGGCGATTTGGCCGGCGGAAGGCAGCCATGCCTGCATCTCGGCAAGCTGCTCGGCCTTGCCGCGCTCGCGCAATGTCGCCTCCATCTCGTAGGCGACATCAAAATGATCTTCGAGTGCACTCTTGCCGCGCCCGGTCACAAAATAGAATTGCTCGATCCCGGCGGCTTTCGCCTCCTCGACCGCGTAATGAATGAGCGGCCGATCGACGACGGTCAGCATCTCTTTCGGCATCGCCTTGGTCGCCGGCAGGATGCGCGTGCCAAGCCCGGCGACCGGGAAGACTGCCTTACGAACGGGCTGATGCATGGTTCTCCTTGCTGTCCGGTGTCAAGCGCGCGCACGACGCTACCGAGGCTAACTGCATTAACGTAGAATCGGCTTCAATATTTCCCTCGCTTTCGCGCGGTTCGCGATCATCCGACGAGACGACTACTTTAGCGTTAATGCTTCAATAGCACATCGCGCGCGCGATTGATCTTGTCGACAAATAGGCGGCACCACATCAGCCGGTCATGCGCCGCCATTGTTCAGGCCGCGCCGACGCTCTTGCCGGAAGACCCACTGTCAGTTCGCCGGCAGAGTATGGCCCGAACGATATTCCGCCGGTTCGTCAGCTTGCATTTGGGTCGCCCTCCTTAAACGCTGCAGGATCGGAGCGACAATTTTTCTCATCAGATCGTCGACGCGAGCTTCGCTGTACTCATGCTGGGCGTAGAGGCGTCCGGCGTCCGAGCAGTCCGAGTAAGCTTGTTCCTCGCGGTAGAGCCGCAGCAAAGCGGCGGCAAAATCCGCAGGCTCGTCGGCAACGCAGCCGCGCAGAACATCGGGTGGCGCCATCCCCTCATAGGCGATCGATGTGCCGATGCAGGGAACTCCGGCGGCGAGGCTTTCGACAACCTTGCTCTTGAGCCCCGCGCCAAAGCGCAATGGGGCCACGGTCAAGCGCACCGCATCGAATACGGAATTTATATCGTCGACATCACCAACCAGCTTGAAATCGGGTCGTGTTGGCAATTGCAAGCGCTCTGTATCTCTTCCGACCACGTGAAACCTGATCGATGGATCGGCTTTGCGGACCAGAGGGGCAATCTTTTCGGCGAGATAATGCACCGCGTCGAGGTTGGGATCATGGCCGAAACCACCGATGAACGCGACGCCGTCACGCTCCGAAAACGCCGTTGCCGCACGCCGCGCGGATACCGACCATGGGACCACCGCGACCGTGACATTCGGAACCTGCCGCAACAGATCGGCTTCGACGGACGAATGGGTGATCACGATGTCAGCCAATTGTGCCGCCGCCATCTCCTCCATGCGCACGCGCCGGGCGCGGATGGCATAGGAAGGTATCTCCAAAACCTGTGCCTGCCGGGCGAGGCGCAAATGGTGCAGATCAGCGACGCCGTACACGACCAGCGCCCTTTTGCAGTAACGGCGGACCAGAGCCTGATAAGTCCAGGCGGTTTGGACGCGGTGCAGGTAAACCAGGTCGAATGGCTGGCCGAGACGGCGCAGAACCTCTTCGAGAGAGCCATACCAGGGTGCCACTATTGGGTTTATTCCGATTGCAGAAAGTGCGGCTGCGGCGCCGCTGCGATCGGCCAAATCTTCGGAAGCGGCAAAACTCACATCAAAGCCAAGCCGCATAAGTGAGCGCATGTGGTCAAGCAGCGCATTGGAACCACCATCGCTGCCTGTCAGGGGGTACGCATTGTCGATGAACAGAGCCTGCGGTCGCATCGCCGTCGCCGCCGAGCGAACCGACGGCGCCGGCGCGAAGCCGTCCCAGCGATCGTAGGGATCCGTCACAACCCCGGTACCGCCCGCGAGCCGGGCACGCGCCGCGAGTAGGGTCTCGGTCTGGCGACCCAAAAATCGGATCGTCTCATCGAGTTCGGTCGCCTTCTCGACCGTGACCAAGCTGTCTCGCAGTATTTTCGCCACGTTTTTGAGGTATTTGGCGTCGAAGCGCGAGATTGCCGGAACGATGATCGGCGATCCCGGCATCGATGCGCCATCATCCGCGCGACACACCGAGATCACATGATCGGCTCCCGGGTTCAACCGTACCGGCATGTCCGTGGCGAACGAGCAACACCCATCTCCGAAGCAACCGGCGCTCGCCAGATCGTCACGATACCGGTTGGCCACGACGTGACCGATCAATTCGCCATCAACCCTGATTTCGAGCCACACGCCCCAGCCCGGCTGTACCCGATCAAAGGCCCAGCCTTCCAAGCGGAAACCGTCACAAAGGTCGAGATGACCCTGAAGTGGTGGGCAGGGCGCGACGTCGTCGGATACCAGCGCGGCGCGAGGGTTGGGGGGACCGGAGACGGAAGGGGAACTCTCCTCGGGCGGTGTCATCTCATCAGCGGCAACAATCGCCGGCGATCCAGGCAGCGGCGCCCCGTCATCCGCGCGGCAGATATGGACGATATGATCGCCCTCGCGGCTTAATCGAAACGGGTCCACGAAGAACGCACAACACCCGTCGCCAAACCCTGCCAGATCAGGGCGATACTGATCGGCAAGAAGAGAAGCAGCAAATTCGCCATCTACCAGAATTTTTAAAAGCACTCGCGAAGTCGGTCGCGCTGGATCAAAGGCCCACCCTTCCAGGCGGAAACCGTCACAAAGATCGAGGTGACCTCGCAGCGGCCCAATCGCTGCAACGCGGCAGGGTACGCCATCGATCGAGGCCTCTAGCGGGTTGAAGGCCGCAGGGGCGAAGCGTTTATCTCGGCGGGCCACGATCGGCTTCTTTCTGGAGATTTTGTCGGCTCAAAATTCGACGACGCGCGTAATCCACCGGGCGGCCCGGCGCTACCCGTCCTCATCAGCGCACTACAATTAAAACAAGAAAAAGACTACTTTAAGTCAATGCTTCAGGAGCACATCGCGTGCGCGATTGATCTTGGTCGCGAGATAGTCGCTGCCGCCGTGGTCCGGGTGCAGCTGCATCATCAGCCGATGATAGGCCGCCTTGATCGCCGCCTCGTCGGCGCCGGGATCGAGCCCGAGGATCTCATAGGCTTCCTCGACGCTCATATCGCCGCTATTCGCGTGCGGCGGCGGGGTTTGGCCGCCGGCGGGATTGTCCCGCCAGTCCGGATGGAGACGGTCGAGATAAGCCTCGACAAGGCGCGCGCCTTCCTCATCGGCGGTGCGGCACTCACGCAGCAGATCGAGGAGGTCGGCGGTCGTCAGCTCTCCAAGCCGCAATCCGGCAAAGCGTCCGGCAAGCACGGTCCCAGTCATCGCGCCGGTATCGTGATCGAGGCTCATGCGCAAATACGGCGTCGATACGTCGGAGCTGTGGCTGGCGTTCCCCGCGCCGCAACACCCGCAAAACAGCGAGCGCGCCCGCCGCAAATACGGCCAGACGAGAGTGAGAGGCAGCCAGATGAAAGCGAAACGCTCGGACAGCAGCAGATAAAGAAACAGCAAAACCGCCGCGCCGATCGCCGTCCATTTGAGGCCGCGCGCCAGTTTCGCCGGGTCGGCGTTGACAAACAGGTAGACCAGTAGCAACAGCCCGGCGAGGATCGCGACACCGCCGAGAAGCGCCAGCATGATCGAGGCTCACCCCTTCAGTTGCGCGGTCAGCAAGCGGATATCGCCGCCTTTTTTCGCCCCGTAATCGGCGAGCGCGCGATAGCCGCCGGCAGCGTAGACCGCGACCGCGGCGAGCAATTCCTTCAGTCGGTCGGCGCTCGCCAAGTCAAAGCTCATATAGGCGCCGCGCGACAATTTGGCGATCTGGCGAAACGCGGTCCCGGCATGGGTGTCGCCACCTTCGTGAAACACGAACACCGGCGTGCCCAGCAAGCCCAACTCCCCGGCCAGCTTGCACAAATGAGCGATTTTCTCCTCCACCGCATCGCCGACAAAAACCACCGCGTGGACGCGTTGCTTTTTGGTCTCGGCGATCGCGTGCTCCAGCACCCGCCCGATCTGCGTCTCACCGCCGATGCACGAGACCGCGCGCATCGCGCGGTGCAGCTCGGCGGAATCCTGCATCCAGCGGCTCGCCTTGCACTCGTTAAAGCCGCGATAGAAGACGAGGCGGACATCGAGCCCGCCCAAAGCCGCCGTCGCCTCGAACATCTCGCCCTGGATGCGGCAGGCGCGATCCCAGCTGGGCTCGCGGCTGGCCGTCGCGTCGAGCGCGAAGATGAGCCGCCCGCGCCCGCCGCCCGGTCGCACGACGGGCGCGCGGTTGAGGTCCTGCAGAAACGCCTCGACATCGGCCGAGGACGAAGTTGCCGGCAGCTTCCCGCCGCTCATCATGCGTTCCTTTAGGCCGGGCGGAGCCAGACCGAGGTGTCGTGATAGACGGCGCCGCCCTGCGGTGGGCCGGGATCGGCGCTCGTCAGCAGGTTGATGCCGATCCCCTCTTCAAAGGCATGGTTCGGCCAGATGCCCTCGATGATCACCACGCGCTTTTGCAAGCCGTCAAAGGCACGCGCGCGCACGACGACACTGCCCTTCTCGTTGCCGACGCGAACCCGGTCGCCATCGGCGATGCCGAGCTTTGCCAGCGCCTCCGGGTGGATCAGCGCGCTCGGCTGTCCTTCGCGCGCGACGCCGGACGGCGTGTTGTTGAAGCTCGTGTTGAGAAACGAGCGCGACGGCGCCGCCACCATGCGAAACGGGCGCCCGGCCTCGCCGTCATCGGTGTTCGTGACATGGTCGGGGAGTTCGGGCAGAGAGCCGAGCTCGCGGTCGCCCATCGGCCCCATCATCGCCGCCCAATTCGCATGAAAATGGAATTTCTTGTCGGCATGGCCAAACCCGTCGAGAAAATGCGCGGTCTCGAACGGCGCGGCGCAATCAAGCCAGGTGCCCTCGATAAATTCCTCCGGGCCGGGCAGCCCGCTCGCGCGCAAGGTCTCGGCGATGATCTCATAGGCGGTCATCTTGAAGCCGCGATGCTCGGCGCCCAGCCGCTCCGCGAGCGCGCACTGGACTTCATGGTTCGAGCGGCATTCGCCATAAGGCGGCACGATCGCCCGGTGCATCTGCAAATAAGTGTGGGCACCGGCAGTGTACACGTCGTCATGTTCGAGAAATGTCGTCGCCGGCAGCACGACATCGGCCATCGCCGCGGTCTCGGTCATGAACTGTTCGTGCACGCAAACAAAGAGATCGTCGCGCGCGAAGCCGCGATGCACGAGGCCCGATTCGGGCGACACAACCATCGGGTTGGTATTCTGGATCAGCAATGCCGTGACCGGCGGTCCGTCGCCGATGTCGCGCTTGTCGCCGCACAGGATCGGTCCGATGCGCGACTGATCGAGGATGCGGATCGAGGGATCGAGGACGTCCGATCCCTCGATCAGCCGCCGGTCGAGGCGGAAGAGGCCGTGGTTCGACTGCAGCGCCCCGCCGCCCTCGTATTGCCACGCGCCGGTCACCACTGGCAGGCAGGTCACCGCGAACAAATTCGCCGCCCCGTTGCGCGAGCGCGAGAACCCATAGCCGATGCGCAGATAGGCGCGCTTGGTCTGGCCGTAGAGCCGGGCGAAGGCGATGATCTCGTCCTCGCTGAGGCCGGTGATGCCGGCGGCCCATTCGGGGCCGCGCGTTGCGAGATGCGCTTCGAGACCGTCCGGATCATCGCTGTAGCGCGCCAGATAGGCCCGGTCGGCGTAGCCTTCCTTGAACAGCACATGCATCACCGCGCAGGCGAGCGCGCCATCGGTGCCGGGAAGCGGTGCTAAATGCAGATCCGCCATCTCTGCGGTGCCGGTGCGATACGGATCGATGACGACGAGCTTCGCCCCGCGCTCCTTGCGCGCCTTGGCGATGTGGGTCATCACGTTGACCTGGGTCGACACCGGGTTGCCGCCCCAGATGACGATCAGATCGGATTTCGCCATCTCGCGACCGTCGACACCGCGCTTGGTGCCGACGCCGACCAGCCAGCCGGAATCGGTCAGCGCGTTGCAGATCGTCGAGTGTTGCCGCGAATAGCGCATCGCATGGCGCAAACGCTGTAACCCGTCGCGCTGCACCAGCCCCATCGTGCCCGAGTAATAATGCGGCCACACCGCTTCCGAGCCGTGCAGCTGCGCGGCGCGGGTGAGGCTCTCGGCGACGAGGTCGAGCGCGTCGTCCCACGAGATCGGTTGATAAGCGGCGTGGCCGACGCCTTTGTCGCCGACCCGGCGCAGCGGTACCTTGAGGCGC
>Ga0181525_10004977_pt1 | contig 10005 bp, 8 predicted proteins | sample PEATcosm2014_Bin_48_FD_121100 | JGI IMG/M metagenome (GOLD analysis project Ga0181525, IMG submission 121100) | Peatland microbial communities from MTU Mesocosm Facility, Houghton, MI, USA - PEATcosm2014_Bin06_10_metaG | ecosystem: Environmental > Terrestrial > Soil > Wetlands > Peat | place...
GTCAGGGGCGCGGAGCGATGGCGCGGCGGTACTTCGCCACATTGGCTGACTGGGCGGCGAGAGTGGCGGAAAAGTAATGCCCGCCGGAGCCATCCGCGCGCGCCACGAAATACAGGTTGTCGGCTGCGGCGGGATGCAAGACGGCGGCGATGGATGCCAATCCGGGATTGGCGATCGGTCCGGGCGGCAGGCCCGCGTGCCGGTAGGTATTGTACGGATCGTCGCTCGCCAGGTCGGACTTGTGGATGGCGCCGCGATAGTTGCCGGCGAGCAGCGCTGCGTAGATGGTGGTCGGGTCGCAATCGAGCTTCATCCCGATGGCCAGACGGCGCGCGAAGACAGCGGCGATGAGGGGCCGCTCTGCGGAGAGCTTGCCTTCCTTTTCCACCAGCGAGGCTAGCGTTACGGTGCTGTGCACGGGAGCATCGGTGTTCATACCGCGCCAGACTTCGCGGAACTTGCCGGTCATCGCCAGGCACAATTGATCCGGCGTAGTGGAGCGGCCCAGGCGGTAGGTATTCGGGAACAGGTAGCCCTCCAGGGTGGGCGCTTGCGGGTCCAGATCGCGGATGAGCGCGGGGTCGCGGGCTGCCTCCAGAAATCGCTCCGCCGGGAACACTCCAAGGCGCTCGGTGGCCGCCGCGATATCGAACATGTTCCAGCCTTCGGGCACGACCAACTGGTAAAAGAAGACGTCGCCGCGGCGGATGCGGCCGAAGATTTCGCGCACCGATGCCGGCTGGGTAAAGCGGTACTCGCCGGCCTGCAGCGTGGCGCCGCGCTGGAAGGCGCGGGCAATCAGGAACGTCGTGGAATGGCGGATGACGCCGGCGCTTTCAAGCATGGCGGCCAGTTGGCGCACGCCGCCGCCCTTGGGCAGGTCGACGAAGGTCTCGCGGCCGAAGCCCGCATAGGGAATATTCAGGTCGATCGCGATATAGGCCGCGGCGGCAGTGGCGCCCAGCAGGACCAGGGCAATACGGCGAAGGCGCGTCACAGGAAATCCAGGTAGCTCTGCAGCAGGATGACGGCGGAAAGCCGGTCGACCGCGCGGGCGCGCTTTTGGATGCTGATGCCGCTCGAACGCAAGACCCGGGAAGCTTCCACTGTGGTGAGGCGCTCGTCCCACAGGCGCACGGGACGGCCGGCGCGCACGGCCAGCGCCTCGGCGAACTCGCGCGCCCAGGCGGACTGGCGGCCTTCGTCGCCGCTCATGTGCAGCGGGTTTCCGACCAGGATCATGGCGACGTCGCGCTCCTCGATCTGGCGCGCGAGCTCGGCCAAATCGGCGCGCTTGGTGGTGCGCACGAGGTTGGGCAGCCCCTGCGCGGTGAGACCGAGTGGATCGCTGATGGCCATGCCGATGCGCTTCTTTCCCAGATCGAGGGCCAGGATGCGGGGTTGGGGGGATGGCATGCTGCGGTAGACCGATTTCATTATAAACGCGGGCATGCTAGATTCGGAGACAGGGATCTTTTCGCTTCGTGGCCATTTTGTCCAAGCCCCTGCGCGCCGCCGAGCAGGAGGTGCGCAACATCGCGGGTCCACTGATTGCGCTGGGCGTGGCGATCGCCATCCTCTATTTCGGACGGGTGTTCTTCATCACCTCATTGGTGGCGGTGATGCTGGCGTTCATTCTGGAACCCTTCGTTACGCTGCTGGTACGCATCCGGTTTCCGCGGTCGCTAGCCAGCTTTGTGGTGTGCGCGGCCGCGCTTTCGGGGCTGTACCTGATAGGGCTGGGCGCTTACACGCAGTTATCCGGCCTGGCCGAGGAACTGCCTAAGTACAGCCAGCGTATTGGCGAACTGGTGGAGAACGTGTCCCAGAGGGTGGAAGCCCTGGAGCAGCGCAGCTATCAGTTGGTGATGCCGGCCCCCAAGCAGCCGCCACCGGCGCCGGAGCCGGCACGGAAAAAGCGGCGGACGGCGGAAGCCGCACCGCCCGTCGCGCCGGGTGCGATTCCGGAAGTGCGCATTCACGAAGATTCGTCGCCCATCAAGCAGTTCATTTCGGTGCGGCTCGGGTCGTTCTACCAGATCATGCTGATGGCGTCTTTCGTGCCCTTCCTGGTGTACTTCATGCTGAGCTGGCACGATCACATTCACCGCAGCTTCCTGCAATTCTTCCAAGGCGAGGACCGGGCGGCGGCGGCGCGCAGCTTGCAGGGCATCGCGGATATGGTGCGCGCATTCGTGGTGGGGAACTCCGTGCTGGGGCTGCTGCTCGCGGGAGCGAGTTCGCTGGTGTTTTGGATCGTGCATCTGCCGTATGCGTTCCTGGTGGGTCCGATGAGCGGTTTCCTGAGCCTGGTGCCGTATGTAGGTCTGCCGCTGGCGGCGCTGCCGCCGCTATTCGTGGCGCTCACGGCTTACGACACGATTTCGGGTTACTTGCTGGTGGTGGCGATCGTGACGGTGTTCCATCTGCTGGCGCTGAACCTGCTTTATCCCAAGTTTGTGGGGTCGCGGGTGCATTTGAACCCGCTGGCGGTGACATTTTCGCTGATGATCTGGGGATTTCTGTGGGACGCGCCGGGGTTGCTGCTGGCGATTCCGATGACGGCGGCGTTCAAGGCGGTGTGCGACAACGTGAAGGGGCTGCGGCAGATCGGGAAGTTTCTGGGGGATTAGCGTGGAAGTGGGATTCCCGTCCTGGTGAGAAGCTGCTCCGGCTGGGTGCGCGGGTCCTGGAGGACCCGCGCACAGTCGAAAACCCACCGTAAGCCATTGAAATTGGAGGGCGGCCAATCTTGGCCGCAGCCGCCTTTCAGGCGGCCGGAGCCGGCTAAAAAGCCGGCTGCGGGCAGAATTGCCCGCCCTCCAACCTGGTTTTCACCACTATTCGTGGGCCGCAGGCCCATCCTGACAGACCTGGAGGTCTGCCCCACTTCAACGTCCGAAGGTTGTTATACTGCTCGCGTGCTGCCTTTACGCTCTGCGCTTTTCCTTTCACTCCTGATCGCGATCGCGCCGTTGCCGGCGCAGGAGACCGACACCTTCGCGGGGCTGAAGCTCCGCTCGATCGGCCCGGCGGTGACTTCCGGCCGCGTGGTATCTTTCGCCGTCCACCCCACGGATAAGAGCACGTATTACGTAGGTTCGGCGTCCGGCGGCGTGTGGAAGACGGTTAACGCCGGCACATCGTTCACGCCCGTGTTTGACGGCGAAGGATCGTACTCCATCGGCACGGTGGTGATCGACGCGAAGAATCCCAACGTCGTTTGGGTGGGTACGGGCGAGAACAACAGCCAGCGCAGCGTATCCTACGGCGATGGCGTGTACCGGTCCGACGACGGCGGCAAGTCGTGGAAGAACATGGGCCTGAAGAAGTCCGAGCACATCGCGCGCATCGTGATCGACCCGCGGGATTCCAACACCGTGTACGTGGCCGCGCAAGGGCCGTTGTGGGGACCTGGCGGCGATCGCGGATTGTACAAGACCACCGATGGCGGAAAGACCTGGAAAGCCGTACTCACCATCAGCGAGAACACCGGCGTGACGGACGTGGCGATGGATCCACGAAATCCCGACGTGCTGCTGGCCGCCGCGTACCAGCGGCGCCGCCAGGTGTGGACGCTGATCGACGGCGGGCCGGAGAGCGCCATCTACAAGTCCACCGATGCGGGCGCCACCTGGAACAAAGTGAAATCCGGCTTGCCCACCGAAAACCTGGGCCGCATTGGGTTGGCGATGTCGCCGGCGAATCCCGACGTGGTCTACGCTACCGTCGAATCCATCGATAAGAAGGGCGGCATCTTCCGCTCCACCGACTTCGGCGCCACCTGGGAACGGCGCAGCGAGCACGACGACCAGGGGCAGTATTACGCGCACATCGTCGCCGACCCCAAAAACGTCGACCGCATCTACGTCATGTGGGTGTTTCTGCAGGTTTCCGACGATGGCGGTAAGACGCTCCATAATCTGGGCGAGCGCTTCAAGCACGTGGACAATCACGAAATCTGGATCGATCCGGACAATACCAGCCATTATCTGGTGGGCTGCGACGGCGGCGTGTACGAGAGCTTCGACCGCGCGGCGACGTGGGCTTTTAAGGCCAACCTGCCGGTGACGCAATTCTACGACATCGCGGTGGACGAGGCCGCGCCTTTCTATCACGTCTACGGCGGCACGCAGGACAACTTCTCGATGGGCGGACCGGCGCGCACGCGCAGCGTCCACGGCATCACCAACGCGGACTGGTACGTGACGGTGGGCGGAGACGGCTTTCATTCGCGCGTGGATCCGCAGGACCCCGACACCGTGTATTCGGAATCGCAGCACGGGGGGCTGGTGCGCTACGACCGGCGCACCGGGGAATCGGTGGGCATCCAGCCGCAGCCGGGCGCGGGCGAGCCGCCGCTGCGCTGGAATTGGGATTCGCCGCTGGCCATCAGCCCGCATTCTCACACGCGCGTCTACTTCGCGGCCAACCGGTTATTCCGCAGCGACGACCGCGGGGATTCGTGGAAGGCGGTTAGCGGCGACCTGACCCGCCAGATCGACCGCAATACGCTGCCGGTGATGGGCAAAGTATGGGGCCCGGATGCCGTGGCGAAGAACGTTTCGACCTCGTTCTACGGCAACATCGTGGCGCTATCGGAATCGCCCAAGAAGGAAGGGCTGATCTATGTGGGCACCGACGACGGGCTGATCCAGGTGACTGAAAACGGCGGGACGGAGTGGCGCAAAATCGACAAATTTCCGGGCGTGCCGGAGGGGACTTACGTGAGCCGCATTCTGGCTTCGCAGCACGATGCGGGCACAGCGTATGCCGCGTTCGACCGTCACAAGGCGGCCGACTTCGCGCCTTACCTGTTGAAGACCACCGATGCGGGGCGCACCTGGACCGCGATTCAGAGCGACTTGCCGGCGAACGGCGCGGTGCTGGCGATCGCGGAGGATCACGTGAATCCGCAGTTGCTGTTCGCGGGCACGGAGTTCGGCTTGTTCTTCACGATCGACGGGGGCAAGAAGTGGGTGCAACTTAAGGGTGGGATGCCAACTGTCGCGGTGCGCGATTTAGCCATCCAGAAGCGCATGAACGACCTGGTGGCGGGCACTTTTGGCCGCGGCATCTACGTGCTGGACGACTACACGCCGCTGCGCGAGATGAAGCCGGACACGCTGGAGCAGCCCGTCGTGCTCTTCCCGATCGAAGACGCGCTGATGTACATCGAGACGCGCCAGTATGGGCTGCGCGGCAAGGGGTTTCAGGGCGAGTCTTTCTTCACCGCCGATAATCCGCCGTACGGGGCCACTTTCACTTACTACCTGAAAGAGGAAATCAAGACCAAGATGCAGCAGCGGCGCGACGCTGAAAAGGAAGCCGAAAAGAAGAAGGTTGCGGCGCCTTATCCCGCGCCGGCGGAGCTGCGGGCGGAGGGCGAGGAGGAAGCGCCCACGCTGCTGCTGACCATCGCGGACGCGAGTGGGCGCGCGGTCCGCACGCTGACCGGGCCGGTTAGCAAGGGCATCCATCGCGTAAGCTGGAACCTGCGGGAACCCGCCGCGGAACTGCCGGGTCCGCGTCCGGCGGATGCGGACGACGATCTGTTCTTCGAGGAGGCGACGGGCCCGCTGGTGACGCCCGGGCGCTACACCGTGACGGTGGCGAAGCGCGTGGATGGCGCGGAGACGGTGTTGGTTTCGGCGCGCGAATTCACGGTGACGGCCGAGAAAGCGGAGGGCACCGAGGATGCCGCACGCAGAGAGCTGCTCGAATTCCAGCAGAAGGCCGGCAAGCTGGAGCGCGCGGTTTTGAGCGCCCTGGAGGCTGCGAGCGAGCTGAACACGCGCGTGGGCAAGATCAAGGAAGCGATCGACGCCACGCCCGCGATGGACCGGAAATGGGCGAACGCGGCGCGCGCGCTGGAGAAGAAGAACAACGAAATCCTGCGCGCGCTGCGGGGCGACGTGACGCTGGCGCGGCGGAACGAAAATGTGCCGGAGTCCATCGTGCAGCGGGTGGAGACGATCGTGGGCAATGAGGGAGGGTGGCTGCAGCGGCCGCCGGCCACCGACGTCCAAAACTACGCCATCGCCAGCCAGGAGTTGGCCGCCGAGCGGGAAAAGCTGCGGGTGCTGGTGGAAGTGGATCTGAAGGCGCTGGAACAGGCGCTGGATGCGGCGGGCGCGCCTTGGACGCCGGGGCGGTTGCCGGCGCGGTAGGGCATTATGGCGCTGCGTATAACGGCCACCGTGGTATACTACCCGTTTGATACGGTCCTTCCGGTGCAAGGAAACCGAGAAGCTTTTTCACCGCCAGCATAGCCGCAAATTCGTCAACATTGAAACGGTGGCGCGGCGAAAGCTGCGGATGTTGGAGGATGCGGCGAAACTGGGGGACATGGCGGCGGTTCCAGGAAACCGGCTAGGCGCCTTGAGCGGTGCCAGGAAGGGTCAGAACAGTGTCCGGATCAACGATCAGTGGCGAGTTTGCTTCATTTGGCGCGAGGGCGCGGCGGAGAACGTCGAGATCGTCGACTATCATTAGCGAGGTGAAAGAGACAATGGCTAACGGCAATCGGCTCCCACCCATTCATCCGGGGGAGATCCTGCGCGAGGAGTTTCTGCTTCCTCTCGACATGTCGGCGAACCAGTTGGCGCTGGCTCTGCGGGTACCGGCGACGCGCATCAACGACATCGTCAACGAAAAGCGCGGCATCACGGCGGATACCGCACTTCGCCTATCGCGCTACTTCGGCACGACACCCAGGTTCTGGATGAACATGCAGAGTTCCTGGGAGTTGGAAGTGGCCGAGGATGAACTGGGCCATGCGGTAAGCCGCGAGGTACTGCCGAGAACCGCGTGAGAGTCCCGCGTCACCGGCGGTTGCGGCCGGGAAGGCGGGGCGCGAGCGCGTAGTTCAGTTGCACCAGCACGATGAATCCGATGCTGGCATAAGTGCTGATCAGGCAGAGCAGCGCGCCGAACGCGTAGAGCGACTGTCCGATGACGATGCGGCGTTTGATGGCGGCGGCCACTGCCGGCGAAATGTCGGGCCGCACCAGGCCGAGACCCTCCGCGCACACCCAGGTGAAGTACAGCGTGCCGCCCAGCAGCAGCAGATTCACCCAATAGACCAGCAGCGCGATGCGGTAGGCGATGAAGCCGGCCAGGAGCATGGTGGAAAACGGCGTCATGCAGACGGCGAACAGGAAAAGGAGATGCATCCAGGAGAGGCTGCGGGCGGAGCGGGTGAGGTGGTTCAACTGGGTCTGCTGGCCGACCCAGAAGATTCCCAGGGTCAGGAAGGTCATGGCGCACATGAGGAGCCGCGGGGCGATGGCGCCGAGGGCCAGCCAGAGGTCATGTTCGCTGCGCACGGCTTCGACGGCGGGGGCGCGCAGGTCGAGCACCAGCAGGGTCATGGCGACCGCGAAGACGCCGTCGCTAAGGGCCGCCAGGCGCTCCACGCTTTGGCCGGCGATGCGATTGTAGGAAGCGCTCATATCAGGCCAGCATAAAACACCTGCAATCGCGCGCGATAGAGCGGACCGGCCACTTGGAGGATATCGATGTGACCGGCGCCTTCGACGGTCCAGAACGACTTCGGCTGGTTGGCTGCGTCAAACAAGGCACGGCCCATGGCATAGGGCGCGAATGTGTCGTGGTCGCCGTGGATCACGAGCAGGGGCACGTGGACATCCCGGATCTTGGCGAGTGAGTTGAAGCCGCTGGCGACGAGGGGCCCCACCCACGGCACGAAGGTGCCCGCCATGGCGGAGAAAGAGGTGAAGGCGCACTCCAGAATCACGCCCGCGCAGGGGCGGCGGCGGGCCAGGTCCACGGCCACTGCCGCGCCGAGCGACTCGCCGAGCAGCACGATTTGGGCGGGCGCGTAGCCAATGCCGATGAGGTGATCGTAAGCCGCGTCGGCATCGCGATAGATGCCGCGTTCGGTGGGCCGGCCCTGACTCTTGCCGTAGCCGCGATAGTCCACGATCAGAACCGGACAGCCGGCCGCGGCGATCTCGCGCAGATGGCCAGGACGATTCGACAGGTTGGTGCCGTTGCCTTTGAAATAGAGGGTGATCAGACCGTTGGCCGGCGCCTCCGCTTTCACAAGCCATGCGTGGAGGCGGACTCCATCGGCTGTTTCGATCCAGACGTCTTCGGCTCCTAATTCGGCTTGGGTGTGCCAGGGACCTGCGGGGTAACGCATGGGCCTGAAGATCTGGCGGCTGACAACATAATAGATCGCGCCATAGAGCAGGGCCGCGAGGCCAAACCAGGTTGTGAGGGAGATTACGCCCACAGGTTCAGGGTACGGACCAGGGGCTCCGGCTGCTCGTCGTAGACCAGCGCCATCTCGCGGCCGACCACGCGCCAACGGTAGATGGCCAGAGCCACTTGCACCAGAACAACTACGGCCGCCAGCCAGGCGAAACGAATGGGACGCTCGATCATCCAGTATTCCAGAGTTAGAAACACGGAGACATAAGTAGTAAAGCCGAATAGGTATAACGGCCAGGACACCTTTAAGTTAGCTTTGCCCGGAAGATAGGAGCAAGTAAAGGGAAATTTTTCAAAGCCGGCTAATAGTACTTCGACCAACAACCAGGATATAACCGCGCCGAATAACATGTGGAGCAGCGCGATCCGCCATCCCCAGAATAGCACATGCAACGGCAGCAGCAGGCCAAACAGCGGGACGACGCCCAGGACAAGCATGGCTTTCCTGACGCCGGCCAGGCAGCGGCGGGCCTCGCCGCGGTCGGAGACTTGGAATACCCAGTTGGCGCCCAGTTCGGCGGGCACCGCGAAGACATGCCGCATGCCGAGCAGGATGAAAAAGGCCAGGATCAAGGGCGCGGGCAACAGCTCGGGGATGGGATGGTACATCCAGGAATTGCCGCCGCGCGCCATCAGCACCGCCAGACCTTCGAAGATTACGGCGCAGCCCACCGCCACATACGCCGCGAAGAGCAGCTTGTGGCGGCGGCTGCGGGTAAGCGTCTTCCAGATGAAGTAGAACGCAGCCTGCTGCAGCGGATCGCGCACGACATAGCGGTCGAGCAGGCGGCCGATGAATCCATCCATGGCGGACGGCACGGTAGAGAACTCGTCCGCGCTCTCAAGCGACCGGGTGACGTGTCTCTTGTAACTTAATAAGTAAGTGGCGAGGGCGGCGACGGTGGTCCATCCGGCGGCCATGCGGGCGGAGGAGGCGAGTTGCCGGAACACGGGATTGGTCCAGCCCAGTTGCGTCTGATAAAGGCCCAGAAACCAGAGCGGCGGGAAGACGTAGACGGCGGCGGGGTTGATGGCCGCGCGCGGCTGCAACTCGGAGACGATGCGGCCGGAGAGTAGGAACATCAGGATAAGCAGGGCCACCAGCGCGAACTGTACGTATGGGGAGACACGCCGGAACATGCGGTATCCCAGCACGTTCATCAGAATCCCCTGCACGGCCACGCAGAGGAAGAACACGAATGTGTTGGCGGCAAAGATGCTGACTATGTGACAACGGGCAAAGCCCGGCAGCATCAACACGGATTGCTGCTGCAACACGACGGCCGGAAACATTACCGGCGAAAAAGCGTTGATCACCAACGAAAAGATCGTTAGGAAGGCCAGTAGTGCGGCGATCTTCGCGCCGAACATGGTGCGCAGGCGGATGGGCAGCGGAGTCAGGTTAGCGTAGTCGCGGGGATCGGGAAAGAGCATCTCCCACTCGATCACCGTCACCAATCCCATAACAGTCATCGAAAAGCAAATGAAGAATTCCTTTTCACCCAGCGAAGCCAGGTCGCGCACATAGAGCGGCATCCGCTGCAGGTTGGAATACTTGGTCATGAACAAGAAGGGCAGCAGCATGCCGGGCGCGGTCAGCATGGCGAGAATGTTGACGACGGTCGAGCGCATGTCGGCATCATCCGAATTGACAGCGACCAGATCGTTATCGAAGAAGCGGCTGAAGAAATGGCGGACCAACTCGCGGAATTGGGCGATTTCGTTGTCGAGCGCTTGGGCCATGGCGACTGGTCAAGCCCGCATGAC
>Ga0181525_10004980_pt1 | contig 10003 bp, 10 predicted proteins | sample PEATcosm2014_Bin_48_FD_121100 | JGI IMG/M metagenome (GOLD analysis project Ga0181525, IMG submission 121100) | Peatland microbial communities from MTU Mesocosm Facility, Houghton, MI, USA - PEATcosm2014_Bin06_10_metaG | ecosystem: Environmental > Terrestrial > Soil > Wetlands > Peat | place...
CTGCCCGCCCTCGATGATCGAGATCTTCGAGAAGAAATACGATGTCGACGTCGTGCACGCCTGGGGCATGACCGAGATGAGCCCGCTCGGCACGCTCGGCACGCTGAAGCACCAGATCGCGGCGCTCCCGTATGAGGGAAAGCTTTCCTACAAGATCAAACAGGGCCACGCGCCGTTCGGCGTCGAGATGAAGATCGTCGACGACGAAGACCGCGAGCTCGCGCATGACGGCAAGGCCTTCGGACGATTGAAGGTGCGCGGACCGGCCGTCGCCAAGGCCTATTTCCGGGGTGAGGGACAAGGCGCGTTCGACGCGGAAGGCTGGTTCGACACGGGCGACGTCGCCACGATCGACGAACACGGCTACATGACCATCACCGACCGCGCCAAGGATGTGATCAAGTCGGGCGGCGAGTGGATTTCCTCGATCGAAATCGAGAACATCGCGGTCGGCCATCCCGATGTCGCCGAAGCCGCCGTCATCGGCGTGCGCCATCCCAAATGGGACGAGCGGCCGCTTCTCATCGTCGCATCGAAACCGGGCGCCCATCCGACGAAAGACGAAATTCTGCAATATCTCGTCGGCAAGATCGCCAAGTGGTGGATGCCGGACGATGTCGTATTCGTCGACGAGATTCCGCACACGGCGACGGGCAAGATCCAGAAGCTCGTCTTGCGCGAGAAATTCGGCAATCACCGACTGCCGACGGCCGCCGAATAGGAGATCGGGATGAAGTTCCTGGGCGTCGTGGGCCGGTTGGCTTTCGCGGCCTTCCTCGCGGCGCTTGCGACGGGCCTGACCGCGTCTTTCGGCACGCGGCTCGGCTATTGGAGCTGGCGCGTCGGCCTCGAGAAGATATTTCCGTTCTCGCTCTATCTGGGCACGCTCGCATTCGTTCTGGGGGCCGTCTGGGTCGTGACCGCGCTGGCGGCGAACCGCGCGACCGGCTTTCGCTACGGCCTCACGGGATTTCTCGGATCGCTCGTCGTGCTGGGCGTGCCGCTCGTCGAATATACGCAAGGCCTCGGCAAGCCGCCCATCCACGATATCTCGACCGATGTCGAGCACCCCCCGGAGTTCGTCGCCCTCGTGCTGCAACGCCAGGGCGCGACCAACCCGCCGAGTTACGACGGCCCCCATCGCGTGACGATGGACGGCAAGAGCTACACGACGACGCAACTCCAGAAGAAATATTACGCCGACATCCACACGCTGGGACGGCTCGGGATTTCGCCGGAGCAGCTCTTCAAGCACGCGCTTCAGGTTGCGAAGGACATGGGCTGGACGATCGTGGCCGTCGCACCCGACGAAGGCCGGATCGAGGCGACGTACACCACCTTCTTCTTCGGCTTCGTATCCGACATCGTCATCCGCGTGAAGCCGTCGGGCCTCGGCGCGCGCGTCGATGTTCGCGCCAAAAGCCGCGTCGGCGATGCCGACGGCGGGACGAACGCCAAACTCATCCGCGCCTATGTGAAGAAGCTCACGAACGGCTGAGACTCAAAGAAAAAGGGCGGCCGGAGCCGCCCTTAAAATCATTCTCGACGTTTCGCTTATTGCGGCTTGGTGTCGTCGTGCTCGCGCTTTTTGTCGGGCTCCGGCGTCGCGGGCGGCGTCTTTGGTGCCACCTTTGGCGGCGGAGGCGGCGTGTGCACGACAGGCTGTGTGTGCACGATCGGCTGCGTGTGCACGACAGGCGGTGCCGCGTTCGCCGGCGGATTTTCGTGATGACCCATCATCCGCGGCGCGCCGGTAGCCGGTGGCGTCGTCGCCGGATTGGCCTCGTTCTCGTGGCGATGCATCGTCTCCGGAGTCGTGACAGGCGGCGTTGTCGCCGGACCACCCGTTTCAGGGTTGTGGCGGTGCATCGTGTCCGGCGCGTTCGGCCCGGTCGTCGCAGGCGTGGTGGTGGGCGGTGTGTGCGCATGCCTGTCGCGTTCGCCCATCGCGCCACCGTTTTCCGGTGTGGGCGTCGTGCCGGGCTCCGTCGGCTTCGGTCCGGTCGTTGTCGGCGGCGTGTGCCGGTCGCGCTCGCCGGCCATTCCGCCGCCCGTTGTCGGTGATGGCATGGTGCCGGTCTTTTCCGGCGCCATCGCATGGCCCGGTGCTTCCGCATTCGTCGGCCCCGGGGGTTTTTCCGCGAGCGGCGCTTTGGTGACCGTGTCGCGCGTGTAGAGATGTCCGCCCGGATGCCCGGCACGCGGCGGCGCGTTGGTCGAGAGCGACTGCACGATCTGCGCCGACGGCTTGGGCGCGCTGCCGACGACGCCTGTGCCGCGCGGTCTCTCGTCACGCATGCGCATCTGCACCGTCTGACCCTGGTCGGCGCGCATGATGAATTGCGGTTTGCGGATCACGTCGGCCACATGCACCGCCGGAACGGGACGGCCGCCGGCGCGCTCCACGATGCGCACGTCGACGCTTTTGTTCACGATGTAATTGTTCACGATCGTGTAATTGGTGATGTTCCGCGTGTTGCTGATGATCGAGACATAGTTGCCGCGCGGCGCCGCGTAGCGATGGAAATCGCGATCGGCCATGTGCCCGGTGCCCACGAACACCCAGTTCGACGCGAAGCGGTCCTGGTTGTAGCTCGGGCCATACCATTGCGAGTAGCCGTAGTAATCGCCCGTGTTGTTGAGATCGATCGAGATGCCGATCCCGCCGCCGAAGGAAATTCCGATCGACGGACCTGTGGGCTGTGAGTAGCCGAGGAATTGCCGGTCCGGCGGCAACGGCATCCAGCCCGTATATTGGCCGTTCGAACGCCAAGCGACCCAACCCGGGCTCCACACATAGCCCGGAATCCACAGCCAGCCGTCGTCAGGATCGTTCACCCAGCGGCCGTAATGGAAGGGGATGTCGCCCCATTCGTAATTGGAGACCCAGGTCCAGCCATACTCGTCCGTGTTGGCCCAATAGCCATTGGTGTCATAGGGACGGAAATCGTCCGGAACGTTGTTCGGGACCCACACTTCGCCCCAGCGGTCGCTATAAACCCAGGCGCCATAAGGCGTAAGCTGGTCGTGGAAGGTGTCGAAACTGATCGCTTCGTCCTGCGCCATCGCCGGCGCCAGCAATGCATCGAATGAAACACCGGAAAGAAGAATGGCGGCAGCAAACGCTGCCGTGGACACATATCGCTTCATGATTGGTACTCCCCGAGGGCCGGCACACGCCGCGCATTCTGCGCAAGGCGCCGGCAGACGCAATGAAAACGCAGCGAAGTATGAACAGTTCCGGAAAGGCGCGAAAGGTTGCCCCGAAATATATAACGTGACGGGACGATGACTTCGCACGGCAGCGAAGCTGCGTTAACCTACCCTGCGCGAGGGAGAGCCACATGCTGAGCTGGAAAATCGGTGACGTGAAAGTCACCCGTGTCGTCGAAATGGACCTGCCTATCCCCTATAGCCCGAAAACGCCGTTCCTCAGGGAAGCGACGCCGGACGCGCTCTCCGAGATGACATGGCTGTATCCGCATTTCGTGAAGCCGGACGGCACGATGCTGCTCTCCATTCACGCGCTGGCGGTGGAAGCGCCGGGTCTGAAGCTCGTGGTCGACACCTGCATCGGCAACGACAAGGCCCGCAGCATGCTGGGCGGCGAGGCGCTGCAGACGTCATTCCTCGAACAGATGAAAGAGATCGGCTTCGGCCGCGATCAGGTCGACGCCGTCGTCTGCACGCATCTCCATGTCGATCATGTCGGCTGGAACACGATGCGCGAAGGCGGCAAATGGGTGCCGACATTTCCCAAGGCGCGCTATCTGATCGGCGCCAAGGAATTCGCGCATTGGCGGGCCGTCGAACAGGACGAGACCATGGCGATCATGGCCGACTCGGTGCAACCGATCTTCGACGCGGGGCTCGCCGACGAAGTCGAGATGGACCACCGCATCTCGCCCGAGATTCGCCTGATACCGACGACGGGACACACGCCGGGTCATGTCAGCGTCGTGATCGAATCCAAAGGCCAGACGGCCGTCATCACCGGCGACATGTTGCATCACCCCGCCCAGATCGGCCGTCCCGACTGGACGCCCGCATTCGACAGCGACAAGGACGCCTCGCGCGCCACACGCAAGGCGATGTTCAAGGACTGGGCCGACAAGCCCATCCTCGTCATCGGCACCCATTTCGCGACGCCGACGGCGGGGCATATCAAGAAGGACGGCGCGGCGTACCGGTTCGAGGTGTAAGCGACAAAAGGGCGACGCTTTCCAGACACTGTCGAACGAAACGGCATCGGGCAATTCCCTGGTATCAGGGGCAATAACAGGGCGTGGAAAAATCGCGGCCTCAGGCGCCGCGCGTTTCGACGTTGCATCTCCGGCCGCAAAGGAAATCCATCCCGAAGAGCATGGCAGAGAACAGGGAAGAACAGGGAATTTTTCGTCCGTGTACGGTGTATGTAGCCGGCAATGATTTTCACAGGGAGACGGTGAGGCGGTGAGATAACGAGCCTATGTCTCGCGGTGCGCCGAAGCACTTTTTGCGCGCCTTCGGCGCGCAGCCAATCCGGCAAGCGCGGTGCATAGGTCGCCAATACACCAGACATCTCACGGCCTCACCGTCTCCCTGTGAAAATCAGGGGCGGCCAGCCTCAAAGGAAATTCATCCCGAGGCGCATGGCCGGGAACAGGGAAGAACAGGGAACTTTTCGTCCGTGTACGGCGTATGCGGCCGGCAATGATTTTCACAGGAGACGGTGAGGCGGTGAGATAACGAGCCTATGTCTCGCGCAGCGCCGAAGCACTTTTTGCGCGCCTTCGGCGCGCAGCCAATCCGGCAAGCGCGGTGCATAGGTCGCCAATACGCTGGACATCTCACGGCCTCACCGTCTCCCTGTGAAAATCAGGGGCGGCCAAGCGAGCGCGGAATTCGAAGGTTTCCGGATTTTGGGCAGACGGATCAGTTATGGTTCATTTTGCGTGCGCTTTGATCAGCGCGCAAGCGAAAGGTTCGGCAACGTTTGTCGCCTGTTTGATCGCAAATTCGTCGCGTTATGCCCTTCGCGCGCGCCGTTTCAGTCCGGCTTCATGGGCGGGAGTTTCTTGTCCGGCACCTGCGCGATCCCGCGGATATCCATCGCCCACGGCATCGCCGAGCGGCACCAGCCCTGAATTTTCGGAACGAGTTCGGCGCGCTGCTTGATCGCGCCCACGCGCAGATTGAAAACGCGCTGGTCGTCCGGCGTCGTCGCATAGATGGCCGAGCCGCATTCGCCGCAGAACCCGTGCAGGCGCTTGTTGCCGCTGTCGGCCGTCTTCACATAGGCCTTCACCGTTCCGCGCAGGGTGAGCTTCTCGGCCGGCGCCGGAACACTTGCGCGAAATGGCGCGCCGGAGATCGTCTGACAATCCGTGCAATGGCAGAGGGCGACCTTGTCGGGATCGACATCCGCCTCGAAGCTGATCGCACCGCAATGGCAACGCCCCTCGATTTTCATCGCTTTCGGTCTCCCTGTTTTCCGGTGTCCGCATAATAGCACGGGTTCTGCGCGTCACGCCTTGCGGCTCCACGCCTGCGCCGCGCGGCGTTTTATCTCTTCGACGAATTCCTGTTTGTTGCCGGCGGGCAAGCCGTTCTGTCCCGGCATCCAATGATCCTCCGGAAGAGCCGCGCAGTCGGCCAGTGCTTCGTCGAGACGCCCCAAACGCGATAGCGCACTGGCGCGATAGCAGGCCCGCCCAATCACAGCCGAGCCTTCCGTATCGAGTTCACCCGCGCGCGAAAGATCGTCTACGGCCCGCTCGTAATGCCCGAACTTATGAAAGAACGTGCCGCGAGCGAAATAACCAAGCCAGTCGGGCTCGATCTCAAGCACGCGATTGATATCCGCCAGGGCACCTTCGAACTCTCCAAGCTCGTCCAGCGCCTGAAAACGGCAGAAAAGGCCGCGAGGACTATCGGGGTGCGTATTCAAATATCGCTCGCAGATCGCCAACGAACGCTCGGGGTCGGAATTCAAGCACTTTGCAGCCTCGTCCAGATCATCGCTGAATTCGTCCATTGCCCGTCTCACCAGCCTCTCACGCTATTTCAAACGACGATGTCGGATTTGCGCTATGTTTTTCGGCTCCACGCCTGCGCCGCGCGCCGTTTGATCTCTTCGATGAACTCGCGCTTGTTGCCGGCGGGAAGTCCCTTCAGGCCCGGCGTCCAATGGTCTTCTTCGATGTGCGCGCAGTCCGCCAGCGCCTCTTTAAGAAGACCGAGTCTTGCATAGCAATCGGCGCGGAAATGCGGATCGAACGATCCTTTCCACTCCTCCTCGTCGCAATCTCGCGCGCGCGTCAAATCATCGATCGCACGTTGGTAGTCGCCAAGTCCATGAAGGAATACGCCGCGCGTCGAATACCCACCACTATTGGGATTTAACTCGAGGCCTTTGCTTATATCGGCCAACGCCTTCTCATTCTCACCCAATTCCTCCCATGCATTGGCACGCGAGAAATAGCCGTTCGTGTCGTCCGGATGTTCCGCGACGTAACGTTGACAGATATCAAGCGAACGCTCCGGATCGGAGCGGAGCAATTTGAACGCGTCGTCGAGTTCTTTCCGTCCGCCAAACATTGTCACGCGTGATCCTCGCTACAGGTCCATGAGGCCACGCGCGCTCAAGCAGCCACTTTTGCTGCTTTTCTGAGTTGGCTCTCAAGAAACAACGTCTCCCCCGTTATTTGATCCGCCGGAAAGCCGTTAAAGCTGGACAATACGTCCAACATGGCCTTCCAGATTGCGCTGTCGCTTGTGTCCGCTCCCGACTTTACGAGCTTTCCGTAGCTCAAAATGGCTACCTTCTTTGCGAGCACGCCGAGAGTGGAGCAATCCTTCGGCAGACGGCCTGGATCGAACTGCGCGAGTAGATACGCTGCGGGCAGAGCAGACCAGCAGAAGAACGAAAGCGAATCCGGAACAGCTCTGTGCATGATAGAAAGCGCGAAATCGACGATCGCCGCGATCAGCCATGCCAGCGCAATCCATCCTCCCGTTTTTCCAATCCATGAGAAAACCGGCCGTGGCATATTCAAGCCGGTGCGCTCGCCGATCTGTCTGAAAAAAGGTTTGGCGTGAACGGAGCGCCAGGGCGCCATGTCGAACTGCGGCGCGAGCTTGTCGCCGCTCCGCAAATCCACGAGGGCACGCCGCAATCTGTAAAAGGCCATTGCGCTGGCACATTTCCTGTTCGTCTCGTCGCGCGGAATCTTCTTCAGAAGCACATCATAAAGCTCGCCGACATTCGTTATCGCTTCCGCCTCTTCATTGGCGATCCGAATATCGAAAGCTAGCTCCACAAGCCTGACAAGTTCGACGCTGTCCAGATCGTCATCCAACCCAAGACTGTTGATCATCCCCGCCTCGTGTCTGCTTTGCGGTTAGCGCTGCGCCTTCGCCAATTTGGTTCATGCTACGTTCTCTTTAATCGACGCGCAAGCGAAAGGTTCGGCAACATCTGTCGCTATTTGTTTCGCATTTTCGTGTGAGAGCGAGCGCTGACGCGTGGGTTTTGTCGGATCGAGACACGCTCCTCCCGTCATCACGCGGCGCGCGGGCAGCGCGTCTCCGCCTTCGCTAAAGCTTCGGCGGATCAAGAGCGGGTGCTGATCCGCCGTAGCCTTGGTGTGGGTGGACGCGTGACCACTTTTTGGGACAGCAAAATTGGGTCGCCCGCATGAAGCGGGCGATGACGGCGGTTGGAAGACTCGCGTCAGCGCGATCTCGCGCTACACCCCAAACACACCCTTCAAATACGGATTGAGCACCCGCCCTCCCGGGTCCATCTGGCGGCGGAGGTCGTTGAAGTCTTTCCAGCGCGGATAGAGGCCCGCGAAATCCGCAGCCTTCAGCGAGTTCAGTTTTCCCCAATGCGGGCGGCCGCCGTGGCGGCGCAGGATCGGTTCGACGAGGGCGAAGAGGAATTCGTATTCGTCCTTGTAATAGCAATGCACCGCGATCGAGCCGCGCGCGCCGCCCTGGAACGGCGACAGCCACGCATCGTCGGGCGCGATGCGGCGGAGCTCGATGGGGAAGAAGACGTCGGGCCGATGCTTTTCGATCGCGGCCACCACTTCGCGCAATGCGGTCAGCTGTTCTTCCGCCGGCACATGGAATTCCATTTCGTTGAAGCGCACGGGGCGTTCGGTCGAAAGCAGCTTCCAGCCTTGGTCCACGGCTTCCTCGGCTTTCGGCTCGGCCATCATCAGCACGGAATGCGCGATGCGCTTGCGCACAGCCGTCGAGAAGCCGAACAGATTGCGCAAGCCCTTCAGGGCTTCGAGGAATTGCGAATCCGTTTCGGGGCCGCGCGGGCGCGGGGATTCGTCGGTCTCGTCATGGGTGATGTTGGCGGCGAGGCCGGTGAACGGCACGGCGTAGAATTCGTAATTCCTGTGCGCGTTCCAGCGCGCTTCGGCTCGCGCCAGCGTGTCCTCGAAATTCTCGAGCCAGACGCGACGATGGAGATTTTTGTTCGGGATGGTCTTGAGGCGCACCTGACTGACGATCCCGAGCGAACCCAGCGACACGCGCGCCGCATCGAACAGGTCCTTGTTTTTCGTCGCATCGCAATCGACGACGAGGCCCTGAGGCGTAACGAGCCGCAAGCCCGTCACCGTGCCGTGGATCGCGGGAAGATGCTTGCCGGTGCCGTGCGTGGCGGTCGCCAGCGCCCCGCCCAGCGATTGCTTGTTGATGTCGGGAAGGTTCGCCATCGCGCGGCCGTGGGATGCAAGCGCCGGACCCAGATCGCCGAGACGCGTGCCCGCGCGCACCACAACTTCGTCGCCTTCGACGCGCACCAATCCCGCCATCTGGTCGAGCGAGAGCAGCGTGCCGTCCGTCGGCACGAGCGGCATGAAGGAATGGCCGGCGCCCACCGCGCGGATGGGCGCAGGCGCCGTCTTCAAAATCTTCCCGAGTTCTTCGTCCGACGCCGGCGCCAGGCGCTCCGACGGATAGGAATGTCGGATGCCGGACCAGTTGCGCCAGACAAGATGGCCGTCCTTGTCGGTCAATGGCGGCGAAGGCGGCTCGGGTTTTTCGTAGGTCGCAACTTCGTAACCGCCGACGCCCGTACCCGCGACCGCGATGCCGGCGCCCGCTGCAATCAGCGCCGCACGCCTCGAAACCTGCATGACTTACTCCTTGTCCGCCAGGAAGCGGATGAGCGCCTTGTAATCGTTCGGCGTGCAGACGGCGCATTGTCCGCCCGCAGGCATTCCCTTGAAGCCCAGGATGACGTGGCTCAGGAGAACATCGTCGCCCTTCTTCCACCGGCGATCCCATTGCTCGGCGTCGTGCACCTGCGGCGCGCCGGTTCCGGGCACCGCGTGGCAGGCCTTGCAGGAATGCGCGTAGAGCTCCGCCTCATGCGCATCGGCGGGTTTCAGCGCCGCAACTTCGGCAGGCGTGAGATGTTTCGCGGCGGGGCTGCAGGCTGCGAGCAAAAAAATAATCGTCATGGCCCGCAATCCTCCTGCGCTGCTACGCAGCTTCGAAGGACTTACAAAACGACCCTCCGTAGCCTTGGCGAAGGAGGGATGCGGGCCACCCAGGTGACGCTTCACGGAGGTCCCAAATCGGATCATCACTTGCTCTTCACCACTCTGCTTGTTCCAACTGGGTGGCCCGCATTTGCGGCCATGACAAGTTTTTTCCAGTCAGTTCGCATGCGCTCCATGCTGCCGCCAATGCAGCCACCCGGCGACGGCGAATGCAAGCACCAGCGATGCCGCACAGACGACGAGCACGCCCCGCACCTCGTTGCCGACGACGGCAAACGAACAGATCAGCGGCCCCAAGGCGCAGCCCGACAATTGCGCGCCGGGCATGAGGACCGCGGCGCGGCGCGTCGGATCGGCTTCGATCATCATCGGCACCTGGAACGGCATGAGGAACAGCCACAGGAAGCCGAACACGATGGCCGCGGCGATAAAGACGGTCGGCCCCGGCATGGTCCAGACAAGGGCCAGGATCGCGAGATTGGCGACCGTGCAAA
>Ga0181525_10004981_pt1 | contig 10003 bp, 8 predicted proteins | sample PEATcosm2014_Bin_48_FD_121100 | JGI IMG/M metagenome (GOLD analysis project Ga0181525, IMG submission 121100) | Peatland microbial communities from MTU Mesocosm Facility, Houghton, MI, USA - PEATcosm2014_Bin06_10_metaG | ecosystem: Environmental > Terrestrial > Soil > Wetlands > Peat | place...
ATGCACGCGCGCAAGACCTTCGCGCAGCGTTTCCCGTTCGAAATCCACCGGCGCATAAATCACCCCGTCCGGCACCGCGATGCCGACCTCTCCGAGCCGCGCCCGCTTCCACGCCTGCGTGGCCGGATGATCGATTTCGAAGACGCGCAACCCGTCGCGCCGGCCGCGATAGGCGAAGGTGTCGAGACCGGCGCCCAGAAGCACGTATTGGCGCACGCCGCGGGCCATCGCTGCGTCGAGGCAATCCTCGGTGAACCGGCTTCGCGTTGCGATGAAGGCGCGCAAACCGGTCGAGGCCGTCGCCGCGCGCTCGTCGCGACCCTCGCGCAATTCGGTCGCTGCTTCCTCGCCGATGATCCTGAGCGCCAGCGGATCCTCGAAAACGGGCGGCCGGTCGACGAGCTGATGGGCTGCGCGATGCATGGCAGCGCCTTGGGCTGTCCGGCTCGGCTGGTTTTGTTCCATGGGGTCTCGCAAGGAGGTGGTTCGTCCGCGGACGATTTTGGACCCTCCGCGCGGCCCGCGCCAGACAAACCGGTGGGCATCCCCCTGCGCTCGCTGGCGCTATGTCTGAAACGCGTCTACACAGAAAGTGCATATAAGCGAGGGTGCCGCGGTGTCGATAACCGGTTCCGAGCGCAGCCAGACGGTTTTGCTCCAGGCGACAGACGCCGTTTCCGAAGGCGAAACGAGCCGCAAGCCGCGGAAGCCGCAGCATACGCTGGGCCCGATTGCCTATTCGCTGATCCTCGGCGGCTTTTGGATCGGCGGCGCGACCGCCTTCCTGTCGGGCTATTTCGGCGTCAGCGACCTCGCTTCGCTTGCGATCCCGATCCTGATCCTGATCGGCTTCGCCACCGTCATGCCGCCCCTTCTGCTTCTCGCGAGTGCCTGGGCCTTCACGCGCGGGCAGGCCATGGCGTCCGCGGCCGAAGAACTCGTCGAGGCGACCGACCGCCTGTTCACGGCGGACGAAACCGCGGCGCGCGCGGCCGCAAGGCTCGGCCGGGTCGTGCGCCGGGAACTCGACGGGCTCAATGCCGGGCTCGACGGCGCTTTCACGCGCCTCCGCGCCCTCGAATCCGTGCTCGAAAACCAGATATCCGCCCTCGATGAGGCGGGCGCGCGCGCCGATGTCCGCGCCGAAGCGGCGGCTTCGCGGCTTTCCAACGAACGTGAGCGCTTGGACGGCCTGGCCGGAAGCCTGAGCGACGCGGCCGCCCGCGCGAGCGAACTCGTCGCCGGCCGCACCGCCCAGCTCAAGGCCAATATCGAGTCCGCCGAAGGGGCGCTGAAAGCGGCGGGGCTCACGCTCGACAGCCAGGTCGCGACCTTCCGCACGGCGGCCACGGCCGCGGCCGAAGCGCCGCACACGGTCGCCGTCGAACTCGACCGGCAATCCAAACGCATCGAACAGGTGTCCGACGCCGCCATGGCGCGCGCCGAATTCGTCCTCGGCCGGCAGGAACGCCATCGCGCCGCCATGATGGAACTCGTGCAGCGCCTGAAGGACGACGGTTCCGCATTCGAAGGCTCACTCGGCGAGCAGCGCTCGGCGATCGAGAACGCGGTTGCGGCCGTGGGCGAACAGGCGGAGTCCTTCGAAGCGCTGTTTGTCGATGCCGACAGGCGCCTCGAGCTCCTGATGGCCAACAGCGCCAGCCGCGCCACGCAGCTGGCCGGCAGTATCGCCCGCGAGGTCGAGCGTCTGAAGGAACTGAGCGAGAGCGCCGGCACCTCGCTGGCGCGGGTTGTCGACACGCTGCGCGACGCGGGCCTCAGCGCGCAGACCCTGATCGGCGAAACCGCGACCGAAGCGAAAGTGAATGCACGCGAACTGGTCGGCGATGCGATGGTCGAATGCGAGCGCCTGTTGCGCGCGGCGGCCGAGCTGTCCGCCGAAAGCAAGGAGATCAAACAGACGCTGACCGCGGCCGTCGACGAGATGCAGCATCATCTCCTCACCTTGCCGAGCGTCGCCAAGGAGGAAGCGCAGCGCGTGCGCGATCTCGTTCGGCTGGAGACGGAGGAAATCCTCGATCTGTCGGCGCGAACGCTGTCGACGATCCATGCGCGGACCGTGACGCGCAATGTCGCGAAACCGCAGACCGCTGCCGAGCCTCCGCCCGAAGAGGTGGAAAGCGAGGGCCTTCTGGGACTGGCGCGCCGGTTCACCCAACGCGGCAACAAACGCAAGGACGACGGAAAGTCCTGGGAGATCAGCACGCTGCTCGCCGCTGCCGAGACCAATGAATCGCGGGCGCGCGCCATCAATCCGGAAGCGGCCGCAGCACTCTCGGCGCTCCAGGCCGTGCTCGCCGATCTCGCCATCGATCTCGACGCCATCGCGATCAGCGAAGCGCCGGGTGAGGAATTCTGGCGGCGCTATCTGGCGGGCGACCGCTCGGTCTTTGCGCGGCGCCTGGCATCGGCGCTCGATGTCGACGCCGTCGATCGCATCACGCAACTCTATCGCGACAACAGCCGCTTCCGCGATTCCGCGAACATCTATATCGGCGAGTTCGAGTCGCTGCTCGCGCTGGCGCGCGAGGGCGACGGCGGCGGGCTTCTCTCCTCGACAATCCTGAGCGCCGACACGGGCAAGATCTATCTGACGCTTGCCTACGCGCTGGGGCGCCTGTCGTAGAAATTTTTCTCCCCCAACATGGGGGAGAAAAGGATTGGCGCGAAAAAAACGTTAAACGCCGCCCCAGGTGCGTACGCGGCCGACGTCCACGTGGACGAAGTCGGATTTCGGATAATAGCCGACGCCGCCGGCGCGCAGATCGAGCGCGGTTCTGTGCAGATCCTGCAGCGAACGGCCCGTAACGCGGATGTCGATCGCCATGCCCTGCATGTGCAGGCTCTTCGCGGCGACGCCGGAACTTTCGGCATGCAGCATCGCGTTGGTTGCCGGTGAGCGGTAACCCGAGATCACCTCGAAGGGCTCGGTCGTTTCCAGCCGGCCATGGAGCGTGCTCAGGAGATCGAGAAGCTTCGGCTCAATCACATGTTCCTCTCCGTTGCGGAAATCCCGCAGGAGATGATTGATCGATTTCAGCGCGTCGGGAATGTAGTTCCCGTCAGCCCAATACTCGATCTTCAGCTTCTCGCCCGTGTGGATATTGTTGAATGCGAGCGCGCGTGCGCCTGCATGTGCAATTTCCGCGTGCACGGATGAAAAAGGAGCGACAACAAGGGTTGCTCCGGCGCCGACAAGAAATCGGCGACGTCCAAGTGTTAACGTCATTGTGCGCGATCCTAGTAAAATTTTACCCAAAATCGCGCGGAAAACCCTTGGGTGCGATCCGCATCCAATTCTACTCGACGCACTCTCCCTACAGGGACGTTACGCGTCTGTTACGGATGCCGGAAGCCAGAGCTGCCATCAGCCTCTGGTCACGATCATAAACGTCCGGTCTGAATTCAACGCTTCCATCCGCGTCGACGAACACAGTCCAGTACAGAATGTAGATCGGTAAGGGTTCGCTTAGGGGGAAATACCTTGTCCTGCCCGCAGCAACCGCGCTTGCGAGTAACGAAACAGATGTGTCGTCGCCGGTCAAGGCAAACGATGCTAACGGAAGAATCTTTTCCACACGTACGCATCCATGACTCAAATCACGGTCGTCACGCGCGAAAAGCTTTTTGCCTGGTGTGTCGTGAAGGTAAACGTTGAAACGGTTCGGCAGATCCAATTTCAGCCGGCCGAGTGCATTTCTTCCACCGGGTCTTTGCTGAAGTCCGCCGCCGGCGCGCCAGACCATGTTGTGGGCACGCAGATAACCGGGATTGGCGCGTTCCTTCGGCAGGATTTCCTTGCGCGCGATTTTCGCGGGAATGTTCCACGGCGGATTGGCCACGACGCCGAGCGCATCGGCGCGGAGGATGGGCGTCTCGTCTCCCGGCCTTCCCACGATCACAGGCGAGGTGAAGACAAGGTTCCCGTTCTGCACAACCGCAAGTTTGGCCTCGGGAACATTGACCATGACGTAGCGATCTTCAAAACCGCGCGGCAGCCAGCGCCACCGCTCCATATTGGCCTCGACCTGCAAGGCGCGCTGCGAAGCAGGAACGTTCAACGCTGCGAGTGTTTCGTGATCGAGCGAACCGGTCTGATCGAGACCGTGACGCTTCTGATAGCGCTCGATCGCATCGGCGAGTTCGCTGGAATCATCCGGCGTGATCGCGGCGTCTTCGGCGGCAAGCCTGCGAAGCAATTCCGCGCGCGCCTTGCCATGTCGTCCGAATGTTCCCGCGACAAGCGTTGGCCAACCGCCTTGCGCTATCGCCGCATTGTAAACCGCGAGTGCCGCTTTCAGCCGTGCATATTCGGGATGGGGCGGTGCGAGCCCGCCAAGAAACGCCGAGAGCGTGCGGCTCTGCAGCGCCGCGTTCATGTCCTTGCCGGCGTCGAAATAGTCCGCGGGCAGCTCGACATCGGCGTCGATCTCACGCAGCCACGGCCTGCCGTCGCGCAGATCGTTCGCGTAACGCAACGCCGCGTTCGTGAGGAGAACGTCTTTTTCCGCGTCGAGATAGGATCCCGCCGCGCCATAGCCCACGATTGCCACGACGCGATAGTCGATGGGGTTCAACCCATCGGCGTTCGCCTGCTCCAACGCGGCCTGCAGGGTTTGCCCATCGCCGTCGGCTTCCGGTGAACCCGTCCATGCGGGTGCATCGCCGCGTTGTGTGTAGAAGTTGCGCAGCGCCACGAGTTCAGCGCCGTCCACGCCCTGAATCGAGGCCTGTGCCAAATACGAGCGGATGGCGCTGCGCGGATCGTCACCGGTCGCGCCCAGACAGGCAGACGACCACGCAACGCCAACGACAAACCAAGCAACGATCCACCGCCGCAACATCGTCGTTCGCGGCATGAGGTACACACGTCACCATTGCGTTCGGACGCTGGCACGCTCAACGAGCCATTCACCGAACCGATGCAATGCAAATAAGATTTCACGCAAAACGATCATGCGACAGAGACGCACAGATGCGTGATCGGTACGAATAAAGTTGACGGAACTAATTCTGGCGTTCGCGTGCGTTTAGACGCGCCGCAACCGCGCCGCGTAGAAGCCGTCCATGCCGCCTTGATCGCTGAGGTAAGACGGCAGCGTGCGCAGATCACCGTCAACGGAAATCAACTCTGCGAGTCCATAGACGTCGCCGGGCGACAAAGATTCGCGTTTAAACTCCGGGTGGCGGCGCAGGAAATGCGCAATCTGCTCGACGCCTTCTTCGGGCTCGAGCGAACACACGGCAAACACCAGCACGCCGTCCTCCGCCACCATGCCTGCCGCCGCATCCAGAAGTTCGCTCGCCGCATCGGCGCACGCACCGATATCGGCGGGCGATTTCATCCATGGCAGATCGGGATGACGGCGAATGGTGCCCGTCGCGCTGCACGGCGCGTCGAGGAGGACGAATGGCGCGCGCGTCTCCGGCGCGTAGTCGCGCAAATCCTTTTCGACGATGTCCACCGCGATCTTGAGCCGCTCGAGATTGGTTTTGAGCGTCGCCACGCGCGAAGCCTCGCGTTCGACAGCGATGACATGCGCGCCGGCTGCCGCGAGTTGCGCGGTTTTTCCGCCGGGCGCCGCGCAGAGATCGATCACGGTCGCGCCTTTGACATCGCCGAAAAGCCGCGCCGGCAAACTCGCCGCGAAATCCTGAACCCACCAATGCCCGTCCGCGTAGCCCGGGAGTTCGTCGATACGTCCCGCATCGCGCAAACGAACCGTTCCGCCGGGCAACGCCAAAGCGTCGGGAAGCGCCCGCAGCGACGCAAGCCCATCCGTTCCCAGAACATCGAGCGGCGGCTGAGCCAGATGCGCGCGCGCGATCGCGCGTGTCGTGTCTTCGCCATAGGTGTCGCTCCAGCGCTGCCAGAGCCAATCCGGCACGCTCAGCCGTTCGGCATCCTGCGCCGCAAGCACGTCCTTGCCTTCGCGGGAGATACGCCTAAGCGCCGCGTTGATCAGCGGCTTGAAATGCACCGCCTTGTCGTCGGCGGCAGCGAGCCGGTTTGCGCCGTCGACGGCAGCGTGCGGCGCCACGTCGAGGAGCAGCAATTCGCAAATGCCGGCCAGTAGGATCTCGATCGTCGGGCCCGCGCGATGCGGCACGGGAAGTTTGGCGACGAATGTCCGCAACAGCGCGTCGAGCTGGCCGAAGCGCCGCAAGGTCTCATGCGAGATCGCGCGGGCGAAGCCTGCATCGCGCGGCGAAAGCTTCGCATGCGCGAGTTCGTCCTCCGTCGCCGCATCGAGCGGACGGCGTTTGCGCAACACGTCGGAGAGAATGTCCTGGGCCGCACGGCGCGCGCCCTCGCCGGCCGTCATGGCCTCTGTCTTCACGACCACGGACCGGGCTTCGGCCCCTGCCCCATCGTTTGCGCCATCGCCTGCAATCGCGCGATGCGTTCTTCGGTAGACGGATGGCTCGCGAACAATCCCGAAATGCCGCCATGCAACGGATTGATGATGAACATATGCGCGGTCGCGGGATTCGCGTCGGCCGCCGGATTGTCGATCTGGGCGGCGCCCGTCTCGATGCGCTTGAGCGCGGAGGCGAGCCACAACGGCCGTCCCGACAATTCCGCGCCCATGCGATCGGCTTCGAATTCGCGCGTCCGGCTCACAGCCATCTGCACGAGCATCGCGGCAATGGGCGCAAGCAACGTCACGATCAGCATGCCGACAAGGCCCAGCGGATTGCGATTGCGGCCATAGCCGCCGAAGAAGAACGCAAAATTCGCGAGCATCGACACCGCGCCCGCGATGGTCGCGGTGAGCGTCATCGTCAGCGTGTCCCGGTTCTTCACATGGCTCAGTTCGTGCGCCAGGACGCCGGCGAGTTCTTCATTGTCGACGCGCTGCAGCAGTCCAGTCGTGACGCACACCGCCGCATGCTCGGGATCGCGCCCCGTGGCGAACGCATTCGGCTGAGGATTTTCGACGATGTAGACCTTCGGCATGGGAAGCCCTGCCCGGCTCGACAGCTGCTGCACGAGATGCACGAGTTCCGGCGCATTCGTTTCGTCGACGGCGCGCGCGCCGTACATCGACAAAACCATCTTGTCGGAATTCCAATAGGCAAAGAGGTTCGTACCCGCCGCGAACAGGAAGGCGATCCCCATCCCGGCTTCGCCGCCGACCAGAAAGCCCACGACGAGGAACAGACCCGTCATCGCCGCCATCAGGAAACCGGTCTTGATCAGATTGGCCATGCACGCACCTTAGTAAATCCACGCCATCATCGACACCGAAGGCCGAGGGTGATGTAAGCTGGGGGCCGTCAAGGCGAAAGCACCGATGTCCGAGATTTCGAAATCTTCACCCGATGACGATGTCGCCCGCCGTATCCGCGAAGCCGGCGAACGGGCGAAAGCCGAGGCCGAGGCGCGACGGGCCGAAGCAGCCGCCCAAAAGCCCCTGCCGCCTGAGCTGGGCGGCCAGAAAGGCCCCGAACCCACCCGCTACGGGGATTGGGAAAAGAACGGGATCGTCTCGGACTTCTGAGATGCCCCTTGTGCCGGTCCCGCGGGGAAAGCGCTTATACCTTGATCCTCCGGGCAGAGGGGTCCATGTACGGATTGGCTTTGGAACCGGTCCAAAGAGCATTCGGCGCGTAAGGCTATAGACCATGTTCATCCAGACGGAATCGACCCCCAATCCGGCCACGTTGAAGTTCATCCCCGGTCGCGAGGTGATGGGCACGGGCGCGGTCGCCGATTTTCCCGATCGTGACGCGGCGGGACGTTCGCCTCTGGCTGCGGCCCTGTTCCAGATTCCCGAAGTCGGCCGGGTGTTTTTCGGCTCCGACTTCGTCTCCGTGACGAAGACGGATGGCGACTGGCGCCACCTGAAGCCCGCCATCCTCGGCGCCATCATGGAGCATTTCACGCGCGGCGTTCCGCTGATGGCGGAAGGCTCGTCGGACGAGGCCGAGAAGCCCGCGAATTTTTCGGAAGACGATTCCGAGATCGTCGAGCAGATCAAAGAGCTCATCGAAACGCGCGTCAGGCCCGCGGTGGCCGGCGACGGCGGCGACATCATCTTCAAGGGTTTCGACGGATCGGCGGGAACAGTGTTTCTCGAACTCCGCGGCTCCTGCGCGGGATGTCCCTCTTCGACGATGACGCTCAAGAACGGCATCGAAAACATGCTCCGGCACTTCATTCCGGAAGTGAATGCGGTCGAGGCCGTCTGACGCGCGCGATTTGCTCCCATCGTGATTTGTTTTTAAGTCTAGAGAATCACGGATTCGGAGCACGCCATGTCGCACGCCATCAACGACGAAGCCCTGGACGTCATTTTCCGCAACGCCCGTTCGCAGAACAAATGGCAGGACAAACCCGTCAGCCCGGCGCTTCTGATGGCGATCTACGATCTGATGCGCTGGGGACCGACGAGCGCCAATATGTCCCCCGCGCGGTTAATCTTCGTCACGTCGAAAGAGGCGAAAGAGCGTCTCAAGCCCTTTCTGTCCGAAGCCAATCGCGACAAGGTCATGACGGCGCCGGCAACCGCGATCATCGGCTATGATGTCGCTTTCCCGGAAACGCTGCCGAAGCTCTTTCCCCATGCGCCCCATGCCAAGGACTGGTTCAAGGATCCCGCCATGGCGGAGGTTCACGCGTTCCGCAACGGCTCGCTCCAGGGCGCCTATTTCATCATTGCCGCGCGCGCGCTGGGGCTCGATTGCGGGCCGATGTCGGGCTTCGACAATGCCGGCGTCGATCGTGCGTTCTTTGCCGGCACCAAGATCAAATCGAACTTCATCTGCAGCGTCGGCTATGGCGACCCGGCTGGACTCTTCGGCCGCAGCCCGCGTCTCTCCTTCGACGAGGCTTGCAAGATTCTCTGAGGGCTCCCCGCGCGCGCGGGACATCCGGCGGAACGCCGGGGAGGGGGCTCCACCATGAAGATCCTCGCCGTCGATACGGCGCTGGGGGCGTGCTCGGTCGCAATCACCAGGCACGACAAAACCCTCGCCCATCGTTGGGTGGCGATGGTCCGCGGCCACGCCGAGGCGCTGGCGCCGATGGTCGGGGAGGCGATGGCAGAAGCGGGCCTGGCCTTTGCCGACCTCGACAGGCTGGCGGTCACGACGGGCCCCGGGACTTTCACCGGCCAGCGCGTCGGCCTCGCCTTCATGCGGGGGCTCAGGATCGCGCTGGGGGCGCCGCTCGTCGGGCTGACGACCCTCGAAGTCATGGCCGCCGCGGCCGGGGAGGAGGCCAAAACGCCCTCGGTTGCCGTCCTCCACGAGGCCAAGCGCGGAGAGGTCTATGGGGCGCTCTACCATGGCCGCGAAACAATCCTGCCCGTGCAGGTGGCCTCCTATGAGGCGTTCATGGAGGAGATTCTGAAGGTTACGGAAGGGCTTGCACCAGGTGATGGCCTCGCGCTGGCCGGAACGGCCGCGCCGGAGGCAACCGCCTGGCTGGAGGACAGAGGGGCCGCCGGGATCGTCCTGACCGCGGTCCGCCAGCCCGATGCCCTGTGGCTCGCCAGGCTCGCGAGAAGCGCCATGGAGCCCTCCGAGCCCGCCCGGCCTCTCTATCTCAGGGCACCCGACGCCAAGCTTGCTGCAAGCGCAATTCGCCTCCGCGAGGCCAATCCCGGCGATGCGACGCTCCTGGCCGGTCTCCATCGGGCGACCATGCCCCGCGCCTGGGAAACCGGCTACTTCGAGCAAATCGTGACCGGATCCGCCGGATTTGCCGTCATTGCGGAAGCAAACGGTGCGGTTTTGGGCTTTGTGCTGGCCCGCGTCGCCGCCGACGAGGCGGAGATCCTCTCGATCGGCGTGCTCAAGGCCTATCGGGAGAACGGCGTCGGCGCGCGACTTTTGCGCGAGGCGGCAGCGCGCGCGGGGGCATTGGGCGCGGCCACCCTCTTTCTGGAAGTGGCCGAGGACAACCTCTCCGCGCGGAGGCTTTACGAGGCCCAGGGGTTCAGCCTCACCGGGCGGCGAAAGAATTATTATGGGG